>Ga0335069_10000376_pt1 | contig 75081 bp, 63 predicted proteins | sample Lox_Sample_11_FD_206714 | JGI IMG/M metagenome (GOLD analysis project Ga0335069, IMG submission 206714) | Soil microbial communities from Loxahatchee National Wildlife Refuge, Florida, United States - Lox_Sample_1.1 | ecosystem: Environmental > Terrestrial > Soil > Wetlands | place: USA...
CGCCTCGATTGCCGCGTCAATGTTGGCGGCGCGAATCAATTCGCCCCGCAAGTAGGCGCTCTGGATTCGCCTCATCCGGAGTTCCAGCTCGATGATTACTCCGGTCAGTCCCATTCCGCCGATCGTGGCCCAGAACAGGTCCGCGTTTTCCTCTCGCGAGCAGCGTTTCACCTCGCCCGACGCCAGCATCAGGTCGAAGTTGGTCACGTGCGCGCCCAGCGATGAGTCACGATGATGATTCTTGCCGTGGACATCGGCTGCCAGCGAGCCGCCGAGTGTTACAAACCGCGTGCCCGGCGTTACGGGAGGAAAGAATCCGCGCGGCATAAAGACTTCGATCAGCTCACCTATCGTTACGCCAGCCTCGCACCTCAGCAGCCCGGTTTCGGTATCGAATGCGAGCATCCGGTTGAGCCGCTGAAGATCGATGACGCGATTTTGATCGTTGAGCGCGGCATCGCCATATGCGCGGCCGGCGCCGCGCGCAATCAATGGGGCGCCATCGCCGGTAACCACCGCGGCCAGTTCGGCCAGCTTGTCGGGACGATAAAGATCGCTTTCCGAAAGCGGAAACCGGCCCCATCCCGACAGCACGCGATGATGCGATTTGGGCATTGCAGCGTGGCCGTTGGCGGACGAATCTGTGGTTGCAGCGCTCATTGCCCGAAAGATCAAACTAACAGGTAACCGCGCTGGGCGAAAATGGAAAGGCCCGCGGTGGCGGGCCTTTCAAACTCCCTCAATGCGTCCGCCAGCTCATCCCTTCGGCAGGCCGAGCACGCGTTCGCCGATGATATTGTGCTGAATTTCGCTGGTGCCACCGGCGATCGTGAGCGCCCGAGAAGCAAGCATCCGGTACGACCACTTTCCCTTATCGAGGGCGTGGGGTGCCTTGAATTCCATCTGGCTGTACGGCCCGAGGATTTCCATCGCGAATTTGTTCATGCGGACATTAAGCTCGCTTGCGCCGAGCTTCAGCACGGAACCTTCAGGACCCGGCGGCAACCCCTTCAAACGGCGCGTCAACTGACGATAGCCGGTATAGCGCAGCGCGCTTGCCTCGCAGGCAAACGTTCCGATCTTCTGCCGCACGCTCGAGTCTTCCCATGCGGTATGCCCGTTGGTGCGGACCAGCTTGGCGAGGCTCACTAGTTCCTTCACCTGGCCCATCAGATCGCGGCCACCGCCGATTCCGGATCGCTCGAACATCAGTGTGGTGATCGCGACCTGCCATCCCTGGTTCTTCTCGCCGACGAGGTTTTTCTTCGGCACTTTCACGTCCTCGAAGAAAACCTCGTTGAAGTTCGCATCGCCGGTGATTTGCACCAGCGGGCGCACGGTCACTCCGGGGCTGTGCATATCGACCAGTATGTAGCTGATTCCTTTGTGCTTGGGTGCGGCCGGATCGGTGCGGACCAGCAGGATGCAGTAGTCCGCATGATGCGCATCGGAGGTCCATACCTTCTGGCCGTTAACGACGAAGTAGTCGCCTTCCTCGACCGCACGCGTTTGCAGCGACGCAACGTCCGAACCTGCGCCCGGTTCCGAATACCCCTGGCACCAGATCTCATCCGCCGAGAGGATTTTAGGGACGTAGCGCTTCTTCTGTTCTTCGGTCCCCCATTGGATCAGGGTTGGGCCGACCAGCATGATGCCAAGGCCGTTGACGAGCAGCGGTCCGTTGGCCCGGGCCATCTCCTCGCCGTAGATCACCTGCTGGGTGATGGTTGCGCCTCGGCCGCCGTACTCTTTGGGCCATCCGATCCCGACCCATCCCGCGGCGTGCATCTTCTTATGCCACGCCAGCCGGCGCTGCCAGTCTTCATCGCCCGCGTCGTGCATTGGGTCCGCGGTTCCAACCGCCTTGTGATCGCGGGGCAGGTTGGCTTCGAACCAACCGCGCAACTCTTTGCGAAAGGCTTCGTCTTCTTTGCTGAAATTAAAATCCATGATGGCCTCCGGTTCCGGAAAGATACCGGTTCCTAACGCTTGTTATATAGAACAGCCGGCGCATCCGGGCAAGGACGCACTTTGGGGGCTAGTTCGCCGGCGTCGCGGGGAGGCCCATGCGGGCGCGGGCGCGTTGCGGTGCTCCGGTCGAAATCGACCATCGCATGATTGCCGCCGCAGTTCGGAACGTTGGTGCCATCACGATTGCTGGCAGAGTCTGTGACTTCCGGAGGTTTGTCATCTCCTGCGCCCAGTCCGGCAGAAGATCGATTCCCACCTCAATGAACATCCGCAACCCTAGCCCCAGCGTAGGCAGCATCGAAGGCGTGCGGAACAGGAATTCGATCGACTCTTTGGCCTGTGCACCCCAAACCAGTTCGGGACGCATCGCGCGGAAGTAGTCATTTACCTGCGTGACGCTGGTTGGAACGTCACGCGCGCCCAGACCCTCCGCAAGACGGGCAATTTCCGCGAAATATTGATCCTGCTCGGTGGCGGTAAGCGAATCGCCCGAATAGGCGATGTACCCTTTTAGAAACGATGCCACCTCCGCAGTATGCACCCAGGTGAGCAAACGCGGGTCGTTGGCCGAGTACGGCCGGCCGTCTGGCGCGGTGCCGACGACCGACTTGTGAATGCGTCTCACCGCAGCAATAGATTTTTCGGCGGTCGCGGTGCCTGCGTATGTCGTCGCGCCGACAAACGTCGCGGTACGCCTCAGCCGCAGGAGCGGATCGGCGCGAAAGTTGGAATGTTCGTAAACGCCCGCCATCGCCAGCGGATGGAGCGCCTGCAGCATGAGCGAGCTGATGCCGCCGGCGAGCATCGCGGGAAAGTCCGAATGGACGCGCCAAGTGACGCTATCGGGGCCGAACAGGCCCGGATCGCCGCGCGGATTGTCGTAGTCGATTACCGGAGCGCCGTCACCAGCCACCAGCCCGTGCAGCGAGGCTTCGAGTCCGCCGCGCGCCCATTCGATGATTCCGAATAAAGAAGGAATTCCAGTGCCGGTACGAGTGTTGGCTTCGGATTGAGCGTCAGCTTGCATGCCGAACTATTACAATAGATACTGTTACGGTGCAAGATGTCGTGAACGAGCGGGCGCAAAATTCTGAACGCTCCGCGATCCCGATCGACGAGTTGGCGCGTCAGGCCGGGACTACCACGCGGAATGTCCGCCTGTACCAGACCGAGGGGTTGTTGGCCCCGCCCAGGCGCGGCGGGCGCATTGCCTATTACAACCGCAGCCATCTGGAGCGGCTAAAACTGATCGCGCGGCTGCAAGGCCGCGGATTTTCGTTCGCCTCGATGCGTGAATTGTTCGACGCATGGGACAAGCAGCGCGGCGTCGGCGACATTTTGGGAATCAGCGAGCGCATCATCGGCGGATGGAACGACGAGGATCCGCAGGTCTTCACAATTCAAGAACTGGCCGCGCGGTTTCCATCCGGCGCCGATATCGAGACTTTGATCGCCCGCGCGGCGAAGCTTGGACTCGTCGAGCCACGCGACGAAAAGCTCTATGTCTCGCGGCCAAGCATGTTGCGTGCGGCCGAGGAATTGACCGCCGCCGGCGTACCGGTTGGTGCGGCATGCGACGAATTGGAACGCGTGCAACGTCATATCGAAAAAATCGCGTCCGGCTTTGCAAATCTGTTCGCGGAGCATATCTGGGATCCGGCGGCGCGCTCGGGATTATCCGCGGATCGGATGCGGGAAATTGCACAGACGCTGGAACGATTGCGGCCCGCTGCGTCGCTTGCGATTCAGGCAATTCTATCTCGCGAGCTGGAAAAGGCTGCCGCGCGCGAGGCAGCCCGCCAAGCGATGCGATTCAGACGCCGCACAAAACCGCGGCATTAGCCATTAATCCCGTTAGTTATTGTTAAATTTTCGTTACTCGGTTCATTTCGCGATGCGTCTGCGCTAAATCCGAATCACCGCCGATCTCATTTCCGGATTGCCGGCGGAGGATGCAGATGAAGAAAAAATCTCGCAGATCGTACTTGATGGCTATTCCGGTTGGCTTGGCGATCCTGAGTTCCGGATGCGCAGGATTCCAGGATTGGTACAACCAGCCGCGCGAATGGGGCAAATGCGCCGTCGGCGGAGCGGCAGTCGGCGCGTTGGCCGGAGCCGGCGCCGGGTTCGGTATTGCGGAATCCAACAGCAACAGTGACGGCGGCCCCTCCCGGCAGGCATCCGGCGCGGTAATCGGAGCCGCCACGGGCGCGTTGGTCGGTGCGATCGTCGGCCATTTCGTATGCGATTCGCCGCCGCCACCACCGCCTCCTCCACCACCCCCGCCGCCGCCACCGCCACCACCGCCGCCGGCGCCCGCCAAGCAGAAGATAGTCCTGCGTGGCGTCCACTTTGATTTCAACAAGTACAACATCCGCCCCGGCGATGCCGCCGTGCTTGATGAAGCCGTGCCGGTGCTGAAGGCGAACCCAATGGTGATGGTCAACGTGAATGGCTACTGCGACGCAATCGGCAGCGTGAAATACAACCTCAAGTTGTCTGACCGGCGCGCCAACTCCGTGGTGGAATACCTGACTCAGCAGGGGATTCCGTCCAGCCAGTTGATGCCGCACGGCTTCGGCAAGGCCGATTTCGTTGCAACCAACAAGACGGCCGAGGGCCGCGCGGAGAACCGCCGCGTCGAGCTGATACCTCAGGACTGAGCGCATATTTGCGGCATGGCGCCCGGCCAAATCCGGACGCCATGCCGCTTCATTGACATTTCCGCCGCGATTCCGAACACTCGAGCCGAGGGCATGCGTCATGCGGCTGTTGCATACAATGATCCGGGTGAACAACCTCGACGAGTCGCTCAAGTTTTATTGCGACATGCTAGGGATGAAGCTGCTCCGCAAGAAAGATTACCCTACCGGCGAATTCACCCTGGCCTTCGTCGGCTACGGCGGCGAGGATGAGAACACCGTCGTCGAACTAACCTGGAACTGGGGAACCCCGAAGTACGAAATCGGCAACGCATTCGGCCATCTTGCGATTGGCGTGGACGATATTTACAAAACCTGCGCCGATCTTAAGGCCCAGGGCGTCAAAGTGATGCGCGAGCCGGGCCCGATGAAGCATGGCAGCACGGTGATTGCCTTCATCGAGGATCCCAACGGCTACAAGATCGAATTGATCGAGCAGAATCGATAGCCAATCAGGTGAGGCAGGTTACGACGATGCGGCCGTGCGCGTTTGCGTCGGCAAAGAAATCGCGCAGCGCGTGGAATTGATCGATCAGCATATTGATCTCATCGGGCTCCCAGCCGCCGGGATAGAGGCCGAGCGCCTCCATTTTGGCGGGGTCGAAGCGCGCTCTCATTTCGGCTTCGAGGTCGCCGCGGCTCAGTTCCTTGGTAATGTCGGCGACTGCCTTCGCGTCGAAATAGCGCGCCTCTCCGTAGCCAAGGTCGTCCTCGCCGATTTCCGTGCCGCCCATGATCACTTGACTAAGCAGCGTGGGCCCCGGCTCCGGCTTGCCGCACATCAGGTAATGAATTGAGTGCCAGTCCTTTTCCAGGGACAGCGATGCAGCCGGGGCCGTTCCGCCTGCTCCACCGCCAGCACCGCCGCCTCCACCAGCGCCGCCCGCCATTCCACGCAGCGCGCCCATCCGCGCCTGCATGGCGTTGAGCAGGGCCTCCATTCCCTCCCCGGATTTGAGCTTTTCGAGGCTGACGCCCATCGCTTCGAACTGCTTTGCCATCCGATCTCGCATCTCCGGCGGCATCCGATCCAACTGCGCCGCCAGCGCTCCCGGCGCCATGCGCTTGGCGCGTTCCCGCATCGCGTCGGCTAGGCCCGCAAACTTCTCCATTGCGGGCGCCTTCCCCATGAATAGTTCGGTTACCGACTCAGGATTGGAAAGAATTTTCTTGAACTGATCCGGCTCAACTTGCACGAACTTACCGATCATCGACATGGCGGTATTCCCTCCCCGGGGCCTCAAGCATCTGCCCGTTGTCACGAGCCTGTCAAGCGAATGATTACGGCGGCGCCAGGATCTGTTTAGTGCGCTGGATTTGAGTTGTCTTCGACGAACGGCGGCGTCTGAGTCACGACCATCACCTGTTCCAGGCCGCGAAATTCCGCAGCCGGCTCGATCGCGACGCCGATGAACAGGCCGGGGCCTTCGCGATGGACGCCCTTGACGGTGCCGACCAATAATCCGCGCGGAAAGATTCCATCCAATCCGGAAGTCACGATCGTGTCGCCCTTGCGGATATCCTGAGAGCGGTCGACGTACTTCATGATTATTCCGTCATCGGCGGTTCCGGCGACGATTCCGCGTGCGCGGGAACGCTGGTCGAAACCATCCAGCGCGGAGTTGTGATCGTTAATCAGTAGCACGCGCGCCGCATGCGGGCTGGTCGCGATTATCCGGCCGATCACGCCTTCGTTCCCGATAACCGCCATCCCGGATTGAATTCCGATTTGCGCGCCGCCGCTAACGATGAGCGTACGATTTAGTCCGGTCGCGTCGCTGCCGATCACATTGGCCGCAACCGCGTTGAGCCCGAGCGCATCGCGCAGTTCGAGCATCTCGCTCAAATGGCGGTTCTCGGTTTCCAGCTCCGCCAGCTTTGCGCGATCGCTCTTGACGTGCGCCAATTCATCGCGCAGGCGGGCGTTCTCCTCGCGCACATGGACCAGCTCAAGATAATCCCGCACTATCGACGCGGTTCCCTCCGACAGCCGCGCAAAGGCGGCGTCCAAGGGATGCAGAGCCTCAAGGATTGCCGATTGAGGGCGCGCCGCAAGATCGCCCGGCCGCACCCCGGAAGAGATCAAATGAAGTGAAAGAATCAGCAGCACACCGCCGGTCAGCGGTACGCGATTTCGCCATAGAAAGCCGCCTTTCTCTTTAACGGCCATAAGGCGAAGGATTTATGAATCCGCCGGGGGCGTCAATCCACCGTTACGTCACGCAACAGCGACAGTTCGTCGAGCACCTTTCCCGCTCCCATCACGACTGCGGTCAGTGGATCGTCGGCCAGCGTTACCGGCAAACCGGTCTCTTCGCGCAGCAGGACGTCCAAGTTACGCAGCAGCGCGCCGCCGCCCGCCAGCACGATGCCCTTGTCGACGATATCCGAGGCCAGTTCGGGCGGCGTGCGTTCGAGTGCGATTCGTACCGACTCGACCACTTGGCGCACCGGCTCCATCAGCGCCTCCCGAATTTCCTCGTCGGTGATTTCGATAATCTTGGGCACGCCGGCGACGAGATCGCGCCCCTTGATTTCCATGGTCTGGATTTCGTTGCCGGGATACGCCGATCCGATCGTGATCTTGATTAATTCCGCGGTGCGCTCGCCGATTAGCAGGTTATACTTGCGCTTGATGTGCTGGATTATCGCCTCGTCCATCTTGTCGCCGGCCACTCGCACCGAGCGCGAGAAAACCACACCGGCTAGCGAGATCACCGCAACTTCGGTCGTTCCGCCGCCGATATCGACGATCATGTTGCCCGCAGGCTCGGTGATCGGAAGGCCCGCGCCGATCGCCGCCGCCATCGGCTCCTCGATCAGATAGACCTCTCGCGCGCCGGCCGACTCGGCCGATTCGCGGACCGCGCGCTTTTCGACCGCGGTGATTCCGAACGGAACGCAGATTACGATTCGCGGACGCGGACGCACGAGCGTCTTTCCCGAATGAATCTTCTGGATGAAATAACGGAGCATGTTTTCGGTGATCTCGAAGTCGGCGATAACGCCGTCCTTGAGCGGGCGAATGGCGACGATCGAGCCGGGCGTGCGCCCGAGCATCTTCTTTGCCTCGGCACCGATCGCGAGCACGCGGCGCGAGCCGCGCGAATCCTTCTGCACCGCGACGACCGAAGGCTCGTTGCACACGATCCCCTCGCCCTTGACGTAGATGAGCGTATTGGCGGTGCCAAGATCGATCGCGAGATCGTTGGAGAACCAGCCGAAAACTGAATTGAGAACCACCCGAATTTTCCCTTAATGCGCGCGGCTTTTTCGCCAATGCCGACGCTATTACTTTCCTAGTCCAAGCTTACAGGCGCCAACCCGCACAGGCAAGCGACAGGGTTCAATTGCGCACAGGAAACCCGGTGCAGTAATAGATTAGTTTAGATAGTTCGGCCCGCGCGCCTAATAATGAAGTAATGCGGCGCAAGAGGAGCTAGTTTTCGCCGGCACATGACATCTGAAGACCGCGTTATCGCTGCGAAAGAACAGCCGCCGACAATTCCACCGGTTCCGTTGCAATCGTTCTTCGCAAAACTGGTGGGGGGGGATGCGCGGGCCGGGATCTGGCTAGCGGCGATTCTGATTGTCACGGCCATCGTATACAGCCGCAGCTTCGACAATGATTTCATGTACGATGAGCGCCCGTTAATCGTTAACAACCAATACATCGGGAATTGGTCCTTTACATGGAAATCGCTGGCCAACGACGAATTGTACCTTCTCGACCCACTTCATCAGGCCCAGAGTTCCCATTTCCGGGCCCAGAATTTGTATTACCGCCCGATGGTAAGCCTCTGGATGGCGCTGAACTTCCATCTCTTTGGGAGCCATCCGGCCGGATGGCATGCGGCGACGATTTCGCTCCATCTTTTCGTAGTGTGGCTTGTATTTTGTATTACGTCGCTTCTGGCCGCCGACCTCTGGACGGCGTTGCTGGCCGCAGCGCTATTCGCATTGATGCCGCTTCATGCCGAGTCCGTAGTTGCCACCTTCGCGTTGCCGCTGTGCGTCGCATTCGAGTTGGGCTCGTTCGAATTTTACCTGCGTCGCAACGCAAGCCCAGTCTGTGATGGGCGGAGGACTCGCTGGCTCGCGTTCTCGCTCGTATTGTTTGGCGGTGCGATGCTGACTTATGAAATTGCGGCCACGGTTCCCGTCCTCATTGCGGTCCACGCCTTTATTCTTGGGCCAAATTGGCACGCTCGGCCAAGGAGGCCGCTGGCGGAAAGAGCGTACGATGCCCTCGCCGTGGTCTGGCCCTATGCACTTGAAGTGGCCGCCTATATGGCACTGCGGCATTGGGCGCTGATGGCCGTAAGCGGTAGGACGAAGCCTTTCCTCCCGCCGAATATGATGGAGCACTTGCTGCTGGATGCGGCTCTCTTGGCGCTGAATCTACCGAGGGTTCTAGCGATCTTCCTGATTATGCTTGTGGTACCGTGGTACGCTGGACCGACACATCGTATCGATTTTTTTGGTTCCGATGCCGTATGGAGCGTTACAGCACCCGGGTTCTACCTACCGCTTGCTGGCTTGGCGATGTTTTGCGGCTTGGTGTTCTTTCTGCTCAGGGGCCATCCGCGGCGCCGCCTCTACTGCTTTTGCGCCGCTTGGATTGTGATAACATTCGCCCCCGTACTCAGTCTGCTCGTATTCTGGGTCGATAGTCTCTTTCAAGATCGCTATCTCTACCTGCCCTCGTTCGGATTGTGTGTGATGGCCGCAGACTTGGCGATCGTGTTTGCGCGTGACAGCGAACGGAAAGCTAAAGCGGTTTGGGTTGGGGCGGCCGTCGCGCTGGTTGCCTATGCTGTCCTGCTCTTCTCCGTGCAGCGTTTCTGGCACGATGACGTCGCACTATTTTCCTACTATGTTGAGAAAAGACCGAATGATTCAAATGCGCACTTTCAGTTGGGATATGCTCTCCAGGAGCATGGCGACTTGGCAAACGCGCGCCAAGAGATCCAGACGACCATATCGCTTGAACCCCAAGCTGGCCCGAATCGGTTCGCTACCTTGGCACGCGTGGACGAGCGGCTCGGTGACCACGCAGCCGCCGCACGCGTGCTGGCGCAATGGGTCAAGAGTCTGGAGCATCCGGCCGCCGGTGCGTACGCCGAATTGGCATTGGCCGCGGATGCTGCTGGCGATACAAAGGGATCCGAAGCAGCGCTGACAGAGGCGGCGGCGCTGCCGGGCGGCGCGCAAACCGCGGCGACTGCCGACGCGCAGATTCGTTTCCGGCACGGCGACCGCAAGCGCGCCGAGGAAATCTTGAACGAATTGCTCCACCGTCATCCGGACAACGCCGAGGCACTCGATGTGCTCGGCGCAGTCCTGTTGGCCGAGCAGAACTATGGCGAGGCGGTTCAGGCCTACCGGCGCGAGGTTTCGGTTTTGCCCAATGCGCCGGGCCTTCATTACAAGCTCGCCCTGGCGCTCCATCAGATGGGCAGCGATCATGAGGCCCGCGACACATGCTCAATTGCGCTGACTGAGGCGCCAAATGATCCCAAGGCGACGGCGCTGATGGCCGCAATCGAGGCGGCCCTGCGGGTCCCCTCGAGGTAAAATCCGCACTGCGCTGACAAGGCGTCGCTTCAATTGCACATGGGAAAGCCGCTGCAGTAGAATACCCCGACCATGTTAGATGCAATGCGCCGCCACGCGTATTCGTGGTTTACTCGTGCGGTTCTTATATTTCTGGCCCTAATCCTGACCTTCTGGGGCTTGGGCTCAAGCTTTTTGACCCAGGTAAAGCCGGTTGCCGAAGTCAACGGCCAGCGGATTCTGGCCGAACAAGTCGAGACTCAGGCGGGGCAAATGCGCGAGCGGCTCTCACGGATGTACGGTGCCAACGCATCGACAATTCTCAAAAACGCTAACCTCCGACAACAGGCGCTCGATCAACTGATCGAGCGGCAGTTAATCGCCGACGAGGCGCATCATCTGGGCATCCAAATCAGCACCGAGGCCTTACAGTCGCGTATCCAGAGCGACACCGTGTTTCAGCAGGACGGCCAGTTCGATTTCACGCGGTACCAAGAGATTCTCGAGAATAACAATTTGACGCCGTCCGAGTACGAATCCGACCAACGCGATTCGATGGAAGAAGGGGCGTTGCGCGGAATGATCGACGCTGGCGTCATGGTCAGCGAGGGCGAGGTAAAGCACGCCTTCGATATCGGTCATCAGAAGATCGGCCTGCGCTACGCCGAATTCCCTTATGCGGATTTCACCGCAAAAATTTCGCCGTCAGAGAAGGACATTCAGGATTACTACGCCAAACACAGCGAGCAGTTCCGCGAGCCGGAACGGGTAAAGATCGTTTTCATCCACTACGAGCCTGAAGCGATGGCTGCGAATTACACGCCGACCGACAAGGAAATCAAGGACGTTTACGATCGATACGCGAAGACGCGTTTTTCGCATCCCGAAGAGGCGCGGGCGCATCACATTTTGATCGCCGTGCCGGCTGGCGCCAGCGATGCCGACAAGGCAAAAGCCAAGGCCAAGGCTCAAGATGTACTCAAGCAGGCGCAATCCGGCGGCGATTTTGCCGCTCTCGCGTCCAAATATTCCGACGATCCCGGCAGCCGCCATCAGGGCGGCGATTTGGGCACGTTCGGTCGCGGCCAGATGGTCAAGCCGTTCGAGAACATGGTGTTCTCGATGAAGCCCGGGCAGATATCGTTCGTCGAGACCCAATTCGGATTTCACGTGATCCGCCTCGATGAACTCAAGCCTGCGCATTCGGACACGATCGATGAAGCGCGCCAGGGAATTATCGACGAACTGCGTCAGGATGCCGGCAAGCGGCTGGTTAATGCTGCACTGCAAGGGGACGTATCCGCGGCAGCCGGCGGAGCGAACCTGCAGGATCTTGCGAAGAAGCGCTCGATGGAAGCGGTTGAGACCCCGTTCTTCGGTGCTGACGATCCGAACAAGCCTGCGGACCTTGCTCGTGAGGTAATCAGCCCAGTCTTTGCGATGACGCCGGGACAGGTGCGCGCGGTTCCCGCCCAGGAAGCGCCGTACCTGATTAAACTCCTCGATCGCAAAGAGTCGCGAATACCGCCGCTGAAGGAAATCGAGCCGCAAGTACGGGAGGCGCTGATCCGCACACTGGCGGAGGATCAGGCACAGGCAGCGGCGCAAAAGATGCTCGCCGGAATAAAGAGCCCCGCTGATTTCGACGCGTCCGCCGCCGCAAACCATCTGATTGTGAAATCCATCGATCCGTTTTCTGCCACCACACAAAACGTGCCGGGGATCGGCCCGTTTCCCGAGGTTTCCGAATTGGCCGGATTGGCGCCGTCGGTTCCCGCGATGCTCGAGCGTACGATGCGCAACGGTGGCAATGCCTACATCTTCGAGTTGACTTCCCGCACGGGGCCGACGGACGAAGATTGGCAGAGCGCAAAGCAGTCTTTCACCCAGCAGTATTTGTATCAGCGGCGCTCGCAAGCGTGGTCGCAATTTCTCGATCAGTTGAAGGATCAGGCCAGCATCAAAATCGATACGGAACAACTCGGCGCCGCATCGTCGATGTAAAGGAACTCCGTTCACGCGCGAGCGTTAACTGTGAATCCAACCGGCAGCGATCCGCACCCACCCAGCCTATCGCAGGTTGAAACGGGCGATTTTTTCTTTGCCGGTCAGGGCGTGAGCGTGCTGCTCATCCACGGCCTTACCGGGACTCCATACGAAATGCGCTACCTTGGCGAGCGACTGGCCGCGCGCGGCCTGCGCGTTCGCGGCATCAAGGTGGCCGGTCATGCCGGAGAGCCCTGGGAACTGGGTTTGACCAGCTACGATAATTGGTATGAGAGCGCGGTGAGAGGATTCGAGGAATTGCGCGCATACGGCGATCCGATCGTGGTCGTCGGCCTGTCGATGGGCGCGCTCCTGGCGGCGCGGCTAGCCGCCGATCAACGCGATTCGGTGGCGGGACTGGTGATGCTTTCGCCGTCATTTTTTCTGCCCACGTCAACGATGATCGCGGTCAAAATCGCGGCGCTTCTGGGCTCGCTGGCCGAAAAAGTTTATCTGTACAACCCAGCCGGCTCGGACATTCACGACGCCGCCGCACGCGAGATTCACCCCAGCGCCCGCCTGATGCCGTTGATGGCGCCGATCCGGCTGCTAGAACTGTCTGCGATTGTGAAGCCGCGGCTGGCGCAAATCACGCAGCCAGCACTCGTCATACATGCGATACACGATCACACGTGCCCGATTCGCAAAAACGTTGATTTCGTGATGAAGCATCTGGGCAGCACGGAGAAGCGCGCAATTGAGCTTGAGGACAGCTACCACGTAATCACGGTGGACAGTGAAAAGGATCGCGTCGCAAACGAGGTAATCGAATTCGTACTGCGCTTCAGAGTCGCTCCGCAAAAGCGCGCCACCGGATAGGGCTCGCGTCTGGTTACTTTCCGAGCATTGCCAGAACGTTAACCAGCGGCGCGCTGGAAATCTTGATCAAGCCGGTGAACGGCTGATCGAGTTCCAGAATCAGAAATATCGCCCCAGACACTGACATCGCGCTGACCAGCATCGTGATTATCACGGTTGCGTTGCGCGGCGCGAACAATCCAAAGCTGACGAACAGGATGGTCAGCCAAAAGACCACCACCACCAAAAATGGAGTTGAAATTGAAGAACCGCCCTGCTCGAACAACAGCCATCGCGTTTGCCAAACTCTAATCGCGATTGATTCGGCTTGCGACTGAATCGAGTGCTGAGACTCGGTGCGCGGCGTCAATTCCTCTATTTTATCGAAGATTATTTCTTTTGCAGCCGAGGGCGCATTGTTCTCATCCGCCGATGCGCCATCCTTGGGCCAAGTCAAATCGATCAGCCGGGCAAGGCCCGCCTTCAGCATGCCCCGCACCTCGGCGGTTTCGGGCCCGTAGTGAGCCAGCAGCCGATCCAGCAGAATCGCGTCGGCCGCCAATTGAGTAAGCTCGTTGCTTCGGGTGTCGTAAGAACTCTTGGCCGTAGCCACCATCAGGCCAAGTACCAGGGCGGACATGGTTCCGATCAATCCGACGCCGAGCTTAACCGTGTCCTTGGTGTCGGTGCTCAGATGATGCTCCGGAATGATCGTACGCAGCCACACGCCTAGCATCGCACCGCCGAATACACTTGCGAACACGATGGCGGTAATTTCGATTGGGCTCATGGTCCAGCTCGCCGGAATCAACCCTCGGGGTGGTAGTGTTCCTCGAGCAAATATTTGATATCGGGCCGGCCCAGCACCTCGATGAAACAGATTTCGCCGGCTTCGTTCAGATCGATAATCACCTGTCCTTCGATTGCCTGTAGCTCGACGCAGTCGGCAACCTTCACAGTAGGGGACGTGGCAAAGCTGGCGCAATTCTCATCGCCGCAGTCGCATATCGATTCAATTCGGAGCGTGCGAATTGCGGCTTCAAGCGGATCGGCGCCCTGCTGCTTGAGCAAAAACGCGATTTCTTCAAGCAAGTCGGGCAGCACGTCGGAAATCATCGGTGCCGGCATAGTTGCACCAGCGTAGTCGAAACTTTGTACCGATCAAGCGATGGCGTTACCCTAAACGCCGCGTTTATCGGCTCCCCAAATTTGCTTATGCAGTTGCAACTGCATCCGCGCGGGGATTCGATCTTCCAGAATCCATCCCGCCAGCTCTGCCGGTTCAAGCCTGCCGAAGACCGGGCTTAGCAGCACCGCACCGACGCGATCTGCGAGACGGCGTGAGGCGATCGCCTCGCGCGCCCATTCGTAATCGGTACGGTCGGCAACGACGAACTTGATTTCATCGCGCGGGGTCAGATATTCGAGATTGCTCCACAGGTTGCGGTCGCATTCTCCGCTGCCGGGACATTTCAGATCCATGATCTTAATTACCCGCGGATCGAGCCGGCTCACGTCAATTGAGCCGGAGGTCTCGATCATCACGGCTTTTCCCGAATCGAGCAGCGATTGCATAAGGGGATAAACGCCCTCCTGCAGCAGCGGCTCTCCGCCGGTGATTTCGATCAGATCGCATCGATACTTCGCGATAATCTCGGCGACCTCGGCGGTGCGCATTCTGCGCCCTTCATAAAAGGCATACTCGGTGTCGCACCATTTGCAGCGCAGATTGCATCCGGTCAGCCGCACGAAGACGCATGGCCGCCCGGCATGGGTCGATTCACCCTGCAAGCTATAAAATATTTCGTTTATGTGAAGACGCTCAGAATCCATGCGAGCCGTGTTTGTGCTGCCGCCATTTAGACGCGCATCGATGCCTTCAATCTTTACATGCTATCAGGGCGCCTATAGAATCGGAATCTCGGCTCAATGCCGGGTCATTCACCTGATGAGGCAAAGAGACCTCAAGCTCTTCCGCAAATTGCTCGAAGGCCGCCGGCGCGACATTCTGGAGGAAGCGGAACGTGCCGTCGGCACGATGAACGGCGTCGAGGAGGCGTATGCCGACCCGACCGACCGCGCGTCGCTGGAATCCGACCGCAACTTCCTGCTCCGGATGCGAGATCGCGAGCGCAAGCTGCTGGGCAAAATCGACGAGGCATTCACCCGCCTGGACGACGGTTCCTACGGCCTGTGCGAGGAATGCGGCGGCGACATCGGCGTCGAGCGGCTGAAGGCGCGACCGGTCACCACGCTCTGCATCGCCTGCAAATCCGCGCAGGAAGCGCGCGAACAGAAAACCTGATCGCGGCCGGGCAAGGCAGTTCGAAAAATATGAAGGTCAAGAAAGCGGTCATTGTTGCGGCCGGGATGGGCACGCGGATGCTGCCGTCGTCGAAGGTCATCCCCAAGGAAATTCTGCCGGTGATCGATACGCCGGCAATTCAGGTCGTCGTGGAGGAAGCCGTCGCCTCCGGCATTCAGGAGATCATCATCGTGATCAGCCCCGGAAAGACGACCGTGGTCGATCACTTCATGCCGGTTGAGGCGCTGGAACGGCATCTCGAAGAGCGTGGAAAGCACGACATCCTGGAGTTGGTGCGCCGCAGCAATAAGCCGGCGATGATCACCGTCGCCGAGCAGCACAAGCCGCTGGGCCTCGGCCATGCGGTCCTGCAGGCGCGCGAGGCGGTCGGCGACGAACCGTTCGCGGTGATGCTCCCCGATGACATCTTTGATTGTCCGCGTCCGTGCCTTCGCCAATTAATCGATGCGGCGGAACAGATGGATGCCCCGGTTGTGGCATTGTGCAAGGTCGCGCGCAGCGAACTGTCAAAGTACGGCATCGTCGATGCGAAGCCGGCCGGTCCGCGGCTGCATGAACTGCGCTCGATGGTGGAAAAGCCAGCGCCGGAAAAAGCACCGAGCGATTTCGCGATCATGGGCCGCTACGTCCTGACTCCGGACATCTTCGCGCTGCTCGCCGAGGGCAAGCCGGGGACCGGCGAAGAGATTCAATTGACCGACGGCCTGATGGCGTTGGCGCAGCGGCGCAAGCTGTATGGATATGAATTCGAGGGCGTGCGCTATGACCTGGGCGATCGCGTTGGGTTCATCTCGGCGCAAATCGGTTTTGGGTTGAAACGGCCGGATTTGGCTGATAAGTTGCGGGCTTACCTGAAGTCGGTCCTCGCACAATAAGACCCGCATTGACGCCTTGGATGGGGCAGTAGCTCAGTTGGGAGAGCACCACGTTCGCAACGTGGGGGTCGAGGGTTCAAATCCCTTCTGCTCCACCAAACCCAAATCCAAGAGGGGCAAAGGGCTGCGCGATTTGATCGGCGGCGCTACGGCGGTCAGCCTGGCGGGAGTGGTAGCCTCCGCGGCCACACCGCTGGTCAGCGTATCGCCGAATGCAGTAAATTTTGGCTCATCGACGGAGGGATCTCCGGCTCCGACTCAGAGCATTACGATTACGAATAATTCAGGTGGTACTATGAATATATCCAAGATGACATTTGCGGGTGCGCTTGGTTTTGCGATCGCTTCTTCAACCTGCGGAACACCGATTGCCGACGCAGCGTCGTGCGTGGTCGGGCTCTCGTTCACGCCGCAGTCGATTTCCGCTTCCGGCACCACCATCAATGGCACGCTGACAATTGCCGACGATGTCGTTAGTAGCCCACAAAAGTTTGTTAATTTGATCGGGACAGGGACCGCGCCGGTATCGAACGCTATCGCCTCGTATGCCCCGACGCCGGTTACATTCGCGGCCGCGATGGGATACTCAGCACAACAGAATCTCACCGTTACAAATACAAGCAGCAACCCATTGTATATGTCGAGCCTCACGCTGTCCGACCCGTCCGATTTCGGGATCGTGAACAACGGATGCCCGGTGACACCGAACAGCCTAGCGGCAAGTGGCAGTTGCACGATCGCGCTCGATTTCGCACCGCAGTCGAATGAGACGGTCGCGGGTAGCCTGATGATCGCCGACAATACCAGTTCCAGCCCGGAGACTGTCGCCCTGTCGGGCGCGACGCTTACCTGTCCGATCGGCCAACCCAAGGGTCCTACGCCTCCAATTGTGACTCCGAGGTTATTCTTCTCTGGTGGGGACACGCAACTTACTGTGACCTCGGTGGTGCCACCCGACCCCAATCTCATAGCGAGTAACGTGACACTTCTGCAGGTCGATTCGAACGGGAACAATCCGGTAGTGCTGGGGCAGATGTACGACGACGGGACGCATGGCGACGCAGTTGCGGGCGACGGCCAGTACACCGCACAGCCCACCGTCAATATTTCTTCGGCTGGGAGGATATATCTCGCGGTGCGCACAAATTATTCGGGACCTCCGGGATGCCGGCAGTCGAATAACAACGAGCGCCCGATTGACGTTACTCCGCCACAATCGCAATTCAATCGTGCCCAGTTCGACGCGGAAAACAATGCCCTAACAGCAGGGGAAAAATTCCTTCAAGATGACATCGCAGGCGGAAAAAGCACCGCGCAAGCGGCACAGGATTTGGTGAATTACATGAAGGCGAATTTTCCCGGAGTCGTTTCTGACGCGGCAGTTGCTGGGACCTTAAACGATCCCACCGGCGTCTCGGTAACATTCACCAGTGGACGGACGGGAGGCTTTCTTCTCGATTAGGCACCTGTGGAATATCGCTTCTGTGGTAGGCTCGCATTGTCTCAACGGGATTGTCAGCCGCGCAAATTCTGAGGAAAACGATATGAATGTTACAAAGGAGAAAATTGCCGCTTTTGTAAGCCTGATCGTAGTAGCTATCGTTCCATCATCTATATTCGCACAGGCGGTTACTACTTATACCACAAATTCCAAGAGTATCGTCTTAATGCCATACGTCGATGATTTCGGAATGTACGATGCGGGCGGAAATCTGATTAATGACCTTCCAAAGGCGTGCGGCACCTCAGATCCCTTTCCAGTTGTCTACGCAAATGTAGAAGCCTTCAGAGGGATGGGCAACGATTACGGCGTGATAGGCATATCATCTCATGGATGGGTAAGGCCAGAGACCGGTCAGGTTGAAATTATGACCCGCGAACCAGTCCCACCGCTGGGCGCGCCTATGGACCAGAAAGATATTAATGATGTCCTCGATAAATACCTTGGTTCTCTTGAGCGTCCTCCAGAAGATAAGGACACTACCCCTTATTTCGCGATTACGCCGGCGTTTGTCTCTCATTACGCGTCGCCCTATGCGGTTAAGGTAGGTCCTAACAGTTACGGCTACGAACGCCTTAACTATGTGGCCGCATGTGAGTCCGATGCGAACCCGACGATGGCCGCAGCATTTGTCGGAGACGAAAGCATGGGCGCTTATTTCGGGTACACAGAGAAGGCTAAGGCTTGGCAGGAGGATACAACCGCCTTTGACCTTTTTGGAGTCCTAACCAATTTCAAATTGACTGACGATCAGCGAACGACTTCGAAGGCATACGCTCAGGCTGGAACGGACGGCGGCTTTTCGTTGGATTCAGTTAGCGACCAGAACTTGGCGATCGGAGGCCCGATCGTGAACGGCGGGTTCGAGGACACGGACACCAACGGCAGCCACCTCGTCGGGTGGACACGGCACTTCGAGCCAAATGCGGGAGCGATGAAGGACGGCCACTTTTGTGGCGATGGTGATACGGTCTGTACGCCGGCAGCCGGCGACGAGGCCTCGAAGGCCACTCGAGATGAGGCAAAGACTGGAAAATATTCCGCAGAGCTAGGACGGTGGGAAAATTCAAAAGGGCCGCCCGGTACTGATATTTGCACCGACTCGGTCGATAAGCAGGAGTCGGCTGGAGATGACCAAATATATCAGGATGTTACATTAGGAAAACGCACAGCGAATGGTGGCCCCAAATCGTTCACGCTTACTTTCGATTACATTCGTTCTCCACCCCAAAGTTTGACGCTTAGTCCATTGCTCGAGTTGGAATTGTAGAACGAATCCATACGATTGCCCCTCCTTTAGGCAGCTGTATTCGTGCATGTGTAGTAGCGGCTTAGCTGGGTATTTTATCGGTCGCGGCTCACGTTTCCTTCCTTAGCACATCCGATCCACCACGTCATTGTTGCAGCTTTCCTAACACGTCCGCTGGTTCAAAATTCCCAGGGCAGGTCACGGCGGTTATCCTTGGCTTCGCGGATTTTGGCTTGGGCGTTTCGCAATTGGGCATCGAGCGGTTCGGTGTCCATCCGCGCAACAATCTGGCCCGCATCGACGGTGTCGCCTTCGTGGGCAAGGATCTCCGCGATTCGGCCCTGATATTTTGTCGCGATATCCACCTGCTTGGCTTCCAGCTGGCCGTTAGCGCCGGCGAAACCGGGAGGCAGCGCGGGCTTGTTCAGGATAAACCACGCAATCGCTCCACCGCCAACTACGACGATTATTAGCCCTAGGTAAACAAATTTCTTCGACATTGGCTTACCCTCGGAGCTATCTTGCGCCTATATTTGGACACGGTGCAATCATGGCTGTCCCTATTCGAAATTCCAAAAAGCGCGGAAAGCCAAAGGCTCTCTCGTGTCTCTCAAGTCTCGGGGAAGGCTAGCCTTATCTAAAACAGCGTTCTAGTAGCGTTCCGGCATTCGAGCGCGCTGTCAACCAATCGGGCGTCAACCGCCGCTGATCAACTCGCGTTATAGAGAGCACCTCGCATCAGACTGTGTCCTCCACCAAAACCAAACCGCACGGCGCGAAGGGAAATCGGCACATGGCCGATTTCCCGCGCGGGGCGCGTTTCGGCTCTTAGTCAACCCCAATGCAACCGAATCGGCCCGATGCCAGCCTGCAAGCGGGTTGTGGTCCGCAAAAACGCTTCGCATCCGGTTGAAACCAAATAATTCTTGGGGATCTTGTCAAAATCCCCAAGAACTATGGAACGTTTAAGCCCATGCAAATTATTTTTGCGGACCACAACCGTTCAGCATCTTTTACCGGACACCCAGGATAGCCCTCGTGACGCTTGGCCGCCACAAGAATATTTTTCGGAGCACTGCGGGAACACGAATGAGCGTTGAGAAGTAAAATCGAGATGTGCCGGATTTCCCTGCGGTTTCGGAAATTTGATATGGAGAAGATGCTAAATTTCAAGAGCACCGATGCGATTCGGGACGAAACATGGGATGTTCTGCCGCCCCCTGCGGATAATTTGAATGCATTTTCACCGCATACTTGAAAGTGTCGTGCTGACGACGGCTTTGGTAACGAGTGGCTGCCTGATCGGACCCAACTTCAAGCGGTCCGCAGCGCCGGTTGCCGCCAAATGGTCGGAAACCGGCAGCCAGGGAGTGGATTCCGAACGTCGCGAGTATCGGGATTGGTGGACGTCGTTTAACGATCCGGTGCTGACGCATTTAACTCAGATCGCCTACCTGCAGAATCTGACTTTATTGGCTGCCGGTGTCAGGGTCCTTGAGGCGAGGGCACAGCTTGGAGTTGCAATTGGCGAGTTCTACCCGCAACAACAAACCGTAGGTGCATCTCTCAGCTACAATCGGATCCCGGATTCGTTGCCGTACAATATTATCAACAACACTTACTGGGCCGATCAATTCGGGGCGCAAGCGGCTTGGGAACTCGATGTGTGGGGTAAAATCCGCCGTGGCATCGAGTCCGCGGATGAATCATTTTTAGCTTCGGTCGCCGATTATGACGACGTACTCGTCACTATGACTGGTGATGTGGCAAGTACGTACGTGCAAATTCGCACTCTTCAGGACCAGATTGCCATCGCCAATCAGAATGTTGACCGCCAAAAGATCGCATGCCAAATCGCCGAGGCAAAATTTCATGGCGGCACCGCGAGCAAGCGCGATGTATATCAGGCCGAGAATGTTCTGGGTTCCACCGAAGCTGCAATTCCTGCCCTCAATATTCAGCTGGCAGAAGCGAAGAACTCGCTGTCAGTGTTGCTCGGGGTGCCTCCCGGAATGCTCGATAAGTTACTGGCGGGGTCCAAGGGCATCCCGACTGCGCCGGAGCAAATTGCCGCCGGCATTCCGTCAGATTTGCTCGTCCGGCGTCCCGATATCCGTCGCGCGGAACTGCAGGCGGCTGCACAATGCGCCCAGATCGGCTTCACCAAGGCGGACTTGTTGCCGGCCTTCAACCTGATCGGGAGCGTGGGAACCCTTTCCGGCACTGTAGGTACGTCGACGCTTGCCACCGCCTTTTCGGCCAGCGCTCTGGTTTACAACGTCGGCCCATCGCTGCAGTGGAACATTCTGAATTATGGTCAGATAACCAATAACGTGCGCGTTCAGGATGCGAAGTTCCAAGAGTTGCAGATTCAGTATCAGAATACCGTGCTCAAGGCGCAGCAGGAGGTCGAAAATGGCCTGGTTGTCTTTGTCGAGTCGCGCAATCAGGCCAAATTTTTGACGGAGAGCGTCACAGCCGCAGAGGGTGCGCTCAGCATAGCAATGCTTCAATATCAGCAGGGTATTCTGGACTTCACCACCGTTCTGACCGCTGAACAGAATCTGTATCAGGCGCAAAACAGCCTGGCCATTGCGCAGGGAAATGTGCCGCAGGGGCTGATCGCAACATACCGGGCGTTGGGGGGAGGATGGCAGATTCGTATGGGCCATGATTTTGTTCCGCAAGAAACGCGTGACGAGATGTCCGATCGAACCAATTGGGGAACATTGCTGACGCCGAGCCTGATGAAGCCCAAAGCGCCGGGACTCCCCGGTCCAAAGGATTCATCGCCGGCGCCGGGATTGCCGGAATGGTGAGACGGGAAATGCACGCCGGATATCATTTTTCTTTCGCAAAAGCATTTAGCCGCATTCTTTTAATCCTGATCGCGGCCGAAGCGCTTGGAACAATCACCGGATGCCACGGCGGTGATGCCACGACCGAGATTCCTCCTCCGATCGTGACTGTGGCCCACCCCGTCACCCGCTCAGTCAACGACTATTTGGAATTTACCGGCAATCTCGCTTCGATCAATTCCGTTACGCTGGTCGCCCGCGTTGAAGGTTTCCTCGAGCAGATTCATTTTCAGGATGGAGCGCGGGTAAAAAAAGGCGACCTGCTATTCACGATTCAGCAAGATCAGTACATAGCGCAGCTACAACAGGCGAAGGCCCAGGTTGAGGCTCAGAAGGCCGCACTTTGGCACGCGAAGACGGAGTTCGAGCGCTACACGAGACTGCTGAAGAAGGATGCGGCATCGCAGGTCGACGTTGACCACTGGCACTTTGAGCGGGACAGCTCCGCAGCCGCGCTAATTTCAGCGCAGGCACAGGTCGAAATTGCCAAACTCAACCTCGACTATACGGAGGTAAGGGCGCCCTTCGACGGCAGGATGGGGCGCCATCTGGTTGACCCGGGCAATTTGGTCGGAGCAATGGGGCAACAGACGAAACTGGCCGAAATTGAACAACTCGACCCAATATACGCGTACGTTACGATCAATGAGCGCGAACTCCTGCGCATCATGAAACGAAGGAAGGACCAGGCGCGAGAAAAAGCTATCGAAGGGACAATTCCGGTGTTTTACGGCCTTGCGAGCGAAGATGGATTTCCACATGAGGGTCGTCTCGACTTCGCATCGCTGAACGTTACACCGACCACCGGAACTCTGCAGTTGCGCGCCATCTTTCCCAATCACGATCTGATCGTGATGCCGGGTCTTTTCGTGCGCGTGCGCATCCCCGTCCCGGAAGCTCGCGACGCCTTGCTCGTGCCAGGCGACGCAATCAGCTTCGATCAACAGGGCGAATACGTATTGGTCGCGAATGACAAAAATATCGTGGAGCGGCGCAGCGTCAAGACCGGGTTTCAAGTCGGAGATATGATGGTCGTCGACCAAGGGCTTAAGCCAGGCGACCGCGTGATCGTGGAAGGTCTGTTGCAGGCAATCATTGGCCGCCAAGTCAACCCACAGGCAAAAGACTCCGTTTCCCCCGACAAGACGCAAACCGCGGGCGGGTGAAGCTGCTGGACCGGGAGAACGACTAACGTGTCTCGATTTTTCATCGAACGCCCGATCCTGTCGAATGTAATCGCGATAATCATCGTATTGCTCGGGCTGGTTTGCCTGCTGAACCTGCCTGTGGCGCAGTATCCTGAAATCGTCCCGCCAACGATACAGGTCCGGACAAACTATCCGGGCGCAAGTGCGGAGATCGTTGCTACGACCGTTGGCATACCGATCGAACAGGGAGTCAACGGTGTCGAGAACTCCCTCTATATGCAATCGACCAGCGGTAGCGACGGCACCTACACGCTCACCGTGACGTTTAGTGTTGGGACGGACCTCGATGCCGCGATTGCACTGGTACAAAACGCCGTCAACGGCGCATTGTCCCAGTTGCCGGACGCGGTCCAAACTCAGGGCGTAACGGTCCAGAAGGTCAGCACCAATATCCTGCTCATTGGCAGCCTATATTCTGACCACAACCAATTCGACGAAACCTTCCTCAGCAACTATGCGATCATCAATCTGCAGAATCCGATCGCCCGCTTGCCGGGAGTCGGACAAGTGCAGGTACTCGGCGCCGGACCGTACAGCATGCGCATTTGGCTCGACCCGATAAAGCTGAAAGCGTTCGGGCTGACGGTGCTCGACGTTCAACAGGCAATTCAGAATCAGAATGTTCAGGTGGCCGCGGGCCAGCTTGGAGGACCGCCAGTCGCGTCCGATCAGGTATTTCAGTTGACAGTGAATACGCTTGGACGCCTGACTGACGTATCGCAGTTCGAAAATATTATCCTGAAATCTCAGCCCCCCACCGATCGCACCAGCCAGGACACTCAGTCGGAAACCTACGCTCAAGCCGCCGCAATTGTCCGGATCAAAGATGTCGCCCGGGTTCAACTCAGCCAGGAGACATTTTCAAATTTTTCCGGCTTAAGCGGCCGGAAGGCCGCGCAACTCAATGTGTATACGCTGCCGGGTGCAAATGCCTTGAAGGTGTCGCAGGAGGTCTCGGAGCTGATGGCCAAGATGAGCCAAAAGTTCCCCGTCGGACTCAAATACGCCTCCCTTCTCGACACCTCCTTGTTTATTCGAGATTCGATCCACGGCGTGTATTCCGCGCTGATCGAGGCCGGAATTCTGGTGTTGATAGTAATAATGTTGTTCCTGCAGAATTTTCGAGCAACGCTGGTTCCGGCGACTACCGTTCCCGTTACAATCATCGGCGCTTTCGCCGCGATGGCCCTGCTTGGCTTTACGGTCAATCTGATGACGCTCTTTGCCTTGATTCTGGCGATAGGGATCGTCGTGGATGACGCAATCGTCATTGTCGAAAACGCCTCGCGCTACATCGAGAACGGCCTCTCTCCAAAGGATGCCGCCATCAAGGCGATGGAGGAGCTGACCGGGCCGATCCTCGGTATCACATTGGTGCTGATATCGGTGTTTCTTCCGGCGTCGTTCCTTCCCGGCATTACCGGTCAGATGTTTCGGCAGTTCGCGCTCGTGATTGCGTCAACCGCGCTGATTAGTGCCCTAAATGCGCTCACTCTCAAGCCGACGCAATGCGCACTTTACTTGAAACCGCGTCCGAAGGACCAGCCAGTCAACCGGTTTTACCAAGAGTTCAACCGAATTTACGGCATTATTGAGGATCGCTACGTCAGCTTGGTTGATTGGATGGCGCATCGACCCGGGCGGATGGTCGGGGTCTTCTTTTCAATCGTTGCTGTAGCTGGGCTCATGTTTGCATTACACCCGACCTCATTTCTTCCGCTGGAGGATCAAGGTTATTGCATTGTGTCCGCCAGGCTGCCTCCCGGCGCCGCGCAGCCGCGCGTGCAGGAAGTAGCAAGCGCCATCGACTCGGTACTTAAGGAAACTCCCGGAATCAAAGGTTGGGTGACCAGTGGCGGCGTTTCGGCGCTCGATTCGGCAAATTTATCCAACGCTGTGACTGTCTATGCCATGTACGAGGATTGGGGCAACCGCCAGGCCGGTCTTGATCAGGACCATATCGTTGCCGACCTTCGCCGGCGGTTGCAGTCAATCCGAAAGGCTGAATTCGACGTGCTTATTCCGCCGCCGATTCCGGGACTTGGCCAGGCTGGCGGATTCCAGATGATGATTGAGGATCGGACCGGAGTCGGCCTGGGCGAACTGCAGAAGGGAGTTGAGGAACTGATCCGAAAGGTCCGCGGAAACCCCGGCTTGCGTGGCGTTGCAACCACCTTTAGTGCAAATAGCCCTCAGCTTGAGCTGGACATCAATCGAACAATGGTCGAATCGCTCGGGGTAACGATTAACGATGTATTTCAGACCGTGCAGACCTATCTTGGATCTAGCTACATCAACCTTTTCAATAAATTCAATCAGAGTTTTCAGGTGCGCGTGCAGGCCGATGCCGATTATCGCAAGCAACTGGCAGACATCGGAAATCTCTATGTCGCGAATCGGACCGGTCAGATGGTACCGCTGGGCGCCGTCCTGAGCATTCATCGAGTGCTCGGCTCGGAGCTTTTGACTCGATACAACATGTATCCGGCCGCGATTGTAGTCGGTAATCCCGCTCCGGGTTACAGTTCGGGGCAAGCGCTCGAAACAATGGAGCGCGCCGCCAATACCGATTTACCGCTGGGAATGGGTTTCGATTGGACGGGACTGTCCTACCAGCAAAAGCTGATCGGAAATCAATCCTATTTCATATTCGCGCTTTCGATAACTTTGGTTTTCCTGGTCCTTGCAGCGCAATACGAGAGCTGGACGGCGCCTGCCGCGGTGGTGCTGACGGTGCCGATGGCGCTGGTCGGTGTCATTATCGCGCTCATCCTTCGCGGATTTGCCACCGACCTTTATACGCAAATCGGACTGGTATTAATGATTGCGATGGCTGCAAAGAACGCGATCCTGGTGGTTGAATTTGCACGCGAGTTGCAAGCGGAAGGCATGACCGCGACTGAAGCGGCGGTCGAGGCGACGCGCCGGAGATTTCGCCCGATCGTGATGACGTCGATCGCATTCATTTTGGGCGTGGTTCCGCTGTTGACCGCAACCGGCGCAGGAGCGGCCAGTCAGCAGGCGCTGGGCACGGTAGTTTTCGGCGGCATGCTCGCCACGACGCTTATCGCCATTCCGTTTGTCCCCGTGTTCTATATCGTCATGGAAGGTTTCTCCGAGCGGCGAATGCGGCGAACTGGACGAACCCCGGCGCACGGCGAAGCCGTAGCAGTGAAAACGGACGGGGGATGATCGGACCGGTTCCCACATGTCGAAATTCTTCATTGAGCATCCGATCTTTGCCAACGTCATAGCGATAATTACAGTCCTACTTGGCGCGGTATGCCTCTATAGTCTTCCGGTCGCGCAATATCCCCAGATCGTCCCGCCGACAATTCAGGTAAGCACCAATTATCCGGGCGCGAGCGCCGAAGTGGTAGCTAATACTGTCGGAATACCAATCGAGCAGGCGGTCAACGGAGTCGAGAATTCCATTTATATGCTGTCCACCAGCGGCAGCGACGGCAGCTACACGCTAACCATTACGTTTCAGATTGGCACCGACCTCACTACGTCGCTTGCTCTGGTACAGAACGCCGCCAACGCTGCGTTGCCGCAACTGCCAACCCAAGTGCGAAAACAAGGAGTGAATGTCCGAAAGGTCAGTACCAATATTCTGCTAATTGAGAGCCTATACTCCGACGACAATCGCTTCGACGAAACCTTCCTCAGCAATTATGCGATCATCAATCTGCAGAATCCTATCGCCCGTCTGCCGGGGGTCGGACAGGTAAACGTTCTTGGAGCGGGCCCGTATGCGATGCGCGTGTGGCTCGCTCCCGACAAGCTCAAGGCTTACGGAATCACTGTCAACGAAGTTCAAAGGGCAATTGAATCCCAAAACGTCCAGGTGGCGGCGGGTCAAATTGGCGGTCCACCAACCCCCTCGGATCAAATCTATCAATTCACCGTAAATACCGTGGGGCGGCTGTCGGATGTTAGCCAGTTCGAGAATATCATAATCAAGAGCGCGCCACCGGCGCCCGAAGGGAACCAATCGCACCCAAACGGCCCAGCCGCTGCGCTGGTACGCATCAAGGATGTTGGCAGTGTTCAACTGAGCCAGCAGGTTTACAGCATTTTTTCCGGATTGAGCGGCAGGCCAACGTCGCATCTCGCGATTTATGCGCTGCCGGGCGCCAACGCGCTTCAGGTTGCACAGGAAACCCGCCAGCTGATGGAACAGATGGCGAAAACGTTCCCCCAAGGGCTCAAGTATGAGTCCTTGTACGACACAACCAAGTTTATCAACCAATCAATCAACGGCGTGTATTCGGCTCTGATCGAGGCTGGCGTATTAGTGCTAATCGTCATCGTTCTGTTTCTGCAAAATTTCCGCGCTACTTTGGTACCGGCAACCACCGTACCGGTTACGATTATCGGCGCGTTTGCCGCGATGGCGATGCTGGGTTTTACCGTCAACCTGATGACATTGTTTGCGCTGATTCTGGCGATCGGAATCGTCGTCGACGATGCGATCGTGATTGTAGAGAGTGCGTCCCATTACATTGAGACAGGTCTGTCGCCCAAGGACGCCGCAATCAAGGCGATGGAGGAGCTGACCGGACCGGTTTTGGGCATTACGCTGGTGCTCACGGCAGTTTTTTTGCCGGCGTCATTCCTGCCCGGCATTACCGGCCAAATGTTCCGGCAATTCGCACTGGTGATCGCCGCGACGGCGATAATCAGCGCACTTAATGCTTTGACACTCAAGCCAACGCAATGCGCACTTTACCTTAAGGCCATTCCAAAAGATCGACAGGTGAATTGGTTTTTTCGGGGATTTAATCGCGGATATAAGGCGATCGAGGATCGGTACATCAGCTTGATCGAGCGAATGGTGCATCATCCCAAGGCGATGGTTTGCGCGTTCGTGGTAATCGTTGGTTCGGCAGGGTGGTTCTTTTCAGTTTATCCAACGACTTTGATGCCGCTAGAGGATCAGGATTATTGCATTGTGTCTGCGGAGCTTCCGCCGGGAGCGTCGCAGCCTCGGGCGCGCGCGGTAGCAGCCAATATCGACAAGGTGCTGAAGGGAATTCCGGGTGTGAAGGGGTGGGTCACTATCGGCGGGTATTCCGCGATCGACTCTGCGAAGTTGTCAAACGTCATCACAACCTTCGTGGTTTTCGACGATTGGGACAAGCGTCCGCCGGGGTTCACGCAGCTTGGTTTGATTATGGAGCTCTATCAAAAGTTTCGTTATGTACCCGAAGCGAAATTTGCGGTGCTTCCTCCTTCGCCAATTCCCGGCCTGGGAGTTGCATTCGGATTCCAGATGATGGTGGAAGACAGGGCGAATTCAGGGCTTCAGGAACTGGAAAAAGTGGAGCTCGGAATTTTGCGTGAAGCCTACAATCGGCCCGGCTTCTTGCGGCTCAGCTTCTCGACATTCAGCGCCAGCAGCCCGCAGGTCTTTCTTGATATCGATCGCACAATGGCAAAATCGCTTGGGGTGACAATCAACGATGTCTTCAAAGCGCTGCAAACATATTTGGGATCGAGCTACGTCAACCTGTTCAACAAATATAACCAGAGCTTTCAGGTTCGGCTTCAAGCCCAAGCCGACTATCGCCGCCAGACAGCCGACATCGCAACCCTGTACGTCACCAATCAATTCGGGCAGATGGTGCCGCTCGGTTCCATCCTTCATGAGCGCCGAACGCTCGGATCGGAACTGGTAACCAGGTACAACCTTTATCCCGCTGCGATGATTATCGGCATTCCGAATTTTAGGTACAGCACTGGACAAGCGATCCGCATCATGAAGCAGATTGGCGCGAACACCATGCCGCCGGGCATGGATTACGAATGGACTGGGCTTTCATATCAGGAACAGCTAATCGGTAATCAGGGAATTTTGATCTTCGCCCTGTCCATTACATTGGTCTTCCTGGTGCTTGCCGCGCAATATGAGAGTTGGACAGATCCGGCGGCGGTCGTCCTGACGGTACCGATGGCATTGGTTGGCGTCATTCTGGCATTGTTCCTCCGGCGATTCCCGGTGAGTCTATACACTCAGATCGGGCTAGTATTGATGATCGCACTCGCTGGGAAAAATGCGATCCTAATCGTCGAATTCGCGCGTGAACTCAAAGCGCAAGGCATGAGCGCGACCGAGGCAGCGTTGGAAGCGACGCGAAGGCGCTTCCGTCCGATCGTGATGACGTCAATTGCCTTTATTCTGAGCGTCGTACCGCTTGCAACCGCCGATGGTGCCGGCGCGGCGAGCCAACAAGCGATCGGCACGGTAGTACTGGGTGGAATGCTTGCGTCGTCCCTGCTGGCGATACCGTTCGTACCGGTATTTTATATTGTGATGCAGAATGTCAAGAACGCCTCAACCCGCGGACGTCGATGATACACCAACCGTGCCCCTTGTAGCATCTCAAACTCGATCCACGCGGGGCAATACGCAACTGGCCCGTTCACATTATCGAAAAACCACGACGTTTGTATCTTGGTTGGCCCGTAGCGCTTGGCGAGGCGTCAGACCCCGCTGATCGCCGCGGAATTTCCGCTCGACTCTGACATTCGATCGATATCCGCGTGTGCGCGCGTCTGATATCGCTGACGGGCTCACAAAACTTCTCCGGTTGCCCAAGTTCGCGATTTCGCCAAGACCTATCCCGGCGCGAATTGGCGTGGTCCCTCTCCAATCCGTCTCAAGCGCGAAAGTCTTCTCCAGTGGTAAGTCTGAGAAATTTGTCTGCCAATATTGAGGCAGCGGTGACCTTGCGCGGTTGTTTAAGAAGCCACGCGATGCCCGATGCCACGGTTGCTTCAAGAAGCGTTGCGGCTCTGAGGCGGACGTAAAGACCGGGAGTTATTGAGAAAGAATCTCATTATCAAAAACGAGATTTCATGCTAGAGTTGTGGACCTATGGAAAGGCAGAGAGATTCAGCCGATTTGTGTCGCGCAGGATTGCGCATCGCTAAGACCGCAGTCTTGATCGCAATCGCGTTTATGATGATGGCAGTTGCCAACCTGGGTGAACTACGAGCACAGTTGGCTGCGGCGCCGTGGCCGATGTTCCTTCACGATCTCGAGCATACGGGCCTTAGTCCTGACACTACCAGCACCAATACAGGCACTCTAGAATGGAAGTTCGCTACCGGCGATAAGGTGTTCTCCTCGCCTGCAATCGGCGCGGACGGCACTATCTATGTCGGCTCCAATGATGGAAATCTCTACGCGATCGCCTCCGGCGGCTCGCAGAAGTGGAAGTTTACGACCGGCAATTTCGTGGAGTCTTCGCCGGCGATCGGGTCTGATGGCACGATCTATGTAGGGTCGGAGGACTTCAATCTGTACGCGATCAATCCTGATGGCAGTCAGAAGTGGAAGTTTTTAACCGGCAGTTTGATCCTTAACTCCTCGCCGGCGATCGGCGCCGACGGAACCGTATACGTTGGCTCGCTTGATTCCAATGTGTACGCAGTCAATCCGGACGGCTCGCAGAAATGGAAATTTGTGACTCGCGGTCCAGTCACCTCATCGCCGGCAATCGGCGCGGACGGGACGATCTACGTTGGCTCCATCGACCAATATCTGTATGCGATCAATTCCGACGGCTCGCAGAAGTGGAAATTCCGTACCGGCGCCAGCGTGGATGCCGCGCCGGCAATCGACGCCGACGGAACCATCTACGTTGGATCGGACGATCGCCATCTTTACGCTCTCAATCCCGACGGCACGGAAAAGTGGGTGTTTGCGGTCGCCTTGGACGGACCATCGTCGCCGGCGATCGGCGGCGATGGCGCCATCTACATTGCCTCGGCTGATATGAATCTTTACGCGATCAATTCCGACGGGACGCAAAGATGGAAGTTCGCAACCAACGGGTTGGTTAACTCATCACCGGCAATAAGTGCCGACGGCACGATCTATATTGGCTCAAATGACGCCAATCTTTACGCAATCAACCACGATGGGACACTGAAGTGGATTTTTCCAACCAACGGTGACGTGCAAACTGAGTCCGCGATCGGGTCCGACGGTACCGTCTATTTCGGATCTTGGGATGGCGATGTTTATGCTGTTGGAGCCGGCGCAGGTCCTCCTCCAACTCGAACCGCGACACCGACCGCCACTGTTACGCCTGTCCCGGTGACACTTAAAATCAGCCCGACTACGATTAAGTTTCCGGCCGCAATGGTCAATGCGCCCAGCAAACCAAAAACCGTCAAAGTCTCCAATCCCAAGGGCAGCAAGAAGAAACCAGGGGCCACAGTGCTGATCGAGATTTCTTCGAGTAATCCGGCGGTATTCGGCGAGACCAACACCTGTGCGCCAAGTTTGCCTTCCGGAGATGATTGTACGATTTCAGTGACGTTCACTCCGAACTCGGCGATCTCACAGACCGGATCGCTGACAATTACCGACAATGCGAACGGGAGTCCGCAGGAAGTAAGACTGAGCGGTACGGGAAAGGTTTCAAAATAGGACCAGCGCAGCGACCTTCCCGGCTAGGTCACTCAATTCTCGCTCCTCTATAAGGGCTTGAAATGCACGCGTGTGCTTGCGATTTGCGATCGCGCAATGACCCCGAAGATTTGCCCAATGGCGCGAATCGCAAGAAATCGGCGAACTTGATCGAAGTGCGGATTGACTGCGTACATCCGCGAGCCGGTCGATAATCCGCCTGGATCCGGCAATAAACTGACCGAAGCAGGCGCATTTTCAGTCGCGTCCAAACGTAAGCTGGGCGCGGACGGATGCGTAGCACCTTCTCCGCCCCAGCGGTGCCGCTACTTTCCGGTTCCGCTGAGCGGCACTGTTTGCGGGCTGCCGTTCGCATTATCGGTAATCGTCAGCGTGCCGGCCTGCGTCGTTGGCGCGCTGGGCCGATAGGTTACCGAGATCGTACAAGATCCTCCGGGCGCCAGAGTGGTTGGAGCTACGGGGCAATTGTTAATTTGGGTGAACCATCCCGGTGCGGCCACGATCCTCTCAATCAACACGGCAACCCCGGGATTTTTCTTGCTGCCCTTGGGATTGGACACCGTCACCGGCTTTGGCTTGCTCGCCGTACCGACCGTGGTCTTTGGAAACTTTAGAGTCTTCGGCGCAACAGGCGATATCTTGAGTGTTACCGGTACCGCCGTCGGCGTGGGGGTTGCGGTTATGGTCACGGTGGCAGTCGGGGTTGTCGTTGCGGTGCGGGTCGCGGTTTGCGTTGGTGTCGGCGAAGATGTCAGCGTCGGGCTAATCGTCGCGGTCGGCGATGGCGTAGCGGTGGGGGAAAGAGTCGGCGTTGCAAGGGCCTGATCGTATGCGAGCACACGATTATTGAGAGTGTCGGCTACGTATAGATTTCCTGAGTTGTCAACGGCAACTCCCGTCGGCTCACAGAGACCTCCTGCGCTCGGCGCCGGGCCTTGGACTCCGTTGCTGCATACTCGGCTGGAAAAGTCACCACCTTGCCCATAGACCCGGCTGGCATTTTGATCGGTCAGAGGGGTGTCAAATTCGAGAACCCGACTGTCGCCCACGTCTGCAACATAAAGATGCCCGCCGCTGTCCACTTCGAGTCCGACCGGGTCGCAAAGGCTACCGGCGCTGGAAACCGCTCCGCACGCGCGCGTATTGAAGTCGCCGTTCTGGCCGAAGACGCGGTCGGCAGTTGTGCTGGCCAGCGGATTATCGAATTCGAGAACGCGGTTGTTGACATCTCCGTCTGCGATGTAGAGATGACCATTTCCGTCCACAGTAACACCTTCAGCTCCGCAGAGATCGTCAGTCGTGGGATTGCCTCCACCCGTGTCGAAATTGCACAGGCGCGTCGAGAAATCTCCGCCCTGCCCGAAGACTCGGTTCGCGGTCTGGCTGGAAAGCGGATTATCGTACTCGAGTACGCGATTGTTGCCCTCATCGGCGATATAGAGCCGGCCCCCGTTGTCAACCGCGACTCCTTCAGGAAAGCAGAGGCTGTCCGCGCTGGTACCGCCGAAATTGCAAAGGCTGCCCGTGAAGCTCCCGCCCTGTCCGAGCACTCGGCTGGCAGGAGGTCCGACGCAAGGAAACGAGGCGCATCCGGCGAAGGGAGCGATATATTCTAGAACCCGGGCCGTGAACGAATCGGTAACATACAAATTGTTGCTGCCGTCCACCGCGACGGCCCAACTCCCGCATAGGCTGTCCGGTCCGACGCCACCGAGGTCACCCGCCAGGGTTCCGTCGTCGCATGCGGTCGAGCTAAAGTCAGGCTGGCCGAGCACGAGATCGGCCGCTTCTCCGTTGGTAAACGATGCGGCACTCAAGTAGCCGAGCACTCGATTGTTCAGAAAATCGGAAACATAAAGGTGGCCCACGCTATCCACCGCCACCGAGAAGGGCTGCGACATCCCGGTCGGGCCAGAACCGGCGAGGTTACTGACAAAGTCCAGCTGTCCAAGAACGCGGTCGGCCATTTTGTCGGTCGATTTTGCGGTTACATTTACGGGTACCGGATCGGATGCGATTCCGTTGGCGATGACCCGGAGCATGCTCGGCCCGATATCGGTGACCCAGGAAACGTCGAATTCAGTGGAGACCGGCGTAAAGCCCGTCGCTACCCCCATCGTACTGTGGTTGTGACTGCGGGCGAAAAAGACGTTTCCAGTTCGATTATTCGTGATTTGCACCAATGGATAATTGGTCGCCGCGCCGTAATCGTCCCCATAACCGACTGCCTGCGAGAGCCCATTGAACTGGGTACCGGTGATTGTGTAATTGCCGTCGCCGGCGACCACTACGGCCGGAGCGTTCGTGATAGTCGGCGCCCACGAAGGGTCTGGAGAGCCGGTCGGCATGTAGATTTCGACCTTGTTTGAGCCATCGGTGAAGAGCACTTGGCCGTTGGGGAGTGTAAGCAAGCGGCCCTGGAAGGAGGCGTCGAGATCGGCATTATCGGGCCGGTCCACTATCGTAAGGCCGGACCCATCGAACTCGAAAAATTCGCTCGGCGGCGAATAGACCGGCGAAACATCGACCAACACGTTACCGCTGGGAAGCAACGTCGCCGGCGCATCTACCGCAAGCAATTGCTGACCGCTCACCTGCCCAAACAAGCTGCCACTGCTCCAGGAGTCGCCGATACTGTCGTAGATATCGTAAATTCCGGTCGCACCGGTTACAAAGACGGTACCGTCTGGACGCAAAACCGAAGGGCCGATTTCATCGTAAGTGGTGCCTCCAAGACTGATGAGAACCAAAGGATCGGGAGCAATTCCGGCGCTGCTCCATTCCTGTGTGAAGGGATTATAGGTGAGCGCCGGGGTCTCCGTAGGGTCGTTCGAGTTAAAGATCTCCTGCGTCAGGACGGTTCCATCTGGAAGCAGCGTCCATCCTTCCTCGTCATTCTGGTAGTCGGCGGTCTTTCCGGCCGGGGTAAAAGGGGCATTAAAGGTTGGCGGGTTCGTGCTGGCGTTTAAAGTGGCGACTTGGTTATCGGAATAATGCGCCACCATAAGCGTGCCGTCCGGCAACACGACCGACTGTGCATCGCCGATTTGGTTCCATCCAGTGGGCGGGGCAATACACGTCCAATTGTCTGCAACCGGGTCGTAAATGGCACCCTGATCGGTCCAAACCTCGTCCTTACCGTCATTATTTACGTAATCGTAATTGTAATCGTACTCGCCGCCGACCATGATGAACCGGCCGTCGGGCAGCACCGCGGATGCGTAGTAAAGCGGCGAGTAAATCGTGTTCGCGGACGCGCCCGGATAACCATTGGGGCAGTTTGGGGGAGACGCCACTTGTTTCCAAGAGCCAAGGATATAGCTGCCGGTGAAGTCGGGCGTTAGCGTCCACCAAGCAACATTGGTCAGGTCGGCATCCTGAGCTAGCACGCGCCCGTCGGTGAGCAAATATACGCCGCCAACTTTGAATGGAGGCTCATTAAGCAGCAATCCCCAAGTGCCTGAGGTTGCCCCAGGAGCTTTTGAGATCGGATGCGATGGACGTGGCGGTACGGACGATTGTGCGGGTATCCGCGTGCCGTGAGAATTTACACGCGCGCGGCGATGGGGCGAGACCTGACGTATCGATTGCGCGTCCAAGATATGCGGCAGAGTCATGACGACAGTCAGGACAACTGCCAGCGCGGTTGCCGGATAGAAAGGTCCGGTTAAGACCTTGGTCATCAGGATCAGCGCACAATTATGCCAGCGATTGCAACCGCCACTTTCCCGCTCCATCGTATAATTTCTCCAAATGCGCGGAAGATGACAGTGCCTCGAGACGCGCTAAATCGCCACGCACAGTATCAAAAAGGTAGTTTAAAGTAAAATCGACGTGATGTTAGTCAAATGCGCTTAACTCGGGCGCAATCTGAATCAAGCTGACCTTTCCCACGGTGGCTGAGCGAGATCGGGTGGGTCGAATCGCAGACCGAGATGAGTCGCAACCGGGATGGGTAGCCTGTGCCTCAGGCGTGAATATGACTGAGACGAAGTCCACGGCCCGGCGTATCGTACAGCTGTCCCGCAAAGTCCCATCTGGGCGGACATGCAGCTGTGTGGCTAAATAGCCAACCAAACCTACGCCTAATCTTGCGGCTGACCTGGCTTGGGAAAAACTGTACCTGCGAACCTAGTGAGAAAGGTAGAACATGAGGGTCCAAGGAATGACGAAGCGACGATACAAAACGGAACAGATCGCAATAATACTGCTGTAGGGCACTGCAATCTTATCAATCACGAGTACAAGGCTCTGATGCGGCAGTATTCGGTGACGAATTGGAAGTTTCCGCCATTCTCCCTTGCGTGGATAGCGCAGGATCGTGCGGCGTGCCAAATTCCGGTCCCACGCGCTTGGTCGGCGCCGTTGCGATCAGTTTATCGTTCGGTGACAAGAATCATTGAAAGGTACGGACTTGGACGATTGGCGCCGATCAGGGAAAATCCGTCGGTGCTAGAATTCCGAATAATCTGTGATAGCTGGTAAGTTCCAACGGGGCGGCATCATTCGATTTGGCCCATCCGGGGACGTTCGGAAAGATGAAAAAACATCTCGACGGCCGCACCGTCAAGGGCCAGCGGATTAGTAAGCAGGGCCGCGAAAGCATCCTGAGGGCTTATATTGCTCTCATTCGCAGCGGGGTTCCCTCGCCGACCGCACGCGAAATCGCAGAACGTGCGGGACTCTCGATTCGCGTTATTTTCAAGCACTTTCCGAACCTCCGCACACTCAGGCTTGAATCCTTTGCCCGCTTGCAGGCTCAGAGCAGCAAGTTCTTTGCTGGTAATCCTCCGGAACGCGCTTCTGCGCTGGAGCGGCTCGAATTTTTCGTAAACAAACATGCGCGCAGGCTCGAATTTGTAACGCCGCTTCATCGCACAGCCGCAATGGTCGAGAGTATCGATCCGGACGTCGCCGATGCGATTAGAGCCGCCCGAGAGGCGGCCCGGCGCGATCTGGAAAGGGCGCTGGGCGCGTCCTTGGACGATTTTCCCCCAAGTAAGCGGCGGGATCTTGTAACCGCGCTTCACATCATCTGTTCCTGGGAAGCATGGCAAATTCTGCGGGTGCATTATCGGATGTCCTCCAAGCGTGCCCGCCGGTTCGTAATCGGAACGGCTCTCGCCATGCTGGCCCAAGCGGAGCGTACGATTCGCGCGGCGCAAAAACGGCTCCGATGACCGCCTCTTATCGTGCACTAGGTGTGCACGATACTTGACACGTGGATTTCGGCCCACCTAAGCTGTCTGAATCGTCGCGTGAATTCGCTGAAACCGAGGAGCACGATGAAAATTAGACTATTGAAAGCAAGGATGGCCGCGGCTGCCGCCACGACATTGATTGCGGCTCAGTTACTTCAAATCCAGGTGTCCTATGCCGCGCCTGAGGCTGTTTCGGAAGCCGGCACGATTAAAATTCCGCCTAAGCCGCTCCCACAGTGGCCAAATCCTTGCAGCTCAAATCCATGCGCCGCACCCGAGTCGCCGCATTGGTTCTACCTGCAGAACGTTGCGAGCGTTAACGCTGATTCCCCACTTGTAATGACCATCACTACTCCGCCACAAGCGGCGCAAAATAACCAACCGCCATCGGGGCAGCCCTATGTCACGGTCGGAATCTCCGGGATGGGTGTCACGTTGCAACCGATCAATACCAAGCCGGGCGGAGACAATCAGATGTGGTATGCGATCGAAGCAACCAGCGGTCAGCGAAATCCGTCATATCTGATCAGCAGTCTTCCCGCGGATGTACTTCCGGACGCGTCCGATTCGACCTTAGTGACCCAGCAACTTGCGCTGGGGTATTTCGGCAACCCCGGCGCAAACGCCGCTGTAAATGCGGCCAGCTCGGTGCAATATGCTCTTAATGCCTCTGCGCCGGAGAATATATTCGGCTCCTTCGCGCTCACGTCGAACCCGTTTACACTGGGCCAGACCGTCAGCATCAATGCCACCCCGAATGTCGCCAACGGCGCTTGGACCATCCAGCAACTGTCCGGCAATGCAATTACCTACACGATTCCCAAGCAGGTTCCCTATACTGACTACAACCTTGCCTCGACCGGTAATGCGACGGCAATGGCGGCGGTTTATCTCAATCAGCAGAATACGCCGGCCAGCCGCCTCGACCCCACTTATACCAACGAGTTTCAGCAATGGACCTACAACAGCGGCGATCAGACGATCTGTAACGGCTTTGGCGCATGCCTCAATTCAGCCGACAGCGCGCCGCAAGCCGGGTCGGTCGTAACTGCTTCTGCCAAGCCGTCGCCGGTGCCTGCCAATTTCCAATGGTCTTTCTATCCGAACTACGAGCTCAGCCAGATCCTGAGCCAAGCCGATATCCCATTCCCAACGCTTCCCGCTCACGATTACAAGAACGTCAATAGCCTCCTCACTAAGCTTGGCTACCCCGACGTGGCGGCGGCAACTTGCACGTTGGATGGGGTGGCGTATTCGGGCTTGCGCTGCGAGTACTCCAATCTTGCGGCACCGCTTTCCGCCTATTTGATTGCCGTATCGCATATGGCCAAGGTAAGCCTTAGGACGAGGCGGCAGCTAACCTTGGAATTGACCGACGCGATCGCCGTGCAAAATCTCTTCAATCAGATCTCCTCGGTATTCACTGTCGCATTCCTTGGAAATGAGGACCTGATCAGCCAGGACCTCGGCGATATGGGAATGGACCTCACCGACCAGACGTCGACTACGACTTGGAGATGGGAGGCGCTGGTTTCAGGCATCGTCTACACCCTCCTGAATGGGTTGGGTGGGTTTTTGGGCACTCCAGCACTTGGAAGCAGGGTCAAAACCGCAATTTTCGTAGGAGCAGTCGCCAATGCGATGACAACCGGAATCGATACCTATCTTAGCGAAGAGGGCTCCGGAACATTACCGCTTGCCAATGAGTTTGAGACTACCGCTGCGGACCTATATACGAACTTCTATCTTCGCTATCTGAATTTCTACAGCTTTATCGCCGATCAGGAGACCAAAACTCTCACGGACTGGGGCAGGCTTGCTGTGATTGGCGCACTCGCCCAAGACACCGGGCGCGATGGCCTAGCCCTGGATCCCAAAGCCAGCGTGGACGCGGTCGCGGTCGCGACTCAGTCCTACCAGCTTAATCTGATGGCGCAATTACTGCCGCAGTTTTTTACCCTTTACGCCGCGATGGATTGGGTGGGCGGCGCCATATCGACCAGCAATCCAGCCAACGGGTTAAATTCCGACACAATAGGGATGGTCGTATCGAGTTCCCAAAGCGGAGTTCCTTCCCCGATGCCAACTCCCGACCCAACTCTGGTTCCCCCTCGTCCACAATTGCTCAACCAGTTTGCGACACCCGTCGATCCGCAGGGAGCGCAATTTGGGATGTGGGATGTCGGCTGGCTACATTTTTCCCAAGCGACCGGCAATGGCAGCAAATTGACGGACACCTATTTGACTCAGCAACTTGCGCAGGACGTCCAGTACGCAAATCCTTATTTGCTCTACAATGGGTTTGGCATGTGGAGCGGGTTCAATGGCGGGTATACCCTGACTCCAAGCGATATCGCCAACCTCACTTGCGATGCTTTCATTACGACAATGACCAACTATACGCCGAAAGCGCTCGCCGTCAGCATTGTATCCACCAAAAATACCGCGATCGGCGGCGGCTACGGTCCAACTTACCACATCGATCTTCATGGCGATGGAGGGTATTTTTCCGACATCAGCGACACGTCTGGAATTGTAGGTCCCGCGCTTCGTTCTCTACCTCCCTACGGTGTTCTTCAATTTGGCGCTACTGCAATCGACGGCAGCGGAAGCGCACGGCAGCAATACTTGACTGTTCAAATCTGGGACTACAACACGTCAACAGCGGCGCCCGTCGCTTCCTATCAAGTTCGTAATCTGGGATGCACCCTGGGCGTCAATAGCGTAACCGACCCGTATAGCCAAACATCAAATAGCGGATATTTCTTGTACCTTCCCCCGGTCTACCAATACTATTCCGCCGGCCGGGTCAGCGTGGCCATCTATGGCGGCAATTGATCGGCACAAAACGTGACCATCGCCGACCGCATCGGACTCGATGTGGCTTTGTGCCTCGACGCGCCGCCGGCTCGACGATCGATGGGCGCGGCAGTACTCAGAGTCAGACCCTCTCTATCGGCGTCTTGGATTACGCCTATTCATATGAAGATCCAACAATGTCGCTCAAAGTAGATAGCGGAAGCGCCTTGATTATCCGGGGAATATTCTCCAAGGATCTGAAGGGTGCTGCGCAATTCAAATCCGGTGCGGCGCGTTGGAGTGCCGGAGGATGGAAGATCTTCGCGATCGCATTGCCGATTCTAATCTTGATTCCGTTGGCGATAATTTCAAGCTCCGGAGTGAGTCATGTATCAGTGCTGGCAGCTGTGCGTAGCAGTGCAGTCGCAGCCTTCATTGCTTTCATCGCGCCTTTCACGGCATCGTCGGCGTTGGCATTCAGCCCGTCTGCCCTGACCCGTTATGTTAGGGGCCGCCGCCGCTACTTCGGAATCGTGTTCGCGTTCGCGATGCTGGTGCACCTTGTGTGTGTCGCGTGGCTGTTCCAGGTCAATCCCAGCCAACCCGTCAATTTGCCGATGTTCACTATGGGAGCAGTCGGATATCTGTTCGTCGCCGCACTATTCGCGACTTCGTTCGATCGTACTACCGACTGGCTTGGCCCCCAGTCCTGGCGGCGTTTGCATCTGATCGGAGCGTGGTACATATGGGGCTATTTCGTGCTCATCATGCTGAGAGCCTTTCATTCCGCGCCACTGGTTTATGGGCCACTGCTCTCGCTCGCGTGCGGAGAGGCCGTTCTGCGATGCGCCCGGAGAATTCGGCTGCAAACGCATACAATCAGGCTTGGCGGATAGAACTGGGGCACCAGTCGTGCGCCAGCCGCCAATGCCAAGCGTAGCGCCATCCCCGCGTCATAAGGAAAGAATGCCGATAATCTTGAATCGACGCAGACCGCGAGCTTCCTTTTGGCACTGGTTCAGTTTGATTTTTGCGATCGCTGGTAAACCACCATGCTCCCGCCCGGCGCCTTGGGGTCAAGGCTGAACTGGTTCATCCTTATGGGCAGCGCCCGGAGCGCGTACAATGATGCCAGCCGCCGCATATCCCAAGTAAAAATCAGGCGGCGCTGCCTTTCCTCGGTGGAAAACATTAAAGAAAAATTACGAAACGAACCCAATTTCTCCACTGATTACGGGTATTTTTTCCGCGATGACCTCCTCGAAGCCCCAAACTCGATTTGCCCGCCCGCTATGACGCGAGCGCAGGCCGAGCACTTGATACGCGACCGCTTCTGGAAACATCCCCGTACTCCAAACTGCACCAGTGCCTTCCTTTTCGCGCCCTTTCGGAATTGCGCGGGATGAGTATCATATATCGTTCGACCACCCGTCACGGTGGCATTACTCGCGGCTGGAATTCGGCCGCCGGAGGACAAACAAGTGCGCGAAGTCGTAATCGTTGATGGCGTCCGGACTCCACTCGGCAAGGCCGGCAAGGACAAGGGCTATTACAAGGACATCCGGGCCGATGAGTTGGGCGCGATTTGCGTTCGCCGCCTTTTGGAGAAGAATCCCAAACTCGATCCCAAGGAAATCGAAGACGTCGTATGGGGATGCGCCAACCAGAGCGGAGAGCAGGGACTCAACGTCGGCCGCATGATCGGACTGTTGGCGGAGCTTCCAGTCGAGGTCGCTGGTACTACCGTCGATCGTCAGTGTGGGTCCAGTTTGCAGGCGGTCAATTTCGCCGCGATGGAAATAATCGCGAACACCGGTGATGTGATGATCGCCGGCGGCGTCGAGCACATGACGCACGTCGCGATGGGCTCCGGCATCCAGCCTAACCCCAAGCTGCTCACCATGTTCCCCCAGGACATGTTCTTCATGGGGCTGACAGCCGAGCGGCTGGCCAAGATGCATAACATCACGCGCGAGCAGGCCGATGCCTTCTCGCTGCGCTCAAACATGCGGGCGGTGGCGGCGCGCGATCGTTTCAAGGAAGAGATCGTCCCGGTCAAGCTGCCCGACGGCGCCACAGTGGATGTCGATCAGGGACCGCGCGCCGAAACCACGATGGAAAAGCTGGCGGGATTGAAGCCTTCCTTCAAACCGGACGGCCAAGTCACAGCGGGAAATTCTTCGCAGATTAGCGATGGCGCGGCTGCCGTTCTGCTGATGAGCGCCGAGCGTGCGAAATCGCTTGGCTTGAAGCCGATGGCGAAGATTCGCGCAATGGCGGTGGCCGGAGTGCGTCCGGAAATCATGGGCTGGGGCCCGGTGCCGTCCACCCGCAAGGCACTTGGCCGCGCGGGCCTGAAAATCGACGATATCAACCTGTTCGAGATCAATGAAGCATTCGCCGCGCAGGTCCTTGCCTGCAACACCGACCTCAAGATCAACGAGGAGAAGCTCGATGTTAACGGCGGCGCGGTTGCGCTGGGCCATCCGCTGGGATGCTCGGGTGCGCGCCTGGTGGTCACGCTGACACATGAGATGCGCCGGCGCGGCGCCGCATTGGGCGTCGCAACGATGTGCATCGGAATCGGCCAGGGAATCGCGACTGTGATCGAGCAGGTGTGATGGCACGAATTCTCGGTTGCCGAATCGATAGTGCCAGGCCGGCCATCGCCTCTCTGGTGTTCGTTATGATGGCCGCAACGCTCGGGCCATTTATCGGCGCGCAGAGTATGCGGATGGCGCAGGCGGCCGAGCCGCTCGATGCAACTGATTTCACCGCGCGCGCGCTTGCAGGCGGCAAGATCAGGTTGAGCGACTATCGCGGCCACCCCGTGATCGTCGATTTCTGGGCTACTTGGTGCGGGCCATGCCGTCGCCAGCTACCGGAGCTCAATGCGCTTTATAAGAAATACGGGAAGTCGCGCGGATTGGTCGTGATTGGGGTTGCGTGCGACACGGTTCAGGGCGATAGCGAGGGCGCGATCGCCCCGTTCGTACACGAGCTAAAGATCGAATATCCGATCGCGATCGCGGATGATTCCTTGACGGATCGGCTCGGTATCGACGCGATTCCAACCACCTTATTCATCGACGCTGACGGAAGAGAGGCTAAGCGGCTTATCGGCGCGAGCCGGCAGGGCGGCGACCTAACCGAGAGTGCGCGCCAGTGGCTCGAACCCATTCCAAATGGGAAATTAATGGCATTATAGGCGATCGTGGATTCGAAGCGGGTCGCCGCGCTATAAGTAATCTTTACCGGAACGGGAGCATGGAACCAGGCGAAATTGAAGAATTGATCGCGCGCGGGATACCCGACGCGCGAGTCGAAGTGCGGGACTACACCGGCGGCGGCGATCATTTCGAGGCAACCGTGGTGAGCGCCGCCTTCGAGGGGAAATCGCTCGTCGAGCGGCATCAGCTTGTCTACCAAGCGCTTGGCGACGCGATGCGCGCACGCGTACATGCGCTTACACTCAAAACGCTCACCCCCGCACAAGACCAAACCCGGAGGCAATGACAATGGCGGATGTCACGAAGCAAATCGAATCATCGATCAAAAACAACAAGATCATGATTTTCATGAAGGGCACGCGCAATTTTCCGCAATGCGGATTCTCCGCGGCCACGGTCGAGATCTTCGAGCAACTGGGCGTGCCGTTTGAGACGGCGGACGTTCTGTCCGACCCCGAATTGCGCGACGCTATCAAACGCTACAGCAACTGGCCGACGATTCCGCAGGTATTTATCGGCGGCAAGTTTATCGGCGGATGCGACATCGTCCGCGAGCTGCACGAGAATGGTGAGCTCGAGCCGATGGTCAAGGCGGCGATTTCAGCCGCAGCACCTAACTAGGCGCTGTTCCACCAGCACGGACGTCACTACCAGCTGATCGTTCCCGTCGAGTTGGTCTGTTCCACCCCGAACTTTCCGGAGTCGGGACTCGCGGGTTCGGCGAGGACTTGGCCCTTAATCACCTCGGTGCCTGAGCCGGTAGCGTTCTTGAATCGCCCGGTTCCACCCGTGATGGTCCAGTTTTCGGTCTTTTCGTAAACGCTGGTGGTGTTGCTGATGCATTCGACGCCACTGTCCGAGGAGGAGATGATTTGAGACCCGTCCTTGGTGGACGTCGTGACGGCGATTCGGTTCAGCAGATCATATTTCGTACCTGCCGTGCCGTCACGCGCAGTGCAACTGCCGGAGGACACCGTTACGTTCTGCGAAAGCCCTGACTTGAGCCCCGGCCCATCGATGTTTGTAGTGCATTCAGCGGTATATTGTCCCGCCGAGCCGGAGCCGTCGAAACTGAAACTGGCGGTGGAGAAGGCGCCGGAGCAAACCTCCTTAAAAATCCGGGTTTGGCCAGCAAGCGCCTCTTGTTTCGGTGCGGACATGACGCATGCGATTACGGCCGCGGATACCGCAACCCGTCGAATCGCACTTGGTCTCACGTACCGTCCTCGGAGAGAGCTTGGATTAATCGCTGAATTCCCGGTGATTTGGACGCAGTCTTACGCGCCGTTCCACGATCGCGGGCGGCCCGTATCGACGTGGACGAATTCGCTGCGCGGATAATAGCCCACGCCTCCGCGATGTATCGTCATGGCCGCTGTGCGCAAATTCGTAAGGCTGCGCCCCGGTACACGGATGTCGATTGCCCGTCCGTCGACATGCAGACTATGGACTGCAACCCCCTCGCTCCTTGCATGAAGCATCGCGTTGGTAATCGGCGACCGGTATCCCGAAATCACGTGGAACGATTCCGAAGTATCCAGCCGCTTCTGAATCACTGTCAGCAAATCCAGCAACGCGGGGTCGATTGCTTTGACCTCATTGACGCGGAAATCGCGCAGGACGTAATTGATCCGCGCGAGTTCTTCATTTACGTATTTGCCGTTCTCCCAATAGACCGAGTGCAGGCTCTCGCCGGTATGGAGATTGTAGAATTTCAATGAGCGGCTCCGCTCCCGGACAAAATACCCTGCAGATGCAAGTCCCGGGATTGCAAGTTGAGCTGCGCCAAGCACGCCCAACTGCAGAAGGCGCCGACGCGATATCAGCCCGGCCGGCATTCCATTTCGAGTCGCTTCTTCGCTCATCTAATCGCTTCCCCGGCGCGAGCTACCGCTTGAGCGAAACCTCGCGCGCGATGCCGTCAGAGTCATTGATGACATCCGCAGCAAGTTTCCAATCTATCAGATTTCCAATCCGGTTTGCATCAGCAAGAGCCTTGACCGCATCGATGCCGCCTGTTCTCCGGGTGTAGATATCCCGGTTACTTTCGATAAATATTCGCCCGTCGCCAAGGCGCGCGAGCATCAGCGGTTGGTAGACGATTTCACCGGGCAGGCCGATATCGACTGCGTGAAAAAGCGTGTTGGCATCTTCGGGATGCAATCTGATGCATCCATGAGTGCGATTACTGTAAATGCTAAGTGGCGCATTGGTCGCATGGACCCCGATGCCGTGGATGCTGAGTCCGATCCAATAATCGCCGAGCGGATTGTCAGGGCCGGGCGGAACCTCTTCCAGCACCTCATCGCCTTTCTCCTCCATTTCGGCCTGAATCGACGGTGGCACGTGCCAAGTGGGATGCTCCCTTAGTTCGGCGACTTCGAACGCACCCATCGGCGTGTGCCATTTGGGATTCGCCTTCCCCGCCGCGACCGGATAGGCGCTCGCCAGCTTGCCGCCCTTGAAATAATAAAGCATCCGCTGCGGGACGTTGATTATAATCCCTTCGGCGATTTGCATCGGAACGATGTGCCGGTTGTTGATGCGCAGCTGGGTTCCAACCTTCAACCGCGCATTGTTCTTCATCCCATTTTCTCGCGCCATCAGGTTTGGCCCTTCGCCGTAGCGCGAGCCGAGACTCGAGAAATCGTCGCCCTGCTTCACCGTGTATTCGAACGCGGAGCCCGAAATCAGCGTTGCCACCGCCATTGGAGTAGCGCGCGGCGCGGGTCCCGATGCTGCGTCAACGAATGTCCCTGCGCGTAAAATCGCGGCGGCGAAAACGGCAACTGCGAGCGAATGGGTCGGGCGAATCAAGGCCTGTCCTGAGCGAAGCCGAAGGAAAGCGGCGTGCGGAGAAATAGAGCATAACCGGACTGCGTGTGCGAGCCGAAACGGTTGCCGCGCGTGATGGCATTGCCTAAGATCGACAGACTCGACTCCTCGAGTGCCGAGGTGGCGAAACGGCAGACGCAGTGGACTCAAAATCCACCGTGGGCAACCACATGGGGGTTCAAGTCCCCCCCTCGGCACCATCCATATCCAGGTCCATCTGACCGTATAGGCGGGATGCTAGGCAGCCGCCTCAGTCCCATAAAACCGAACCCAGACCCGAGAAATCCGGCCTGCAAAAGAAACTGGCACGCGAATAGAGTGAATGACGTCAGGTCCTCGAAAGACGCAAAAGGACCCGCATCGGCATTGGCGGGTGCTGCCGTTGGAGACAAAGGCTGCCGTCTGTTACGATCCGGCCCCGAAGGTGCGATAGCCCGGCCGGCATAATTCTACTCGCGATAAATGCGCTGTTCGGAGGCAAGGAATATGGAAAGTGAAAGCAAGTGCCCGATCGTGCACGGGACTACGAACCTCGGAATGAGGTCGAATAGCGACTGGTGGCCGCACCAACTCAACCTCAGGATTCTCCGTCAGAACTCGCCCACGTCCAACCCGATGGGCGCACCCTTCAACTACGCCAAAGAGTTCAAGAAGCTCGACTTTAAAGCGCTGAAAAAAGATCTCCGCGCGCTGATGACGGACAGTCAGGACTGGTGGCCGGCGGATTTCGGCCACTACGGCGGCCTTTTCATCCGCATGGCTTGGCACGCTGCCGGCACCTACCGCGTCGGCGATGGCCGCGGTGGAGCGGGATCCGGGCAACAGCGCTTCGCGCCACTCAACTCTTGGCCCGACAACGCGAACCTCGACAAGGCGCGCCGCCTGCTTTGGCCGATTAAGAAGAAATACGGCAGCAAAATCTCTTGGGCCGACCTGATGATTCTCGCCGGCAACGCCGCACTCGAGTCGATGGGGTTCAAGACCTTCGGCTTCGGGGGCGGGCGCCCGGATGCCTGGGAGCCGGACGAATCCGTCTATTGGGGCAGGGAGGAAACTTGGCTCGGCGACGAGCGCTATACGGGTACGCGGAAGCTCGAGAATCCTCTCGCCGCCGTGCAAATGGGCCTCATCTACGTGAATCCCGAAGGGCCGAACGGCAAGCCGGATCCGCTCGCTGCCGCGGTCGACATTCGCGAGACCTTCAAGCGCATGGCCATGAACGACGAGGAAACCGTCGCCCTCATCGCGGGCGGACACAGCTTCGGCAAGACCCACGGTGCCGGCGATCCGAAACTGGTCGGGCCAGAACCCGAGGCGGCGCCGATTGAGGAGATGGGCTTTGGCTGGAAGAGCAAATTTGGAACCGGCAAAGGCAAAGACGCAATCACGGGCGGTCCGGAAGTCACTTGGAGTACGACACCGACGAAGTGGAGCAACAGCTTCTTCGAGAACCTGTTCGGCTACGAATGGGAACTGACCAAGAGCCCGGCCGGCGCGTATCAGTTTGTCGCGAAGGGGAACAACGCGAAGATTCCGGATGCTTACGACCGGTCGAAGCGTTACGCGCCGGCGATGCTGGTGACGGACCTCGCCTTGCGGATGGATCCGGCTTACGAGAAAATTTCCCGGCGCTTTTACGAGCATCCCGACCAGTTCGCGGATGCGTTCGCTCGCGCTTGGTTCAAGCTCACGCATCGCGATATGGGTCCGCGCTCCCGCTATATCGGCCCGGAGATCCCGGCGGAGGAATTGATTTGGCAAGACCCCGTTCCCGCCGTCAATCATAAGTTGATTGGCGCCAAGGACATCGCCGCTCTCAAGGCCAAAATCCTCGCGTCGGGCTTGTCGATCTCGCAACTGGTCTCAACCGCCTGGGCTTCGGCTGCAACCTTCCGCGGCTCCGATAAGCGCGGCGGGGCGAACGGGGCGCGCATCCGCCTTGCGCCGCAGAAGGACTGGGAAGTCAACCAGCCTGCCCAATTGGCCAGGGCGCTCAAAATCCTGGCGGGCATCCAGAACGCGTTCAACCGCGCTGCGCGCGGCGGAAAGAAAGTGTCGCTTGCCGACCTGATTGTTCTCGGCGGCTCGGCCGCGATTGAGAGGGCAGCGAAAAAGGCCGGACACAATGTAACCGTTTCTTTCGCGCCCGGCCGCACCGACGCCTCTCAGGAGCAAACCGACGTCGAATCCTTTGCCTATCTCGAGCCGGTTGCGGACGGTTTCCGCAACTACCTGAAGGCCAAATTCACCGTCTCGGCAGAGGAGTTGCTAATCGACAAGGCGCAATTGTTGACACTGACTGCGCCCGAGATGGCGGCTCTGGTCGGCGGCTTGCGCGTCTTGGGCGCGAACCACGCCAAGTCGCAGCACGGCGTGTTTACCAAGCGGCCGGAGGCACTGACCAACGACTTTTTCGTCAACCTTCTCGACATGGGCATCGAATGGAAAGCGACCTCAGATGAAAATATTTTCGAGGGACGCGATCGCAAGAGCGGCAAACTTAAGTGGACCGGCACGCGTGCCGATCTCATCTTCGGTTCGAACTCGCAACTCCGTGCCGTATCCGAAGTCTATGGCTCCGCCGACGCACAAGCGAAGTTTGTGGCGGATTTCGTGGGGGCGTGGACCAAAGTGATGAACGCCGATCGCTTCGACCTCGCCTGATCTCTGCGGAAAGGTCTTGCGGGGCAGGATAGGGTTCAAGTACCGCCCCCCGGCATTCAGCACTCTGCGTAGCGGGATCGCTATGAAGCTGACGGAGATATGGAGATATCCGGTCAAGACCATGGCCGGTGAGAAGCTGCAACGGGTACGCCTCGGGCCGCTTGGTATTGAAGGCGACCGTATCGTCCACGTCGAGGACGCCCACCTGCGGGTGATCACCTCACGGACCCATCCGCGATTCCTGGCCCATCATGGGACACTCAATTCTGATGGCGAACCGCTGGTGGACGGACGCCCTTGGCGCAGCCCGGAGGTCGCGGCCGAAGTGGTGAGCATTGCCGGACCGGGCGCGAAGCTGGTGCGCTACGACGGCATTGAGCGCTTCGACGTGCTGCCGCTGCTGGTGGCCACCGACAGCGCCATCGCTGCTTTCGGCCACGATTATCGGCGCTTGCGCCCCAACCTCATAATCGGCGGTGTGGAAAGCTTGGCCGAGCGCGAGTGGCCGGGCTCTTGCCTGCGCATCGGCCCAGTGCTCATCGGTGTCCAGGATCTGCGACTGCGCTGCATCATGACGTCATACGATCCCGACACGCTGATCCAGGACAAGAATATCACCCGTGAAATTTACCGGCGTTTCGATGGCAAGCTTGCGCTCAACTGTTTTGTGATCGAAGGAGGCGATATTACTGTGGGAGAGGAGGTTCGGTTGGTGCGCGGTCGTGCCTGCGCAGCGTCCACCGCGGCCAAGCTCTTTGCCGAGTAATCCACGATGTCCGACAAGCACTTTCATTAGAACGATTCAGCGTGCGATTTGCACGGAGGTGGTAATTATATGAGTAATGCCGACGGCCTTCGTTACACAAAGATTCCGCTCAACAACGGCGCTGATGAGATTCCGGCACTGGGCTTTGGCACACTGATTCCGGATCCGAACGCGACAAAAGAGGCCGTCCGGATCTCTCTGGAGGCAGGCTTTCGTCAATTCGATTGCGCCGAACGCTACCGAAATGAAGAACAGGTTGGCGAAGCAATGCGAGCGGTGTTCAGGGATGGCAAGGTCAAACGGAAGGACGTGTTTGTAGGTACGAAGCTCTGGAACAACAACCACCGTCCCGAACGCGTCAGACCCGCCTTCGACGCAAGCCTGAGAAGACTGCAACTAGACTATGTCGATTTATACTGCATCCATACTCCATTCGCCTTCAAACCCGGCGACGAGCAGGACCCAAGGGATACGAACGGCAATGTGATTTATGATGATGCTACGACCCTGACGGATACGTGGAAGGCTTTGGAGAGCCTAGTCGACGAACGCCGGTGCAAGGTTATCGGTTTATCGAACGTCAACTTGGCACAACTGAAAGAGGTGTTTGAATCCGCGCGAATAAAACCTGCCATTCTTCAAGTCGAATCCCATCCATATCTCCCTCAATGGGATCTGCTCGACTATTGCAAGAGAAATGGCATTGTAATGCAGGCCTTCGCCGCTTTGGGTCACGGTATTGAACCGAAGCTGACCGAGGATCCAGTGATCGCCGTCATTGCAAAGCGCGCCAACAAAACCCCTGCTCAGGTTCTGCTGGCTTGGGCGATCCAGCGCGGCACAGCTCCCCTCACCACAGCCACTAACCCCCGCTATATCGAGGAAAATTTTGATATCTCCGCTCTTCCCGATGACGCGATCAAGGAAATCAGTGAAGGGATCATTAGACGAGTCAGGCTCAATCCGGTTGTTGACACGGGTGTCCCCGGGTTCATTCCCAGGACACGCTGAAAGCCGACGCCGGAATTTCCGCTGAGCTGGGTATGCCGCGATTTGGCGTTACAACATTCCCGACGGACTATGGTCCTTCGGTCGTGGACTTGGCCAGGGGGGTGGAAGAGCGTGGTCTTGACTCGATGTTTTTCAATGAACACACGCATATTCCAGCCAGCCGGCGGACTGCATTTCCGGGCGGTGGCGAACTGCCAGAGGAATACTCGCACACACACGACCCCTTCGTGGCGCTTGCGGCGGCCGCAGCCGTAACGAAACGAATCATGCTGGGCACAGGAATCTGCTTGGTGATCGAGCGCGATCCAATAGTGCTGGCAAAAGAAGTCGCCTCACTAGACTTCATCTCGGGCGGCCGGGTCATCCTCGGCGTAGGCGCCGGGTGGAATGTAGAGGAGATGGAAAATCACGGCACGTCATACAAGCAGCGTTGGAAAATCCTGCGCGAACGGGTGCTGGCGATGCGCGAGATGTGGACGCGGGATGTTGCTCAGTTTCACGGCGAGTTCGTCGACTTTGAACCGCTGTGGTCCTGGCCCAAGCCGATCCAAAAACCTGGTCCGAAGATTCTTCTTGGATCGCGAAGTGAACGATGCTTTGAGCGCGTTGTGGATTACTGCGACGGGTGGATGCCAATTGGCCGGCCCGGTGAACAGAATGATCTGGCTGAGGGCCTGGGGAAACTGCGCGTCGTCTGCGAGCGTGCCGGACGGTCCTTCGATTTGCTGGAATTGGCGGCTATCGGCTTGCCCCCGTCGCAGGAGTTAGCCAAGCGACTGCTCGGGATTGGGTTTAAACATCTGATCTTTAGCCTTCCGTCCGGCAAACCTAAAGAAACAATGCATGACCTCGATGCCTGTGCGGAGCTTGCAGGAAAGCTTCGTTCGATTGGGGTATAAGCGGCTTTTGGCGCCTCGACGCGACCGCACCAGCATTTCGGCAACTCCGAGCCGGCAAGCCGGATTCAAACTATCGCGGCGTCGAAGCGATCTCCGCTGAGATATGCCATGGTCGCGTCGGCCAACCCGCGATTGTCTGTCAGTCTCGAAGATCGGGGAACCTGCTCTGAACCAAACGCTGTATGACAGTAAAGATCATCGCGGTCGATATGCCGAACATTAGGAGTCCATCGGCGGCTTCGAGCGGCCCCAATAGCTTCCAAGACGGCGACATAATCAGATCGCCATAGCCTAGCGACGTGTAATTCATAGCCGAGTGATAAAAGGCCGTCGCGAAATAAGGAAATTCACCGCACAGCCTTATCGCGATCGCCCAACACGTTATCTCGATCAGATGGGCCGCGAGCGCGACCAAGCTGGTTCTGGCAATGATGGACACATCGATCCAAAATCCGGCGCCCGCACGGCCAAGCCTGGTCTCATAGCGAACGAAATGGATGATCGTTAGGAGTGCAAGCGCGTGGATGACGATGGTGAGAATTGTCAGCGCCACGCCCAGAGCCAGCGGCCGAAAAATTGCGACATCAATAGCTGACGGGTTCATGCGCTTCTCATTCTCCGAGCCATCGTACAGCGTCGATCAATTGCCAGTCCACGCGCTTGCCTCTGTGCCGATAGGAAGGCATCTTACTATTGCGCGAGGCACGGCAATGCATCCGAACAACGCGCGCGAAGGTCGTATCGATTTTCTCTGTCGAATGGCGCCGCTCGCTATTGGGTTGGCACTAGCCTCAATCGGATGCCGGAGCCCGGCGGCGCCGCCGTAGGTTTGCTCGCTCTGTTGCGTAACGAGGGCGACGGCGTGGGTACTACTGTCGCGCAAATCATTCAGGAACGACGCGGGCAGTTTCATACCCTCCGCCTCAACGAGGGCCTCGATCCGTTGAATCCTCAGGTAAACACTCTGTTGACACGGGGCCAGGCGTATTTCCTCCAGCACAACGGCGACGCTATCTTATCGCACCACATGGCGCTAAGAATTCTCGACCAATCGAGAGGCCAGCAGGCGTTGTCGCTAGCCTATTTCGACGTCTTTTCATTTTCGGCAGCCGTGGGTTCAACGTTGGTACTTTTTATCTTTCTCATGCGTCGGTCAGTTGCCGAGAAGGGAGCCCACATTGGCGGTGAGTAATGCAGGACAGGTTGGGAATAAATCCGTCGGCCTGAGGGACAAATGGGTTCAGGCCCCTCCCCGGCGCCAAAGTCTCCGAAATAGATGCGCGTTAAGGTTTGGCGTCGTAGACGTCGGGGCCGAATTCCTTCAATCCTTTTTGGCCGGCGTAACCCAGAGGTTTCAGGTCGAATAGGACCTCGATGCTCTTAAGCAGCGAGTAGTGATTATACGGCGTCGAATCGGCGGGCGGCCCCGGCTTGACGAACGGCGACATGATGACTGCTCCGATTCTGCCACCTCCCGGCCCGCCCTGCCCGGGACTTGCGCTATTTGGACCGGGTTTCTCGCCGCAGCACGATGCGAAATCTTGCTGATTATCGCCGAGGTCGGCCTCATCGAAGGTGATTATCAGCATTCCATCATCCTGATATGCCGGCGACTTCATGATTTCGGGCACCCACTTCTGGAGAAACCGATCGGCTGCCGCTAGTCCGTCCGTTTCACCGGCTGGAGCGCCCGCGCAATGATCGTCGTGGCCGTCGTCGCACAGGTTCGGCGAAATGAAGGCCAGATTCGGTGTGGTTTTGGCCGACTTCAGATCATTTGTAAGATCTGTCAGCGGAACATCGCTGGCGCAAACCTTCGGGTCGTCGATGATCGAATGAAAATAGACGAACGGATTGTGCTTCGCCGCGTATTGATGGCCCGGCACTGCGCCTGAGCTGTCATCCCGATCGCCAATGTGCGGATGCTCGCATTTGCCGTTGTCATCCAGCATGTTTTTGTAGCCATGCTCCATGCTTTCCATGTAGCCGCGCCAGGTAAGATGCGCATTGTCCAGCTGGTTGGCGACGGTCTTGACGCTGGCCGGGTACACGCATCCATTGCCTGCTACCTGCCCGTCCGCGTCCGGCGGTGCCGGATCGGCGCGGAAATCGAAATAGACTGAACAATCGGATTGGGTGTTTGTATCTGGCGCCTGGCCGCTAACCATCGCGATGTAATTGTCCAGGCTGTTGTGTCCAATCGCGTAATATTGATCGAGCAGCTTTCCGCGTTGCTGCGCGAGGCAATTCAGATATGGCGCCTGCGAAGTTTTGCCGAACGTCGCGTCAAAGCTCTCGTTTTCCAAAACTATTATGAAGACATGCTTGGGCTGCTTTCCTTCAGGACTATGCGGCTTCGCCGGCGGAGTGTCGGCCAGCAGGCTGGTACAATCCGGGCCGCTCGCATCCGAGCGTTTTACCGGCCCGGCAATACAAATGAAACAGACTAGAAACAGGAACATGCGCGACACGCGCGAAAACTTCGAATCCATGCTTTCCTCCGGTGGCGATTCAAATTTACCCCGATGACAACCCGCGCCTCAAGTTGGCGGTCATCCCGTAGAGGCAGGCCAGTCTGTCGCTATCTAGCCAACTTGGCGGCCCGGTTGTCGGCGTCGTTTGCGCGATGGTAACCTGCCGCCGATGAAAGCCTGCGTCCTGATGATCACGATGAACGAGGAGGCGGCGATTGCGCCCCAAATCGAGGCGATCAGGAAATCCGCCGGTGCGGATATCCCGATTGTGATCGTCGATTCCTCGGCCGATCGCACTCCGGAAATTGCCACCAGCCTCGGTGCAAAGGTGATCCGGCAATTTCCACCTCTTGGGTACGGCAAGGCGATGCTGCTCGGACAGCGCGAGGCCGCCAAAATCGCCGACGCTATCGTGACACTGGACTGCGACATGACCTACCCCGCCGAGCGCATCCCGGAGTTCATCGGACTAATCGAACAGGGCTACGATTGCGTGTCCGGAAGCAGAATCGCCGCGGCGGGAGAGGCGATGCCGATGCTCAACCAGCTCGGTAACCGCGCCTTCGCGATGCTCGTGCGGGTTCTTTTCGGGTTCCCGATCACCGATTTGACGACCGGGATGCGCGCACTGCGGTCGTCGGCGGTCACGAGCATCGAATGGGTTCCACTGCGTTTTTTTCCAGCCGAGCAGGGGATTCGGTTTCATCAGGCGGGATGCCGCGTGATCGAGAAACCGATCGAGTACCGCATCCGGGTCGGCGACGTGAAGATGCAGAAGGTACGCGACACAATCCGGCTCCTGAAGGCCATCTATTATTGCTGGCGCGTGCCAGTCCGCCGGGTAGCGGCCTGATGGGCCAAAGTTCCGCGCGTCCGCCTGAATTGATCATCGTCACCGGCGCGGGCCGGGGGATCGGGCATGCGATCGCTATCGAGATGGCGCGAATCGGTGCCGCGGTCGTATGCATCTCACGCACCAAAAGCTGCCATAAGACCGCAGCGATGATTCGCGCCCGCGGCGGGACCGCCGATGCGATCGTCGCCGACCTGGCCGATTACTCAAAAACAGAGAAAGCGGTTGCGCGATTCCTAAAAGGGCGTCGCGAGCGGCGAATCGGGATTGTGCTCGCGGCGGGATCGCTGGGACCGTCGGGTCCGTTGTGGAAGACGCCGCTTGCGGACTGGGATGCAGCTTGGCGAACCAACGTGCTCGGAAATCTCGCGGTGGTCAGGGCATGCCTTCCTAAGATACGTGCGAATCGTTTCGGACGCATCTTGTTCTTTGCCGGCGGCGGTGCCGCCTACGCATATCCGCTCTTCCCGGCCTATGCGATCGCCAAGACCGCGCTCGTTCGCGAGGTTGAGAATCTGCACGAGGATTTGAAGGATGCCGGCGATTTTGCGGTGGCAATCGTAGCGCCCGGCGCGGTGGAAACCAGAATGCTCGCAGCGGTGCGGAAAAAGGGCGGAGAAGTTCGTACCACGGTCGGAATCGAAGAGCCGGTCACATTCGCGAGAGTGTTCTTATCCGCGCGGCACTGCGGCTTTTCCGGCCACTTTGTCCATGTCCGAGACAACTGGCGTCCGCTGCTTGAGCCGGGCGCGACGCCGTCCAAAAATGAACTATGGAAGCTCAGGCGAATCGAATGACTCGCATCGCGGTAATTGGCGCCGGATTGATCGGCCGCGAACGGCTGACGGCGGTAAAACGGCTCATCGCCGAGAATCTGCCGGTTGAGATCGCTGGAATCTTCGATGCAAACCGCGCGCTGTGCGAGAAATCCGCGGCGGAATTCGGCGCACCGGCATTCAACAGCATCGACGAACTGCTCGCGACCAATCCCGATCTGGTGACGATCGCGCTGCCACACGATACCGCAGTCGACGTAACGCTCGACGTGCTCAAGCGCGGTCATCGGGTGTTGCTCGAAAAGCCGATGGGCCGCGATTTGGGTGAGGCCCGCCGATTGCTCGAAGCGGGCGGTGAGCGGCTGTCGATTGGATTCAATTATCGCTATTTCGCGGGAATCAGGCGCGCCATACAGGATGCTCGCCGGGGCGCATTCGGACGCTTGGTCGCGGTCAATTTCATCCTCGGCCACGGATGTAGCCCCGGCCAGGAAAACACTTGGAAGCTCGATCCGATTCGCGCGGGCGGCGGATGCTTAATCGATCCGGGAGTGCATATCCTCGACCTGTGCCTGCTTCTCGCACCAGAAAAGATCGAGATCGCGGGCGGTACTTCATGGTCTGGATTCTGGAAGACCGGCATCGAAGAAGATGTCCAACTTCTAATGCGAACGGCGGATGGAGTTTCATTCTCGGTCCAGATATCGATTGTGCGATGGCGCAGCACGTTCAACTTGATCGTACACGGTACTGAGGCATACGGCGAAGTTACCGGTCGAAATCGCAGTTACGGAGCGCAGGCCTATCGACTCGGTCCACGATGGGGCTGGCAACGCGCAGCCAATCAGGCGGCTTCGGAGACCGTCGTCGTCGAGTCGGACGGGTTGGATGTCTTCGCCGGCGAAATGCGGGCGCTCCTGTTCCCGGAGTCGGCGCAAGGCGAGGCATGGCCGGGTCCGGCGACGGCGCGTGAGGCCTTCGCCGTGATGGAACTCCTTGATCGCATCCGCGAGGGGCTGAACCTGCGGCGGAACTATTCCTGACAAATAGATGGCCCAAAAAGAAGGGCCGAGCTACTTAAACGAACCGTGGTGGGGGGGACCGACGGTTCAAGTAGCCCGGCCAGGCTTGGGATCGTGCGCTTTATCTCGGGGGAGGAGATTGTTAGCGCACGATTAGGTGTAGCAATACACGTGCCTGATAAAAACCGTAGGAAAACCAAAGCTGGAATTCGTCGGTTCCTTCTCAATGTGCAATTAGATACACACTGGATGCCCCAAAATGGTGCATATTACAGGGATATGTCACCGTTCGCATTTTGCAAGAAGAATGCGGTTTGAGCAAGATTTTCGCGGCATCCGCGCAGCCGTCCGGCTGCATGAGCCTAATGCACGTTAGGCGGGCATCACCCGCGCCGAATGAAGTCGATCACGACTTTGGCAAGCTCCTCGCCCTTGTCCTCCTGCAGGAAATGGCCGCCACCCTTGATCGTCGTATGCGGTTGACCCTTCGCGCCGGGAATTTGCGCCTGCAAAACCATCTCGCCGCCGCGCGTGATCGGATCCATATCGCTAAACGCCGTTAAAAATGGTTTGGTCCATTTGCTTAGGACTTCCCACGCTTTGCGGTTTGCCGGCGTGGCGGGATCGTTTGGGGTCGTTGGCACCAAGATGGGAAACTGGCGGGCGCCTTCCTTGTAGCTCTCATCCGGAAACGGCGCATCGTAAGCGGCAATGACTTCTTCCTTGAGCGGAGTCGCGCACCCGCCCTGGATAATCCGGCCGGTTGGTAAAGTCGGTGTCTCCTGTGAGAATTTCTGCCACATGGTGAACGCGTCACTGATCTGGGCATCGCCAGTGGGAAGACCGGTATTGGCCGCCACGATACGCGCGAATCGTTCCGGATGTTCGGCGGCAATTCTCAATCCAATCAACCCGCCCCAATCCTGGCAAACCAGCGTGATGTTGCGCAGATCCAGCCGTTCGAGCACCGCCGCGATCCAATCGACGTGGCGCTGATAGGTGTAATCGGTCCGCTTGGATGGTTTGTCCGAACGGCCGAACCCCACCAGATCCGGTGCAACCGCGCGATAGCCGGCGGTCACGATTGGCGGGATCATCTTTCGATAGAGAAACGACCACGAGGGTTCGCCATGCATCAGCAGCACGGGTGCGGCGCCCGCCGGCCCTTCGTCAACGTAATGAATCCGCACATCGCCGATTTGCACGTAATGCGGCGCGAACGGATATCCGGGCAGGTTGGCAAAGCGGTCGTCGGGGGTTCGTAGGATCTCCATCGCAATATCCTCCAATGTCCTGAGTGAGCCTCCGCAACCTTACCCGAATGCGGCCAATCCTGCTAAGGTTGAAGGATGCGCGCAGCAGTAATGCGAAAACATAAGCTCGTGGTCGACGACCTTCCAACGCCGGAACCCGGTCCCGGCGAAGTGCTCGTCAAAACTCTCGCATGCGGAATATGCGGATCCGATCTGCATGCGCTCAAACATGCCGAGAAGCTGGTTGACAGCGCACGGCGGGCGGGCGCCCGGTTCGTCATGGACCTAAGCCGCGACGTCGTGATGGGCCATGAGTTCTGCGCAGAAGTCCTCGACTTCGGTCCGGGTACCCAGCGGCATCTGAAGGCGGGCAGCCGGGTTTGCTCGATGCCCGTGCTGGTTCGCGCCGCCGGAATCGATCCGGTCGGATACTCGAACGAAAATCCCGGCGGCTACGGCGAGTTGATGCGCCTGACCGAAATGATTTTGCTGCAAGTCCCAAACGGGCTATCCACGGAACGCGCCGCGCTAACCGAACCGATGGCGGTCGGCTATCACGCGGTCCAGAAGGCGCATTTGAAGCCGGACGATTGTCCGCTCGTGATTGGATGCGGCCCCGTGGGACTTGCGGTAATTGCCGCACTCAAGCTGGCGGGCTGCAGCCCGATTGTCGCCGCCGATTTCTCGCCGCGCCGCCGCGAGCTTGCAACGCTGATGGGCGCCGACGCGGTAATCGATCCAAAGGAAAAATCGCCCTATCAGAGCTGGCAGGAACTCGCCGTCTATTCCGATCCCGCAACCGCGCCGCCTCAGATGCCTTGGATGACGGGTCCGCCGGTCCGGCCCGCCGTGATCTTCGAATGCGTCGGCGTACCCGGCGTCATCGATTCGATAATGGTATCGGCTCCCGGCGGCGCACGCGTGGTCGTAGTGGGCGTATGCATGGAACACGATAAGATCGAGCCGTTCTTCGGCATCTCCAAGGAGCTGAACATTCAATTCGTGCTCGGCTACGCGCCCAACGAATTTGCCGCGACGCTGTTCAATATCGCGGAGGGGAAAATCAACGTCGATCCGCTGATTACCGGCAAGGTCGGAATTGAAGGCGTGGCCAAGGCATTCGACGACCTCGCTTCGCCCGAAACTCACGCCAAGATTCTGGTCGAACCCTGGCGCCGTTAATAAGCTAGTCCTTCGACTAATTCCTTACTTGGGGCAACTTTGCATGACCTGCTCGCGCCGCTTGAAGTTCCCTCTCCCGCCGGGAGAGGGCAATCATGGGCGATGAGCATGCGGCGCAGGGTTTTAACCGGCTGGCCGCTTTGCCACGTTCGCACCGTACTGGGTGAGGGTGCTGCCTCCCCAATTTCGCGATGAAGCGGCGGCTTAAGAAGGTCCTGATTGCAAATCGCGGCGAGATCGCGCTGCGAATTATTCGCACTGCCCGCCTGATGGGTCTGGCCACGGTCGCCGTCTATTCCGAAGCCGACGCGGCATGCGCACATGTGGCCGCCGCCGATGAGGCGCGCCCGATCGGGCCGGCCGAGGCGGCAAAGAGCTATCTAAACATCGCGGCGATCATCTGTGCGGCACAAACGTCGGGCGCCGATGCGATCCATCCGGGCTACGGGTTTCTTTCCGAGCGGGCCGAGTTTGCGCAGGCAGCTGCAAAGGCCGGGCTGACTTTTGTCGGGCCGCGGCCCAGCGTGATGGCCGCGCTGGGCGACAAAATTGCCGCCCGCGCGATAGCCGGCAAAGCCGGCGTACCGATCGTGCCGGGGATCGAAACCGCCGAACCGGCCGCCGCGCGCAAGTTCGCCGCTAAAGCCGGCTTTCCAATCGTCGTAAAGGCGGCGGCCGGCGGCGGCGGACGCGGGATGCGCGTGGTTGCGGATGCTTGCGCGCTTGACCGCGCAATCGAGGCAGCCGCGCGTGAAGCGACCGCGGCGTTCGGCGACGGCCGTCTGTTCATCGAGAAATATCTTGCACGCCCCCGCCATGTCGAAATCCAGATTCTGGGTGACGAGTACGGCGGCGCGATCGCGATGGGCGAGCGCGAATGCTCGATCCAGCGGCGCCATCAGAAGATTATCGAGGAATCGCCTGCTCCCGGATTAACCGATCGAACCCGCGCGAAGATGATCGAAGCGGCAATTCGAATTGCGCGCGCAGCCGGCTACACCGGAGCGGGCACCGCGGAATTTCTCCTCGACGGCGAGGATTTCTACTTTCTCGAAGTCAACGCGCGCCTGCAGGTTGAGCATCCCGTCACCGAAATGCGCTTCGAATCCGATCTGGTGCGCGAGCAGTTCCGAATCGCGGCGGGGGAGCACGTCACGGAGCCGCCCGCGGCTCACGGCGTGGCAATTGAGTGCAGAATCAACGCTGAGGAGCCGGAGCATGGTTTTCGTCCGGCGACCGGGACGGTACTGCATTTGAATGTTCCCGCCGGCCCGGGCGTGCGCGTCGATTCTCATCTCACACCCGGCTCGGAGGTGACGGCCTATTACGACGGACTGCTCGGCAAGTTCATTTGTTTCGGCAATGATCGCGAGGAGGCGCGCCGCCGAATGGTTTCCGCGCTTGACGAATTTTCGCTGCTCGGCGTGGCAAACAATGCTGCCTACCTTCGCGACATTATCGCGAGCGAACCGTTCCGGAAGGCGGAGCTTTCAACCAACTTCATCGGAGAATTCTTTCCGGACTGGCATCCAAGCGACATGATCGTAAAGGCCGCGCTGATCGCGGCGGCGGCCGGCCTTAACCGGCCGGCTACTGTTCAATCTTCCACTGGAACCACGATTCGCGCTGGCGGCGGCAATTCGCCGTGGGATCGGATGAAGAATTTCGAGTTGTGGAGGCCCCGGTGAAACTGACGCGCACCGGCGATCCGGGTGAATTCGATATCGAACTTCTCGCGCGCGAGGGCGACAGCGTCCGCATGCGAGTGGGGGGTGAGGAAATCGAAGCCCGGCTGGCGATGCACGGCGACGGCGTTGGCGTCCTCGCTATCGGTGCGCGGCGGTATCGCGTTGCGACAGTGCGGCGCGGCGATTCAATTTTTGTCGGCATCGGGCCGGCATCGTTCGAATTCAAGCCGGCGGCGGCTGCAATCGGCGCCGCCACCGCACGGCGCTCGTCACGCGGTCTGGCGGCATCTGATGTTACCGCCCCGATGCCCGGCAAGGTGCTGAACATATTGGTGAAAGTTGGTGATCGCGTTTCAGCCGGACAACCGCTGGCGGTAATCGAAGCGATGAAGATGGAAACGACGCTTACCGCGGAGGGAGACGCCATAGTTAAACGCGTATGCGTCCATCCGGGCCAGATGATCGATCACGGTATGATAATGATCGAGCTTAGTCCGGCACCCGATTCATCAATTCCTGAATCTGCGTCGCCAGCCCCGAGAGCCATTGCCCGAAGTCGTCGTCGCGCTCGACGATAATTTCGAGCTTTCCGTTCTTGAGAATCGAAACTTGCCCGGGATGGCCGGTGCGCAGCGGGATAACGATTGCTTCGCGCGAAATGCCCATCGGATCGGTGATCGCGAAAATCTGTTCGATCTCTTTTAATGTGACTGCCTTTAGCATGAGCGCAAATCTTCCCGCCGGTTCATTATTTAAGGCCGCTTTGCCATAATCGCAAGCGGGGTCACGTCTTAATTGGGGAGGTAAATTTCGCGTGTACGGAACGATCAAGAAAATCATCAAGGACAAGGGCTTCGGCTTTATCATCCCGGACGATGGGACCGATGAGGTATTTTTTCATCGCTCCAAACTTGCGCCGAAGGTTCAGTTTGACGACCTGCGGGAGGGTAACGAAGTCCAGTTCGACGTGAAGCCGGGCGAGAAAGGTCCGCAGGCGTTCAATTTGCGCCTGCGCTGAGCGGCGATATCACCGCGTCATCGCGAACCACCGGCGCATCAGGGCCGCCACCCCCGGCGTAAGCCGCGTGCGCGTGTAGGCCAGCGCCGCACGCCGGATTGCGTCAGCCTGAGTTGGGTACGGATGAATCACTTCCCCGAGGCGTCCCAAGCCGATACTTCCGTCGATTGCAGCGGTTAGCTCGGTAATCATCTCACCCGCGTGGCTGGCAACAATCGTTGCGCCTAAAATCTCGTCGGTCCCCTCGCGGACAATCACTTTTACAAACCCGTCGGTTTCGCTGTCGAGAAGCGCCCGATCGGTCTCCGCCAATTCCTGCGTAAAGGCGGTTACTTTTATGCCACGCCGGGCCGCTTCCCTCTCATCGATACCGGTGTGCGCGATTTCCGGGTCGGTATAGGTACACCATGGGATCGTGAGTGCGCTTGCGCGCGCACGGCCGAAGAAGAGCGCATTGCGGATGACGATCCGGGCGTGGGCGTCCGCGACATGAGTGAACTTGTAGGGCGAAACGGCATCCCCGGCCGCGTACACAAGTGGATTGGTGGTGCGCAGTCGATCATCAACCGTGATGCCGCGTTGGCGATCGTACTCGATCATCGCAACTTCAAGATTGAGTCCTTCCACCGCAGGGACGCGTCCCGCTCCGACGAGGATTTCATCAACCGCAAGTTCGCGCCGTTCATCTTCGCGCTCGACGATCAAAATCCTCTCCTGCCCGCGCCGGGACACCTCGACGATTCTGCATCCCGTGGCGACTTCGACGCCGTCGCGAACCATTGCACGTTCGAGAAATTGCACCGCCGCGAAATCCTTGCGGGGCAGGATCGAGGCTTCGGCCTCAAGGAGCGTGACCTCAGCGCCAAAGCGTCGAAACGCCTGTGCAAGTTCGCAGCCCAGCGGTCCACCGCCGATCACGGCGATTCGCCGCGGCAATTCCGTAAGCGAAAAGACTGTTTCATTGGTCAGATATCCGGCCTCCGCCAGCCCCGGGATTGGCGGCGCCGCCGCGCGCGCACCGGTTGCGATGGCGGCGCGCCTGAAGCGCAACCGTTTGCCGTCCACTTCCACCACGTCCGGCGCGATGAACCGTCCGTCGCCGACAAATACATCGACACCAAGCTTGCTGAATCGCTCGGCCGAGTCGGCACGGCTCAACTCCGCGCGCAGCTTGCGCATCCGCTCCATCACGGCGGCAAAATTCACCCGCACGCCAGGCGGCACCTCGATGCCGAAGCGGGCCGCGTCACGGACTTCCGCAAGGGCGCGCGCCGCGCGAAGCAGCGCCTTGGACGGGACACATCCGAAATTCAGACAGTCGCCACCCATCATGTCGCGTTCCACAAGCGCGACCCTGGCGCCCAAGCCGACCGCTACGGAGGCAATCACCAGGCCGGCAGCGCCTGCTCCGATCACGACCAGGTTGTATTTGGACGCCGGCTCCGGATTAACCCAGCGGGCTGGATGTACCAATTCCGAAAGTTGGCGATTCCAGTCGTCGAGCGGCGGGTGGGTCAACGCGTGCAAGCCCATCGATAGTCTCCCTTCGGATTCATAAGGCCGGCTGCTTCATGGCAGTGTGCGGAGCGCCTATAATGGCATCGCGGAGGGCGTAATCGAAATGTCCGTCAACGAGCATAAGCGAAGCGCACGCACCAACCTGCGAATCGGAGTAATTACGGCAAGCGATTCGCGTACCCCCGAAACCGATCAAAGCGGCAAGCTGATTCGTGAGATGCTCGAAGCGGCTGGCCACAGCGTCGACTATTACGAGGTGATACGCGAGGAGCCGCAGCGCCTATCTGGAGCGATCGCCGCAAACTTGGCCAATGTCGACGCGATAATCGTCAACGGTGGGACCGGTATCACCTCGCACGATCACAGTGCCGATGTCGTCCGGCCGCTGCTCGATAAAGAGCTGGAAGGCTTTGGCGAAATTTTCCGGATGCTTTCATATCAGGACATCGGCTCAGCCGCGATCATGAGCCGCGCAATTGCCGGCGTGCGCCAGGGGAAGTTTATTGTTGCGATTCCGGGCTCGCCCGGGGCGTGCAGGCTCGCGATGGAAAAACTAATCCTTCCGGAGATTGGGCACATCGCGGCACTGCTCGAACGATGAGATGAAGCGGCTGACGCTCAAGTTGTTTGCGGCGCTGCGCGAGCGCGCAAATGCCACCGAATTGATACGCGAGTTTCCCGACGGAGCGACCGTCGATGAAATTTGGGCCGCCCTCAAGAGCGAATTCCCGGCGCTTTCCAGCCATCGCGATTCTGTAGGATTTGCCGTCAATCACAACTATGTCGAAGGCGGCTTCAAACCGCGTGAGGGCGATGAAGTCGCGTTCATTCCTCCGGTCAGCGGCGGCAGCGATGCGCCGCGATGGGCGGGCACGGTGACGATCGGCCGCGATCCAATCGACGTCGGCGCGCTGGAGCGGGAGGTCGCCGATCCAGCCGCTGGAGCAATCGTCACGTTCGCTGGCGCAACCCGCCGTGACAACGCCGGGCGTCGCGTAATCCGGCTGGAATACGAAGCTTACGAGCCGATGGCGCTCCTGGAGATACGCAAGCTCGCGCGCGAAGCGGGCGAACGATGGAACATCGTGCGGATTGCGATTGCACATCGTGTCGGGAAGGTCGAAATCGGCGAGACTTCGGTTGCGATCGCGGTCTCCGCACCGCATCGCGCGGAAGCCTTCGAGGCTTGCCGCTTCGCGATCGATCGCATCAAAGAGGTCGTCCCGATTTGGAAGAAGGAGTTTTTCGAAGGCGGCGAGCTCTGGGTCGGGTGCCAGACCTCCCACCCGCCCGCGCCGGATTGAAGAATTCCGTCGCCCAGGCGTCAGTTATAATGCCGATGATCTGCTTCCGCCGCCGCGTGGTTGACGAGGCCGGAGAGTAAAATGGTGCGTTTCCTGCTGATTAGGCTGGCCAGACTGACCGTCATCGCCGCCCTGACGGCATACGGAGGCCTGTTCGCAATGCAACGGCAAATGCTGTATCCGGGTCACACGCATCGAATTCCGATGGGAAAGCCTGAGGACTATCAACTGAAGGATTTTTCCGAGGTTCACTTAAGCACCGACGATGGCGTGCGCATTATGGGTTGGGTGCATCCGCCGGCGAAGGGCATGCCGGTCATTCTCTTTTTTCACGGAAATGGTGAGCAAATCTCCAATCGCGCCGAACTATTCCGCCAATTTGCCGACGATGGTTATGGCGTCTTCGCGCTGGAATACCGCGGATATGGGAACAGCGATGGTTCACCAAGCGAGGAAGGCCTGTACTCCGACGCGCGTGCCGCATGCCATCTCCTGAAGAACTCGTACCCCGATTCGGGAATCATTGCGTTCGGCGAATCACTGGGTTCGGGGATCGCAGTCGAAATGGCGAAAGAATTTCCGGTGACCGGACTGGTTCTTGAAAGTGCCTATACGTCAATTCCGAATCGCGCCTCTGAAATCTTCTGGTTTATGCCCGGCGTACAGCTTCTGGCGCGGGATCGATTTGACTCAATTTCGAAGATTGGCGAGATACATTGCCCGATACTTATTTTGCATGGCGACCTCGATACGATAATTCCAATCGCACATGGCGAGAAACTGTCCGCTGCAGCAACATCGCGCAAGCAGTTCATCGTCGTGCACGGAGCAGGGCATATCGTGCCGGATCCCCCGACGATTAAGGCCGTAAACGACTTTTTTGGCGAATCCAGCCACACAAGAGCGCAATAGCGGCGAAGTCTTATTGACCCGGCTGGAGCCGGCAGGTTACATAGACCTGATGACAGCGGCGAAAAATTCGTCGGTTACGAGAATCATTCTGGCCGAGCCGCGCGGTTTTTGTGCCGGGGTCGATCGCGCGGTCGAAGCGGTGCGCGGCGCCCTTCGCGCGTATGGTCGTCCCCTCTACGTGCGCCATCAGATCGTTCACAACCGCTTCGTGCTCGAAGCATTGGAAAAAGAAGGCGCGGTATTCGTCGAGAGCCTGGATGAAGTGCCCGCGGGCCAGCGCGTGATATTCAGCGCGCATGGCGTCGCTCCCAGTGAATGGGATCGCGCCAAGGGCCGTAATCTGCGCGTGATCGACGCCACCTGCCCGCTCGTAACCAAGGTTCATTCAGAAGTTGAAAAGTACGCCAGCGAGGGGCGCACGGTAATCTTGATCGGGCACGCGGGCCACGAGGAGGTGAAGGGCACCGTCGGTGTTGCGCCCGGCAAGGTAATTTTGGTCGGCACCGTCGCCGAAGCGCGCGCCATCAATGTGGAAGATCCGGCGCGGATCGCGGTGGTTACGCAAACTACGCTCAGCGTGGACGATACCCGCGAGATAATGGAAGCGCTGAAAGAGCGGTTCCCGACGATGCTATCGCCCAAGACCGACGACATCTGTTACGCGACGCAAAACCGGCAAAATGCCGTCAAGGAGCTGGTGGGAGTGACCGACGCGGTACTTGTGGTCGGCTCCAAGCAGAGCTCCAACGCCAATCGGCTGGTCGAAGTAGCGCGTACGCGCGGAGCCCGCGCGTTCCTGGTAGATTCAATCGCTGACGTCGAGCCGGCGATGCTCGACGGCGTGCGATCGCTGGGTCTTACAGCAAGCGCGTCGTCACCCGAATGGCTGGTCGAGGAAATTATCGGTGCGTTTGCGAAGGGCGGCGCGGAAGTTGAATTGCTGAGCGTCGCCAAAGAGCGCGTCCATTTCCCGCTCCCGATGCCGGCCGACTGATCCGCGCCGACTTAAGCCGCCACCATTCCAATCGTGGAGTTTCTTCATTTCACCTTGACAACCGCGTGCTCATACCTGCATTCTGGGTCGGATTTCCCGGCTTCAAGTTAATAAAAGCAATTATAGGTGACGTTCGATGCGAAGTTTGTGGATGCGCGTGCTGCTGATTCCGATGCTGCTGGCGGTCCCGCTCGCCGGTGGCTGCCAGTCCGAGTCCAAGCAGCATCTCTACGCGGCCGATGATCTTGCCAAAAAGCAGGACTACGAGGGCGCACGCAAGGAACTGGAATTGGCTATCCAGGCCGATCCAAACAATCTCGAGGCACACGACTCGCTTGCCCACATCGCCGAAGTACTCGGGGATCAGGAGCTTGCCGGAAAGGAATTCGACCGCGCGTCGGAGCTCGATCCGACCGATCAGCACCTGATGGACGAGGCACGCCGGTACCGGCAACTCAAACTACTGGCCAACTCGTCGGACAAGGCGCTTGCCGACATCAAGGCAGGGCAGATCGACGATGGTGTCAGCGCGCTAAAGGATCTTGTGCGGAACCGGGCCGTACATGACAAGGCGCTCCAAGCGCTGGCCGCGGCGATCCCAGAAATCGAAAAGCAGGGGGATCAGCAGGCCGCTGAAAAAAAATATACCGACGCTTTCGATACCTACAACAAGGGGCTTCATGCCGCGATGCTGCTGACGACGGCACGCCAGGCGCAGCAATTGGAGCCCGAGGCCGACCCTATTCTGCAGAAGGCGATCGATGCCGCCCACGCGGCCGGCACCAATGACGCTGCCTTTAATCTGCTTCAAGACGTAGTAAGCAAATATCCGGACGACAAGACCGCAAACCTGGCGCTGGCCAACATTTACCTCGCCCAGAAGCCCCCTGATTACGACAGCGCCGCGGATCTCGAGGAACGGGCCGGCGCGCCGGACGACGAAGTTGCAAAGCTGCGCGCCAAGGCCAAGAAGCACCACAAGGAACCGGCCGCCACTGACGGTAATGGGTAAAACTGCGACCGGAATGCACTCGCGCGACCGGGAAAATAACGGCACAATCTATCCTCGATGCGCCGGCGCGGCTATATCGCGGTCGAGGGGCCTATAGGGGTTGGCAAGACCAGCCTCGCACAGGCGCTCGGGCGCGAGTTGAATGCACGGATTCTGCTCGAAGACGCGGACAACAATCCGTTCCTTCCGCGCTTCTATCAGGATCCGGACAAATTCGCATTTCCCGCACAGCTTTACTTTCTCCTCACGCGATACAGCCAGCAGCGCGAATTGTTACAGGCCGATCTGTTCGCGCAGGCAACCGTTGCCGACTACTTGTTCGCCAAGGACCGGATCTTTGCCGCGATGAATCTCGCGCCGGACGAACTAAAACTCTACGAGAATGTCTATCAGTTGCTCGACGCGAAGATGGTCAAGCCGGACCTCGTCGTCTATGTGCGCGCCTCGGTGGACGTCCTCGCCGAACGGCTGCGAAAGCGAAATCGCGATTTCGAGCGATACATCAGCTACGAATACCTGGAACGCGTGTCGTCGGCCTATCGCGATTTTTTCTTTGCCTACGACGAGGCGCCGCTGTTGGTCGCCGACACTTCGGAAATCGACTTCGTGGCCGATCCCGAGGATTTGGCCGGACTAATCCGTGAGATCGATCGCATGGGGACCGGCACCCAGTATTTCGTCCCGCGCAAGCGGTGACGGTTTACGCGTCGCGATCGTTAAACGCGATCTCGATATTTCCGGCCAATTTGAAATCGCGCTCGGTTACGCCCCCTTCGCTGTGCGTAACACAGCTGAACCGCACTCGCGTGTAGTTGATGGTGATATCGGGGTGATGGTCGCCAGCCTCCGCGATCTCCGCGACTTTCGACACGAATTCGATACCGTGAAGATATTCCTTGAAGCGGAAGAGCTTGGTGATGGCCCCGTCCTTGTACTCCCATCCCGGCAGCGCTTTGAGCCGCTCGGAAATTTCAGATTCGCTCAGTTTGGCCATCGGCAGTCCCTCCCATTAATATCGATCAAGCGCGCATCGACATCTTAGTCGCAGCGGCACCCCGGCCCAAGCGGCACCCGCATTACGCATATCGTGCGCCTATGGTAAAAATATCGCAGGAGCGCTTCGAATCCACGAAGTGTAAGCGCCATGATTGCAGGTAAGAATAAAGTCAGGAGCGAGGCAAGGTAGCGAGATGCCAATCCGCCGCCTGTTTCCCTCCCGATCGATCGACGCCAGCACCGTCCGGGACGGCGGTGTCGAACCGCATTACCGCAAAGTCCTGGTGCGCCTGCTGGCCGCGCACGCGCTGGCGGAAAAGCTTACCGCGCTCGGCTACGAGCGCATTCTCAAGGCAGTCGGCGACGATGAGCTGGGCCGAACAATCGAAAAGAATTTTCGTGAGGAATGCAAGCACGCGCGTTTGATTTATCGCGCATTGGAGGAACTCGGCGTAAGCCAGCAGGCCGCCGATCGCCTTATGATTCCCACGCTGAAATCGGCCTCCTTCGAAGCGCCGTGCCGCTTCGCCGGCAAAGCCGAAAGCGAATTGGACCTGGCGATGGCGTCGATCAGCCTCGACATGACCGGCCTGATGATAATCGGCGTCAACTACCGGGACTCCAGCTATGCTCCGCATGCGCAGGCGGCCGATTCGATTCTCGAAGAGGAGGCCGAACACGACATATTCGCGTCGCAGCAACTCGGCCGCGCCATGGACCGGTTCGGAGCCGAGCCAGTCGGCGCGGCGCTTCGCGAATGGATTCCGCGCGCGGTGAATTTTTTCGGGCCACCGGGCAGCGGCTTTACCTACGATTGCATCCGGTACGGCCTGAAATCCCGCGACAACGGCGAATTGGCGGATCTATACGTGACGCTGGTCGCCCGGCGATGCGAACAGCTTGGACTTGAAATGCCGGCTCTGACAGCCGGCTATCCGCACGCGCTGGCATAAATGGCCTCTTCCGCCGACTCGACTACGGCTGCGCAGCCCCGGCAGCATCCAGCGTCGGGCGCGCCGGTCGCAACTTTCGGCGCGGATCCACGCGTGTGGCTCGTGGCGCTTTTGATCGTCACGGCGGGTGTTTACAGCCGGAGCCTTGCAGACGGCTTCGTCTTCGATGAGCGGCTCAACATCATCGTCAATCGATACATCGGCGACTGGTCATTTGTCTGGAAATCGCTATTCAACGATGACTGGTGGTTCCGCGACCCGCTCCATCTGCCGCAGGGCTCGTACTATCGACCGCTGACCAACGTCTGGCTGGCGATCAATTACCACCTCTTCGGGCTTCAGCCTGCGCGGTGGCACGCGATGATGATCGCCGTGCATCTTGTCGTGGCATGCCTCGTGTTCAGAGTGTCCTCGCTGCTGTCCAAAAACCTGTGGACGGCGCTGCTGGCTGCCGCACTGTTTGCGCTAATGCCGCTGGATACCGAGGTGGTAGTAGTCTCTTTCGGACCGGCGCTTAGTGCCGCGTTCCAGTTGAGCGCGTTAGGAATCTATCTCCGGCGGGCCGATTCGCCGCTTTTCGATACAAATCAATCGCGATGGCTAGCACTGTCACTTGCGCTATACGCAGGCGCATTGTTGAGCTACGAAGCATCGGTGATGTTTCCGCTTCTGGTCGCTGCTCACGCTGCGATCTTTCGTCCACCTCTGGTTCGGAAGCATGAGCCTGCCTCGCCCACGCTAGGGGATCGGGCTCGCGAAGCGTTTGATGCGGCGTGGCCGTATGCTCTGGCGGCCGCCGGCTACCTTGCGTTGCGAGTGTGGGTGCTTGGGTTCATCACCAGGCAGAGTCCCGATCAAGCGGCTACGCCGCTCGAAGTCGTGCTGACGATTCCCGCCGTGATTGCGAGTTATTTGATGCTGTTGGCAACCCCATGGCTCGCGGGCCCGGCCCATGCGCTGGATTTCGTGCAAAGCGCGGCGGAGCCCGAGTTCTATCTGAGCGTGATTGGCCTGATCATTCTTGCCGCATGCGCGTTCATTGCGCTGCGTAATCATCCGCATCGCCGCCTCTATTTGTTTTGCGCGGCATGGTTTTTCCTCACGCTCGCGCCGATGCTCAATTTGGGCGGGCTCGCCGTAAAAACCATCGTCCAGGATCGCTATCTTTACATTCCGTGGATTGGACTGTGCTTCATGATCGCTGACATGGCAGTAACCTTCGCTGCCGGCAGCGAGGTTAAATCTTTTATCGTCTGGATAGTATCGGGCGCGATACTGACGAGTTACGCCGCGGTCCTGAATTCCGTGCAAGGCTACTGGAAGGACGATGCCACGGTATACATGCGATGTATCGAGCTGGCGCCCAAAATCGCATTTTGCCACAGCGGCCTGGCAACCGTGCTGAAGACTCGCGGCAATATTGCGGGCGCGCTCTCTGAACTTAAGACCGCGGTCAACCTCGATCCAAGCGACGGCAAAAATCTCTATGAATTGGGCCGCATGCACGAGGAGGCCGGGAACAGGTCGGACGCCGTGCGAGAAATGACCGACGGTCTCAGGCTCATCGCAAATCCTCCAGCCAGCGGATATGCACGGCTTGCGGTCGCCGCCGATGCCATTGGCGACTCGAAGGCTGCGGATGATGCGTTGGCCAAAGCGGCGAAACTGCCCGATGGCGCAAATCCGGCCGATCTGGCGCGGGCGCGACTGAGTTACCGGCATGGAGATAATCAGGCAGCCGAACAAAAGCTGCGCGAAGTCTTGAAACGCGATCCGGACAATGCGGAAGCTTTGTCGGTGCTTGGAACGGTCCTGTCCGCCGAGCATAGGTATGACGATGCCTTGGCCGCCGTACAACGCGCGGCGCAACTTTCACCTGACAAGCCGATGCTCCATTACTTGGTCGCGCTTGCGCTCTATCAAATGGGACGTAACAGCGAAGCACGCGGAGAATGCGCGATTGCGCTTGCGGCCGAGCCGGATGACTACAACGCGCGCGCCTTGATGATCATGATCAACTCCGCCGGGAAGCAAAAGACCGGCAGCTCCCGATAGCTTGCGGAGCGCGAGAACCGGTATCCGCAACCGGCGCGCGCGGGGATACAATCAAACGGCATTGATAAATGGCATCTAAACGCCGCAATCCCGCCCGCGATCGGCAATCCGCGCCGGGCGGCTCCGCGAACTCCCCCAACAGTGAACCTAGACGGGGAAGCGCGGCTGGACGCATAAAGGCCCGGGAAGCGTCTCCACGCGATTCTCGCGCATTGCCGTCGGCGCCTAACGCAATGCTGACGGCAATCGGCTGCGGCGACGCGCAAACGGGCGCGATCTTTACCGGCATCGCGCTTGTTACGGCGGCACTATATGTGCGCTGCCTCAACAATGGATTTGTTTTCGACGACGACGACATGATCGTCACCAACCGGTTCATCGGAAGCTGGTCTTATATCTGGGATTCGATAGTCAACGACACTTGGTGGTTCCGCGACCCGCTCCATCTCCCGCAGGGCTCGTATTATCGGCCGCTGCAAGGAATCTGGTTCACCCTTAACTATCATCTGTTCGGGCCGATTCCGCTTGGATGGCATGCGGCGATGATCGCATTACATCTGCTGGTGGTTTGGCTCGTGTTCCGGGTCTCATTGCTGCTGACGTCCGATCGAATGGCTGGGTTGGGGGCGGCGGCGCTCTTCGCGTTGATGCCGATTCATGCGGAACCGGTAGCATGGGCTTCCGCAATTCCATTGCCGCTGGCGGCGGCATTTGAGATGGCGGCGTTCGAGTTTTATTTGCGCTGGAATGCCGAGCCCGACACAGCTCCCGACCGATCGAGCCTGCTTGTGATTTCGATGGCGTTATTCGCCGGTGCGTTGCTGAGTCATGAGAGCGCTGTGGCATTTCCCGCGTTAGTCGCGATGCATGCTCTGATCCTTGACAGACAGGAAACCTCTCACGCGAACGACACTGTCGGAATCCGAGCGAACAAAGCGATCGCCGCCGCGGTCCCATACGCACTCGAAGTGGCTGTATACCTTGGCATTCGATATGCCGTACTGGGCTTCATCACGCGCCCGAATATCTATAACCACATGGCTGCGATGCAGTCGATCTTGACGATGCCGGCCGCGGCGGCAACGTATGCCATGGTGCTGGTCGTGCCGTGGTTGGCCGGTCCCTCGCATCTGGTGGAAACGGTCTCAAGCATCGCGGCTCCCGGATTTTATATTCCGGTGTTGGGATTTGCGGTATTTGGCGCAGCGGCACTTGCGCGGCTAAAGCGCGACCCGCGCCGCCGACTCCATTTGTTCTGCATGGCGTGGATTCCGATCGCGCTTGCGCCGGTGCTCAACTTGGGCGGGCTATTTCCGGACGCAATCGTGCAGGACCGCTACCTGTATCTGCCGTCGTTCGGATTTTGCGTGCTTGCCGCCGACATTGCGATAACCTTCGCACGGCAGCGAAGAACCATGGCATATGCAATTTCGGTGGGCGCGGCAGTGTTCGCAGTAGTTTGCGCCGTATCGCTGTATACGGTGCAGGATTTCTGGCACGACGAGATTGCGCTGTTCGGCCAATGCGTCCGCGAGATCCCCAAATCGGGGTTCTACCGCAATCGGCTTGGGATGGCCTTGCAGGGACGGGGCGAACTTTCCGCCGCGCGCAAAGAGTTTGAAACCGCCGCGCAGCTCGATCCTGACAACGGCTGGAACTATTACGACTTGGGACTGGTATTTCTTGGCTTGGGCGATCAGCATTCCGCCGCCCAAGCCATGGCTCAGGGAATCGCTAAATTCAAATCTCCGCCGCCTGGCGCATACACGGAGTTGGCCATCGTTGCGGACGCTGCCGGCGACTCGGCCCAGGCCGATGCCGCGCTCAAGCAGGCGGCGGCGATTCCGGGTGGTTCCGAGATTGCCGGTCTCACTCGTGCGCAACTCCTTTTCCATCATGGCGACAAGTCCGGCGCCGAGAATATCGCCCGCGATCTGCTCATGCACGATCCCAACAATCCTGACTTGCTCACATTTCTTGGATCCGTTCTGTCAGCCGGGCAGCGCTATGAAGATGCACTCAAGGCCTACGAGCGCGCCGCCGCGATCAATCCCAATGCCCGTAGCCTCCATTATCAAATTGCACTGGCACTGCATAAATTGGGAAGAAATGGCGAAGCGCGCAGCGAATGTTCGATCGCAATCGCCAGCGCTCCCGACGATCGTGACGCGCGCGAATTGATGGCGGAACTCGAACAGAATGGGGCATCCCGTTAGCGGATAACGAACGGAGACTCGATGCCATCGGATAGCCGCAAGCAGCGGGCCGCCACAGCGCGCAAGCAACAGCCCTCAACGGCCGCGGCGGGGCGAGAACGCATCGCAGCTCGGCCGCCGGCATTTCGCAATGAGGGAGCCTGGCTGGTCGCGATTCTGGGGGTTACCGCGCTGCTCTACACACCTGCGTTGCGCAACGATTTTGTCTTCGACGATCACGACATGATCGTCCACAATCGCTTTCTGGGCGATTGGTCGTATCTCTGGAAATCGCTGGTAAACGATTCGTGGTGGTTCCGCGACCCGTCACATTTGCCGCAGGGATCATTTTATCGCCCGCTGCAGGACATCTGGTTTTGGATCAATTTCCGGCTATTTGGATTGGAGCCCGCCGGATGGCACGCAGCAATGGTCGCGCTTCATCTGCTCGTCGTTTGGCTGGTGTTTCGCGTCGCTTCCTTGCTTGCGGGCAGCCGCAAGACCGGATTACTCGCCGCGGCGCTATTCGCACTGATGCCGCCGCATGCCGAGGCGATTGTGTGGGCTTCCGCAATTCCATTGCCGCTGTGCGCGGCCTTTGAGCTGGGGGCGTTCGAGTTTTACCTTCAAGCGAACTCAAGCCCCGAGCCGAGCCAGCGCCAGGGACGCCTTTCCGCATTGTCGTTCGTGCTGTTCGTCGGCGCACTGTTGAGCCATGAAGGCGCGGCAGCATTTCCAATTTTTATCGCGGCCCATGCATTTATAATGGGTTCGGCATCGACGGAGGAACCCAGTTCGAATTTGGCGATTCGTGCCAGATCAGCAATCAACGCGGCATGGCCCTATGCGGCGGAAGTTGCCGCCTATCTCGTGGTGCGATGGTTGGTACTGGGCTTCATCAACCGGCCGAACCCATACAGCCACATGACGGCGCTTGAGGTCGCACTGACAATGCCGTCGGCAGTCGCAACTTACGTAATGATGCTCTTGTTGCCATGGAATGCGGGCCCAGCTCATCGCATGGATATCGTTGATAGCGTTGCATCGAGCGGTTTCTTTCTTCCCGTCGCCGGTCTCCTTGCGGTCTGCGCGATCGGCTATCTTTTGCTGCGGAATCTGCCGCGTCGCCGACTTTATCTATTCTGCGCGCTATGGATTCCGGTCGCTCTGGCGCCGATGCTCAACTTGGGCGGGCTGCTCGCGCAATCGGCGATTCAGGATCGTTATTTGTACTTCCCCTCGGTCGGACTTTGCATAATCGCGGCCGATCTGGTGATTGAATTTTCCCAACGCAGCGACACATGGAACCATGCCGTATGGGCGGCGACCGGTGTTGTTGCGTTCTGTTTCGCAATCGCGCTCTTTTCCGTGCAGAAATTCTGGCACGACGATGTCGCCATGTTTCAACGATGCGTAGATACGGTGCCCGACACCGAACTGTGGCATCAGCGGCTCGGGCTCGCACTTGAAGCCGTCAACGACTTTTCCCGTGCGCATAGCGAACTAGAAACCGCAGTCAAACTTGCTCCGGACAATGGCACCGACCGTTACGATTTGGGGATGGCGGATGACCGGCTTGGAAATCATGCGGCCGGAATCCAAGAGATGATTGATGGGCTCAAGCGGATCAACGATCCGCCGCCGAGCGTATTTTCGCAACTGGCGATGGTCGCTGACGCGGCGGGCGAAACCGAACAGGCCGAACAGGTCCTCAAGCAGTTGGAGGCATTGCCGAAGGGAGCAGAATCGGCCAGCTTGACGCGTGCGCAGTTGATGCGCTCCCACGGCGATATCACTGGAGCCGAAAGTGTGTTGCGAGATTTCCTGCGGAGCCATCCCGACAATGCGCAGGCGATGGTTTCGCTTGGCATGACGCTTTCTGCGCAGCAGCGCAACGACGAAGCGCTGGCCATTTTCCGAAATGCTATCGCAATC
>Ga0335069_10000378_pt1 | contig 75035 bp, 61 predicted proteins | sample Lox_Sample_11_FD_206714 | JGI IMG/M metagenome (GOLD analysis project Ga0335069, IMG submission 206714) | Soil microbial communities from Loxahatchee National Wildlife Refuge, Florida, United States - Lox_Sample_1.1 | ecosystem: Environmental > Terrestrial > Soil > Wetlands | place: USA...
AGCGCCGCGGTCCAGAACCCCGTCGGCGTGGCCAGCATCAGCCGTCACTGGAGCTACGCGTACCCGGACAACGTGGGCAAGCCCACCTTCACCCCCGACTCGGACGGTGACTACACCATCCAGCTCACCGCGAAGATGGTCACCCCGGACGCCCGCTACCCCGGCGTGAGCCAGTCCACCGCAGCGCTGACGGTGAAGGTCCAGTCCGCCAGCTCCAGCGGCGGCGGCTGCACCGCGCTGCCCCTGGGCGCTCCGGCCGCGGGTCTGGCCCTCGCCGCCCTCGGCCTCCTCGTCCGCCGCCGCCGGCAGTAAGCCGGCTCCGGCCCCCGGGGGATTTCAGCTCTACCCATCGAACGCGCGAACGTGAACTCGAAATCCCCGCTGTTCTCCACCACGGCGAGCGTCCTGCTCGCCGTGGTGTTGTCGTCGTGTAGCGGCGCCTCGCTGGAGAAGAAGGCAACGCAGGTCAACGCGCTCGACGATCACCTGTCGGTGCGCGGCCGGGTGTGCACGGATCCTCCGGACCCGAACGGCTTCCCGGTGAAGGTGGTGCTGCTGGTCGACCAGTCCGGGTCGATGTGCATCAGCGACCCGCCCGGGAGCCAGGGCGCCGCCGGGCTGTGCGAGCAATTCGCGACCGCGGTGGGCATCCAGACCCCCGCCCGGGTCCGGGCGCTCCAGGCGCTGACCCAGCAGTTCGCGGCCCAGCCCAACGTGCAGGTGAGCATCGTTCCCTGGGACACCAACGTGAAGAACGTCTGGCCGCCGGTGGCCACCGGTCAGCGCTTCGCCCGGCCCATCGGCATCGACACCTATATCCAGAACCTCCAGGCCGAGCTGGGCAAGGGCACCGACATGCAGGGGGCGCTCAGCTACGCCTACGGGGTCATCGCCTCGGACATCGCCGACACCAACATCAACAACCCGCAGCTCTTGCCCCGGACGCGCTACGTGGTGGTGTTCCTCACCGACGGGACGCCGTACCCCCGCTGCTCGGCCAACGACAACCTCAGCCAGTACGCGGACCCCACGCACCCCGAGCTCATCTGGGCCGACTCGCTGCCCGACTTCTGCAACCTCACCGACGCTCAGGGCACCGACGCGATCAACGGGTTTGTCCCCGGCACCGACCGCAACCAGAACTACCAGATCTTCAGCTACGTCGATCAGATCATGCAGCTCAAGACCGCCTACAACGTGGGCGACATCCGGCTGCACACGGTGCTGCTCTTCAGCGACCAGGGTGTGGCCACCTGCAACTCGCTGGGGCTGCTGTGCCAGGACATCTACGGCGTCTACCCCAACACCGCCCCGGCGGATTACCCGACCGCGGCGCGGGTGGTGGCCCGCTGGCTGCTCCAGCAGATGGCCGCCCGGGGAAACGGCGTCTTCCAGGAGTTCCGCAACCAGGACATCCAGAACCTGGGCCTGGGCGCGCTCGACTACACCTCGCTGGCCAGCAAGAACGTCCTCAAATCGCTCATCGTCCGCTCGCTGCGGAGCGTGCCGGACGGGAACGGTCGCGCGGTGGACAGCGACGGTGACGGGCTCAAGGACGACCAGGACCAGCCGTTCGTCCACGGGAGCAACCAGTTCATCGCCGACTCGGACGGCGACTGCTTCGACGACAACTTCGAGGTCATGCACTCCGACCTGGGCTTCGCCGCGGACAAGAAGGACATCCGGGGTTGCGACCCGGCCTCTCCGCTCACCCGGAACTGCGTCTGCCGCGACACCGACGGCGACGGACTCAGCCAGTTCGCCGAGGCGTACCTCAAGACCCGCGCCGGCCTGGTGGACTCGGATGGCGACGGACTGCCCGACGGGCTCGAGGCGGAGTACGGGCTGGACCCGCTGACCTCCAACAACAACGTCGACACCGACAACGATGGCATCGCCGACGGCGAGGAGATCCGCGCCGGCACCGACCCCACCCGACCTGACCGCAACCTGTACGACCTCGCCGCCGTGCAGTACACCAGCTCGGCCGAGGTGCAGCCCGACGGGAGCGTCTGCTACGACTACGTGGTGAGCAACCTCGAGCTGGTGACCCCGCCGAACGGCGTGGGCGCGGCGCAGGCGGGATACAATCTCTTCAAGGTGTGGTTCGCCGAGGCCCCGGAGAGCGCGGTGTCGTCCGACTACGGAGTGTGGAAGGTGGCCTGCGCCTGGGCGCAATACGACCCCTCCGGCATCCGGGTGCCTGCGGGGCCCGATATCCAGGTGGACGACGCGGCGTTCCTCCCGCCCAACCTCCTGATCAGCGATCCTGATTACCTGACTCGCTGCGTGGGGACCCCACCGTGACCCCGCAGCGGGCGCGGCTGGTCGCCGCGGCCCTGGCGGGGATGCTCGGCCTCGGGGTCGCCTGCACGCAAAGTTACCTCTACGACGAACGGCGGCGGGACCAGCTGCCGACGGACCGCACCATCACCCTCGAGGGCCGCTTCTGCACCCTGGGGACCAACGACGTGGTCCGGCCGATCAAGATCCTCTTCGCCTTCGACGCTTCCCAGTCGATGCGGGTGAGCGATCCCAACGGCACCCGTGCCTTCGCGGTGGTGCAGCTGCTCAACTCGCTGCCCCGCGACCCGAACATCCAGTTCAGCGTGATGCTCTTCGCCGGGAGCACCACCGCCTCGCTGACCAAGAGCGGGCTCCCGGAGTTCGAGCCGTTGCTCTCCTACACCCCGGCCGACTTCACCTCGCTCGAGGATCAGATCCTCAACTTCACCAACCCCAACGCCAACCGCGACTCGACCGACTTCATCAAGGCGCTGTCCGACATCTACGCCATTCTCAGCACGGACATCACCGCCAACCGCAACGCGGCGGTGGGTGCGCAGACCGACGCCCGGCCCCGGTACATCGTCATCTTCCTCTCCGACGGCCACCCCACCTTCAACCAGGACGACGAGCTCTTCCAGGGCGATGCGGTGAAGCGGATCCGCCAGCTGCGGATCCTGGTGGACGACGTGATCTTCAACACCGTCCACGTGTTCGCCCCGGTGCAGCCGGTGTCCAGCATCTGCGACGTCACCGGCGACGCGGGCTGCCCGCTGCTGATCGTCAACCAGGACGCCGAGCGGCTGGAGAAGATGGCCACCCTGGGCGGCGGGAACTTCCGCGACTTCCGGAACAACGAGCAGGTCAACTTCCTCAACTTCAACATCGGGCAGACCCGGCGGGCGTACGTGCTCAAGGAGTTCGTCGCCTCCAACATGTCCGCCCCGGCCGACTCGCCCCCCGACGCCGGGGACAGCGATCGCGACGGCCTGACCGACGACGAGGAGCTCGCGCTGGGGACGGACCCCAACAACCCCGACACCGACGGCGACGGCTTCAGCGACGGGGTCGAGGTTCACTTCTCCAAGCTGGGGGCGAGCTTCAACCCGCTGGGCTTCATGCTCCCCGACGGGGGAGGGCTCGATCCCGGCTGTCCTCCCGCGCTCCGGGGCGTGGACAGCGACTGCGACGGCATCAACGACTGCGACGAGCAGATCATCGGCACCAACTCGACGCTGATCGACTCGGACAACGACGGCGTTCCGGACAGCATCGAGTGGCAGCTGGGGACGCAGCCCTCGGCCCAGGACATGGACGAGGACCCGGACAACGACGGGCTCTCGAACCGCAACGAGGTCCGGCTCCATACCAACCCCCTGCTGTCCGACACCCAGACGCTGGGGGTGAACGGCTACCGCTACGTGCTCGAGGAGGACGGGCCGGTCGACGACCAGGGCCGTCAGTGCTACCGCTTCCGGGTGGAGAACGTCTCTCTCGCGCCGACCATCGCCTTCCGCCCCGACGGCGGGGTGTGGCTCCCCGACGGCGGTCAGCTCTTCCGGCCCGACGGCGGCCTGCTCTTCCCTGACGGAGGCATCGGCTACGGTCCCGGGTTCAACGAGATCCAGATCTCGATCGCCATGCTCCCGGCAGACGACCCCTCGGGCCGCACCATCCTCCGCACCTTCCACACCACCGCCGCGCGCTACCCGGTGGCGGGCATCAAGCAGACGGTGGACGGCGTCATCCGCGTCGAGCCCTCCGACTTCATTCCCACCTGCTACGTGCCGCCCGCCGCGGACGGCGGGGTCGACGCAGGCCCCTGAGCTCTCCTTTGCCCGGGTTGCGAGGAGGATCGATGAGTCGTGCCGTCCCCGGTGCCTGGACGCTCCGGGCCCCGAGCGTCCCGGGTGTGCTCCTGCTCGTCGCGGTGGCCGCCGGCTGCATCAAGGGTGAGGTGGGCGATGCGCCCGTCCCGGCCATCACCCACCCCGACCTGAACTGCAACACCGCGCAGGACGCGGCGGCGAACGCCGAGTGCCGGCTGCAGCTGAAGACCGAGACCCAGGAGTACATCCAGCAGCAGGGCGACAAGGACTGGTGGGTGGTCAACGTGGGCGCTCTGCCCCCGCGGGCCATCGTGCACGTGGTGGCGGGCTACAAGCCCGGCACCGGGCAGGACGCGGGCAACTTCAACACCGCGGTCAACTTCCAGATCAACGTGCTCGACTCGGCGAACGGGGCGGTGTCGAGCAGCCTGGTCTCCGCGGTGGACCAGCACGGTTCCAACCCGCCGACGGTGCTGGACCTCACCTTCCGCTACACCAAGGCCAACAACGACCTGTACATCCTGGTGCAGGACGACAACGGCAAGAAGTTCGACAACCTCTCGCCGTACACCATCTTCGTCGAGGTGGTCAGCGATCCGGACTCGAACGAGCCCAACGACACGCCGGCGACCGCCACGCCCATCCCGCTGACCGCCGCGCCCAAGGGCGGGGTGCAGGGGAACGGGGGCGGGTTCATCGCCACGCCAGGCGACCTCGACTACTACTCCATCGCCTCACCCAACCCCAACTCGGTGATGTGGATCCGGCTCGGGGAGGATCCCGCGGCCCCCTCGCCGCCGCCGCACCGCTACCGACTGGAGTACTTCCTCCGCGATCCTGGCGGAACGGTGGTGGCCACCGACTCGTCCTCCGCCGGCTCGCAGGTGAGCCCGGCACTGGTGCAGATCGGCACCGCCCGTCTGCTCAAGTCCACCGGCACGTACACGCTCGAGGTGCGGGCGTACATCGACCCGAACAACCAGACGGTCATCCCGCCGGGAGACCTCGCCTTCAAGTACCTGCTGGAGATCATCATCGTCCCCCTCCAGGATCCGGCCGAGCCCAACGACACCATCAGCGACGCCAAGGGCAAGCCATCGCCCGACCTGACCCTGGCCGGCGCGGGCTCGTCGGGGACCATCACCGGGCGGATCAGCTTCGTGCCGGATCCCGACTACTACCGGGTGCGGCTGGGGAACGCCTCGGCCGGACCGCACCTCCTGCACTACAAGGTGACACCGTCGAACGCGCCGGCCCGCTTCCCGCCGGTGCCCGGCGTCAAGGACCGCCTCCTCCAGATCACCACCGAGGTGCCCGCGGGCTCACAGAGCGAGTGCGCCGCCGGTGACGCGGGAGTGTGCATCATCAGCGCGCCCCAGAGCAGCTACAACTACCCGATCGCCACCAACCTCTGCCAGGCGCCGACCCCGCAGTGCCTGCAGTCGACGCGGTACGAGAACCCCGATGCGGGGGTATTCCCCAAGCTGGCCAACTTCGAGGGCGTGCTCCAGGTGCCGCCGCACGCAGCGAACCAGGACTACTTCTTCCTCTTCGAGGACGAGGGGACCAACTGGGCGGACGACACCGATTACTCCATCTTCGTCGAGTGGCTGGCCGAGCCCGACGGCGCGGAGGCGGTGCCGGATCCCCAGCGCCCGGCCACCATGGCCTCCGGCGCGGGCAGCACGCCGCTCACCGGCTACCTGAGCTACGGCATCGGGGCCACCGACACCAGCCTGGGCATCGCGCCAATCACCGACGTGAAGGACTACGACGGGCGCGGCGACGACGTGGACACCTTCGCGGTGGACGTGCCGGTGGGCGCGGTGGCCGACGCCCGGCTGTTCTTCCAGTGGCGCATCCCCTCGGCGACGCTGAACGGGGCCCCGTACGACTTGGGGATTCGCCTCGGCTTCTGCGTCCCGGACGGCGGCGTGGACTGCGCCACCGTCCAGACGCGCACCCAGAACGGCGGGAGCCAGCTGGGCCTCATCTACACCCCCGACCCGGTGACCTCGTGGTGGAACTTCAACCCGCAGCTGACGCCGCTGGAGCCCGCCTACGACCGTTCCTACTCTGGGACCGCGCCCACCGGGAACGTGCTCACCGTGCTGCGGGACTACGCCTGCGGTTGTCTGGAGCAGCGGCTGGTCCCAGCCTCGGGGACGGCGAAGATGTTCGTCTCGGTCTTCCCCATCAACCGCCAGACCTGGGTGACCAACATCCCCTACACCGTGGAGACCGGGTTCGGGGCGTACCCCTACGCCTTCACCGCCCAGGGCGGGGCCAGCGTGAACTGCCCCACCCCGTGCAACTTCACCAAGAACTGACAGCGGAAACCACGCTGGTCTCCGCTGTGAGAAAAGAAAAACCGGGCGAGCGACGCGCCCGCCCGGTCAGAACGCCGAGAAGAGGTTCAGGGAGCAACGGCCGGGCCGCAGCTCACGGTGACCGTCTTGGTCGGCTTGTTCTCGGCGTTGGAGTTGATGGTGAGGGTGGCATTGACCGTCTGGTTGACGCTGGTCGGCTTGCAGGTCATGGAGATGAACGCGGTCTTGTTGGACTTCACCGTGTTGCTCGAGCTGCCGTCCGCCTGGGCCAGGGTGCTGTTGAGCAGGACGATGGCCGAGTCGCCGGTCAGCGCATAGGTGCTCACCACCAGATCCTGCTGACCCTTGTCGGTGACCTGGAGGGTCTGGGTCTTGGTCTGGCCTGCATAGATCGCCTGGTCCACGATAGAGTCGCGGTCGGTGACGATCTGCGGCTTCACCGGCAGATCGGCGGTGCCCGAGTCACCACCACAAGCCATTCCTGCGGCACCCAGCAGCACCGCGCACGAGACGAGAAGACGCTTGATCATGAAAAGAAGTCTACCGATCCCATCGAGCCCCTTCCAGAGACGAACCGCGCTCGCTGCGGCGCTGCTGGTGTGGCTGTGTGGGTGTAGCAGCGGTCGCGACGATTTCATCGGTGCGCGGGTGAAGGACAGCTGCAACGGGAGCTGGCCGGTGTGCAACCAGACCGCGAGCTGCTTCATCGGCGACCAGAGCTATATCGAGGGACGCTTCCCCGGGGAGGGGAAGATCATCGTCCGCCTCGACGAGCCGAGCGAGGTGAAGGTCAGCTTCTATTTCGACAACATCTCGGCAGTGGGCACACTGACCTCCATCGTCTGGTACGAGACCGGGTGCAAGGCGAGCACCCGGTCCGACGTGGACGGGAAGACCGTGGCCGCGGAGTCGAACTCCACCGGAGTCTTCGAGCGCAGCGCGAATCTCCTCGACAACGACGAACACCTCGTCTCGTTCAAGAGCGACCTCGAGGCGACCTACCTCATGAAGGTGGAGATCACCCCGGCGGTCTTCTAGATCTTTCCTGATTTCACCCGCTGCGCCAGCCGGTCCGCCACCCGGTACGCGTTGGCCATGATGGTGAGGGTGTTGGGGTTGCCGCCGCTGGTGGGCATGAAGCTGCCGTCCACCACGTAGAGGTTGGGGACGGTGTGGGCGCGGCAGTCCTGGTCCAGGACGCTGGTGGCCGGGTCGTTTCCGAAGCGGCAGGTTCCGTGCTGCAGAATGGTGGTCTCACCGGCCTCGGTGACCCGCCACACCGCGTCCGGCTCCATGGCCTTCAGCAGCTCCTCGCCGCGATCGATCAGGTACCGGGTGACCGGGAGGTCCGCGGGGTGCCGGTCGATGGTGATCGCCGCGACCGGCAAGCCGTACCGGTCGAGCACCGAGTCCTCCACCGTCACCTGGGTCCCGGGGGTGGGCAGCCACTCGGCGTAGGTCTCGAACTGCAGCACCTTGCTGTCGCGGAACACCCGGAACCGCTCCTTCAGCTCCTTGCCGAAGACGCCCTGGCCGCCCTGGGCGAGCACGATGCCCTGGCTGATGGGGGCGGGGTGCTCCCAGAGAAAGCCGATCGCCCCGCCCTTCCTGCTCCCCAGCTTCGCCGAGGCGGGCAGCACGTAGTGGTCGGACAGGCTGCGCTGGACGAAGGGCGCCGGATCGTCCAGCCAGGGCCAGCTCTCCTTGCGCCTGGAGATGCGGAACGAGGCGCGCGAGCGCCCGAAGCCGCTGAAGGTCAGGTTCTTGCCCACCAGCCCGCTGTCGTTGGCCAGCCCCTTCGGCCAGCGCGCCGAGCGCGAGTTGAGGAGCAGCCGCGCGCTCTCCACCGCGGTGCAGGAGACCACCACGATCCTCGCCGGCTGCTCCTGGAGCACGCCCGCCTCGTCCAGGTACACCACGCTCCTCGCCCGCCCGTCCGGCGTGACCTCCACGCTGCGGGCCATGCAACCCGTCCGGAGCTCCACCTTGCCGGTGGCCAGCGCCAGAGGGATGAGCGCCGAGTGGGTGCTGGACTTCGCCCCCACCTCGCAGCCGTAGCTCCCGCAGAAGGTGCAGTAGACGCATCCGGCGCGTCCCCGGTAGGGACGGCTGGCGATGGCCCGGGCGGTGGGGTGCGGGTGCACGCCGATCTTCTTCCCCGCCCGGTCGATCTCCCTGGCGATGGGGTGCTCGTCGAGCGGCGGCAGCGGGTACGGCTTCCGCCGTGGCTCGGCCCAGGGATGGGAGGTCACCACTCCCGAGACGCCGATCTCCTCCTCCACCTGCTCGTAGTAGGGAAGCAGGTCCTGGTAGCGGATCGGCCAGTCCACCACCGTCGAGCCGGCCGGCGCGCCGAGCATCGACTTCATCCGGAAGTCCACCGGCTTGAGCCGGTAGAAGAAGCCGCTCATGTGCACCGTGCCCCCCCCCACGCAGTTCGCCGTCCAGGCGTGGTTGGTGCGCGAGAACTTCCCGGTCTGACCCACCCGCCACAGGTGCGGCTCGTCCCAGGGCAGCGGCATGAAGAAGTTGCGCCGGCTGATGGAGATCTCGTCGTGGGTGAAGTCGGCCTCGGAGTAGCGCGGGCCCTTCTCCAGGAGAACCACCTTGAGTCCAGCGCGAGCGAGCTGGAGCGCCATCGGGGCGCCACCCGCACCGCTGCCCACCACCACCACGTCCACCTCGGAGAGCGCCATCCCTGGTCAGCCCTTCCGGGTCGCGCAGGCGTGGTGGTGGTGTCCGGAGGGATCGGCGCAGCCCCGCCGGCCCTGGCCGAAGCCGATCAGCTCCCAGCCACGGCCTCCCTTGTTTCCGCCGTGCACCGGGTCTCCGAACAGCCCCTCCATCGTCAGGCCGATGAGCACGGTCCAGTAGTGCTGCTCGCCCGAGCCGCCCGGCGAGTCCTTGAACTCGGTGAGGAGCCGATCTTGCTCGGCCGGGGCGAGCGCGGCGAAGGGCTTCCGGTGGCGGGTCTGCGCCCGGCGCATCAACGCCTCGGTGCCGCGCACGAAGTCGTCGCGGACGTGGCCGAGCGTGGGCGTGGAGAGCGCCCGGTCGATGTACTCGGGGACCCCGAGGTCGATCGCCCCAGGCTCGTCGTCGCGGGGGACGATGCGCTCCACCGCGGCGGCCACGGTGTCGTACTCGTCGTTGGTGAGCGAGCGGTGCGAGGTCTCGACCACCGGCCCGACCGTGGCCTCGGATTTCTTCGGCTCCGACGGCTTGCAAGCGGCATAGAGCAGCGCGGTTCCGGACATGAACCCCACGTGCTCGATGAAGTGGCGGCGGCTCAGGTCCGCCGGACGCGTGTCCTCGGACGTGGGTGGTGGTGTCTCCGACATGCGGTGGAGTGTCCCCCGGGAAATCGACTCGTCGCAAGGCGAGCGCAGGTCGGCGTCATGCAGCGCCCGGGGTAGAATGCGTCCTCGGATCCGGGGGTGAAAGTGAAGGAAGGGATGCGTCCCACATCGATGGCGCTGGCGATCGGCGCCATGGTCGCGCTCGCGCTCGCTGGCTGCGGCAGGAAGCTCGGCGATCTGATCTACAACGACAGCCTGCTCTGCGGTGACCAGAACCAGGCCTGCGCGCCGGACGGCGGCCGGTTCGACATCCACATCGTCGACCGCACCACCCTCGAGGTGGCCAATCCCTCCATTCCCACCTTCGACATGGTGGCCAAGCCGGACAGCACCCTGGTCGGCTTCGCCTACGTGGTGAAGAGCCCGCGGCAGGACTCGGGGGTGATCGCCATGTTCCCCGACGCGGGCCTCGTCGACTACGACATCATGTTCGAGGAGTTCGACGTCGACGCCGGGGTCGGCTCGGGCGCGCAGCGGGTGCAGACCGTGCAGCGCTTCTTCGGGGTGAGCGTGGCCTATCAGGCCAGCGGCTCGCCGGCGGTGGCCTACCTCGGCGGCCCACCGGACTTCACCGCGACCTTCTGGTTCCAGAACGACGCCGCGGTCTCGTACTACACCGGCGGGCGGTGGGTGGAGCAGGTGGCGGCGACCGACTCGTCACCGCCGGTCTCCGGCTCCGCCCCGAGCGACAACGGGAACGTCGTCGGCTTCTACCCGGCGCTGATCTTCGAGGGGAACAACGCGGTGCTCGCCTACCGCGATGGCCACTTCGGCAGCTCGGCCGGGACCGGCGACTGGAACGCGGCCGATCTCGAGATGGCGATCGGCGGGCCCACTGCCTGGACCCCGGTCGCCCTGCTGGAGGCGGGGAACGCAAAGGGCGCGAACAAGGGCGGTTACGGCGCGCACAGTCGCATCATCTACGGCGCCAAGACGCTGAGCTCGGGGCTGCGGGGCGCGGCGGTGGTTTCGGATCGCGCGGCAAGCGGGCCCGACACCTTCGGCGCGGACATCGAGTTCTCCGAGCAGCAGAGCGACGGCACCTGGAAGAGCTGCGGAGCGCTCCAGCCACTGACCGGCCCGGACACCCCGAGCATTCTCGGGGCCAACGGGGCCACCATCGTCCCCAACACCCAGGCCGGGCCGTCCATCGACTACCGGGACAACTTCGGGTACGGGGTGGCGGTCACCAATCGCAGCGTGAACGGCGCCTTCTTCACCGCCTGCGCGGCGAACAGCGACTGCAACCAGCCCGGAAACTGGGACACCCTGGACCCGGTGTTCGAGCGCGGCAGCGGCGGCTGGTACGCGGCGGTGGCCATCTCGCCCGATGGAGACCCCTCGGTCGCGTACTACGTCTGCTCGAAGCAGCCCAACCGCAACGAGAACAACTGCACCCCCGACCACTACCTCGCGGTGGCCAATCGCGGCCTGAGCCAGGTATGGAGCGACCACGAGGTGGTGGTGGACGTCGGCGCCGTGTTCCAGACCCGCATGGTCTACATCGGCAAGCGCCGGGTCATTGGCTACCGGAACGGCGCGAGCGGCGTGCTGCAGATCGCGGTCGAGAAGCCATGACTCGGGCGTCGCTGCTTCTGGTCACCGCAATGGCCGTGGCCGCCGCGATGGCCTGCGGCCAGGGGGAGAATTCGCTCGACGGGAGCCTCTCCGAGGTGTTCGCGCTCGACGTCTCCACCGTCCACGTGCTCCGCAACGACCAGGCCCTGGTGGTGAGCTACGAGGCCAACAAGGGGCGGGACATCGACCTGGTGCTGCGCTTCACCCTGGCCCTGGATCAGCTGCAGCTTCAGAACGGCAAGACGGTCAAGATCGCCGGGTACACCGACGGCGGCACCCTCCGTGCGACCTTCCTCCACAACGCCGCCGGCGAGCCGGCGCGGGTGCTCCCCGACGTCTCCATCGGCGAGTTCACGCTGGACAAGGGCGGCAATCCGGGCGACGACACCCGGGGGAGCCTCAGCGCCTCCTTCGTCAGCGACGGCAGCTATGGCAGTGGCCGGGCCGTGTCGGGCAGGTTCCACGCCACGGCGCTGGACGCCGGCTACGGCGACTGGATCCCCTGACGTGAGCGGCTGTGCGCCTTTCCGTGCCCAGGTGGGATTGACGAAATTCGTCAGGGGAATCGCCTTGGTGGATGCGTTGACAGCTCTCCACAGCGTTCGATTTACTCGCCGTCGACCCATGCGAGCTCGAACTGCGCTCCGCGTCGTGGCGCTCCTGTCCACGCTCGCGGGACCGGCTGTGCTGCCTCCGACCGCCGCGGCAGCGACCTCCAAGAAGACAGCTGCGAAGTCGTCGTCGAAGAAGTCCTCCTCGAAGACCAGCGCGGCCAAGAGCAGCAGCAAGGGCAAGAGCTCCAAGAGTTCGTCCACCGCCAAGGCGACCCGGGCCAAGACCTCCACCAGCTCGGCGGCGAAGGCGGCCTTCGATCCGGTGGCGCCCTCCACCTCCATCCCTGCCGCTCCGGCCACTGCCTCGGCCAGCGGCGCACCTCCGCAGCGCGGCCCCACCCGCATCGACTTCGACGACCGGCTCATCCAGGGCCAGACCAACAAGTCGGGCGCGGTGTACCTCTACGACCGGAAGGAGCTGAAGCAGCGCTCGATGATCAAGAAGCGCGAGTCCTTCCGGGAAGAGATCGTCGGCGCGGTCTACGACTCCGAGCTCTGACGTGAGCGCTCAACCGGCAGTGCTCCAGGTCGTCATTCTGCGCGACGGGCTCCTGGTGGGGACCGAGGTCTTCGTGCCCGGCTCGTACGTGCTCGGCAGCGCCGACGACGTCGACCTCCGCCTGGACGATGCGGCAGTGGATCCGCACCACGCGGTCCTCTACTTCCAGAACGGCAAGGCGGCAGTGCAGGACTCGGGCTCGCTGGGCGGGCTCTACGTCAACGGCCACCAGGTCACCGCTTGCGAGATTCGCTCGGTGGACGAGGTGGTGCTCGGACCCTTCGTGCTCAAGACGCGGGTCCTCGGGCCCCGCACCACGCCGAAGACCACCCCGCCCCCCGAGGTCTCGGCGCTGCTGGGCAGCGTGGCCCCCGCGAACATCCCGCAGGTCGCGCCCATCTCCTCTCCCCGCCGCGCCTCCGCGCCTCCGCCTCCGCCCGCCGAGGCGGACGCCACCGCGCCTGCCCCCTACGCGACGCGGTCGCCGGTGGCCAACGGCCAGACCGAGGGCCCGGGCACCGTGCCCTCCGCCCGCCGGCGGAAGGGCAAGTCCCAGAAGCACGACGACGAGCCGCTCGGGCCGCTGCCCTCGCCGGTCCAGTCCGAGGCGCTGCCACCGCTCGACGCCTACGAGCGGCCGGCCACACCGGCGCGCCCCGCCGCGGAGCGCCCCTGGAGCGAGCCCGCGCCGGCGTGGCCACCTGCGGCCTCGGCGCGCGGCCCCGCGCCGTCCCGCCCGCCACCCGCCCCCGCTGCGCCGCCGCCCGCTCCGGCGCCGCTCCCGCGACAGGCCGTGCGCCGCGCTCCGGCCGGCGCCAGCGCCCATGGCCCGCAGCTCTTCGCCGTCCCCACCAAGGGCGGCCGGGGCAAGCCGCGCCTCTACTTCGAGCTCTACTGGCGGGACGCCCGGCAGATGGCCCGCAGCTTCGGACCCACCTCGCAGAAGAAGCCCATCACCAGCGGCCTGGCCGACGTGGCGATGGTGCCCTTCTACGGCTTCAGCATGCCCGAGGGCTTCCCGGTCGCCGAGTCCGCCGGGCGCGGCGCCTACCGCCTCTACCTGCCCCCCAAGGCGGAGCTGGACAAGCGGCGGAGCGACGGGCGGTTCGTCCCGGCCGGCGGGGGCGAGCTCGAGTCGTACGACGGCCGGGCCTGCGTGCTCTTGCAGTCGGGCAACGCGGTCGCCCTCCGCGAGGGCGACATGACCTGCTTCGTCTACGTCGCTCCGCCGCCCGAGCGCACCTTCGTCAACCCGCTCCGGGGCAAGCCCTGGTTCTTCATCTTCCTCTTCCTGGCCTTCTTCTCCCCCACGGTGTGGTGGATCTTCTTCGGGCCGCAGGGGGCGGAGCTGGCGGACTTCAACGCCCGGAACCTGAATCCGGTCGCCGTGCGGCTGATGGTGCCGAAGAAGGAAGAAAAGAAAAAGGAAGAGAAGAAGCCCGAGAAGAAGGAAGAGGCGAAGAAGGAAGAGAAGAAGCCCGAGAAGAAGAAGGAGCCGGAGAAGAAGGTGGTGAAGGCGCCGCCCCCCAAGGCGCCGCCGCAGCCGGTGCCACCCACGCCCCAGCCGCCGGCCAACGTCCAGAAGGCCCTGGCCAAGGTGACCGCGGCAGGACCGGCGATGAAGTCGATGCTCGCGGCGATCAACAAGCTCGGGCCCGGCGGCAACGCCGCGGCCTTCAAGCTCAATGGTCTGGTGGGCAAGGGCCCGGTGGCGAGCAACGTGGGCATGCCCGGACTGGGCGTGGGCAACGGCACCGGCGGCGGCCGCGAGCTCCTGATGGGCAAGGGCGGCGGCGGCATCGGTGCGATGGGCGCGGGCGGAGTGGGGAAAGGTCCGGTGCGTGCCGGTGTCGCCCGCGCAGCGTCCGACCGTGTGAGCTCGCAGGGGCAGATCGACAAGGAAGCAGTGGCGAAGGCGATCAACTCCCACCTCGCTGAGGTGCAGCGCTGCTACGAGGCCGCGCTGCTGAAGAATCCTGGGTTGGCCGGCAAGGTCGTGCTGGAATGGAGCATCTCCACCCAGGGCAGGGTGGTGAGCTCGAAGAGCAAGAGCTCGACACTGAAGGACAGCTCGGTCGAGACCTGCATCCTCCGCTCGCTCAACACCTGGCAGTTCCCGCCCGCCAGAGGCCAGTCGGTGATCATCAGCTATCCCTTCATCTTCAACGCGGTGGGTTTCTGAACGAGGCGGCGTCGCTCGAAGCGAGCGGCACCAACTCCCCCACCGTTCAGGACACGACTTGAAACGAACGCTCTTGCTCCTGGTGTGCCTCGCTCCCGTCCTCGCATACGCGCAGGGCGATGAACTGGAGTCCCCGGGCACCGTGCTCGCGGTCCAGGACCGGACCTACCGGATGGTCAGCGAGCTGTGGATCGGCGTGGGCATCGCGCCGCTCGACGCGTTCTACAAGGGCCTCACCGGACAGGTGGGCTACGTCTACCACTTCAGTGATTACTTCGCCTGGCAGGTGGGACGCGGGCTGCTCTCGTACAACATCAAGACCGGCCTGCGGAACCAGCTGGAGACGCAGTTCGGGGTGAGCCCCACCGCGTTCCCGCAGCTCAACTGGATCGTCGGCTCGGACGTGATGTGGACGCCGATCTACGGCAAGACCTCCTGGCTCAACGGCAGCGTGGGCCACTTCGAGGTCTTCGGTACGCTGGGCGGGTCGGTGATCAACGAGCGGATCGCCGCCGACGTGGCCAGCGGCACCGGGCAGACGGTGTTTCGCCCTGCGGTTCACCTCGGGCTCGGGGCGCGTATCTTCACCAGCAAGGGCGTCTCGTTCCGGCTCGACTTCAGCAACGAGTTCGTCATCTACAAGGGGCTGGAGGCCAACATCCTCCTCGTCCAGCTCGCGCTGGCGCTGAACTTCGGCGGAACCGAATGAGGGTCGTCCGGATGCAGTCGGCGACCGCGGCCGCGGTGACGCTCCTCCTTGCGCTCCCGGGGCTGGCCCAGGCCCCGGCGCCCCAGTCCACGCCCCCGGCGCCGGGAAGCAAGCCGCCGGCGGCGGCTGCGCCCGCCCCGCCGGCACAGCCTACGGCCCAGGCGCCGCGCCCGGCCGGCGCCCCGGCCCCGGTCCCGGCGCAGGCCGCGCCCGCCCCGGGCCCCGCCGCCGCTCCGGCGCAGGCCGGCGCGCCGCCCCAGCAGCCGGCGGGGCAGGAGCCTCCTCCGAAGGTCGATCCGAAGATCTTCGACGAGGCGCTGAAGGACTACTTCGACAACAAGCAGGAGCAGGCGGCGCGCAAGCTGTACGCCTTCATCGAGTCCACCCCGCCGACCGACGAGAACTACGCCTGGGCGCAGTACTTCCTCGCCCGCTGCCTCATCGACCTGAACCTCCGCCACGGCGGGGCGGTGTACCTGGCCAAGGTGGCCCACGAGCGGAGCAACCCGCAGGTCCTCCCCAAGACGCTGGAGGCGCTGAAGGTCCTCACCCTGGTCCCCCACGACGAGGCGCTGATCGACGAGCAGATCTTCGGCTCGCTCGACCTCGGGTTCCTCCCCGACAGCGTCAGCGACTACGCCAACTACCAGCAGGGCCTGGTGGACCTCCGGGTGGGCAACGAGCGCTGGGCCCGGACCCACTTCGTCAAGCTGGACGAGGGGGGCGTCGAGGCCAGCCGCGCCAAGTTCGCGCTCCTGGTCACCCGGCTGAGGAACGCCAAGGGCGTCGTCGACGACCAGATGATCGACGACTTCCTCGAGCTGTCGAAGGACGAGAAGCTCACCATGGAGGCACGGAACGAGGCCCGCCTGGCGGTGGCCCGGCTCCGCTACGAGAAGAAGGACTACGAGGGGGCGCTCAAGGCCTACGACATGGTGCAGCTGCCCTCGCTCGACCCCGGGCGAGCCACCCTGTACCTGGAGGAGGCCTGGACCCGGTACAATCTCGGGCAGCTCCGGGCGACCATCGGCCTGCTCACCACCCTGGACGCGCCGAGCTTCCGGGACGAGTTCCTCCCCGACAAGTACATCCTCCGCGCGCTGGTGTACCGCGACCTCTGCCAGTACCTCCCCGCCAAGCGCGCGGCGAAGGAGCTCACCCGCCGCTTCAGCGACTCGCTGGAGTCCATCCGCGAGCGCGACGACCTGACCCAGGACTTCCGCCTCCGCCGGGCGGCCAACAGCCACGGCTCCACCAAGCGAGCGTCGAGGTACCTCGAGTCGCTGAACCTCGAGAGCGAGAACCTGGGGCGCCACGCCGGCGGCTTCGGCGACCGGCTCTACAAGCACCTCACCAAGATCTACGACCTGGCGCGCGCCGAGGCCGAGCGTGTCTACCAGCAGCGGCTCCGGGACGCGGTGCGCGAGGAGGCGGACAAGCTGCTCCGCGCCGACGAGCAGGTGCGGCTCATGGAGTACGAGGTCGGCCTCAAGCTCTACGAGCGGGTGAAGCGGGGGGCGAAGCTGGTCCAGCCCGAGAAGCAGGCTTCTCTCACCTCGGCGCAGATCGCCTTCAAGTTCACCGGCGAGTACTGGAACGACGAGCTCCGCAGCTACCGGGTGAGCATCCCCAGCCGCTGCCTCGAGGAGGGCGCCCAGTGACGGGTGGACTCCTGCTCCTGCTCCTGGCCCAGGCCAGCGGGCCGTTGCTGCCCACGCTGGACAAGAGCGTGAACCCGGTCGTCACCCGCCAGCGGGAGAAGACCGAGTACGTGGAGAAGCTCAAGCGGGACATCTTCAAGGTGGACCGCTCGCTCCTCGAGACCGAGCGGCTGATCGCCAAGAGCCGCAACGCCCCCTACCTCCCGGACCTCCAGTTCCGCCTGGCCGAGCTCTACGTGGAGAAGAGCCGCTACGTGTACTTCCTCCAGGTCGAGCAGCGCGGCGGGGACAACAAGGGCGCCATCGTCAGCCCGGAGACCAAGCTGCTCAAGCAGAAGGCGGTGCAGCTCTACAACCGGCTGCTGCGCGAGTTCCCGGACTTCCACGACGCGGACAAGGTCACCTTCTACCTGGCGCACGAGATGCGTGAGCTCGGTCAGTTCGACGACATGCTCAAGACGCTGGGCGAGCTGATCGCCAAGTACCCCAAGAGCCCGCTCCGGCTGGAGGCCGAGCAGATCATCGGCGACTACTACTTCGACAAGACCGACCTGGCGGAGGCCGAGAAGCACTACCAGGAGATCCTCAAGTTTCCCCAGAGCCCGGTGCACGACCTGGCCCGCTACAAGCTGGGGTGGATCCGGGTAAACCAGCAGAAGTTCAACGACGCGGTCAACTTCTTCGAGGCCGCCGCGGGCAGCGAGCCGCTCCCCGGCCAGGACGCGCAGAAGGCGCTCAACGTCAAGCGCGAGGCGCTGCTGGACCTGGTCTACAGCTACACCGAGGCGCGGCCCCCCAAGGGGGCCCTCCCCTACTTCGAGAAGCTCTCGGACAGCCGCACCACCTACGCCCTGGCGCTGGACAAGCTCGGGAACCGCTACTTCATCAAGCAGCAGTACGAGTGGGCCATCCCCGCGCTCCGCAAGCTGATGGAGATCCAGCCCGACCCGGACCTGGACATCGAGCGTGCCGAGAAGCTCTACGACTCGCTGAAGGCCGCCAAGGGCCGGGTGCCCACGCAGCAGGAGGACATCAAGTACCTGGTGCGGGCGGCGGTGAACGTGAAGGTGGATCCCTTCAAGGAGGAGACCACCCGCCGCAAGCAGCTGGTGGAGCTGGAGGAGCTGACCCGCGACCTGGCCACCCAGCTGCAGGCGCTGGCCCAGAAGAGCGACGACCGGAAGGTGTATCTGGCGGCGGCGAGCGCCTACAAGGAATACCTCTCGCTCTTCCGTCCCGAGAAGTACGTCCGGGACATCATGCACAACCGCGCCGATGCGCTCTTCGCCGCGCACGACTACCCCCAGGCGGCCCGACAGTTCGAGGAGCTCGAGGCCTACGAGGTCCGGGCCAAGAACGCCGCCGGGGCCGAGGCCGCCGCCTACGGCGCGCTGCTCAGCCACTTCAGCGCGCTCAAGCCCGGTGAGGTGGACCGGATCACCGCCTTCGAGGTGGCCGACGCCCGCCAGGCCCTGAAGCTCGACGGCGCGAAGTTCATCGCCAAGTACCCCCGCAACCCCAACGCCCTCACCGTCAAGTTCAACATCGCCCGCGCCTACTACGACGACGGCGAGTTCGAGCGGAGCAGCCAGCTCTTCACCGCCTTCGCCATGGAGTACCCGACGCAGAAGGACGCGCCGGTGGCGGGCAAGCTCGCGCTCGACAGCCTCCGCCAGCTGAACGACTTCAAGGGCATCGAGGAGACGACCCGGAAGTTCCTCTCCAACGGCCAGCTCCCCGCCACCTTCCTCGCCGAGGTTCGCCGGTTCCAGGCGGAGAGCAAGGGCGAGGCGCTCGGCGAGCTGGCGCTGCAGAGCTCGGCCGAGACCGGCGACGTGGTGGAGGGCCTGCTCAAGGTCGCCTCGGAGAACAAGGGCGGCGACATCGCGGAGAAGGCGCTGTACGGGGCGTTCACCGCCGCCCGGGAGAAGAAGGACTACGCCAAGGAGCGGGAGATCGGCGCCAAGCTGCTCACCGACTTCCCGAAGACCGCCTACACCTCGGACGTGCTCGCCACCATCGCCCGGCACTCGGCGGAGGCCGGCCGCTTCCCAGAGGCCGCGCAGTGGTACGAGCAGCTCGGCACCCGCATGGGTCAGGACTCCACCGCCTACGACGGGTGGATGGCCGCCGGTCGGCTGCGGATGGTGCTCAACGACCTGCCCGGCGCGCAGAAGGACTTCCAGTCCGCAGCGAACGTGGGCGGCAACCGCCGCGGCGAGGCGCTGGCCCTGCTCGCCCAGGCCAAGCTCAAGGCCCGTGACCTGGCCGGGGCCAAGACCGCAGCGAGCCAGGCGCTCTCGGCGGACAAGACCAACCCGCAAGCCGCGGCGGTGCTCGCCGAGGTGGCGGCCACCCAGGGCGAGCGGCCGGACGTGCTGGCCAAGACGCTGGCCCCGGTGGTCAATGCGCCGTCGAGCCAGGGCGAGGACACCGCCAAGGCGCTCTGGTACCTGGGCGAGCTGCTCTACCGGAACTTCAAGGCCATCCCCGCCGACCAGATTGACCAGAAGGTGGCCGCGCTCCAGCAGCTCCAGGGCGTGTACAACCAGTCGGCGTCAATGGGCAGCTCGGAGTGGGCAGTGGCCTCGCTGTGGAAGCTGGGCCTGTCGCTCCAGTCGCTGGCCGAGGCGGTGGAGGCCACGCCGGTGCCACCGGGGCTGTCCGCGGCCGACGCCCAGCAGTTCAAGTCGGCGGTGAAGCAGCAGGTACAGCCCATCAAGGAGCAGGCCGAGGAGGCGTTCAAGACCTGCCTCGCCCGGGCCGGCCAGCTCGAGGTCTTCGCGCCGGCGGTGCTCGGCTGCCGCTCCCGCAGCGAGACCGCGCGCTCGCCGCTGCCGGCGACGCCCGCCGCGGGCAACCTGCCCCCCGGCTTCGCCGAGCTGCAGAAGAAGGCCGAGGCCACCCAGGACGCCGCCTCGCTCGAGGCGCTGGGCCTGGCGTACCTCGAGGCCCGGCAGATCCCCATGGCGCAGCTGTCGCTCGCCCGGGCCACCGAGCTCGGCGAGTCGCGGACCGCGGCCCAGAACGGCCTCGGGGTGGCGCTCCTGTACCAGGGCGAGCCGATGGCGGCCCGCGCCGCCTACGCCAAGGCGCTGGAGGCGGATCCGGCCAACGACAAGGCGCGGGCCAACCTCGCCGCGCTCCGCTGTCGCTACGGAGACCAGGACGGCGCGCGGAAGGAGCTGGCGAGCGTGAAGAGCGCCTCGCTCCCCGGGTTCGACGTCGACCCGGAGTGGAGGGCCTGCCGATGAAGCGCGCCGCCGTCCCCATCGCCGCAGCCGTCGTGGGGGTGGCGCTCGCCTGCAGTCCGACCAAGGTCGAGGGCAGCCTGCAAGAGATCCTCGACCTGACCTACCAGGACATCAAGCTCGGGTTCGCCGGGGACCAGATCGCGGTGCGCTGGACCCGACCGCGGGGCAGCGGCCAGGACACGGTGCTCGAGGTCTCGGAGAAGCTGGACGGCTTGACCGTCCGGACCGGCGACTACGTGAACCTGGCCGAGCCGCTCCCCGACTTCGCGCTGGCCGACGCCGGCCTCCTCGACGGCGGGCTGCTCCCGGACGGCGGGATCGCCACCCAGCAGCGCGGAGTGGTGACCCGCGACGTGTTCAACGACCCGCGCAAGACCTTCCCGCTGATCTCGGACGGCTTCATGGTGCTCTACGACGTGCCGCGCGACGGGGGCACGGTGAACGGCAGCTTCAGCGTGACGTTCCAGCGCTGCGTGGACTTCGGGTGCGGCCGGACGGTGTTCGGCGATTTCAAGGCGAAGGTGCAATGACCCTGCGCACGACGGCGTGGTGGTGGGCGCTCCTCCTGCTCGCGGGCTGCGGCGGCAAGTACGGCCGCACCGTGCCCGACGACATGGTGAACAAGCTCACCTACGAGGACAAGGTGGACCTGGTCGAGGCGGAGAACGATCTCTTCGTCGCCTACGACCGGGTGGACGACGCGGAGAACGAGATTCTCCGCACCCGCGACCAGATCCGCCGGGCCAAGAAGTCCGAGTCGCTCGCCGGCGAGGAGATCGGCCAGGCCAAGGACCAGGCCAGCAAGGACCTGGCGGTGCTCGCCCGCGAGGAGGCCCAGGCGAGGGTCGAGTACCTCCGCGCCAAGCAGGACCTCAACGTCAAGAACCGCGAGCTCGACGAGCTGAACCGGACCTGCGCCATCACCCGGTACCAGCTGGCCCGGCTCACCGCGGTGCGGAAGGTCAAGGTCCCGGGCAGCGAGCGCTACGATCCCAAGGACTTCCAGCGTCAAGTGCAGCAGTGCGAGGGCGACCTGGCGGAGCGGAGAAAGGCCGCCAAGCCCGAGCGCGAGCGGATGGAGAAGGCCCGCGCCGAGTGGGAGAAGAAGCGCGACGTGGTGGCCAGGAAGACCTTCGACGCCCGCGCCAGCCCCTTCGTGGAGAAGCTGTAGATGGCGGGCGCGGCGTTCCTCCCGGCGCTGGTGCTCCTCCTCGCGGGCCCGGAGACGGGCAAGCTCCGGGACTCGGTGAAGGCCGACGAGGCCCGGCTGCGCGACTCGCCGGACGACGCCGAGGCGCTCCGCCGTCTGGGGATGGCGTACCTCTCGCTGGAGGAGCCCGACAAGGCGGTGCCGCCGCTGCGCGAGCTGGCCCGCCGCCGCCCCGGCCCCGAGTCCACCCTGCTGCTGGTCCGGGCGCTGCGGCTCGCCGGGGAGGCCGCCGAGGCCAAGGCGCTGCTCGACGCCGCCATCACCCAGAGCCCGTCGGATCCAGCGCTGCACGTGGAACGCGCGCTGCTGGCCCGCTCACTGGACGACAACGAGGGGGCGGTCCGCGCCTGGACCCGGGTCACCGAGCTCCAGCCGAGGGATGCCACCGCGCAGTTCAACCTCGCCGAGTCGCTGCAGCGCAGCTCGCGCATCGACGAGGCCATCGCCACCTACCGGAAGGCGCTGGAGCTCGACCCGAACCTCACCGTGGCCAAGGTGAACCTGGCCAAGGCGCTGGCCGAGAAGGGCCTGCTCGGGGAGGCCAAGGAGCTCCTGATGGCCGCGGCCGCCGCCGCCCCGCTCGACCCGGCCACCCACTACAACCTGGGAGTGCTGCTGCTGCGCGAAGGCAACGTTCCGGGGGCCATCGGCGCGTTCGAGCGCACCTTGCAGCTGGAGCCGCATTCGGCCGAGGCGCACAACAACCTCGGGGTGGCGCTCGACTGGAAGGACGACTTCGACGGCGCGCGGCGCGAGTTCCTCGCCGCGACCAAGGAGGACCCCCGGTCCGCCGAGGCCTGGTTCAACCTCGGGCTGTCGTACTTCCGGACCGGGGACAACATCCGCGCCAACCAGGCCTTCGCCCGCGCCCAGACCATCAACCCCAGCGCCAGCGCGCCCCACACCCAGCTCGGGCAGCTGTACTTGAAGCAGGGCAAGCGCACCCAGGCGGTGGCCGCCTTCCAGAAGGCCATCGCGCTGATGGCGGAGGACCGCAAGGCCTCGCGCAGCACCGAGGCGTACCGCGGACTGGCCGTCGCCTACGTGGGCCTCGGGCGCTTCAAGGAGGCGATCGCCGTGCTGGAGAAGGCGGTGCGCGAGTTTCCGCAGGATGGGAGCGCCCGCGCCGCGCTGGCCGACGCCCACCTGGCCATGGGCGACCTCGACGGCGCCATCGTCGAGGCGGAGAAGCGGCTGCAGCTCGAGCCCACCAGCGAGGCCCGGCTGGAGCTGGCGGCGCTCTATGCGCGCAAGCGGGTGAGCGCCAGGGCCGAGCCGCTCTACCAGACAGTGCTCAAGGAGAAACCGGACGACCTCGCGGCCGCGCTGGGGCTGGCCGACCTGTACCTGGCCAAGGGCGATTACGCCGCCGCCGAGCGAGTGCTGGGCCGGGCCAAGGATCGCCACCCGGACGACACCGCGGTGCTCTCGCGGCTGGGCGTGCTCCACTCCCGCCGCGGGCGTCCGGACCTCGCGCTGCCCGAGCTGGAGCAGCTGGTCCGGCGCGACCCGACGCAGCTCGAAGCCAAGGCCGAGCTCGGCTCGCTCTACTTCCGCGGCGGAGACCCGGACACCGCGCTGAAGACGCTCAGGAGCGTGCTGGCCACCGACAGCCGCCAGCCCCTGGCGCACATGTACCTGGGGGAGGTGCTCTTCGAGCGTGGCCAGCCGGCGGAGGCGGAGAAGGCCTTCCGGGCGAGCCTGGCGGTCGACCCGACCTTCGGCGCGCCGCACTTCTACCTGGGCCAGCTCTACGAGTCGCAGGACCGGAAGAAGGATGCCCTCCGCGAGTACCGGGAGGCGGTGGCCCGGCAGTCCGACCTCACCCCCGCGGCCGAGGCGGTGAAGCGGCTCGAGGCGCAGGTTCCGGGCGAGGCGTCCGCGCAGGGCAGCGCCGCACACCCCTCGCGCTAGCCTGGCGGGCGCCGCTCACCCCGGCGGCTGTTCGGCCTGGTTCTCCCTGGGCTTCCGGAACACCACGAACCGGAGCGCCAGCAGCTGGCCGATGCTGAAGACCAGCACATCGGCGATCAGCTTCGCCACCACGACCGGCACGCCCAGGCGATCCGCCAGGATCCCCACCAGCGGCGCGTGGATGGACATGGCGATGAGGGTGGAGATGATGAAGCGCACTGCCTGCCCGGCGACCGGAGTGCCCTCCGCCCGGAAGGCGAACCTGCGGTTCAGGAAGAAGGCCAGGGTCGAGCCGATGGCCACGCCAGCCGCGGCGCCCACTGGCGTCGGCAGCTTGAGCACGCGGACGCAGACCAGGAGCACACCGATGTCCACCACCGTGGCGACCGCGCCGATCTGAAGGCTCCGGCCGGCCCAGGAGTGCATCACCCGCTGGACCACCGCCCGGAAGGACGAGCGGCCGAGGCCGATCCACCCCCGCGCCCCGCGCCGCGCCTCTCCGCTCTCGGGCATGCTCACGCGCAGGCCCCTGCAGGAGACATCGGACTGACTAGCGGTGGCCTCCGCCGCCTCCGTGCCCGCCACCCCCACCGCCCGAGTGTCCGCCCCCGCTCCCGACGTGCCCCCCGCCGCCGCCGCTCGGGTGGGGGGCCGAGAAGCCGCGCGACGGGGCGGCGAAGCCACCCAAGCCCCGCGAGGAGAAGGAGGAGCCGCGCGACGGCCCGCCGAAGCCCGTCGAGGGAGCGCTGAAGCCGCGCGACGGGGCGGCGAACGTCTGCGGGCTGGACGGTGACCCGAAGGCTCGCTGGCCCGTGTAGGTGGGAGCCCCCGAGCGCAGCTGCGGCGTCCAGTACCCGAGCGAACGCGGCCGCGGCCCGGAGGATGAGGGCCCGGACGGAACGCTCGGGGCGGGCGTCGCCGGACGGGGCGCCGGGACGCCGCCACCGGTGGCGGGCCCGCGCCAGGGGCTGGGCGTGGCCGGCGCACGCCACCCGCCCCCGGACGGCGAGGTCACGGCGCCCGGAGCAGCCGTGGAGGGCCGGGCAGAGGTCCCCGGAAAGGGCTGGCCCGGCCGCGGAGCGAGGGTGCCCGGCCCGCCGCGGGTGGGAGGAAGCACCGCCTGCACCCGGCCCGGCGCCGGCGGGGTGAAGCCCGTGACCCGCGGGACGGGGCGCCCTACCGCGTGCTCCACCTGCGGCACCGGAGGACCCGCGTACCAGCGCGCCCGCCCGTAGCTCACCGCCTGGTGCACGGGCACCGTGGCCGCGTACGCCGAGTGGATGCGGTCCACGGGGAGCCGGTACGCCCACACGTCGTGGTAGATGAAGACGTTGCTCGGGACGAAGCACCAGTAGGGTCGCCAGGGCTGGACCACGACCGCGAAGCCCACCGGGGGCAGCGGCGCCCAGCCGATGTATCCGCCCCCGAAGCGCCAGTCGACCCAGGCGGGCGCCCAGACGCTGCCTGGATACCAGACCCAACCCCAGGAGGGCGTCAGCGCCCACCGCCCGTAGTGAAACGGCGCCCACCCCCAAGGGTAGTCGCTCTCCCAGGTCCATCCCCAGTCCGAATAGACCCAGTGGCCGCCGGTGGCATACGGCTGAAAATCCTCACCGACCACGTCCGGGTCGGGCCGCCAGGCGTGCCCATCGTTGGGACCCTCGCCGGTCTCCACCCACTGGCCGTAGGGCGAGAGCGTCTCATCGAAGGTAGTGACGCCGACGTCGCCGTCCGGCTGGGGGATGGGCTCGTCCTGGGCCAGCGCACGGGTGGAGATGCCCAAGGGCCCCCAGAGAAGCGCCGCCCCGAGCGTAGCCACCAGTCGTGCGCGCCACCTCACCATCGCGGGGACATCCTTCCCTGGCCGACCTGCCCCGGCAAGGAGCCGCCCCGGCCACCCCGGTGGACGCAGAACCCATGGAACTTATTCACCGGCCGGGGGCTACTCCTCGAGGAAGCTGTGCTCCCGGGAGACGGTCTTTCCGGACTCGATCTCCACCGTCCAGGGCCTGACCTTCTTCCCGTTGACCAGTCGGACGGAGTGGGAGCCCGGCGCGAAGGAGAACCGCCGGGTGCCCTCGACGTCGCCCAGGAACTTCCCGTCCACGAAGAGCTTTCCCCACGGCTGGGCCTTCACCACCAGAAAACCGGGGGCGGCCGGGGCGGTGGCAGCCTCCTCGGCGCGCGGGGGAGGCGGGGCCGGGGGCGCAGGGACCGGCGCTGGCGCCGCCTCCCGGGCGATGCCTGGAGCGCTCGACGGGGCCGGAGAGCCCACGTCGGACCGGGACCCCGTCCGACCGGCCAGGAACGCGATGCCCCCCACGCCAGCGACGACCGCCACCCCCACCAGCGCCAGCACCACCCGGCGGCGGGCACCGATCGCGGCCGCCAGGGCCTGCATCTCCTCGGCCGGGGCCTGGGTCACCACGCTCTGCCGGGCTCCAGGCGCGGTGGCGGAGGAGGACTGGCGGTTGGCCGGGGTCCGGGTCGGAGCGAACGCCTCGTCCTCGGGCACGAGCGGGGCGCCTCTGCCCGAGGGCAGGGTCTGCTGCAGGAGCCGGCCGGGCCCATCGGCCCGGGTCTGTTGTCTGCCGGCGCTCCGGGCCGTGGCCTCGGGGCGCGTGCTGGTGGGGCCCACCGCGGACACCAGCTGGAGCGGGGCCATCGGCTCGGTGTCCTCCTCCGCCGCGGCGTCTTCCGGGAAGAGCGAGCGGATGAACAGACCGACGTCGGTGTCCTCGGGCGTGCGCGTCGCGCCGATGACGTAGGTGAGCAGCCGCCGCTCGAGCTCGGCGGCGTTCTGGAAGCGGCGTGCCGCGTCGCGCTGGAGCGCGGTCATCACCGCGTCGGAGAGCGCCGGCTCCACGGCCGGGTTCAGTGATGCCGGAGGGGCGATCTCCCGCTCCTGCACCGCCCGGAGCACCGCCACGTCGCTGTCGCCGTCGAACAGCCGGGCCCCGGTGAGCAGCTCCCACAGCGTGATTCCCAGGGCGAAGAGGTCGGTCCGGGCGTCCACCGGGTCGCCGCGGGCCTGCTCCGGCGCCATGTAGGCGAACTTTCCCTTGAGCATCCCCGCGGTGCTGGCGCGGTTGCTGGCCTTGGCGATGCCGAAGTCGGTCAGCTTCACCGCGCCCTCGTAGGAGACGAGGACGTTGTGCGGGGTGACGTCGCGGTGCACGAGGCCGAGCGACTGGCCGTGCTCGCTGAGCCGGTGGGCGTAGGCCAGCCCACGTGCCACCTCGAGGGAGATCTGCGCGGCCAGCACCGGGGGGAAGGCGCGGCCGAGGAGGCGCGTCCGCCGGTGGAGCTCGGCCAGGGACTTCCCCCGCACGTACTCCATCGCCAGGTAGTAGCTGTCCTCGTGCCGGTCGAAGTCGAAGATGTGGACGATGTTGGCGTGGTTCAGCTTCGAGGCGACGCGGGCCTCGGCGATGAACATCTGGACGAAGCTCGGATCGTCCGCCAGCGCGGCGCGGATCCGCTTGATGACCACCTGCTTCTCGAAGCCCTCGGGCCCGTGGGACTGCGCGAGGAAGATCTCCGCCATCCCGCCCTCGGCGAGCTTCCTTCGGATGACGTACCGGCCGACCGGGGTGCCAGGCGCGAGGGACACGGGGGAGACTCTTCACGTTAACCCGGGGCGAGTCCCTCAGTCTCGCCCGCCCTTGCCGCCATCGTCCGGTGGCCTCCGGTGCTTCCGCCGCGTCAACATCTGGATGGTGGCGGTGTAGAGCTGCTCCTCGGTGTAGACGCGGCGTGAACGGCCCTGGGCGTGGGTGGCCGGCGGGCGCTCGAGCCAGGCGAGGACGCGCACCGGGCCGTGGTGGGCGAAGGGGGCCATCACCTCGGGCGGACACTGTCGCAGGTAGCGCCGCAGCACCGGGCGGAACGAGCGAGAGAACCTGCCGCCCAGCCGGGCGTGGCGACGCGACGGGTCCAGCGTGCCGTCGAAGTCCGGGCTCACGTGGTACAGCTCGTGAAGCAGGGTCTCGATGCGCTGCTCGGGCCGCGCGTCGCGGAAGAAGAGCGGGCGCAGGGTCACGCAGTAGAGCATCCGCCGCCCGTCGACCCGCACCACCGGCTTGCGCGCCCCGGCGTGGTCGTGGCTCTTGCTCCGCGCGAAGGCCAGCGGCTTCACCGAGCCGCGGGAGGCCCGGCGCGCCTCGCCGGCCACCACCAGCACCTTCGCCGGCACGAGGTGGGCGAACTCGGGCGAGCGCACCGCGAGGTCGCGCATCAGGGCGCGGATGGCGCGGTTGAGATTGAGGGGCCTCGACGAGGGGGGCACGCCGCAGCGTGGATGCTACAAGAAGTCCCCCAGGTGATGGTGCGTGACGGTGTTCCTCCTCGGACAGGACCCTGAGGCCTTTCCGCCACCCGAGCGGGCGGACCGCTCGGGGCTCCTGGCCATCGGGGGAGACCTCACGCCCGTGCGCCTGCTCGCGGGGTACCGGCGCGGCATCTTCCCCTGGTACTCGGAGGGACAGCCCATCCTCTGGCACTCGCCGGACCCGCGCTTCGTGCTGCTTCCCGGGCAGCTGCACGTGGCCCGGAGCCTCCACAAGACCTTGCGCCGGGGAACCTACGAGATCCGCGCCGACACCGCCTTCGAGGAGGTGCTGCGCGCCTGCGCCGAGGCGCCCAGGCGCGGGCAGGACGGGACCTGGATCACCCCCGAGATGCACGCCGCCTACATCGCGCTGCACCGGCTGGGGCACGCGCACTCGGTCGAGGCCTGGAAGGACGGGGCGCTGGTGGGCGGGCTGTACGGCGTGGCGCTGGGGCGGGTCTTCTTCGGCGAGAGCATGTTCGCGACGAGCCCCGATGCCTCGAAGGTGGCGTTCGCCACCGCGGCCCGGGCGCTGTTCGACGCCGGATGCATGCTCATCGACTGCCAGGTGGAGACCGAGCACCTGGCGCGATTCGGGGCGGCCGACATCTCGCGCCGGCGCTTCCTGCAGCTGCTGGGACCGGCGGTCACCGGCGTCCCGCCGCTGCATCCGGTGTTCGCATCGCTCGGCGCTCCGCGTTAGGACGGCAGTCGTGGACGCCTCGACCGAGATTCCCGCCGCTCCGAACCCGGCCACCCGGTGGGTGGTGGTGGGCGTGCTCGCCCTGGCCGCGCTGCTGGCGTTCGGCGTCCGCGGGCTCCTCGCCGCCCGGGTGGTGCAGTCGCGGGCGGTGGCGATGATCCGCGCCGGCAACTTCGCCCAGGCCCTCGAGGAGGCCGACCTCCGGCTCTCGCACGAGCCGGACGACCCGCATCTCCGCGAGGTGGCGGTGCTGGCCGCGCGCTCGCACGTGGAGGCCCTGCTGGAGCGGAAGACGCCGGTGGCAGATGTCGCGGCGTGGCTCGGGGACCAGCTCGCCCGCCGCCCGTACCTTCGCCCTGCGCTCGCCGGTCGCCTGGCCGAGCTACAGGGAGAGGCGAAGGGCGCTGCCCGGCCGCCCGCGGCTGGAAAAAACTAGGAGGAACGGGGGAATGGGGGGAATGATTCGCGCCGCCTCGCAGTTTCAGAGGCCGGGCTGCTGGATCTTCCCCCCGGTTCAGCGCCCGCCGGTCTGAGCCGTCGGCCTCCGGGCCGCGGCTCGCCGGTTTTTTTTGCTACCAGCCCGGGACCTCGCCGTCGCGCACGTGGCCGAGCGCCCTGCGCACGGGGGCCTCGAGCTTCTCCGGATCGAGCACCACCTTGCCGTCGTGCACCGCCCGGATGGCGGGCACCGGGACGGCGATGTCGCCGGCGTTCTCGATGTAGATGATCAGCGCGGGGTTGGGCCCGCTTCGCAGCTCGCGGACCGCGCCGACCGGATCTGTGCCCTCGGCGGTGTAGACCTGATCCCCGAGGCGGATGGCGGCGTAGTCGGGCGTGGGCATGGTGGGGGAGGGTACCACCTGACTGGTGGCCGGGGAGCGCCCGGGAGATCCTTTTCCGGGCGGTCCCGTTCAAGGCGGACGATGCGTCCGTTCCATCGCCTGCTCCCGCGCGATCCCCGCCTGCTGCAGATCGCGTTCCTCGCCAGCTTCCTGGTGCTCGGGGTGGCATTCCTCGGTCTGCAGATCGAGCCGTGGATGCCGCCGCTGCTCCTGGCCTCGACCTGTGCGGTGCAGTGGGCCTGCGAGCGTCTGCTCCGGCTGCCCTCGAGCGGGTTCCGCTCTCCCCTCATCACCGGGCTCGGGCTGTCCTTGCTCCTGCGCACCGACGCGATCTGGGTGCCGCCGCTCGCCGCGGCCATCGGCATCGGGGCCAAGTACCTCGTCCGGGTGCGCGGCAAGCACGTCTTCAATCCCGGGATGCTGGGGCTGACCAGCTGCATCCTCCTCACCGGGCATGCGTGGTGCTCGCCGAGCCAGTGGGGCGAGGGCATGGTGCTCCTGGCCTGGTTCGCGGTGCTCGGGCTCGCGGTGGTTTCAAGGAGCTTCCGCGCCGACGTGAGCCTCGCCTTCCTGGGCAGCTGGGTGCTCTTGAAGCTGGGGCGGGTGCTGTGGCTCGGGCAGCGTCCGGCGGTGCTCGGCCACCAGTTGCTGGTGGGGAGCCTCATCCTCTTCACCTTCTTCATGATCTCCGACCCGAAGACCACCCCCGACCGCCGGTCGGCGCGGATCGGCTTCGGCGTCGCGGTGGCCGTGCTCGCCTTCGTGCTGCAGCACCAGGCCTGGGTGATGAACGCGCCGGTCTGGGCGCTGCTCGCTCTCTCGCCGGCGGTACCGCTGCTCGACCGGCTCTTCCCCGCCTCCCGCTTCACCTGGCCCTCCGGCCAGCCACCACAAGGAGTCCTCGCCGTGCCTGCCCCCGCCGTCCGTCGTGTCGCCCCGCTGCTCGTCCTGCCCCTCCTGGTGCTGCTGCACCCCCTGCCTGCCTCGGCGTTCTGCGGGTTCTACGTGGGCAAGGCCGACACCCAGCTGTTCAACGAGTCGTCGCAGGTGGCGCTGGTGCGCGACGGCGACCGCACGGTGCTCACCATGAGCAACGACTACCGCGGCCCGCTGACCGAGTTCGCCCTGGTGGTGCCAGTGCCCACCGTGCTCGAGCGCGAGCAGATCCACGTGGGCGACCGGAAGCTGCTCGAGCACCTCGACGCGTACTCCGCGCCGCGACTGGTGGAGTACTTCGACCCCGACCCGTGCATGCGTTACTACCCGATGGCCAAGGCCGCGGCGGGAGCTCCCTCCGCCGACATGGCGCGCTCCGTCGCGGAGAAGAAGCGTGACGAGGCGCTGGGGGTCAGGGTCGAGGCGAGGTACAGCGTGGGCGAGTACGACATCCTCATCCTCGGGGCGAAGCAGTCCGAGGGGCTCGAGATCTGGCTCCGCGAAAACGGCTACCGCGTCCCGGGGAAGGCCGCTGCCGCGCTGCAGCCGTACATCCGCCAGGACATGAAGTTCTTCGTGGCCAAGGTGAACCTCGAGGCCCAGCGGGACAGCGGGGTGCAGTACCTGCGCCCCCTGCAGATCGCCTACGAGTCGAAGAAGTTCATGCTCCCCATCCGGCTGGGCATGGCCAATGCCGCCGGGCCCCAGGACCTCATCGTCTACGCGCTGACCCGCCGCGGCCGGGTGGAGTCCACCAACTACCGCACCGCCCGCGTCCCCTCGGACGTGAACATCCCGCTCTTCGTGAAGAGCGACTTCGGGAAGTTCTACCAGGACGCCTTCGCCCACTCGGTGGACCGGGAGGACCGGCGGGCAGTCTTCACCGAGTACGTCTGGGACATGGGGTGGTGCGACCCCTGCGCCGCGCAGCCGCTGAGCCGCGAGGAGCTGCGGCAGCTGGGCGTGTTCTGGCTGGAGGACGGCCAGTCCGGCTCGCTCGCGCCGACGTTCCGCCGCGGCCCGTCCGGCGGGCCGACCAACGTGCTGCTCACCCGGCTCCACGTCCGCTACGACGGCGCACACTTCCCCGAGGACCTGGTGTTCCAGGAGACGTCCGACCGGAGCAACTTCCAGGCGCGGTACATCCTCCAGCATCCCTTCCAGGGGGCGTCCGAGTGCAGCGCGATGGACGACTACCGCGAGCGGCTGCGAGATCGGCGGAGCAAGGAGGCCGAGACGCTGGCCTCGCTCACCGGCTGGTCGATGAAGGACATCCGGACGAAGATGGGCCCCGACGGCGCGGAGGTGAAGAACCCGCGCCCCTGGTACCGCCGGCTCTGGAACGAGTAGGCCCGAGTTTCCCGGACGCCGGTGGCCGCTCAGGTGACCGCGCCGTTCGCGTGCCGCTCGACGAGGCTGTACAGGTACCCCGGCACTGCGGGACGGCGGACGTGCTCCACCACCGTCTCGTCGGTGAGCCCGTCCTCCTGCGCGTCGTGGAGCAGGAGCAGCTGGACGTCCAGGTCGCCGCGGGCGCGGAGCGCGTCCATCACCCGGGCGCGCGGGCGACGCTCGAAGTCGAGCACCACGAAGAGCCGGGTGCCGGCCTGGAGCAGCCCGAGGATCTCCACCGCCTCGTGCGCCGTCGACGCGAGATGGAAGGGAACGTCGTCCCAGTCCAGGCGCTCCGCGAGCTCCTGGCGCGTCTTCCCGTCCTCGGATGCAACCAGCACCACGTCCTGCTTCACCGGCTCACCCCCAATGCGTTGCAAACCGAGAAAAGCGGTCCGGGTCGTAGCATGTGCTGCACCCGTCGCTCCACACCGAAAGCGCAGCACTTTCGTCGCTGGGTAACCCTGCATCCCCCCGGTTCGCCGGGGCGGTCGCGGCCGACCCTCGGGTCGACTCCGCCGCCAGCGGAAACGACGCCACCCCGGGGCCCGACGGCGAGGTCAAGACGTCCCGAACCACGTCCTCTGCTGCTAGACACGGGCAGGGTCCCTCCCGAGCGGCCAGGCGACGGCCGCACGCCCGACACCACGAGCGCGCCCACCTGCTCGCTGGATCTACAGAACCCCGCTGAGCAGCACGCGGTGGACGCAGCTCGCGTCCTGCTCCCCGAGGCTCCACAGCGCCATGGTGGTCATCCGGAACGTCGGCGAGGGCACCAGCGCGCGCGCGCCGGCGGCGACCTCGATCTCGGCCTCGGGCGGCACCTTGCCGATCACCGCGTGCGGCGTGGCCTGGTACACGTCAGGCGCGAGCTTGAGCCCGAACTCGACCAGCCGGTCCTGGAGGATCAGGAGCGAGGTCGCCATCTCGTCGTCGGGCGCGAGGTAGACATAGCGGGTCTGGGGGAAGCGGCGGAGACCGACGAAGCGGCCGATGATCGGGCCGGTCTCCTCGCCCACCGCCTCGAGCACGCGGCGCACCTCGGCCAGGTCCTGCGGGGGGAGCGGGCCCACCGAGCCGATGCCCACCGGGACCTTCTGGCTGGTCCGGCTGACGATGCGGCGGACGGCGAGCACCTCGCTGCGCACCGGCTCGGGCACCTCGATCACCACCCAGAGCTCGGGCGCTCGCGGCGCCCGGGAGGGAGCGGGCAGCGGATCCGGTCCGGGGCGATGATCCTCTCCCATCAGTGGCTCCGGGCCGGCGCCGGGCGGCCACGGGACGCGCGCCGGCGGTGTACGCGGACCTCGGATTGGGGAACCGTGACGCCTCTCCTGGCCGAGCGAGGTACCACGGGGGGGTGACGCCTCCGAGCCACCACGCGCCCGGTCGACGGACTCTCATCGCTGGGGCGGATCCGCTGACCCAGCCCGCTGCATCGCGCTGGAACACGCGGCGCCTTCGATGGACCGCCTCGCAGCCCGGCTGCTCAGGCCGAGGCTTGCTTCTGCGCCGGCGGCTCCTCGGCCACCTGGGCCTGCTCGGTCGGGACGCGGACCTCGAACGTGGTGCCCTGGCCCACGGTGCTCCGGACGGAGATCTTCCCGCCGAGCTTCTGCACCACCGCCTGGCAGACGCTCAGCCCGATTCCGGTGCCGATGCCCACCGGCTTGGTGGTGAAGAACGGCTCGAAGATGCGACCCTGCGCCTCCTCCGGGATGCCGCAGCCGGTGTCCGAGACGCTGAGGATCGACTCCCTGCCGTCGGTCCCGGTGTTCACCCGGATCTCGTTGTCCCGCGGGTCCTTGTCCCCGAGCGCCTGCATCGCATTCACCAGGAGGTTCATCACCACCTGGTGCAGCTTCCCCCGCGGCGCGCGGGCCACCGGAGCGGCCCGGAGGTCCTTCACCACGCGGGCCCGGCTGGCCAGCTCGCGCTCGGTCAGGAGCAGGGTGGAGGCGGCAATGTCGGCCAGGTCCACCGGCTCGAGCACCTGGTTCTCGTCCGCCCGGCTGAAGGTCTTCAGCTCCTGGACGATGGTCCGCACCCGCTGTCCGCCCTCGCTGGTCTCGCCCAGCAGCGCGTCGATGTCGTCCAGCGTCTGCTGGAATCCGATGCTCTCCTCCAGCGAGCGGCCCGACTGGGGCGAGATGCGGTAGGCGTCGATGACCTGCTTCACGTCGTCCACGTAGCTCTTCAGCGAGGTGAGGTTGCTGAGGATGAAGGCCAGCGGGTTGTTGATCTCGTGCGCCACGCCCGCGGCGATCTGCCCGATGGCGGCCAGCTTCTCGCTCTGGGCCAGCTGGGTGGCCATGCGGCGGTCGCGCTCGGCGTCGGCGAGGCGGATGAGGTTCCTCACCCGGGCCACCAGCGCGCGACGCTGGATGGGCTTGTGGAGGTACTCGTCCGCGCCGGCCTCGAGGCCCTGCAGCTCGCTGTCGGCGTCGTTGAACTCGGCGGTGAGGAACACCACCGGCATGCGGGCGCAGGCCGGGTTCTGGCGGATCCGCCGGCAGACCTCGAACCCGTCCATGTGGGGCATGCGGATGTCGAGCAACACGAGATCGACGCCGCCCTTCTCCACCTGCTCCAGCGCCTCGGCGCCGCTGAACGCCCCGAGCACGCGGAAGCCCTCCGCCTTCAGGTAGGCCTGGACGAGCCGGACGTTCGCCGGCTCGTCGTCGACCACCAGGACTTGCGGCGGCTGCTGGTCCCGGTGTGGGCCCTCGTCGTAACGCCCCTTCAGCATTGGGGAGAGGATCGCGTCCTGAACGCCATCACTGCAAGTGGTGGGGCCGGTGCTCAGGCGGCGGTCGGCAGAGGGGACGTCGCCACTTCGCCCACCTCACCCGACCTCCGGGTGGGGAGGCAGAAATCGAACAGGTCGGGCGGGAGCGGGGACTCGAATTGCAGCGGCGCCCCGGTGGCGGGGTGCGGGAACCCGAGCCGGGCGGCGTGGAGCGCGTGCCGGGGCAGGCGCAGGTGCGCCCAGGCCTCGGGCTCGAGGCACCGCTTGCTGAAGCGATCGAAGTAGCCCGGGTCGGGGCCGTAGATCTTGTCCCCCACCAGGGGGAAACCCGCCTCGCGGGCATGGATCCGGATCTGGTGCTGCCGACCCGTCTCGGGGAAGCAGCGGAGGAGCGCGAACCGAGCGCCGTCACGGACGAAGCGGCGCTCGACCAGGAAGCGGGTGCGGGCGGGCTTCCCGGCGCGGGCGTCGATGCGGACCGCGATGCGCACCTCGGCGGTGCCCTCGGCGATGGGAGCGTCGACGGCGAAGGCGTCGGGCGGATGGCCCTCGACCACGGCGAGGTACTCCTTGTGGACCTCTCCGGACTGGAACGCGCGCATCAGGGCCCTCGAGGCCTCGGCGCCGCGGCCACAGACCAGGAGCCCGGAGGTCTCGCGGTCCAGCCGGTGCGCCGGGTCCGCCCTGAGCAGAGGCCCGTGCCTCCGCTCGAGCAGCTTCACCAGGGTGTTGTGGTGGTAGCGGGCGGTGGGGTGGATCGGCAGCCCCGCGGGCTTGTCCAGCACCAGCAGACTCGCGTCGAGGTGCAGCTCGACGATGTCCTCGGGCACCTCCGGCTCGGCCTGAGCGCGCCGGCGGAGGGTGAAGGTGAGGCCCGGGTGCACCCGGGTGCTCGGCTTCAGGGGCCGGTCGGCGACCAAGCTCCGTTCCAGAATGCGCTGGACCCGGGTGCGCGAGAGCCGGCGGATCTTCTCGCAGAGATAGCGGTCCAGCCGCCAGCCAGCGTAGTTGGGCTCGACGGTGAAGGTCACGTCGACGAAGCCGGTGACCTCGGGAAGCGGGGGCGTGGACATCGGGAGCCCCTCCTCCTTAGCGGGAAGGCGGACCCGCAGGTCAAGGACCCCATCCCGAAAGCGGCCGGGGTCGAGGTCCTGCTGAGCGTGGCCAGGAGCTGGTCGGTGTTGACCGGCTTGAGGCCGCGGCGGGAGAAGCCCGCGCGTCCCTGGCTCCGCTCACCCGTCATCTCCGGTCGGCCCGCCGGCGCGGCGCAGCGGTGCTCCGGCGAGTGACTCACGGGCCCGCTCGGCGGCGCGGGACACCTCCTGCTCGTGCACCAGTGACTCGAGCTCGTCGACCCGCAGCGGCTTGACCAGGTGGCGGTCGAATCCCGCCTCGCGCGAGGCCCGGCGGTCCACCTCCTGCCCGTAGCCGGTGGCCGCGACCACGCAGGCCCCAGGGGCCATTGCCCGGAGCCGGCGCGCCAGCTCGTACCCGTCCATTCCCGGGAGCCCGAGGTCCAGGAGCGCGAGGTCCGGCAGCCGCTGCTCGGCCAGGTACAGGCCCGCGGGCCCGTCGTGCGCCACCTGCACCTCGTGGCCGAGCAGGGTGAAGAGCTCTCGCAGGCTCTCCGCCGCGTCCACGTTGTCGTCCACCACCAGGACGCGGAGCCGGGCCCGCGGTCGCCGCACCGGCGGGTCCTCGCTCCTCTGCTCACCCCCGTCGCGGCCCTCGCGGAGGGCGAGCAGCGGAAGCCTCACCAGGAAGGTGCTCCCCTGCCCAGGCCCGGCGCTCTCCGCGGTGACGGTGCCCCCGTGCAGCTCGACCAGGCTCTTCACCAGCGCGAGCCCCAGCCCGAGACCGCCGAGCGCGCGGTCACTGCCCTGGCGGCCCTGGAAGAACCGGTCGAACAGGCGGGGGAGCAGCTCCGGGGCGAGACCGATGCCGTTGTCGCTCACCCGCAGCACCACCTCTCCGGCCTCGGTCCGGGCGTGCACGCGCAGGTTCCCGCCCGGATCGGTGTACTTGGCGGCGTTGGTGAGGAGGTTGGCGACCACCTGCGAGAGCCGGGTGGGGTCGGCGAGAATCCGCATCCCCCGGCCGGGCACGTCCACGGTCAGGCGGTGACGCCGCTCCTCGATCAGCGGGCCGGCCGTCTCGATGGCCTGGGCCACCACCGCGCCCAGCTCCACCGGCTCTCGCCTCAGCTCCACCTTGCCCCGGGCAATGCGCGAGACGTCGAGCAGGTCGTCCACCAGCCGCGAGAGGTTCCTCACCTGCCGCTCGATGACCGCCCGCTCGCGCTCGAGCAGCGACGGGGCGCGCAGCTTCATGAGGTGAAGCACGGTGACCAGGGGCGCGAGCGGGTTGCGCAGCTCGTGACCCAGCATGGCGAGGAACTCGTCCTTGGCCCGGCTGGCCTCCTCCGCCTGACGCCTGCTCGCCACCAGCTCGGTGACCTCGGTGGCAACCACCACGATGCCCTCGACTCGCCGGTCATCCTCGCGGAGCGGCTCGGTCACCAGGTGGAAGAAGGCCTCCTCGGGCGCTCCGGCCGGGCCGCGGTTCAGCACCGCACGGTAAGCCGGCGAGGCGAAGGGCTCTCCCGTCTGGTGGACCCGGTCGACGATCTCGATCGTCCCCTGCCCCTCGAGCTCGGGGAAGGCCTCCCGGAGGGTGCGACCGAGGAGTGGGCGCTCACCCATCATCTCCAGAAAGCGCTGGTTGACGAACTCGAAGCAGTGCTCGGGCCCGGTCATGATCGCGATGCCCACCGGGGCGTCGCGGAAGATGGAGCGCATGCGCTCGGTCTGGCGCTCCTCGACCACCCGGAGCTTCGCCCGGACGAGCCGCGCGTCCACCCGGGCCATCAGCTCACGGGCGCTGAAGGGCTTCACCAGGTAGTCGTCGGCGCCTGCCTCGAGCCCCTCGCTCCGGGACTCCTCACCGGCGCGCGCCGAGAGCATCAGGACCGGCAACCGGCGCAGCGCCGGGTCCGCCCGCACGGCGGCGAGCAGCTGGAAGCCGTCCATCTCGGGCATCATCACGTCGGTGAGGAGGAGGTCCGGCCTGCGGCGCCGGAGCGCGGCGAGGGCCTGGGCGCCGTTCTCCACCAGCTCCACCCGGTAGCGGGGCTGGAGCACCCGGCCCACGTACTCCCGCATGTCGGCGTTGTCGTCGGCGACGAGGATCCGGCCCTCGAGCTGCCCCTGGCCAAAGGCGCCCTCCTCCGCGCCGTCGCTCGCGGGGAGCCAGCGGAGCGCTTCCTCGACGTAGGACTGCGCGGCCCGGGGCTGCGCGCGACCGGCCTCGTCGCGCACCCGGTCGCCGGGAAGGTGGGCGCGGCCGAGCGGGACCCGGACCTCGAACTCCGTGCCCTCGCCGGGGCGGCTCTGGACCGTGATCTCCCCACCGTGCAGCCGCACGATGTCGTTGACCAGCGCCAGCCCGATGCCCGAGCCCTCCTGGGTCCTCGCCCGCGCGCCCTGGACCCGGTGGAAGCGCTGGAAGAGGCGGGGCAGCTCGTCCGGAGGGATGCCGCCGCCGGTGTCCCGCACCCGGAGGCGGGCCGAGTCCCGGTCCGCGGCCAGCCCGACCCGGACGGAGCCCTGGAGCGTGAACTTCAGCGCGTTGGACAGGAGGTTGAGCACCACCCGTTCCCACATGTCGCGGTCCACGTAGACCGGCTCGGCCAGGGCCGGGGCCTCGACCTCGAACGAGAGACCCGCCCGCTCGAATGCCGAGCGGAAGCTCCCGGCGAGGTCCCGGGTGAGCTGGGCGAGATCGGTGGGCCGGAAGGTGGCGTCGGCGCGACCCGCCTCGAGCCGGGAGAACTCGAGCAGCGAGTTGACCAGCCGCTGGAGCCGGAGCGCGTTCCGGCGGACCAGGTCGAGCGTGTCCTGCGAGGGGGGCGTCCCCGACAGCAGGGACTCCTCCACCGGTCCCAGCAGGAGGGTCAGCGGAGTCCGGAACTCGTGGCTGATGTTGTTGAAGAAGGTGGTCTTGGCGCGGTCCAGCTCGGCCAGCTCCTCCAGGCGGCCGCGCTCGGCCTCGAAGGCGCGCCCGTCGGCGATCGCGCTCGCCACCTGACCTGCCACCAGCGAGAGGAAGCCCCGGTACCCGGCGTTCCAGAGCGCGCGGGTGGAGAGTCCGAGCACCAGGAAGCCGGCGAGCCGGTCCGCGCCAGACACCGCCATGGGGAGCACCGCGGCGTGGGTCAGCGGCTCGGGCCACGGACCGGCGTGGACCTCGTCGGGACGCTTCCGCAGATCCACCAGCGATGGCTCGGGCGCCGGGCCCATTGGCGGCAGGGGCCAGGGCGCCCGGGGCTGCGTGGGGTCGAATCGGGGGACGGCGACGGGGGAGCCCGGCTCGACCCCCGCCGTCCCGGCGAGCCGCGCCCGGCCGTCCTCGTCCAGCAGGTAGACCAGGGCGAAGGGAACGTCGTTCCGGTCGTTGGCCAGGGTGCGGGCCGCGCGGTCACACACCTCCTCCGCCGCCCGCAGGCCGCGCATCGAGGCGGCGAGAGACCCGAGCGTCGCCAGCCGTCGCTCGCCGAGGATGCGCTCGGTGTCCTCGGTCACCACGCAGAGCATCCCGCCCACACGCCCGAGGTCGTCGAACACCGGGCTGTAGGAGAACGTGTGGTAGGTCTCCTCGGGGAAGCCGCTCCGCTCCAGGAAGAGCTGCAGCGCCTCGTCCCAGGTCGCCTCCCCGGTCTCGAGCACCGTCTGGATGCGGGGGCCGATCTCCGGCCAGATCTCCCGCCAGACGTGGTCGGCGCGAGCGCCGAGTACCCAATCGCGCTTCACCCCCACCGTCGGGAGGTAGGCGTCGTTGCAGAAGAAGGTCAGCTCCGGCCCCCAGCACATCCACATCGCGTAGCGCGAGGTCAATAGAATCCGGACGGTGGCCCGGAGCCCCTCCGGCCAGCTGCGCGGGTCGCCCAGCGGGGTGGCGGTCCAGTCCAGCGCGCGCATGCGCGTGGCCATCTCGCCCGTTCCGATGAATGGAGTGGCGCGGGGGTCGGTGGTGGGCATCGTTCGCCGCTTCGACTCTGCATCCGTTGCCGCCGGATTCACCTCCCACCCCGGGCTCGATTGTCCCGCGGAGGACGCTGCCCCAAGGCCACGGGCGCAGCGCGAGCGGCCGTCCCCTCGCCCCTCGCAGGCCAGGGTCCCGGGGGCGGGACGACGGGCGCTTCAGATGCGCGGAGGGGTGGACGGCCGTGCTGCCAGTCGGCGCGAGCCCGGCTCCTGGATGGCCCGGCGCGCCTCGGAGGCGATGCGAAGGAAGCCGCGCCTCTGCGCGTCGCGGGCAAGGTCCTGGAGCAGGCGGGAAGCCGGATCCGCCCATCGGGAGAGCACCTCGCCCAGGGCCAGCTCCGCCTCGAGCCGGAGCGGCACCATGCCCGCGGCTGCGGCGCGGGCGCGGGCGGCGAGCACGCGCGCCCGGGGATCGAGCCCGAGCTGGAGCTCGATGCGCGCCAGCTCGAGCTGGGCGAGCACTGCTGGCTCGAAGAACCCGTTCGACTCCGCGACCTCGCTCGCCCGTGTGGCCTGAAGCCGCGCCGCCCGGGGCCGGCCCTCGAGACGGAGCAGGCGGGCCTGGACCAGCGCCGCGCAGGCCTCGTCGTACCGGGTGTGGTGCGCCGGCCGGGACTGCTCGAAGAGGCGGCGCGCCTCGGTGACCCGTCCGAGGTCGGCCAGGAGGTTCGCCCGCTGCACCAGCACCCGCCCCTGGATGAAGGTAGGGAGGCCCTTCTCGTTGATCGCCCCGGCCAGGAGGTCTGCCGCGCGCGCGCTCTTACCCTGCGCCCGCAGCACCTCCGCGAGGTAGGGCAGGACGCGGATGCCCTTGTCCTCGACGCGGACGTTCTCCTCCTGCGCCTGCTCGGCGAGGCGTGCCGCGTCGGCCAGCGCACCCCGGGCGAGCCGGAGCCGCGACTGCTCGCGCCACTGGTACATCCGGGAGAGCGCGCCGCGCGAGCGGGCCTCGTCTGGGCGCGGGCGATCCAGCGCCTCGGCCTCCTGCGCCGCGGCCTCGGCCTCGGTCAGGTGCCCGCGGGCGAGCTGGAGGGACGCCACGTCCCAGAGCACGTCGGCCAGCAGCCGCGTGTCGCCGGCCCGCCTCGCACCGTCCACCGCCTCCTGGAGCCAGGCGCTCACCTCGGCGAGGGGCCGGTCGTAGCGCAGGGTGATGGCCCGGTCCTTCGCCGCCCGCCAGGCCCACTCCGAGCCCGCGCCGGCGCGCATCGCCTCGGCATGGAACCGGTCCGCGGCGTCCGTGTCCTCGCGCTCCAGCGCCACCGCCGCCCGCTCGAAGGCGGCGCTCGCCTCCAGGGTGGACAGCCCGAGCGCCCGCGCCCGGTCCGCCACCCGGGCGAGCGCGGCGTCGGCGAGCGCGAGCTGACCGTCGTCGAAGGCGATGGCGTAGGCCACCCAGTCGATGGCCGCGGCCTCGAGGGGCGAGATCGGCAGCCGCTGCAGCCGCGCCAGCGTGGCCTTCCGCGCGTCACCCGACTGCACCGAGGCCAGCCTCACCCCGAGCCGGACGTCCCCGGGGTAGAGGTCGAAGAGCGTTCCCCAGAGTCCCGCGGCGCGCTCCTGCTCGCCGGAGAGGGCGCGGTGCTCGGCCTCCGCCGCCATCCGCTGCTGCTCCGGGAGGCGGCCGGCGGACTCGAAGGCGAACCGAGCGGTGTCGCGCGCCTCGGCGGAGAAGCCGGCCCGGTCGAGCGCGTTGGCCAGCTCGCTCCGGGCGAGAACGAACTCGGGGGCGAGCGCCGTGACCCGCCGGAGCTCGGCCGCCGCTCCGATGTTGTCGCTGGCGTCCAGGCGGAGGAGCGCGCTCCGCCAGGCACGTGCCGCGGCGGGATTCACCGGCGCCCAGCTCGACGGGGAGGACGCAGCGAGGGCTCGCGGCGCCCAGAGGGAGTGGCGGACGATGAGCGCCGCGTTGCCCCCGAGGGCGAGCGCCAAGGCGCAGCCCAGGGCGTACCCGAGCGCGCGAAGGCCCTGGCGGCGCGCGCGCAGCGCGCGGATGCGCTCGCCCGCGACCAGGCGCACGAAGTCGTCGGGGGTGGGGCACCGCTCCTTCACCGACGGCGCGAGCGCCCGGGCGAGCGCCCTTCGCCAGGTCTCGGGGATCCCGGGGGAGCGCCGGGTCAGGTCCGGGGGGACGCTGCGGGCGCGCGCCCCCTCCGGGCCGAGCGGCGTGTCGGCGAAGGGGAGCTCGCCGGTGAGCATCTCGTAGGCGACCACCCCGAGCGCGTAGACATCGGCGGCCGGCCCGAGCGGCGATCCCGCCGCCTGCTCCGGCGGCATGTACGCCGGGGTGCCCACGTACGCTCCACTACAAGTCAGCGCGCGCTGGCCCTCGCGGACGGCGCGGGCGACGCCGAAGTCGGTGACCACCACCCGGGTCCGCCCATCCGGCTGGGGCACGAGCAGCACGTTGCTGCTCTTGAAGTCGCGGTGGAGCACGCCATGGGCGTGCGCCGCCCCGAGCGCTGACGCCATCTGCCGGAGGAGCGGCTCGGCCTCGTCCGGTGGGAAGCGCCCGCGACGGGCGATGGCCGCGGTGAGCGTCTCCCCCGCGAGCAGCTCCATGACCAGGAAGAGCACCTGGCCCAGCTCGCACTGGTGAGCGAACAGCTCGTAGACGCGGCAGACGTTCGGGTGGGCCACGGCGCGGGCCAGCAGCACCTCGCGGCGGATGCGCTCCTCGGCGTCGGGCACCGCCCCGAGGAGGGCCTTCACCGCGACCCGGGCGCGGAGCATGCGGTCCTCCGCCTCGTAGACCACCCCCATGCCCCCCCGGGCGATGAACCGCCGCAGCTCGAAGCGTCCGGCCAGCACGGTCCCCTCCGCCAGCAGCTGCGCCGGCGGGCCGGGCGGGGTGCGGAGCAAGGTGTCCTGGCGGGACAGCAGGGACTGCATGGCCGACTCCTCGGGGTCTCTTCCAGAGGACTGTCGTCCAGGCCGGCGGATCTTCCCGTGGAGGGGAACGGGCGAGGCTCACCGGTGTCGGGTTCCCCTGGGGGTGTTCCTCAGGAGTCGACGATCAGGTGCCGGGTGTGGCGGGCGATCATCAGCTCCTCGTTGGTGCGAATGACGTAGGCGGGGACGCGGCTGCCCGCGGTGCTGATGCGCGGACCGTCTGCCCCGTTGGCCGCCGGATCCAGGGTGAGGCCGAGCCAGGCGGCGCCCTGGACCACCCGCTCGCGGACCGGCACCGCGTGCTCGCCGATTCCTCCGGTGAAGACCAGCGCGTCCAGCCCGCCGAGCGCGGCGGCGAGCGAGCCGAGCTCGCGCCCCACCCGATAGACGAACAGGTCCACGGCAAGACGGGCGCGGGGAGCGTCGCTCGAGAGCAGCGCTCGCATGTCGCTGGAGATCCCCGACACTCCGAGCAGCCCCGACTGCTGGTAGATGAGCTTCTCGATGGCCCGGGCGTCCATCCTCAGCTCGTCCATCAGGTAGAGCATCACCCCGGGATCGAGCGCCCCGCACCGGGTGCCCATCGGAAGGCCGTCCACCGCGGTGAAGCCCATGGTGCTGGCCACGCTCTTCCCGGCGTGCATCGCGCACATGCTGGCGCCGTTGCCCAGGTGCGCGACGACCACCCGGCCCCTTGCGGCCCGCGGATCGACCGCCGGGAGCGCGCTGGCGATGTACTCGTAGGAGAGCCCGTGGAAGCCGTACCGCCGCACCCCGCGGTCGGTGATCTCCTTGGGCAGGGCGAAGGCCTGTGCCAGCTCGGGCTGGACCCGGTGGAATGCGGTGTCGAAGCAGGCCACCTGGGGCAGCGCAGGCATCTGCTCCAGGAGGAAGCGGATCGGCCCGAGGTTGTGCGGCTGGTGGAGCGGCGCGAGCGGGACGAGCTTCTCGAGCTTCTGCACCATCTCGGGGGTGACCCGGGTGGGCTGGGAGAACTCCATGCCTCCGTGGACCACCCGGTGCCCCACGGCGATCAGCCGGTGGTCGCCGCGGCGGCTCCGGAGGAACTCGAACAGGTGCGAGATCGCTCCTTCGTGGCCGATCGTCTCGCCCTCCTCCCACCGGTACTCGGAGACGGGATCTCCCGCGGCGTCCTTGGCCACGAACGTCGCGGCGGTGTAGAGCCCCTCGGCCTGGCCGCGGAGCCACAGCTCCAGCTCGGCGCCCCTGGCGAGGTAGACGGAAAACTTCAGGCTCGACGAGCCGGCGTTGAGGACGAGGATGGCCTGGGCCATGGCGTCACCTCACCGCTCGAGCGGTGCTGGCCCGTCGCGCCTCGGCGACCAGCGTCGCCACGGCGCAGGAAGCGAGCCGGGCGGTCAGCGAGTCCGCCCGGCTGGTGAGGATGATCGGCACCCGCGCCCCGAGCACGATGCCCGCGGCGTCCGCGCCGGCGAGGAAGGTGAGGCTCTTGGCGAGCATGTTGCCCGCCTCGAGGTCCGGCACCACCAGCACGTTGGCCCGGCCGGCGACCGGGGAGTCGATCTTCTTGATCTTCGCCGCCTCGGGGCTGATGGCGTTGTCCAGCGCCAGCGGGCCGTCCACCAGCGCGCCGGTGATCTGTCCGCGGTCGGCCATCTTGCACAGCGCGGCGGCCTCCAGTGTCGAGGGGACGTCGGGGTTGACCGTCTCCATCGCCGAGAGGATCGCCACCCGCACCTCGGCGGTCCCGAGGTCGTGAGCGAGGTCGATCGCGTTCTGGACGATGTCCACCTTGTCCTTGAGGCTGGGGGTGATGTTCACCGCGGCATCGGTGATGATCAGTGGGTCGGGGTGACCGGGCACGTCCATGACGAAGCAGTGGCTGATGCGGCGCGAGGTGCGCAGCCCCGTCTCGCGCTTCACCACCGCCCCCATCAGCTCGTCGGTGTGGAGGCTGCCCTTCATCAAGGCCTCGGCCTCGGCGTTCCGGACCAGCTCGACCGCCTTGGCCGCCGAGTCCTGGCTGTACCCGGCGTCGACGATGCGGAACTTGGTGATGTCGAGCCGCGCCTTGGCTGCCACCTCGCGGATCCGGGCGGTGGGGCCGACGAGGATCGGGGTGATGAGGCCCACCCGCGCGGCGTCGATCGCGCCCCTGAGCGACGACTCGTCGCAGGGGTGAACGACCGCGGTGGGCGTGGGGGGGATCGACTTGCAGCGGGCGATCAGCCGGTCGTACTTCTCGTGCGACGGTTCCATGGCGCGCTCCTCCCGCGGAGTCCGCCGCCTCCGGTTCTGCGGCGATCAGAAGCACCGTAACTCCGCCTCCGGAACGCGCCGATGGGACCTAGGTCTCACCCCGAAGGACGCACGTCACGGAGCGGCCGGCACGGCGACGATCGTCGGGGCCCGGGACCGCTCGTCGATCTCGGCGACGTCAGATCAGGCAGGCAGACCGGCCGTGACGAGCACCTTGCCCCCGCCCTGCTGGGCCCGCCGGAAGGCCTCTCGGATCTGCGAGAGCGGGAAGCGCCCGGCGATGGGGAGGACGAGGCTTCCTCGCACCACTTCCTCGGCCAGCGCGACCAGGCGGGGTGCATCCGGATGCGCGCTGATCGCCACCACGGTGATGCCGCGCTCCTTCGCTCCGGGTGGCTCGCCCAGCACGCTCCCCAGCACCCCACCGGGAGCGAGCTTCGGGAAGAGGCGCACCACCGTCTCGCCCCCCACGGTGTCGGCGATGCCGTCGAGCACCGGGAGCCGCTCCACTGCAGCCGCATCGTCCAGGGCGACGACGTCTTCGACCTCGAGCGCGCGGGCCTCCTGAAGCTGACGCGCCCGCACCCCGGCGATGACCCGCACCCCCAGCGTCCGGGCGACGTGAACGGCGACCCGGCCCACGCTACCGACGGCGCCGGTCACCAGGACGCGGGCGCCGGGCTTCGGTCTCACCGCCTCCTCGATGAGCTGCGCTCCGGTGAGGCCTACGACCGGGATGGCCGCTGCATCGACCAGGGGCAGCCGCTCCGGGACCCGGGCGAGCGCGGCAGCCGGAGCCGTGGCGACCTCCGCCTCCCCGTGACGCACCTGCCCGAAGACCTGGTCTCCGATTGCCAGGCTCGAGACACCGCCCCCCAGCTCCGTCACCACGCCCGAGGCGTCGAAGCCGAGGATGGCCGGGAGCTTCAGCGGGAACCAATCCTTCAACGCCCCACTCATGAGCTTCAGGTCGATGGCGTTGAGGCTGGACGCGGTGACCCGGAGCTTCACCTCGCCAGGTTTGGGGCGCGGCTCGTCGACCTCGCGGAGCTCCAGTGCGTCCACGTCTCCATACCGAGTCAGCACCGCAGCTCTCATCGCTCGCTCCACGCCAGGGTGTCCGTGTCACCTAAGCCCAGGGGGGGACGCTCGATCAATCGCCCGGGGTTCGACCCCGGTGGTCTCCGGACACCTCGAGCGTTCAGGCGGGTTCGGCCTCCACGCCCTGGGCGCGATGGTCTGTTGCGCTCCGGAGCGGCCGCTCGGGCATGGCCAGCACGATGAACAGACCCAACGCGGCCACTGCCGCGCCGAGGAGGAAGGTCGAGCCGATCGCCTGGCGGTAGGCCTGGACCACCAGCGCCCGCTGCGCCTCGGGAAGGGCGGAGATGGCGGCCATGCTGCGGTCCACCGCGCCCTCGCCGAAGCCTCCAGGCCCAGGGGGAAGCAGCCGGTGGAGCCGCGCCGTCATCCACGCGCCGGACAGCGCCACCCCCAGCGCACCACCGAGCGAGCGGAAGTACGACGCTGCCGAGGTCGCCACCCCCAGGTCCTCCGGCGCCACCGCGTTCTGGATGGCGGTGGTCAGGTTCGGCATCACCAGCCCGAGTCCGAGCCCGAGGCCCACCAGGGAGAGCTCCAGGGGGAGCAGCGAGGCGCGCGACTGCGCGAGCCAGGCCAAGAGCAGGAAGGCGGCGCAGGCCACGCTCAGCCCGGTGACCGGCAAGAACTTGTACCGGCCGGTCCGGGTGACCAGCCGTCCCCCGACGACCGAGGCCACGATGACCCCGCCCATCAGCGGAGAGAGCATCAGCCCCGCGCGCGAGGCGGCCGCGCCGAGCACCAGCTGGAAGAAGAGCGGGAGGAAGACGACCGCGCCGAAGAGCGCGACGGCGGTCAGGCCCACCACGGTCGCTCCGACGACGAACACCCGGTCGCGAAAGAGGCGCGGCGGGAGGATCGGCTCGGCCGCCTGCCGCTCGCACAGCACCAGCAGCCCGAAGCACACCGCCGCCGCCGCGGCCTCCAGCCAGGTTCCGGGCCGGCTCCATGCCTCGCGCGAGGTGTCCAGGGTCAGCACCAGGATGGTGAACACCGTCCCGCCCACCATCAGCGCGGCGCCGGCGAAGTCGATCCGGTGCCGGACCACCCGGTTGGGGTGGCCGAGGGCCACCGCGATGAGGACCAGCGCCAGCACCCCGACCGGAAGGTTGATGTAGAAGATCCACCGCCAGGACAGCGCGTCGGTGATGAACCCGCCGAGCAGCGGGCCGGCCACGCTGCAGGCGGCGAACACCGCGGTGAACAGTCCCTGGTACCGGCCGCGCTCCCGGGGCGCGAGCAGGTCGCCCACCGTCGTCTGGGCGAGGGTGATGAGGCCACCGGCGCCGAGCCCCTGCACCGCGCGGAAGGCGATGAGCTGGCCCATGTCCTGCGCCAGACCGCACAGCGCCGAGCCGGCGAGGAACACCAGCACCGCGACGAAGAAGAGTGGCCGCCGCCCGAAGCTGTCGCTCAGCTTGCCGTACAGCGGGGTGGTGGCGGTCGAGGCGACCAGGAAGGCGGTCACCACCCAGGAGAGGTGCGCGAGACCGCCGAGCTCGCTCACGATTCCGGGGAGCGCGGTGGCGACGATGTTCTGGTCCAGCGACGCGAGGGTGAGCACCAGCAAGAGCCCGGCCATCACGGTGCGGAACTCGCGCCGGCTGATCGCCGGGGGCGCGCGGTCGAGATCAGGACGCGTCATGGAGGTCTCGATCCCCAGGTGTACACGCCCGCCCGCCGCCGCCAGACCTGGCAGGCGATCGCGTGCGCTCGACGTCTTGATGGGCCCGGGGTCAGGTGCGGATCAGCTTGTAGGCGTGGTTCCACTTCCCGGTGCTGAGGCCCACGTGGACCCAGAGGATGCACAGCGGCTCGAGCACGCGGGACATCCGGATGTCCCCCGCGTCCACCACCTCCCAGCCGAAATCCCGGACCACGTCTGCCACGGTGGCCTTGGCCTGGGCGTCGTCGCCGGCGATGAACATGTCGCCCTTGAGCCCACCCTGGAAAGTGGGGTCCACCATCAGCGGCGCACCCACCGTGTTGTAGACCTTCACCACCTTCGCGCCGGGCAGCCACCCCTGCACCTTCTCGCCCGCGGAGGTGTCGAAGCCCAGCGCGAGCGTGGGTGGGCCGTTCTCCGAGGAGCGGAGCGGGTTGGTCGCGTCCATGACGACCTTGCCCCGGAAGTTCTCGGGACCGGCTGCCCGGAGCGCCGCTTCGGTGCCGTCCCAGCGGCTGGCGACCACCAGCAGCTCGCCCTGCTTCGCCGCCTCGGCGGTGCTGACCACGTGCACCTTCGGTCCGGCCTTCTTCGCCCAGTCCGCGAGCTTGGCGGGATCGCGGGTGCCGATCCACACCTCGTGACCGTGCTTCACGAAGCCTGCCCCGAGGTGCTGCCCCACCGTCCCTGACCCGATGATCCCGACACGCATGTCGCTGCCTCCTCGAACGAGTGCCATGCGGGCGCCATAACCCGGGCCCGGGAGCGATTCAGCCTGGATCTGGTGGCAAGCGGGGCATGGGCGATGGATAGTCTCTGGACGACACGCGTGAAGCCCGTCGCCGTCATCCCGGCCCGGTGGGGCTCGACCCGGTTCCCCGGCAAGCCGCTGGTCCTGCTCGCCGGACGCCCGCTGGTGGTCCACGTGGTCGAGGCCTGTCGCCTCTCGGATGCCTTCTCGGACGTCCGCGTGGCGACCGACGACGAGCGCATCGCTGCCGCGGTGGTGGAGGCGGGCGGCTCGGTCGAGCGCACCGGAGCCCATCATTCTTCCGGCACCGACCGGGTGGCCGAGGTCGCCGCGCGGCTTCCGTCCACGGTGGACGTGGTGGTGAACGTGCAGGGAGACGAGCCGCTGGTCCACCCCGAGACGCTCCGGGCGCTCGCCGGCGCCTTCGACGATCCGGCGGTGGAGATGGCCACGCTCATCCGGCCGCTCGGCGAGGGCGAGCGCAGCAACCCCAACGTGGTGAAGGCGCTGGTCGACCTGTGCTCGGACGCGCTGGTCTTCAGTCGCGCCGACGTACCCTTCGCGCGTGAGGGGGCTTCCATCGTGCGCTGGGCCCACCAGGGGCTCTACGGGTACCGGCGGGCGACGCTGCTCCGGCTCGCCTCACTCCAGCCCACCCCCCTCGAGCGGGCCGAGTCGCTGGAGCAGCTCAGGGCGCTCGAGAACGGCATCCGCATCCGCTGCATCCGGACCACGCACACCAGCATCGGCGTGGACACGCCCGAGGACCTCGCCCGCGCGGAGGCGCTCCTCGGGGCTCGCGCTCCGAGCGGGTGAGCCCCGGCGTACCTCCTCGCCGGAGCGCGCCCGGACGGCGGAGGTCACCGCTCGGGCGCTCGGCTCACTTGACCCAGTTGTAGTCGACCGGGCCCGGGCGGCGGGTGAGGAGGATGCACTCGGCGCCGGGCGCGCACTTCGCCTGGTGGTGCGCCTTGGGCGGGATGACGATGTAGCTCCCTGGCTCGAGGTCGTAGCTCTTGCCGGCCACGGTGAACTCGATTCTTCCGCTGACCAGGCTGGTGGACTCGGTGGCCGAGTGCCAGTGCATCGGGAAGGTGTAGCCCGCGGGAAACTTCGCGTACCCGATGTTGGCTCCTCCCGGATCGCTGGCGATCGGCGAGACCATCGCGCCCGGCGGAATCTCCGGCGCCTTGGGCGCTGTCCACCTGGCGTCCTTGACATGAACGACCAGCTGCTCGTCCATGGTGGGGGGCTTGGAATCGGCGGCCAGGGCGAGCGCGGCAGGGAGAGCCACGAGCAGCGGCAGGCGACGCGAGAGTTGCATGGGGGAACCTCCGGTGGGTCGGCGGGTCGAGGCGGTGAGGCTGCCCCGGATCGCCCGCCAGGCACCAGCGGCAACGCAGCGCTGGCCAGGGCGCCGCCTCGACGCGAAGGGGCGCTGCGGGGGGGCGGGGCGATTCCTCCGGGCTCACGCTCCGGCCGGGCATCGGCGGGAGGCGGAGCCGCAAACGCCCAGGGCATCCCGCACCGGCAGTCACGCTCCGCCGGGAGCGTCGCCGGGGAGCCCAGCGGCGGGACGGCCGGAGCCCGTCTGTGCAACCGCGGGCGCCGCGTCGTGCGCGATGGGGAGCAACGCGGGTGCCGCGGTCTGCGGAGGCGTCCGGAGGCGCCACGCCTTCAACACCAGTGACAGGCCCAGCCAGGCCAGGACGAGGGCCACCGGGACCGCGAGGATGCGGGGGAAGACCGCCCAGAGCGCGGCGAGCACCAGCAGCGCGAGGCCGCCGAAGAACACCATCCTCCGCTCACCGCCCTCGAGCGTCCTCCGCGCGCTGATGGCGGCGCTGACCGTGTTGCCGACGCGCAGCGCTCCGGCCGCCGCCCGCCCCGCGCTGCCGCGCACCTTGCGCGGGAGCCGCCGCGGACGCGGCCGGGGCTCGGCGCTCCGCATGCGCTTTCCGGCGAGCACGAGCTCGGTGGAGTTCTCGAGGTCGGCGAGGAACATGTCCTCCATCTCGCCGGCGAAACTCTCGTCCTCCAGCGCCACGTCGAGCTCGTAGTTGGTGAGCCAGCTCGCGACGTTCAGGTTGGTCGAGCCCACGCGGGCCCACTGTCCATCGCAGACCGCGGTCTTGGCGTGGAGCATCGGCCCCTTCCACTCGAAGACCCGGATGCCGGCCTCGAGCAAGGCGCGGAAGCCGGCCCGGGAGAATGGCTGGAGCGTCGGGATGTCGCTCGAACCGGGCACCAGCAGCCGGATGTCCACCCCATCGAGCGCCGCGGCCCGCAGCGCCTGGACGTACGCCGGGGTGCCCGCGAAGTACGCGTCGGTGATCCACAGCGACTGGCGCGCGGCGCTGGCGATGAACTGGTCCAGCCGGAGCAGGCCTGCGGTCCCCGGCTCGTCGCTGATGACCCGGAGGCGGGTGTCCCCGGCGACGTCCATCTCGGAGCGCGGCCGCCGCTCGCCCTCGGGCAGCGGCGCCCCCACCGTCGCCCAGGCGCGGGCGAAGGCCTGCTCGACGTCCGCCACCGCCGGACCGTCGATCCTCACCCCGGTGTCCCGCCAGGGAGGGATGCCCTTCGCCGGGTCTCCCGACCAGGCGTCCCCCACGCAGAGCCCGGAGACGAAGGCGACCCGGCCGTCCACGCTCACCGTCTTGCGGTGATCGCGGTGCACCCAGCCGAGCGGGCTGGACCAGTCGAAGGGGTTGAAGCAGCGGACCTCGACCCCCGCCTCGCGGAGCGTGCGCCACACCCGCGACCGGGTGCCGAGGCAGCCGGCCCAGTCGTAGAGGAACCGGACCCGCACTCCGGAGCGTGCACGCTCGCAGAGCACGTCGACGAACTGCTGCCCGGTCCGGTCGGCCTTGAAGATGTAGGTCTCGAAGTAGACGTAGCGGCGGGCGGAGGCGATGGCCTCGAGCCAGGCGGGGAAGTTCTCCGGACCGTCGCGGAGCAGCTCGAGGCGATTGCCGGACACCGGCGCAGCGCCGGCCGCGCGGGCCAGCGCCACGTCCAGCCAGTCCGCCTCACGACCATCGCTCGCCGGATTGCCGTTCGTCTCCGCCACGTCGCCTCCGTGCGATCTCCATTTCACCGACTCGTCTCGGCCGTCAACCGTGGGCTCGGTGCATTGGATGCCAATGGGTCAGACGGGAGGAGAGGAGCGTCATCTGGTGCTCACCATCGGCGGGTTCGTGCTCGCCTTCCTGGTGGGGCCAGCAGTCCTGGTGCAGGAGTACTCGACACCCACGCTGGTGGCTGCGCTGCCGCATTGAGCGAGCGCCACACTGGGCACGCGCACGGCGGGCAGCCCGGGGTCACCCCGAGGCCGTGCGCTCAGGAGCCCCGCTCGGCGTGCGGAGCCGAGGGAGGAACCGGGGGCGCGCCGCGCGGCTCGGCGATGGCGGGAGCGGACGGGGGCGGCATCGACTCGGGGCAGCTGTAGTCGCTGTACCGGAAGTCCATCCGGCCGCGGCGCTTGTAGAAGAGCAGCCCGCCCTCGATGGCCACGCTCACCTCGGAGCGCGCGTCGAGCAGCCCGACCCGGGCGGCGTACTTCGCCTGCACCTCGACCTTGGTGACGAACGTGGGCGGGTTGACCAGGTCGGCGGTCCACTCCAGGAGCCTCCCGGTGGCGCGGTCGAAGACCGCCGTGCCCTCGAACAGCCCCGGGTCGCCCCGGCGCGGGTAGGTGGGGTGGAAGCTGAGCCGCATCGGCTCGTTCGCCGCGCCGTCCACCCGGAAGAACATGTAGAGCGGGCGCGAGTCGGGGTGGAACGGCGACCGGAACCTCTGGGTCTCGGAGGCGAACTTCTGCTGCTTCCGCATCTCCTCGGCCACGTCCTCACCCGAGCGGCGGGCCGAGACGATGTCGATGCGCTGCGCGGGCACCAGCCCGAGGAAGCGCCGCACCACGAACAGCTCGCGCCCTGGCTTGACGCGCCCGTCCCCGTCGAACTCCCTCGCGTACTGGGACTCCACCCAGGCGGTGCAGCGGGAGATGGCGCGCTCCTGGTCCATCGCCTGCTTGACGAAGTCGGTCGTGGTCACCGGCGCCGCGGCGACGGTGGTGGCCGCCGACCAGGCGAGAAGCGCGGCAGGGAACGCCAGCATCCGCGGCAGCATGGCACGGGAGCGGCCCGGAGGTCTCTCCGTCTCGTCGGTGTGTCTTCTGCTCGCCACCCCTGCTGCTCGCCCCTCACCCGTGCGCACTCCGGATTCTCCATTGCCGACCGACATGACGACACCCGGCCTGGAGCGAAGGCTCCGGATCCGGGCGCTCCGGTTCTCGTGGATCAACGACGCGGTCCAGGCAGTCGCATTCACGGCGGCCGCAATCTGGGCCGTTTACACCTCTTGGTAGCGGGAGAAGGCCAGGATCCAGGCCATGGGGGTCATCGTCTCGATGGAGAATCCGGGTGTCGGTGATGGTCTCGGTGAGGTCGGATGAGGCGCAGCGGGCGCCGCTCGGGACGTGTCGGCTGAGCACCGCGAGCGCCTCGGCGAGCATCGCCCTCCGCTGAGCCCCCGGGTCGGCACCATCGCATTGACGCCGCGCCCGGTTCTTGGCACATGGGATCTCCCCATGCGCTCCAAGAAGACGAAGTACCTCTTCGTGACGGGTGGGGTGGTCAGCTCGCTGGGGAAAGGGCTGGCCTCGGCGAGCATCGGGGCCCTCCTCGAGAACCGCGGCCTGGACATCACCTTCCTCAAGCTCGACCCGTACATCAACGTCGACCCGGGGACGATGAGTCCCTTCCAGCACGGTGAGGTGTTCGTCACCGACGATGGTGGCGAGACGGACATGGACCTCGGCCACTACGAGCGCTTCACCTCGGCGAGCATGAGCCGGTCGAACAACTTCACCACCGGCCGGATCTACAACTCGGTCATCCAGAAGGAGCGCCGGGGCGAATACCTGGGGAAGACGGTCCAGGTGATTCCGCACATCACCGACGAGATCAAGTCGGTCATCCGCGCCGCGGCCGAGGGCCACGACGCGATCATCGTCGAGGTGGGCGGCACGGTGGGCGACATCGAGTCGCTGCCCTTCCTCGAGGCCGTCCGGCAGATGCGCTACGACGCCGGGCCGCAGAACGTGGTCTACATCCACCTGACGCTGCTCCCGTACATCGCGGCGGCGGGCGAGGTGAAGACCAAGCCCACCCAGCACTCGGTGATGAAGCTGCGGGAGATCGGCGTCCAGCCGGACATCCTCGTCTGCCGAACCGACCGGGAGATCCCCGCCGAGATGCGGCAGAAGATCGCCATGTTCTGCAACGTCGACCCGGGCAGCGTCTTCTGGAGCCCGGACGTGAAGAGCATCTACGAGCTGCCGCTGGAGCTCCACCGGCAGGGGCTCGACGAGCGGCTCTCCGAGGTGCTGAACATCTGGTCGCGCGCGCCGCGGCTCGAGCGCTGGGAGCGAATCCTCGAGAAGGTCTACTCGCCCGGAAAGGGCGAGGTGCGCATTGGCATCGTCGGCAAGTACACGGACCTCAAGGAGAGCTACAAGAGCCTCAACGAGGCCCTGATGCACGGGGGCATCGCCAACGACGTCCGGGTCACTCTCAAGTACGTGGACAGCCAGGAGGTCGAGGCCCAGGGCGCAGTGGCGCTGCTCGGCGACGTGGACGCGGTGCTGGTCCCCGGCGGCTTCGGGGTGCGAGGGACCGAGGGCAAGATCGCGGCGGTGCGCTACGCCCGCGAGCAGAAGGTGCCGTTCTTCGGCATCTGCCTCGGGCTGCAGATGGCGGTGGTGGAGTTCGCCCGGGACGTGCTCGGGCTGGCCAACGCCAACTCGGTCGAGTTCGACGAGCGGACGCCCCATCCGGTCATCTCGCTCCTCGAGTCGCAGGCCCAGGTCCAGGACAAGGGCGGGACGATGCGGCTCGGTGCGTACGGCTGCGTGCTCAAGAGCGGGACGCTCGCCGCCCGGCTGTACGGGAAGGACGAGATCAGCGAGCGCCACCGCCACCGCTACGAGGTCAACAACGCCTACCGGAGCCGGCTGTCGGACGGCGGGCTGGTGGTGAGCGGGCACAACGCCGAGCTGAACCTGGTGGAGATGATCGAGCTGCCGGACCACCCGTACTTCATCGGCTGTCAATTCCACCCGGAGTTCAAGAGCAAGCCCTTCGCCCCGCATCCGCTGTTCAGCGGCTTCATCCGCGCCGCGCTCGAGCGCCGGGACGGCCCGCGCAGATGATCGAGCTCGCCGGGATGAAGGTCGGGGAGGGGCAGCCGCTCCTCCTCATCGCCGGTCCGGACGTCATCGAGAGCGAGGAGCACGCGCTCCGGCACGCGGTGCTGCTCCGGGACCTGGCCGCGCGGCACGGCGTCCGGTACGTCTTCAAGTGCAGCTACGACAAGGCCAACCGGACCAGCGGGAACGCCTTCCGCGGACCGGGGCTGGGCGAGGGGCTCCGGGTGCTGGCCCGGGTGAAGGCGCAGGCAGAGGTCCCGGTTCTGACCGACGTCCACGAGGTGGCACAGGTCGGACCCGTCGCCGAGGTGGTGGACATCCTTCAAGTCCCGGCATTCCTCTGCCGGCAGACGGATCTGGTGGTGGCGGTCGCCCGGACCGGCCGGGGGGTGAACCTCAAGAAGGGCCAGTTCGTGGCCCCGCTGGACATGGTGCAGGCGGCGCGGAAGGCCATCGACGCGGGCAACCCCAACGTCCTGGTCACCGAGCGAGGCACCTCCTTCGGCTATCACAACCTGGTGGTGGACATGCGCGGCCTGGCCCTGATGCGCGGCGCCGCCCTCGCGGTCTGCTTCGATGCCACCCACTCGGTGCAGCTCCCATCGGCCTCCGGCGACGCCAGCGGGGGCGAGCGGCAGTTCGTTCCGGTCCTGGCCCGGGCGGCGGTGGCCGCGGGGGTGGACGCGGTCTTCATGGAAGTGCACGAGAATCCAGAGCTTGCCCCGTGCGACGGGCCCTCCTCCCTCACGCCAGCCATGGCCGACGCACTGCTCGGACAGCTGGTCAGGATCCGCCGCGCCCTCGGTCAAGCCTGACCCAAGCTTCAGCCTTCCGGAAGCACCCGTCGTTCACAAAGCGGAGAGTGCTGAAATTCGTGGCCCGACCCGCAGTCCGCCCGAGCAGGAGGGCCGAGATGGGGGGGCGTTCCGTTGCGCCGCTTGACGGCGATGCGACTTCCTGACGTGTATCGGATTCCGCGGTGATCCGGGGGAAGGGCCGCATGGACCAGCTCTACACGACCCACGACATCAGCAGGCTGCTGCAGGTCGACCCGTCCACCGTCAGCAAGTGGATCGACCGCGGCATCCTGCTCGCCTTCCGGACCCCCGGCGGGCATCGGCGCGTGCGGGGCGGGGATCTGCGGAGCTTCCTGATCGCCCACCAGATGCCGCTCCCCGAGGAGCTGGGCAGCGGCTCGGTGAAGATCCTGGTGGTGGACGACGAGAAGCCGGTGCTCGATGCCATGCGCCGGGCGTTCAAGTCGCACGCCGCGGAGGTGGAGCTGACCACCACCTCGAACGGAGTGGAGGCGCTGCTCCTGGTCTCGGAGCTCAAGCCGCACGGCATGCTGATCGATCTGAACATGCCGGACATGGACGGCTTCGAGGTCTGCCGGCGCATCCGGGCCCGGAAGCCGCTGGAGGGCGTGCGGCTCATCACCATGACCGGGCGGCACAGCCCCGAGCTGGTGGAGCAGTCGCTCAAGGCGGGCGCGGTGGCCTGCCTGCCGAAACCGGTCGAGGTGGAGACGCTGCTGGAGCTGTTCCGCGTCCCGCTGGCGCTGGGGAAGAAGGCCACGGGCTGAGCGGCTCAGGGGCGCCGCGGCTCCACCCTCACATGTCAGAGCCGGATCTCGCCGCTCCCGGGCTCGATGCGGCAGGCGCGTGCCTTCTCCACCAGCTTCGCCGCCAGCAGGGTGGAGACGTCCTGGCCGGCGATGGACAGCACCAGGCCGATGTCCTTGCCGTTCTCGCCCCGGAGCTGGAGGCCGTCGGACAGCTGCAGCCGGCTCCCCGAGATCTTGGCGCCGGGCGAGACGCGGATCTGCCCTCCGAAGGTGGCGGCGGTGCCGGTCACCTTCGCCCCCGGCTCGAGGATGAGGTTGCCGTTCACCGCCACCGCGGACTTCACCCGCGCGCCGCGCCGGAGGACGACGTCGCCGTCGAACGCCACCGCGTTCTCCAGCGACTCTCCGGCCTCGACCACCACCGTCTTCCCGCGGCTCACCCGATCGTGCGGACCGATGGTGACCACGCAGTCCTCGGCGAGTGCCGGGGTGGCGAGGAGCACGGCGAGGGACACCAGCAGCGGGCGGACCACGGGCGACCTCCTGGGGGGAGCCCCTCCGGAGACGCTGCACTCGCGCACCGATTTCGTCCGCGCGCAGCGGGCCCGCGGGTTTCGCTGGGGGCGGAATCGAGAACCTGCCGTCCAGTCGGGGTGAACTTCACTCGTCCTCGCGGGCGAGGCTGACCCCCGGCCCGGAGGGGCCACGCTCCACCCGGACCACCCACGGACGGCAGCAGACGGGGCAATCCTCCACGTACTGCTCGACGGACATCCCGGTCGGCTCGACCTGCACCGTGACCCGCTCGCCGCAGTACGGGCACACGGCGCCGGCGGCCACTCGGTCCGCGGGCGCGTGGGCTCGCCCCTCGAGCGGAAGCCGGAGCTGGGCCGGTGCCGGCGCCCGCCGGGCCAGCCCTTCCTGGAGCCCGAGCACCGTCGACTCGAGCGTCTCCACATCCACCCGCGAGACGCGCGATGGGAGGCCCTCCAGCCGGCGACGGACCCGTCCAAGGAGGGTCGCCGCCGGGTCGAGGCGCCCCTCGCTCCATTTCAGCATCGCCGCGGCGAGCTGGGCCAGCGCCTGGAGGAGGTCACGGCCGTCGCCTTCGCTGCGGCGCCAGGCGACCTCGAAGGCCTCGTGCGAGGCACGCCACGCCCCGGAGCCCAGGAGCCGCGCACCGGCCAGGAGCTCGGGGTCCACCCCGGCCATGGCCTCGCCGCTCAGGCCCCTGGAAGCTCGGAGGAGAGCACCAGGTCGCCGCGGTGCAGGAACTCACCGTCGCTGAACGCGCCGTAGAACTCGTCCAGCATCGCGTCGAAGTCCGGGTAGCGCGACTCGCGCCGGTCCTGGGTCATCTTGTCGAAGATCGGGTCGAGCTTGCTGGGGACCTCGGGATTGATCTCCGAGGGCAGCGGTGAGCGCCGGCCGGGGATGCCACCGGTCAGCATCTCGTAGAGGAGGATGCCGAGCCCGTAGACGTCCGCCGCCGGGCCGGCGTCCTTCCGGGTGATGAGCTCCGGGGCGAGGTAGCTGAGTGAGCCGGTGCCCACGAAGACCTGGGGCATCCCCTTGCCCGGCTCGACCTCGATGACCCGGCTGAGCCCGAAGTCGCCGAGCTTTGCGTTTCCGTAGCCGTCGTAGAGCACGTTCTCCGGCTTGAGGTTGTGGTGGGTCAATCCCGAGGCGTGCGCCGCCCGCAGCGCGTACGACAGCTGGAGGAAGGTCCGGATCGATTCGCCCACCGGGAGGCTCTTGCCCCCGGCGCGCTCGAGCCGGTCGCGGAGCGAGCCATTCAGGAGCTCCATCACCACGTACGGCCGGGGGCTCTCGATGGCCTGGTCGACGATGCTCACCACCGCCGGGTGCCGCACCTGGGCCTGCGCGCACAGCTCGCGCTTCAGCCGCTTCAGGACGTCGCCCCGCTGGAGGAACGAGAAGTACCCGAAGATGTCCTTCAGCTCCTTGATGCAGACGTCCGTCCCCAGGGCCAGGTGCTTGCCCCGGTGCACCGCGCCGAGCGGGCCGCCGCCGATCGCCTCGCCCCTGGAGAAGCGGCCGTCGAGGTCCGGGGTGGCCTCGGCAGGAGCAGCGGGGGCACGGCGGATCGGACGGGGGGCAGCGGCGGGAGGAGGGGTCAAGTCGGCGGTCTCCACGGAGAGGTCGTCGGTCACGTTGTCGGTATCGAAGGGGAGAGGGCCGTCGCTGATCGGCTCGTCCACCGGTGCCAGCTGCTCGCTGAAGAACTCGCCCACCTCGCCCGAGAACCGGTCGAGGTCCGCGCCGTCCACCACCCGCTCGCCGGAGTCGGTCAGCTTGAGCTGCGCCTCGCGGTCCATGGCGATGTAATGGAACTTGCGGAGGAAGAAGAAGTACGCGTCGAACTCGAGGCTCACCGCTGGTTCCAGCGCGGTCTTCACCTCGGCCAGCTTGTTGGAGCGGCCCTGCTTGGAGTTCTCCCGCAGGTTCTTGAGGATGAAGAGGGCCTCTCCGCTGACCGTGTCACGGTTGAGGCTCGCTCGTGTGGCCGTGGTCATTCGTTACCCAAGGTTGAGACGAGAGTGAGACTCTAGCTGATCCGCAGAAGGCGCTTCACCGTCTCCAGGACCTCGGCGAACTTCACCGGCTTTCGGAGGTACACCTCCACACCTTGTGCTCTGGCGCGGGACTCCGCCTCGCGCCCACCCCCGCTGATCGCCACCACAGGGATGTGGCGCAGCTTCGGATCCGACCTCATGTTCTGCACCAGCACGAAGCCGTCCATGACCGGCATGTACAGGTCGGTGAGCACCAGATGGAAGCCGCCGTCGGCGAGGGCCCGCAGGGCCGCGTGCCCGTCCGCCGCGAAGTGGACCTCCATCGGAACCTTCCCCCGGAGCTCGGCGGTGGCGAGCTTCTTCAGGACGTAGCTGTACATCTCGACCACCAGGGGGTTGTCCTCGACCAGCAGCACCTTGTAGCCACCCTCGGGCGCCTGGAGCGCGCGGCTCGCCCGCCCACCGAGCACCTCGTCGAGCCGGCGGCGATCAGCCTCGTCGGCGACCCGGATGCCCACGCCGCCCGCGGTGTCCTCGCGGGGCGGCCGGATCCACACCACCTCACCCTGGAGCGCCACCGGCTCGAGCAGGCCGGGGAAGCCCAGCGAGAGGTGGACCTTCTGTCCCACCGGGAAGCGCTCCGAGGTCTGCACGAACAGGCCGCCGCGGGAGAGATTCTCGGTCGCATCGAGGCAATCGGCGCGATCGCGGAAGTTCACCCTCAGCACGAACGGCGCGCGTGCATCGGCGCGCTTGTCTTCCCTGGCCATGAAGAATCCCTATCGTTGACAAGCGGTTCGGTCGTCCCTTACGAAGCGCGGGCCCCATGGCCTCGCCCCTTCTGACGGCCGAAGAGCAGCGGGTCTTCGACGACCAGCTCGCGGAAATTCTCTCTCACTACCCGGCGGACCGGAAGAGCGCGGCGATGCTTCCTGCGCTGCACCTCTTGCAGTCGATGAAGGGATGGCTCCCACCCGACGGCATGGAGATGGTGGCCCGGAAGCTCGAGGTCTCCCCGGAGCGCGTCTACGAGGTCGCGACCTTCTACGTGATGTTCCACACCAGCAAGCCGGGCAAGTTCGTGGTGGACGTCTGCACCAACCTTTCTTGTAGCTTGTGGGGGGCGGAAGACCTCCTGGCGTATCTGGAGGCGAAGCTCGGGGTGAAGGCTGGCGCGAGCAACGGAACCTGGACCCTGCGCGAGGCCGAGTGCCTCGCCTCGTGTGGCACCGCGCCGTGCCTGCAGATCAACGAGGTCCACCACGAGAACCTCCGGTCGCGCGCGGCGGTCGACGCAGTCTTCGCCCAGCTCAAGCCCGCTTCGTAAAGCCTGTAGGAGTCGCCCGATGCCGCTGGCCGCAGAGAAGGTCATCACCCGCAACTGGGGACGTCCGAACTCCTGGACCCTGGACGGCTACCGGAGCACCGGCGGCTACACGACGCTGGAGAAGGTGCTGGGCATGCAGCCTGCCCAGGTCATCGACGAGGTGAAGCGCAGCAACCTCCGGGGCCGCGGCGGCGCCGGCTTCCCCACCGGGATGAAGTGGAGCTTCGTCCCCAAGGACAGCCCGAAGCCCAAGTACCTCGCGGTGAACGCCGACGAATCCGAGCCGGGGACGTTCAAGGACCGCTACATCCTCGAGAACGACCCGCACCTGCTGCTCGAGGGCATCGCCATCGCCTCCTTCGGGCTCGGCGTGCACACCGTCTACATCTACGTGCGGGGCGAGTTCCGCTTCCAGGCCGACCGGCTGCAGAAGGCGGTGGACGAGGCGTACCGCGCCGGCATCTTCGGCAAGACGCTGCTCGGCCGGGACTTCCCGCTGGACTGCTGGGTGGTCCGTGGGGCGGGCGCGTACATCTGCGGCGAGGAGACCGGGATGCTCGAGTCCCTCGAGGGGAAGAAGGGCTGGCCGCGCCTGAAGCCCCCCTTCCCCGCGGTGGTGGGGCTGTTCGGCTGCCCCACCGTGGTGAACAACGTCGAGACGCTGGCCGCGGTGCCGGCCATCTTCCAGAAGGGCGCTGACTGGTTCGCCAGGCTGGGGCCGGAGAAGTCGGGCGGCACGCGGATGGTCTGTCTCTCCGGCTCGGTGAACCGCCCGGGTGTCTTCGAGGTGATGCTCAGCACCACGGTGCGCGAGCTCATCGAGAGCCCGGACTTAGGCCAGGGCATGCCCCCCGGCCGGAAGGTGAAGGCGGTCATTCCCGGCGGCTCGTCGGCCCCGGTCCTCTCGGCGGACGAGCTCGACGTGGCGCTGGAGTTCGAGGCGCTCAAGGCGCTGCAGAACATGGCCGGGTCGGGCGGGGTCATCGTCATGGACGACGCGACCTGCCTGGTGCGGAGCCTGTGGCGGGTGTCGCGCTTCTACGCCGAGGAGTCGTGCGGCCAGTGCACGCCCTGCCGCGAGGGAACGCCGTGGATGACCCGCATCCTCCGGAAGATCGAGGAGGGCCGCGGGGAGCCGGGGGACATCGAGACGCTGCTCAACGTGGCCCAGAGCATCGCCCCCTACCCGCCGATGGGGCTCGGGCAGACCATCTGCGCGCTGGGCGACGCCGCCGCGCTCCCGGTGCACAGCTTCGTGGTGAAGTTCCGGCAGGAGTTCGAGGAGCACATCCGGCTCGGCAAGTGCCCGTACGGTGAGCGACCCTGGGGCCACTACGGAGCGATGACCGCGTGACCACCTTCCTCTTCTATCTCTTCGCGATCCTCACGGTGGTGGCCGCGGCGGGGGTCATCGCCGCGCGGAGCCCCATCTACTCGGCGATGTCGCTGGTGGGGACCTTCTTCTGCCTGGCCGGCATCTACGTCCTGCTGCTCGCGCACACCATCGCGGTGCTGCAAGTGTTGGTCTACGCCGGGGCGATCATGGTGCTGTTCCTCTTCGTGATCATGCTCCTGTCGCTCGGCGATTCGGTGGCCCCGTCGAAGGTCACCTTCCCGCGGTTGGTGGGGGGCTTCGCCTCGGCAGGTCTCTTCGCGGCGCTGGTGATCGCCGCCCGGCCCTTCGTCCCGGTGGGCGCGCAGCCGCCCCCCAGCTTCGGCACGCTCCAGTCGATCGGAGCGCAGCTCTACACACAGTGGCTCGCCCCCTTCGAGGCGGTGTCACTGCTCCTCCTGGTGGCCATGGTCGGTGCAGTCGTGGTCGCCAAGTCCCGCGTCTGACACGGGGGCAAACGGTGGACGGCATCACCCTTCAGCACTACCTCTTCCTCGCCGCGCTCCTCTTCAGCCTCGGCGTGTTCGGCGTGCTCGTCCGCCGCAACGCGCTGGTGGTCTTCATGTGCGTCGAGCTGATGCTCAACGCCTCCAACCTGACCTTCCTCGCCTTCGCCCGCGACTCGGGCACGGACCTGGGTCACCTCCCGGCGCTCTTCGTCATCGCCGTCGCGGCGGCCGAGGCGTCCATCGGCCTGGCGATCGTCATCGCCGTGTTCCGTAGCCGCGGGACGGTGAACGTGGACGACATCCGGACGATGAGGCTCTGACCGACCGATGCTCGCGCTCATGCTCGACTTCCTCAACGCTCAGTACCCCTGGAGTCCTCAGGCCATCGCCAATCTGCTCTGGGTGATCGTCGCCCTGCCGCTGGTCGGAGCGTTCCTCTGCGGGGTGCTCGGCAAGTTCATGGGCCGGGCCAACACCAACTTCCTCGCCTGTGCCACGGTGGCCGGCTCGTTCCTCCTCTCGGCCATCGCGGTCTTCGCGGTGGGCACCCGCAGCACGGAGTTCGTCTCCCCGGCCAGCGGGACCCCCGTCTACTGGGCCCTCTGGCTGGACCTGGGCCGGTGGTTCGCCGCCGGAGACTTCAGCGCGCACTACGGCTTCATGGTGGACCGGCTCAGCGGGGCGCTGCTCCTGGTCATCACCGGCATCGGGTTCCTCATCCATCTGTACTCCACCGAGTACATGGAGCACGACGAGGGCTACTGGCGCTACTTCGCGTACCTCAACCTCTTCGTGGCCATGATGCTGACCCTGGTCATGGCGGACAACCTGGTCCTCCTCTTCGTCGGCTGGGAGGGCGTGGGGCTCTGCAGCTATCTCCTGATCGGCTTCTGGTACCAGGACACCGAGAAGGCCTTCGCCGGCCGGAAGGCGTTCATCACCAACCGCATCGGCGACTTCGCCTTCATCATCGGGATGATCTTCCTGATCCTCATGCTCCAGGCGACCGAGGCGATGGGGCGGTCCGGACCGGGCCGCGGCAACTTCACCGACATCGGGCCGGCGCGGGCGTGGGTCAGCGCGATGCACGAGCAGGGGCCGCTCAACGTCGAGGTCCTCCGTGGCTGGGCGGCGCGGATCCCGCCCGACCTGGGCGAGAAGACCCGCGGGGTGATGACCCTCGAGACCCCCATCACCGAGGGCTCGCTGAAGGGGAAGACCTACGGGCACGTGCTGACCGCGGCTCTCCTCCTGATGCTGCTCGGGGCGGCGGGGAAGAGCGCGCAGATCCCGCTCTACGTCTGGCTCCCCGACGCGATGGCCGGTCCCACCCCGGTGTCGGCCCTGATCCACGCGGCGACGATGGTCACCGCCGGGGTGTACCTCTTCTGCCGGCTGAGCTTCCTGCTGGTCCTGTCCCCGACGGCGATGGCCTGGGTGGCGATGATCGGCGCGCTCACCGCGGTCTGGGCGGCGCTGATCGCCTTCGCCCAGGACGACATCAAGAAGGTCCTGGCCTACTCCACCGTCTCCCAGCTGGGCTTCATGTTCATGGGCGTGGGGGTCGGCGTGTTCTGGGCGGCGGCGCTGCACCTCATCACCCACGCCTGCTTCAAGGCCTGCCTCTTCCTCGGGGCGGGCTCGGTGATGCACGGGAACGCCGACGAGACCGACATCAAGCGACTGGGCGGCCTGCGGAAGGAGATGCCCTGGACCTGGGCGACCTTCGGCATCGCCACGCTGGCGATCACCGGCATCGTCCCGCTGAGCGGGTTCTTCTCCAAGGACGCCATCCTGCACGGCGCGCACACCCTGGAGCTGGAAGGCTTCCCCCATCTCGGTCACCTCGTCTACGGGATGGGCCTCTTCGGGGCGCTGTGCACCGCGTTCTACATGACCCGGCTGTACCTGCTGACCTTCGAGGGCAAGCGCGCCGCGGATGCCCGCGTTCCCCACGCCCACGAGAGCGGCTTCCGGATGGTGTCGGTCCTGGTGGTGCTCGCCGCGCTGTCCGTGCTGGGAGTCGCCTGGGGCTGGCCGGGCACCGTCCCCGGACCGGGGGGCGAGAGGGTCGCGCTGCTCGAGGGCTACTTCGCCCCGGCCACCCAGCTCGCCGATGGCCTCGCCTCGCGCTACGGGCTGGTGAAGCACGAGCATTCGTCGCTGTTGCCGGGCTATCTCGTCGCCTGGGCCGTGGCGCTGATCGGCGGCGCCGGGGCGTGGTTCGTCTACCGCCGCTGGCTCCCGTCGCGAGCCGGGCAGCCGCTCCCGGCGTTCATCTCGGTGCCCTGGCGCTGGGCCCGGCACAAGTTCTACGTGGACGAGGTGTACAACTTCCTGGTCATCTGGCCGTTCGCCGCGCTCTCCAGCGTTCTCTACAAGGTGGTGGACGCCGGGCTCATCGACGGGGTCGCAGTGGGCGGGACGGCGGGGGCGCTGCGGAGAGTCGGGGGCTGGCTCCGCTACACCCAGACCGGCAACGCTCAGAACTACGCCACGGTGATGGCGGTGGGTCTCCTGGTCTCCATCGGCGTGGTGCTGACCTGGGTGCTCCGATGATGAGCGCGCTCACCCCCTGGCTCGTCACCCTGGTGGTGTTCCAGCCCCTCCTGTCCGCGCTGCTGGTGGCGCTGCTCCCGCAGAACGAGAAGCGGCTGGTCCGGGCCTGGACCTTCCTCGCGCTGTTCCTGAACTTCGGGCTGACGCTGCTCCTCTACGCGCTCTTCGAGCCAAAGGGCCCCGAGTTCCAGCTGCAGCAGCGGATCCAGTGGATCGCCGATCTGGGCATCAGCTACCACGTGGGCGTGGACGGCCTGGCCGTCTCGCTGATGCTGCTCACCGGCTTCCTCGGGCCGCTGGTGGTGCTGGCCAGCTGGAGCTTCATCGAGACCCGGGTGAAGAGCTTCCACCTGGCGCTGCTCCTCATCCAGACCGCGATGCTCGGGGCGCTGGCCTCGCTGGACGTGATCCTCTTCTACGTCTTCTTCGAGGCGATGCTCGTCCCGATGTACCTGATCATCGGGGTGTGGGGCTCGGAGGAGCGGACGAAGGCGGCGATGAAGTTCTTCCTCTACACCCTCGCCGGGTCGCTGGTGATGCTGGTGGCGATCCTCGCGGTGTACTTCCTCGGCCAGCCCGCCGGCGCGCGCAGCTTCGACTACGCCGAGTTCTACAACTCGCTCGCCCCGGCCAACCGCGAGCTGGCGGCCTGCTTCGCCGGCAAGGCCGTGAGCTGCGCCTCGCTCTCGCCGATGGCCCTGTCCCTGCGCGCCTACGGCCCGTGGATGTTCCTGGCCTTCGCGGTGGCCTTCGCGATCAAGGTGCCGATGTTCCCGGTGCACACCTGGTTACCGGACGCGCACGTGCAGGCGCCGGTGGCCGGGTCGATCATCCTCGCCGGGGTGATGCTGAAGATGGGGACCTTCGGGTTCTGGCGGTACGCCATCCCGCTGTTCCCGGTGGCCGCGCAGCAGATGCGGGGAGCGTTCGCCGCGCTGGCGGTGGTGGGCATCGTCTACGGGGCGATGATGTGCCTCGCCCAGCGGGACGTGAAGAAGCTCATCGCCTACAGCTCGGTGAGCCACTTGGGGTTCTGCATGCTGGGGATCTTCGCCCTGACCGTCGAGGGGGCGACCGGAAGCGCCTACCAGATGCTGAACCACGGGGTGTCGACCGGGGCCCTGTTCTGCCTCTTCGGCTTCCTCTACGAGCGGCGCCACACCCGGGCGATCATCGAGTACGGGGGCATTGCCCGGAGCATGCCGGTCTTCGCCGCGCTGTTCCTGATCATCACCTTCTCCAGCATCGCGGTCCCGGGGACCAACGGGTTCGTCGGCGAGTTCCTGGTGCTGCTGGGGACCTTCAAGTCGACCCTGCTCTCGATGTGGGCGGGCGTCTTCGCGGCCACCGGCGTCATCCTCGGAGCGGCCTACATGCTGTGGATGGTGCAGCGGGTCTTCTTCGGCCCCCTGGTGCAGGTGGAGAACGCCCGGCTCAGCGACGTGAACGGCCGGGAGCTGGCGACCGCCCTGCCCTTCGTGGTGATGGTGCTGGTGATGGGTGTGCTCCCCGGCTTCTTCCTCGATCGGCTCCAGACCTCCAGCCAGCGGTACGTGTCCCGGGCGCAGGTGGGCCTCGACGTGCAGATGCGCGACGAGGACACCCGGGTGACGGTGCTCCCGCTTCCCCTCCCCTCGCCGGCGGCGGCGCTGCCCGGCGCCTCCGCGAGGCGCTAGGCCCCCATGCTCCCTCTGCCCACCCTGACCACTGCCGACTTCCTGCCGCTCTGGCCCGCGCTGATCCTCAGCGCCGGCGCGTGCCTGGTGCTCCTGTCCGAGGTGTTCCTCTCCTCGGGCTCGCGCACCTTCCAGGCGCCGCTCACCGTCTCCTGCACGGTGCTGGCGGGGGTGGTGGCCGCGACGACCGCGCTCTCGGCCCCGGCCGAGGTGTTCCGCGGGTTCGCGGTGCTCGACCCGTTCGGGAGCCTGGTGACGGTGGTGGTCTGCATCGGCGTCGGGCTGTCGGCGCTGCTCGCCCCGGCGTTCCTCCGTGGCCGGCACGCCGAGCGGGGCGAGTTCTACGCGCTGCTGCTCTTCGGCGGGGCGGGGATGAGCCTGCTCGGGCTCTCCAACGAGCTCATTCTCCTGTTCATCAACCTCGAGATCCTGAGCGTCGCCACCTACGCCCTGACCGCCTACCTGCGCCGGGGCCCGCGTCCGTCGGAGGCGGGGTTCAAGTACTTCATCCTCGGCGCGTTCAGCTCGGCGGTGCTGCTCTACGGGACGGCGCTCCTCTTCGGGGCGACCCGGAGCACGCTCCTCCCGCAGATGGCCGGAGAGCTGGCGCGCATCTTCTCCGAGCCGAGCCTGGCCGACCGGCGTCCGCTGGCCTACACCGGCCTGGCGCTCATCGGAGCGGGGTTCGGCTTCAAGATCGCCGCGGTGCCGTTCCACATGTGGACGCCGGACGTGTACGAGGGTGCGCCCACCCCGGTCACCGCGATGATGAGCGCGGCGGTGAAGGCGGCGGCGTTCGCGGCGATGGTGCGGGTGTTCCTGGTGCTCGGGCGTGGCATCCCCGGCGACGCGCTGCTCACCGGCTTCTCGATGCTCGCCTTCCTGACGATGATCGGCGGGAACTTGCTCGCCCTCCCGCAGCGGAACGTGAAGCGGATGCTGGCGTACTCGTCGATCTCCCATGCCGGCTACCTCCTGGTGGGGGTGGCCTCGCTGTTCGTGCGGAGCGGGAGCGGCAAGGGCGGCGTGCTGGGCGTGACCACGCTCGCGGCCGGCGCCACGCCGGACACCGCCGCGGCGCTGCGGGGCATCCTCTTCTACCTGCTGGCCTACACCGTCACGACGGTGGGCTCCTTCGGGGTGCTGGGGGCCCTGGAGCAGAAGGACGACGAGGTGCGCGGCTTCGCCTGGGACCTGGACCGGCTGGCGGGCCTGGCGCAGCGGAAGCCGGCCTGGGCGGTGGCGATGGCGGTGTTCATGCTCTCGCTGGGCGGCATCCCGCCGATGGCCGGGTTCATGGGCAAGCTGCTCATCTTCAGAGCCGCGGTGGACGCCGGCCTGGTGGGCCTGGCCATCGTGGGCGTGCTCACCAGCGCGGTGGGCGCGTACTACTACCTGCGGGTCGTCGTTTACATGTACATGCGTCCGGCGCCCGAGGCCGGCGCGCTGCCCGAGCGCAGCTTCGCCACCGAGCTGGCGCTGCTCCTGTCCACCGCCGCGGTGGTGGTGCTGGGCGTGCTCCCCGGGCTGGCCTCCGGCTGGCTGTCGCGCGGCGGGTCGGTGTTCCTCGGGAGGTAGCGCCACTCCGAGGCACTTCGCCGCACGATTCGTCTGCAGCGGCAGGACGGAGCCCGTAGGCTCGGAGCGTGGCGAACCACGGGGGACCCGCATGGATGCGGAGCAGCGACCGGGAACACCAGTGCCGGTCGTATCGGCGTGCCAAGTGGGGCCGGCCTCCACGACTTCCCACGCTCCGGGGAGCCACGCTGATCCAAGATCGACCGCGCGAGAGAGGCGCCCTGCAGCGCAGGTTTCGCCAACGCGGCTCCAGGATCAGCTAGGAACGGTCAGGTCGGAGGGGGGTGCTGCGGCCGTCGCAAGCGTCCCATCGGGTGACGCGCAGCGCGTTCGGGAAGCATCTTGGAACGCTCCGGAGAGGCGGCAGACCCCCTCCCGCGGAGACCGTTCCGTGTTGATCCTCCAGCGCCCCTTGCGAAACGGGAGAGGCGTCCGCCCTCGGGAACGCACCTGGAGTGGGACGGGCTGGATCAGCTCCGAGAGTTGGCGCTGAAGCACCCGGTGCAATCGAGGGCGGCTTGACTCGTCTACAGACGTAGTATTACATCTGTTGACGAAGCCGAGAGGATCCCGCATGCCCGACGCCACTCAGCTCACCGACCTCCAGATCGCGCTGTTGCGCGTGCTCTGGGACCGTCGGGAGGCCACCGTTGCAGAGATCGCCGAGGTGCTCCGCCCCGTCCGCGACCTCGCCCCCACCACCATTGCGACGCTCCTCAGTCGCCTGGAAAGACGAGGAGTTGTGAGCCACACCGTCCAGGGAAGGCAATACGTCTACCGGGCGCGCGTCTCGGAGGGCGAGGTCCGCCGTTCGATGGTGAGCGGGCTCACAAATCTGATGTTCGGGGGTGACGTGGCAGCGCTCATGAGTCACCTGCTCGACGTGGGCAGCGTCCGGCCGGGCGACCTGGAGAAGGTGCGCGCCCTGATCGCCGAGGCCGAGGGCCGCAAGGGAAAGCGAGGGGGCCGATGAACGCTGGGTTCCTCGGGACGCTCCTGTCCCTGGCCATGACCTTCGGTGCTGCCTGGCTGCTCACCTATGCCGTCCACAGCACCGCGCTGATCGGGAGCGTGTGGCTCGCCGAGCGGGCGGGTCTGCTGCGCTCGCTCCGGCTTCGCGACCTCGCCTGGCGCACCGCGCTGATGGGAGCGCTCCTCACCGCGACCCTCCAGCTCGCCGCCGGCCTGACCCCGTTCGGCGGCGCGGCCGAGCTCACAGCGCCGGCCCTCCCGGCCCTGACCCAGGCGTCCCCGGAGGCGGAGCCTCCCCGGATGGCCGTGGTCAGGGTCAGGAAGCGTCCCGCGCCGGCCGCCGTCGAGGAGATGGGGCCTCGGCGCGCGAGCGCCGGCTCCGTGCCCGCCGTGCCGGCGGTCCCGTCCTGGGCCGGGCGTCAGGACGCGGCGGCGCCGTCTCCGGCGCTTTCTGCCCCGTCGCACTCGGTCGTCGTGCCCCGGCTCTCCCCGGTCGGTCTCGCCTTCCTCGGCTGGGCCATGGTGGCGAGCGCGTTCCTCCTCAGGCTCGCCGTGCTCCGCGCGCGGGTGCTCACCGCCCTGGGCGAGCGGGCGCCGGTGGTGGACCCGCTGGTCCGGGCCCGGCTCGAAGGGCTCTGTCGCGACGTGGGCCACTCCCGCCCGGTGCGGCTCACCACGGCCGCGGGGCTCCGCAGTCCGGTGGCCCTGGGCTGGGCGGAGATCTGCCTGCCCGCCGAGGCGCTGCTCGAGCTCGACGCCGCCCAGCAGCGCAGCGTGCTCGCGCACGAGCTGGCCCACCTCCGGCGGCTCGACCCGGTGTGGCTCGTGCTCGGGTCGGTGCTGGAGCAGCTCTTCTTCTTCCAGCCGCTGAACCGCGTCGCCCGGGCCCGGATGCAGGAGGTGGCCGAGTTCCTCTGCGACGACTGGGCGGCGGCCCGCAACGGCTCGGGGCTCGACGTCGCCCGGGGGCTGGCCTCCGTCGCGGCCTGGCTCGACGGGCGCGCACCGAGCGTGCCGCTCGCCGGCATGGCCGAGCACCCCAGCCAGCTCCTGGCCCGTGTGACGCGGCTCCTCGCGCGGGGTGCCGACGAGGTCGACCGCCTTCGGCCCTGGCACGTGGGCGGGATGGCGCTGCTGCTCCTCCTGACGGTGTTCATCGCCCCCGGCGTGCGCGCTGCGCCCGAGCGGATGGCGCCGGGGACCAAACGGGCGGGGGCGTCGGCGCCCGAGCCGTCGCTGGAGCAGACCCGAAGCGTGATCGCCGTCCAGTCGCTGGACCGGGAGGTCCTCGACGGGCCGAGCGACAACGCCGCGCCGGGAGGCGAGACGGCTGCCAGCGGCGCCCGTGCCGCTCCAGCGCCGCAGCGGGACCGGGCGAGAACGCGTGCCCCCGCCCCTGCGCCCGACAGGGCGCCCCCGGCGTCCACCAAGGGCACCGCGCCCGAACCGCGGACGCGCACCTCGGACCAGCCCGGCGACCACGCGCTGCTCGACATGGCGCCCGTCGCCGCCCCGCTCCTGGCGCTCACCGACCCCGTGCCGCCTACTGCTCCGCGGGCTCCGACCCCGCCCAAGCCCCCCGCTCCACCCACCGCAGTGGACGTCGAGCGGATCCGCAGCGACGCCCAGCGCATGGCCCGCGATGCGCAGCGCCAGGCCCGCGAGGCCGTCCACCGGGCACATGCCCGGTCGATGGGACACCGCGGCCGGCACGGCGGTGGCCGCACCCCGGCGGATCCGAAGACGGTGGATGCGCTGATCGGCGCGCTGAAGGACGGCGACCCGGGCGTGCGCCAGGCTGCGGCCGAGTCGCTCGGGCGCATCGGTGAGCCGCGCGCGGTGGATGGGCTGTCCGGCTTGCTCGGCGACGGCAACGTCGAGGTGCGCCGGGCCGCGGTCGAGGCGCTGGGGAACATCGAGGACCCGAAGGCCATCCCCGCCCTCACCCGCGCCGCTGGCGACGCGAACCCCGCCGTGCGCCGCGAGGCCGCCGAGGCGCTGCTCTCCTTCGACGAGCCGGCCGCCGGCGAGCCGCTGATCAAGCTCCTCGCCGACTCCGACCCGCGCGTGCGGCTCACCGCCATGGAGGGCCTCTCGGAGCGGGGCGACCGGCGTGCGCTGGCCCCGCTCTCGAAGCTGGTGAAGGACCCCAACGTGGAGATCCGGGCCCGGGCCGTGCGCGCGCTTTCCCGGTTCCGCGACCCGTCCGCCCAGGAGGGGCTGGTCGCGGCGCTGAAGGACGAGAACGCCGAGGTCCGAACCGCCGCCGCGGCAGGGCTCGGCGAGCTGGAGCTCAAGGCGGCTCCCCAGGGGCTGCTCGACGCCACCCGCGACCCAAGCGCGGACGTGCGGCAGCAGGCGGCCGAGGCGCTGGGGCAGATCCACGACCCGAAGGCGGTCCCCCAGCTCCAGGCCCTGCTCGACGACTCCGACGCCGACGTTCGCGGCGCAGCGGTGGAGGCGCTCTCCGACATTCGCGACGGCGCAGCGCTCCAGGCTCTCATCACCGCCATGCAGAGCAAGGACGTCACCGTCCGGCGCGCCGCGGCCCAGGCACTCGGCCAGAGGGAGTGATGCGCGGCCTCTTGGTGACGTCGGTGCTGGCCGTGCTGGCCGGCGCCGGGCCGGCGCACGCGCGATCGCACGGGCGCCACGTTGGCCGGGGGCTCCACGGGCTGACCCATCCCGGCCCCGGCGAGCAGGAGATCCGGGCAGCCCTCGACGCGCTGCGCGGGGGCGATGCCCGGCTGTGCACCTTGACGGTGGACCGGCTGGAGCAGGGCGGCCGGGACTGGCGCCAGCAGCGGCTCGCCGGAGAGGACGGGCTCCCTGCGCTCGAGCGAGGACCGGTGAAGGCGCCGGAGGTGCTGGCCCTGCTGACGGATGCGCTCGGCGACCCGCGCGCATGCGTGCGGCGCGCGGCAGCGGTCTGGCTGGGCGACAGTCCGGCCCCCGAGGCGCTGGCCCGGCTCACGACGGCGCTGCGCGCGACGGCTCCCACCGTACGCGAGGCGGCGGCATACGGCCTGGGGGTGCACGGCGGCGGCGCGGGGCGCGAGGCGCTGGTGGCCGCGCTGCGGGACCCGACGCCGGCGCCGGCCGTCGCCGCGGCCTGGGCGCTGGGCCGCTCGGAGGACCCGCGGAACACGCCTGCCCTCAAGAGCGCGCTCCAGCACCCCGATGCAGGGGTGCGCCGGGCCGCGGCCGGGTCGCTCGGGGCGTCGGAGGATGCGGCCGCGGTGGAGCCGCTGCTCGCGCGGCGCCAGGACCCGGACGCCGCCGTGCGCGCTGCGGTCGCCTCGGCGCTCGGTGAGCTCGAGGACCGGAGGGCGGTCCCGGCGCTCCTCGGGCTCGCCATGGACCGGGGCCCCGAGGTGCGGACTGCCGCGCTGCAGGCACTGGCCCGCCTCGAGGACCCGACGGCCCTGGAGGTCGCTCGCGGCGCGCTCACCGACCCCCTCCCCGACGTCCGTCAGGCGGCGCTCCGGACGCTGGCCTCGCTCGAGGATGCGCGCACCCTCCCCGCGCTCTCCTCGGCGCTGGGCGACGCCGAACCGGAGATCCGGGCGGAGGCGGCGAGCGCCCTGGGACGGCTCGAGGACCCGAAGGCCGCGCCGGCGCTCGCGCGCGCGGTCAGGGACGCCATTCCGGAGGTGCGGGCGACGGCGGTGGAGGCGCTCGGCGAGCTGGAGGGGCTGGGGAGCGCTCCCCCGGCCCTGCTCGACGCGTCCCGTGACCCGGTGGCCGAGGTCCGCACCGCAGCGGCGGAGGCACTGCGGGGCTTCTCGCGGGACGAGGCGGCGGCACGTCGGCTCGCGGCGATGGTGCGCGACGATGACCGTTCCGTCCGGCGAGCGGCGGCGGAGTCGCTGGTGAACCTCGAGTCACCCGAGGCGCGTGCGGCCCTCCGTGCTGCGCTCGGCGACAGCGACAGCGAGGTCCGTCGCGCCGCGGCGCGAGGACTCGGACGGGACTGAGGGCGAGCATGGCCGGGGAACCACTCGCGCTCGTCGCGAACGAGGCACGGTCGCCAGCCCGCGATGGACGGACGCTGGGCGGGCAGCAGCTCCCACGCCGCCGCCGAGCGCGCTGACCAGGACCAGGGCCGTGCGAGGCATCTCACGCCCGGCCGCGGACCCGCCCGTCACCCGCGGCTGGGCGGGCCTGGTCTCGCAGTCAGCGCACGGTCACTGGCCGTTCATCAGCCGGCGCCGGCGCTCCCGGAGCACCGCGGCCAGCTCGTCGGCCGCCGGTGGGCGCCGTGGCGTGGAGGGCTCGCTCGCCTCGACGATGTCCGCGGGCGGGGTGGCGCTCCGCGGAGCCGGCGTGGGGGTCGGGCGCGGGCTCCCGTCGGGCGGCGTCGCCGCCGACTGGATGCGGAAGCGGAGCCGGTACTGTCTCTCGCAGCGGGCACCGCAGAACCAGCCCACGCCGGCGAGGAGCACGCCGCCCGAGGCGTGGAGCTGCTCCTCGGTCTCGCCGGCGACGAGGGTTCGGCAGCCCGTGCATTGCTTGCCGCCCCGCTCGGCGCGCTTCGAGGCTCGTGACCGGATCCACTTCACCACCACGTCAGACTCCATTCCCCGCTCCATCGACAACAGTCCCTCGGGCGCGCCGCGCGCCACAAGCGAGTCACCGCGGTCCCCGGGGGCGCGACCCACCGGGGCCCGCGGGACCTTTTGTGCCGACCCACCAGGTGGGTCCGGTGAATTCCCGATTTGCTGGTCCCGCCGGACGCTGCGTCTCGTTCGACATGGGGGTCGTGGCGGCCCACCCGCGTGGCGGCCCACCGCGCAGTGAGCCGGGCGCGCCCCTCTCGCCGGAAAAGAAGCAGCCCGGCAATCCGCGACGGACGCCGGGCCACAGGCCTTCTACGACGAGCTCGCTCTCTCGTCTGAAGCGGTGGGGGGGAACCTCTTCAGAGAGCCGAAACGAACCCGGATCGGCAGATAACGGATCCTCCATCCTTTGACAACGGGTGACAACGGGGTGACGCGCCCCTCACGGCCGCAGGACGGAAATTTTCATCGCCGCTGACAACATGCTGTTCTCAGGGGCCCATCGGGGCTCCGGCCATGTTGAACAGCGTGCCGTAGAGCGCGATCAGGAGCACCGCGCTCGCCAGGACGGTGACGGCGAAGGCGAGCACGAGCAGCAGCCGGCGTCGGATCAGCGGCTGGCGAACCCCGAGCGCGTAGGCGACGAGGACGAGCGGGAACAGGCCAAGCGCCACCGGCGTCCAGCCCTGTAGCACCGAGCTGGCCAGGGACGGCGCGGTGGCTCCGAGCGACTCGGAGAGCCGCCGGAAGATGGGCACCACGAGCAGCGGCACGAGGAGGGACAGGAGGCCGGACCCGCCCACGACGAGCACGCCGATCCAGTCCAGGACCGAGAGCCGGGTCAGCGAGGTGTCGTCTGGGCCGGGAGTGGGCACCGGAGTGGGCTCCGCCCGGAGAGTCTAGTCGAGGGTCTGCCGGTAGCCGCGAATGGCCAAGGTCCCCACCACCAGGGAGAAGATGACCAGTGGGTAGAGGTGCGGCAGGACCTCCAGCAGCCCGTTGCCCTTGAGGAGGATGCCCCGGATGAGCCGGAGCGCGTGGGTGAGCGGGAGCGCCTCCCCGATGACCCGTGCCCAGCGGGGCATGCCGGCGAAGGGGAACATGAAGCCGGAGAGCAGGATGGACGGGAGGATGAAGAACACCGCCATCTGCATCGCCTGAAGCTGGTTCCGGGCGATGGTGGAGAAGGTGAAGCCGACCGAGAGGTTCGCGGCGATGAACAGCCCGAGGCCGAGCAGCAGCAGCAGGACCGAGCCGCGCACCGGCACCCGGAAGACGCCCACCGACGCGGCGAGGATGAGCGCCACCTGCACGTAGCCGAGCAAGATGTAGGGGACGATCTTCCCGAGCATCACCTCGAGCGGACGCACCGGCATCGCCAGGAGGTTCTCCATCGTGCCGCGCTCGCGCTCCCGGGTGACGGCGAGGGCGGTGATGACCACCAGGGTGAAGGTGAGCAGCGTGCCGATGAGCCCGGGCACGATGTTGTAGGCGGTGATTCCCTCGGGGTTGTAGCGGCGGTGGACGCGCCACTCGAACGGGAGGGGGGCCGGCACCGCGCCGGGCAGGTCGCGCGAGAGGAGCCCGGGGCCGATGCCGGTTGCCGCCGCGAAGGCGCTGCTCACCGCGGTGGGGTCGGTGGCGTCGGCGGCGAGCAGCACCGGCGGGCGCTCGCGGCGCTCGATCGAGCGGGCGAAGTCGACCGGCACCTCGAGCACGAAGAGCACATCGCCGCGGGCGATCGCCCGCTCGGCTTCAGCCGGGGAGACCGGCGGCGCGACATCGAAGTACTCGCTGGCTCGCATCGACTCGATCAGCGAGCGCGCCGGCCGCGAGTCGTCCCCCATCACCAGCGCGGTGGGCAGGTGCTTGGGGTCGGTGTTGATGGCGAACCCGAAGAGGAACAGCTGCACCAGGGGCATGCCCACCATCAGGGCCAGCGTGAAGCGGTCGCGCCGCGCCTGGATCAGCTCCTTCTGCAGCACCGCCACGAACCGGCGGAACGAGAAGTTCATCCGGCGAACCTCCGGTCGGAGAGCAGGTGGATGAAGACGTCCTCGAGAGAGGGGGGCTCCTCGACCCAGGTGAGGCCCCGGGCTCGCCAGGGCGCGATGGCCTGCTCCAGCGCGGCCCGCCG
>Ga0335069_10000379_pt1 | contig 75023 bp, 69 predicted proteins | sample Lox_Sample_11_FD_206714 | JGI IMG/M metagenome (GOLD analysis project Ga0335069, IMG submission 206714) | Soil microbial communities from Loxahatchee National Wildlife Refuge, Florida, United States - Lox_Sample_1.1 | ecosystem: Environmental > Terrestrial > Soil > Wetlands | place: USA...
CCGGCCGGCGACCACCGAGTACCGCGTGCTATTGTTCACCCGCACGGGCTCTTCACGGCACGCGGATCTCGGTCCGTCCCTGGGCCCGGGGCTGAACCCGCCTTTGAAAGACGGCAACGTCGTCCAGCGGGAGATGCGGCGCCTGATGGCCGCCAACGGCATCGAGCTCGACTACACAGAGGATGTGGAACAGCTCCAGGCTCCGCGGCTGAACGGCTATAACGCCGTCATCTTTTTCTCCACGTCGCGCGACATCCTTGACGATGGCGCGAAGACGGCTCTGCGCCAGTACATGCGCGCAGGGGGTGGGTTCGTGGCCATCCATAACGCTTTCGGCACCCTGTACAATTGGCCCTACTACGAGGGCTTGCTGGGCGGCGCCAATTTCTACGACCATGGTCAGGAGCGGACGGGCGATGTCGTCATTGTTGATGACAAGGACGTTTCGACCAAAGGGATCGGCGCGCGGTTCCATTTTAAGGACGAGTGGTACAATCTGATCCCGTTCCCCACGCACGTCCGCTTTCTGGCGACGGTCGACGAGAAATCTTGGACGCCGCTTCCTCCCCGTAGACAGTTCGCAGGTCCTCCGCGCGAAGGTGCAGTGGAACCGCCTCCTTTGCCCTCAGTGGTGGGGCGCGATCCCGGGCACGGGGATTTCCACCCCGTGGCGTGGTGCCAGTACTATGACGGCGGGAAAGTGTGGGCCACGACCCTCGGACATGACGCCAACGACTTTGCCGCGGATGACAGCCAGTTCGCGGGGGCCAAGGAATTCCAGCACCTGATCGTTGACGGCATCAAGTCGGTGATGGGCGCTGAGCCTTTCTGCCAATAAGCGCGACGCCAATGAGCACGGGGAGCCAGTCAGGCCGCCAGGTTTCGCCTGGCACAGCGTTTATGTTCCGCGAGATGCTACTGTTTGGCCCAGCCATGGACCGACGCGAGGTGGACGGACGCGGGCGGCGGATCGTCCCCACGGCCGGCGGGAGCGACGAAGGGCCCGACTTTACCGGTACGGGGCTCGCGGGCGGCGCCGACGGGAAAGCCGTTCGCCTCGCTTTCATCGGGCTCGGTAAACGGCCCTCATCGTCAGTCGATTTCGACGTCCATCGAGTCTCATGAGGACGGCTTGCCCGCCGTCGCTACCCGACTTCATCAGGAGAACCCATGAAGCCCTCCAACCCACCCGTTGAAGGCGGGGTCACCGACATCGGTCGAATGATCGATGTCGGGGCGTGGTCTAACGCGCAGAAATTGGCTGTGCTGATCGCTGCATTGGCTATCGTTCTGGATGGGTTCGCCAACCAGGCGCTCGCTTTGTCCATTCCCATGCTGATGAAGGCTTGGCATGTGGAGCGCTCGGCCTTTCTGGGCGTGACTATAGCCGGTTTTGCCGGAATGGCCGTCGGCACTGTTGCCTTTGGCGTCCTCGGCGATCGCCTGGGCCGGCGACCTGTGTTGATTGGCTGCGTGTTGTTGTTCGCAGCGCCGACGCTGGCCATCGCGTTTATCAACGGCCTCGGACCGCTGCTTGCGCTGCGGCTGGTTGGCGGTCTTGGTCTGGGCGGTTGCATGCCGAACGCCACGGCCTTGCTCGCCGAACTGACTCCGGCCAGGAGCCGCTCCTTAGCCATAACAAGCGGCATTGTCGGCATCCCGGTGGGCGGGACCCTTGGCGGACTGATCGGGGCCAGCGTCTCAGCCGACCACTGGCAGGCCCTCTATTTGATTGCCGGCCTTTGTCCGCTGGTCATTGCGCTGTTGATGATCGGGCTGTTGCCGGAGTCGCCGCGCTTCTTGGCCATCCGGCCCCAGCGCAAAAGCGAACTCGTCAAGACCATGCGGCGCTTCGAAAATCCCATCGACCCGGCTCTGCCGGCGGTGGACAGCTCCGGCAAGCGCCCAGAAGGCGCACCGGGCGTGATGGCGTTGTTTTCCAAACCCTATCTGACGGATACCTTGGGCCTGTGGAGCGCCATGTTCTTCACCCTGCTCAGCGTCTACGGGGTGGTGATCTGGCTGCCGTCAATCCTTGGGGAAGCCCACTACCCGGGACCGATGACGTCCACGGGCCTGACCTATTTCAACTTGGGCGGAATCGCGGCTGCCCTGGGCGGCGCCGCGTGCTTCAATCGCTTCGGGTCGCGCAACGCCCTGGCGGTGATGGCGCTGGGCGCCATTCTCGCCTCAGCGTGGCTTTACGCCATTCCGCTCGATCCAAAGCAAAGCCCGCTGGCGCTGCTCACGGCGCTGACGCTGCAGGGCGGGTTTATCAATGGCGTCCAGACGACGCTCTACGCTCTCGCCGCGTTTGTCTATGGCACGGAGATGCGCAGCGCCGGCGTGGGTTGGGCGGTCGGCATCGGGCGTGTTGGCGCCATTATTTGCCCCTTGGTGGGCGATCAACTGATCCACCTGACAGGCGCGAATGGCTTCTTCGGAGGTTTCGGCCTGACCATGTGCGTCAGCCTTGCCAGCCTGCTGATGATCCGACGCCACATTCCAGGGCGAAACCGGGTGAGCGATAAGGCCTAGCGGCAATTTCGGCTGTTCTGGGCCAGCTTTGACCAGGGCCGGAGCGGACCTCTGACGCCCCGGTTACGGACGCGCGGTGTCCGCCGCGCGTTCAGGACTTCGGCGGGCCGTTAGAGCGCCGGGGCGTGCGACGCTGCAGCTTCGGCCATCAGCAGGCTCGCGCCCGCCGTATTGGAAATGGGCGCGTGGTAGTGTCGATGAAGTTCAAGCGGATGTTGCAGCGCGCCGCGCATCGCCAGCCACGTGCAAAGCTCCACGCCCTGGCTGCCCGCCAGTTCGATTAAATCAACCGCCGAGTATTTGAGCAGGGCCTCCGGGTCGGTAGAGAGCTTGTCCAGGCACAGCTTGTCGAATTTGGGGTTGATAAAACCCGCGCGCGAGCCTTCCAACTGATGTGAGAGGCCGCCGCTGCCGATGATCACTACCTTGCGGTCGTCGAGCCCATTGCGCAGCGCCGCGCCAACCGCCTGGCCCAATGCAAAGCATCGATTAGGCGAGGGCAGCGGATGCTGTATGGAATTGATCGCAATAGGCACAATGCGGACCGGCGCGGGATTGGCGTGGGGCCAGAGCAGGTCGAGGGGAATGGTGACCGCGTGGTCAACCAGCATTTCTTGGCAGGTCGTGAGGTCGAAATCAGCCGCAAGGACGCCCTCGATGATCTGCCATGACAGTTGCGGGTCGCCGCGCAGCGGCGCGCTCACCGGAATACCCCAGCCTTCGTCCGCATGCAGGTAGCGTTCGGCGGCGCCGATGGCGAAGGTCGGCATGCAGTTCAGAAAAAAGTTCAGGCCGTGATCGTTGTAGAAAATCACGGCGACATCGGGCTTGGTTTCGGCGAGCCAGCGGCGGATCGGCGGATAGCCGTCAAAGAACGGCTTCCAATAGGGAGACATTTGCTCCCCACGGGCGACAGCGCGCGCGATCGCCGGAACATGACTGGTGCCGATGCCACCCAAGATTTGCGCCATGATCAGCTCTCCGCCTGCGAAAGCAGAAAAGCCTTGAAGGCCTCCACTGAGACGCCGGTCTGCAGCGCGCCCACGTCCTGAACATTCAGGCCCCAGGCGCCGGCCATCTTTGCCAGATAGTAGATGTTGCCGCCTGCTTCGAGCAGGCCGAGGACGTCTCGCGCTCGCACCGCGGCCTTCTGAGCGTCAGAAAGGGCGAAAGTGTCGCAATATAGATCCTCGTTGTTCAGGAACAATTCGCGATTTTTCTGTTCGTTGAGCGAAAAACAAAGTCGATTGAGGGGGTATCCCTTAGCGGCCTTGTCGCCATCAAATACGCCAGAGTCGGGGTGGGTTCCTGTAACAGGCATGGCGTTCTCCAATTCCTGGAAGATTAAATACAGCCGCCTCCCGGCAGAGGCGCTTGCGCCAGATCAAATTGGATACGCTTTCGATTTAGACTTAAGTCTATATCTCCCATTGTGCGCCCGCCCAATGGCAGCTTGCGAAGGGCGTCGAGGCGGGGCGATCGACAGGCCGCGGTCCGACCACTGATTTTGAACTGGCCCGATCGGTCGCAGTGTGCCGGACGCCGTGCGCCGCCCTCCAGGTCAGGATGGCGTTGATCGGATCTGACTGGCGCGCTCCACGTTCCGCCCATGGCGTAAGCGGCCTGGCGTGACGCCAATCGCCGCCATTTTCCGCAACGCTGGACGTTGCTCAACGTTTGGTTGATCCTGGCATTCTGGGATTAGGCCAATGGCGTCGAACAGTCACGGACACCCATGTTAATCTGCAAGGCCTACCTCAGCGCCGCGCGACAGATTCAGGATGCGGCTTCACTGGGCGCGATCTTGGAAACCTCGCGCAAGAATAACCAGCGTGACGGCGTCACGGGCATGCTGTGCGCATTCGATAGCAATTTCCTACAGTTCCTCGAAGGCGCCCAGGAAGCGGTGTCGGCGACGTTCGGGCGGATCAGACACGACCCGCGCCACTTTAGGATCATCGAGCTCTATGAGGAGCCGATAGATGGCCGCCTGTTCGGAAATTGGTCCATGGCGCTTACGCCGCAAGACACGCTGACGGCTCAGCAAATGCACGCTTGTCGCGACCTGCAGACAGCGACCGTGGATGGCGCTGGGCCTCGCACACATCGGGACGCCGTCTGCGCCCTACTGGAAACGTTCAGGAAACGCGCCCGCTAGGCGCTCACCAGCGCGGGATCCTGGAGGGCGCGCCGGCAGCCTCAGCCCCCTCGAGCGCCAGTGGACCTAATCCACCACTGCAACCCCACCTGATCGCCCGACCCGGCTTGCGCATCCTGCGAGCAAACGCTCATCGGACATGGGCGGCTGTGACCGCGGTCGCCTGAATGGGCAGGGGAGGGGCGTTTGCGCCGGGCCGAGTTAAGCTGACAGGCCTGCGGAAGCAAGCTGTCGATCTGAAATGGCGGAGTTCGCGCAGATGTGGCGCGGTTACCCGGCTACTGATTGGTTTGCGAGCGTCATTTGCCACTGCGGCCCAGTTAAGGGGCGCGCGGCGTTCTCGTCTAAATGCGTTGACCGTGGTTACGGCAGACCGAACTTGCCCCCATGAGCTGCGTAGTCTTGGTAGGTCTCCAACTTGCTTGAGGTGAGCCTCGTGCTGGCGGCGAAGTGGTCCCCCAGTTCCATGGTCTCGCCGCTGCGCGCTTCTGGCCAATAAGGTAGGGTGTGGCCATTCGGGTTGCCGGTTTTGATGAAGTTCACCCAATAGTTGTTTATTTCCTTCGAGATCAAGTAGTCCTGTTCGCTAAGGTTAGGCCCACCCGCCAAGGGCAAATTCTGGTAGACGTAGGCAAGTTCTGAACTGTGCACTGCGCCAAAATCTCCCGGTCGGGCGTGCGTCCAAAGGTACGTATACACAGGGGCGGCGTTCGGGCTGCGACCGCGTTCGGCAAGGGCCAGCTCAGCGGCCGGCCCGTCGGAGATAATGGCGCGCGCGGCGTCGGTTGCCGAACCACCGTACAGGGCTGGCCGATAGAAGACTGCGAACTTCGGCGCGTAATCCTTGAAGTGCTTGTTCAGGACCTGCTGCAATCCCGCGTCGTCGCTGACATTCCATTCCTGGCCATCTACCCCGATGTCATCGGTATTGGTGCCCGCGATCATCGCCACGTCCTCGCGCTCCTTGGCGCCGGCCGGCAACAATCGGTCTCCAGAGACCGGTAAGAATCCGAGCGCGTTGGTGCGGGGAAGCCCTGGCGGTGCAAGCGCCAGCAAATCTTTGGCGGACATCGCGCGTAGTTCGCTTAAAGTCTTAGCATGGGCCAAGTCGGCGAAGGCGGCGCCCCTTGCGAGCGCCTCGTTCAGCGAGATTGGGCCTGCGCCCCAGAATGGCGTGCTCTCAGCAATGGCGCGCTTGAACAATCCGTCGGTCGCGGGAATCGACATCATGAAACGCACCCCTGCAGCGCCGGCGGACTGACCGGCTAGGGTCACTTGGTTTGGATCACCGCCAAAAGCGGCGATGTTTCGCTTGACCCAGTTTAGGACAGCGATCTGGTCCATCAGGCCATAGTTGCCCGTGTCGCCCGCTTCATCCAGCAATGCCTGGTGGGCCAGAAACCCAAACAGGCCGAGGCGGAAATTGGCGGTGACCATGACCACGCCTTGGCTGGCCATAGGGGCGCCGGCGAAAGAACTCTCCGAACCCGACCCTCGATTCCACCCTCCACCATGAAAGAACACCAGGACGGGAAGCCGGGCTCCGGGGGCGGCAGCCGGCGTCCACACGTTCAGGAACAGGCAGTCTTCGCTTACCGCCGGTTGAGGCCGGTAAGCCGCTGCCTGGCTGAACAACGCAGCTCGAGCGCCCACAGGGCCGGCTTGCATGCAGTTGGCGCCGAATTCGGAAGATGGGCGCACGCCGCTCCATGCCGGTGCATGTTGCGGCGCGCGCCAGCGGTTTATGCCCACCGGCGGCGCCGCATAGGGAATGCCTAGGTAGGCCGATGTCGCCCCATCCTGCTTGCCGGCGAGAAGTCCGCCCTCGACCTTGACGATCGGAGGGGGCGCCGCGAACGAGGTGGATGCGACCATCGCCAAGAGCACCGCCCATCGGAACATCAAATTTCTCCTGTAGACTTCCGGCCCTGTCGAAACGTGTGGCTAGCGCCGGAGCGATGCGACGTAGGCGGATAGCGCAATATGTCATTGTCGCTAAGGGCGCTCACGATTGGCTTCATCAATTCCGCGTCCAGACCGGGGCGCCGGCCAATTTTGAAATTCTAGCGTTGGCCAGCGATCTAGATCGGATGAGCCCTCAATGAGGGGCGCAGCATCCTTTGCTTGCAGCCGGCGCAATAACAGGAGGCGACACTTGATAAATTCCTACCGAAGGCGCCTCATATAGAATTTGGCGAGAGTCATAGATTCTTGCTAACTGCAATATATTCCTATGTCATAACCCATGGTGGGACTGTCAGGTAACGCGGGATCGGGAACGAGCGCAGCAGAAATTCAAATCCCCGGGATCAGCCCAGCGCTTCCTGTCCACCCACGCCGCCGTCTACGACACCTCCAATCTGCAGCCCCACCTGATCTCCCGACCCGCCTTCGCACCCTGCAAGCACACGCTCATCGGGCGTGGGCGGCTGTGACCGCGCCCGCCTGAATGGGGTAGGGTAGGGGCGTTTGCGCCGGGCCGAGTTAAGCAGACAGGCCCGCCGCAATAATCGAGGAGGCGCAATGTATGTAATGGTTGAGCTTAAATTCGCTTACATTGTCAAAAATTGCGCAATTGAATTTATACATTCCCGACTTAGTATCGCATACAGCCAGAAACGTCTCGCTACGGCGTGCATATCTGAAGACATAATTTGAGTGTCCTAACTATTACGGAAGTACTATGGCCAGTATTTCCGCCGATTGGCGGGCCGTGACGGTCTGAGTGGTCGCGATTTGAGCTTTGCTGCCACTGGCGGGGCCTGCGGGGCGGCGGTTCTGTCGAGAAGAGACTTGGGGCGAAAGGAACGGGGATGAAGCTTAACAAGACAGGCGCCTGGGCGATCGCCGTGATCTCGCTGGCGGCAGTGGCGGTCTGCGCGCAGGCGCAGCCAATGGGCGGCCCCGGCAAGGTGGAACAGAGCGGACCGACACCGGCGGGGCCCATTCCCATGCTATCGCCGCCGCCCCAGGCCGGGCCGGAGGAGATTGCGCGCAACAGCCGGCCGATCCCCTATCAGATCCAGCCCGACAACCGCGTGACCTTCCGCCTCAAAGGCTATCCCCTGGCTGCCGGGGTGCTTGTGCAAGGTGACTGGCCCGGCGGCATTGGTGGGCACACTGCGATCCAGATGACCAAGGACGCTCAAGGGTTCTGGACCGCGACCACACTCGCCCCGCTTGGCTCCGACGTGTGGAGCTATAGCTTCAATGTCGATGGCTTCCAGGTGGACCCCAATTGGGGGCAGACGAACTCGCCGCCATCCCTGCTGGCGGCCAACACTTTCGTGATTCCCGGCGCCTTCGGCAGTGACTTCATCCCGCGCGGCGCGCCGCGCGGTAGCCTCGTCTACGCCACCATCCCCTTCATGGGCGCTACCAAGGACCTCGAGATCTTCTTGCCCCCGGGCTATTACGAGCACCCGGAAAGGCGCTATCCGGTGCTTTATCTTACCCTCGGCGGCGCCGGCGAACCCGGACAGCAGGGCGAGAGCCCGCAGTCGGTGATGTTCGAGAACATGTTCGCCGATGGTCGCGCGGTCCCGATGATAGTGGTCAGCCTCGACCCCGGCGCGCCCGGCGGCGATTCCGTGGGCTGGGCCGGCTTCAACGGCGCAGGCAACCAGACCAGCGACCGCTACGTTGTGTCAGCCGACACCATCGGCACCAGCCTAGTGGACTGGGTCGATCACAGCTTCCGAACCCTCGCCGACCGCGACCACCGCGCCATCGGCGGCTTCTCTTCAGCTGGGGCCCAGGGGTTCATGGCTGGCGCGCGTCACGTCGACCGCTTCTCCACCGTCTTCACCTTCAGCGGCGGTTATCCAACTTGGCCGGGCGTGGGGGTGCAGATCAAGAGCGACCTGGACCCCTCGAAATACGAGGGGCCGGACCTGGACCGCGTCCCTGATATGGCCAAGCTGGCGACCTTCATCCCGGAGCTCCAGGCTTCGGCCCACATGAAGCTGGTGGCGATCTACGTCGGCGCCGCCGAGCCGTTGATCCAGACTCAGCAGCTGATGAAGAAGTTCTTCGCTGACCGCGGCCTGCCGCTCTACGCCCAGGAGAACCCTGGCCAGATCCATGACGGTCGCAACATCCGCATCAGCCTGCATGACCTGGCCACCCGGATCTTCAAGAACTGACTTAGGAGCCACGGCGTCGGCTGCGAGCGCAAGCTCACCGGGCGCGGGCGGCTGCGACCGCGGCCGCCTGAATGGGGTAGGGTAGGGGGCGTCGGCGGCCACGCGGACTTAAGCTGACAAGACCACTGGATCATCTCCTAAAGAATCCAGATGACAAGTATGCCACCAAACAAGGCGATAGCCGAAAAGGCGACCCGGCCGCAGCCCATGTGGACAAAAATGGGAACTTCGCAGTCGTCAACGAGAAGACGAAGCAAACTATACAAGTAAATGATCGAAATAATCCGCAGCAAAAACCTCCAGAGAAGAAGCCGGACGATAACTGAAATGATATTGGATATTCACGGCAAGTCATGAATATGGAAAAGATATATAAGAAGGGGTTGACGGCGAAAGGGACCGATCTTCTTTCGCTTGATGAATTGCTTGGGCTTTGTGCTTTTTCAGCATCGTTGGGCACGCAGGTTCACACCGTGGAAGCCTATCTAATCCGAGGTGATGGCGAGATCGCCGCCCCAGAATATAGCCTGTATGGCCCTCAAGAAGACAGCGAATCATTGCCGTGGAGTGACCAAATACGGATGGCTAAAAGAGAGCTTAATCGGCTTTCTGATAGTGTTCGGGCGCAGGAGGACTTGATCAAGTTCCAAGTTTGGCTACGCGAAAAACCGTAAGAATCCCAAGCCAGCGGCGAATTGGCTGGTTTGCTTGCGGCCCGCCTCCACGCCCAGCGGGAGTCCTGTTCGGCCTACATCCTCTCGCAGGCGGGCGAGGGGTGGACTGAGAATGCGCAGGTTTACGACGACGGGGGATTCTCCGGCGGGTCGATGGAGCGGCCAGGCCTTAAGGCCTTGCTGCGCGACATCGGCCTTGGCCTGATCGACGTGGTTGTCGTCTACAAGGTCGATCGCCTGACCCGCAGCCTCGCCGATTTTGCTCGCATCGTTGAGCTGTTCGACGCCAAGGCCATCAGCTTCGTCTCCATCACCCAAGCGTTCAATACCACCACCTCGATGGGGCGACTGACCCTCAACGTCCTGTTGTCCTTCGCTCAGTTCGAGCGCGAGGTCACCGGGGAGCGCATCCGCGACAAGATCGCGGCATCCAAGAAGAAGGGCCTATGGATGGGCGGCCGACCGCCGCTCGGCTATGACGGCGTGGACCGTAAGCTGGTCATCAATCCCGGTGAGGCTGCGACGGTGCGCGACACCTTTCAGCGCTACCTGACGCTCGGCTCGGTCCGCGCACTCGCTGACCATCTTGAAGCTGCGGGCGTCCGGTCAAAGTCATGGATCGGGCGGCAGGGGCAGGCGCTGGGCGGGGGCGCTTTTGGCGCAGGCGCGCTCCACCATCTTTTGGCCAACGATGTTTACCGCGGCGGCATACGTCATCGCGATGTGGTTTTCCCTGTTCGTGGGAAACCGCCCATCGCGCCGAAAGCTACACTTCTGAAATGGCCCTGGAGAATGCTCGGCAATTAGGGCCAGGATTTCCGGAATCCAGACCAATTGGAGAGCGAGGGATTGCTCTCCACTCGTGCCAAGCGTCGGTATTTGCGGGGGTTTCCGGCCGTAAAACCCACACCGGGTTTATGACGGGACGGCCTGGTGGATGCGACAGGGATTGAACCTGTGACCCCCTCGGTGTGAACGAGGTGCTCTCCCGCTGAGCTACGCATCCATGCAGGGCATGCCGGAAAGAGGCGTGCCTATAGCTCGCCGCAGGCTCTGGGGCAAGCGGCCGATCAGGCGCCGGCGTTCATGCCGAGAAACCGTCGGGCCAACGCGGGCAGCTGGGTGAAATGGTCGATCAAGGCGTCCGCCCCCAGGTCGGCGGCGGGAATGTCGGTGTAGCCGAAGCTGGTCACGATCACCGGCACGCCCGCGTTCTGCGCCGCCTTCACGTCGGAAATGCTGTCGCCGACCATCAGCGCGCGGCCCGGCGAGCCGCCGCAGGCGGCGATGGCCGTGAGCAGGTGGCGCGCGTCGGGCTTGGGCGCGGGGGCGCGGTCGGGGCCGACGACCGCAGCGAACCGGCGCGTCAGGCCGGTGGCGTCCAGCAGGGCGAGCGACAGGTCTGTGCGCTTGTTGGTGCAAACCGCCAGGGCCGCGCCCTCGTCGGCCAGTAGGTCGAGCGTGGCCTCCAACTCGTCGAACAGCACGCTCTCCAGGGCGATACGGCCGAGATAGATGTCGATGAACCGGCCGAACAGGCGCTCCAGCGTAACCTCGTCCAGCGCCGCGCCGGCCTGGGCGAAGCCGCGCTGTATCATGGCTTTGGCGCCTTGCCCCACCAGGTGGCGCGCCTGGCTCAGGTCGGCGGACGGCAGGCCCTCTTCGGCCAGCACGCCGTTGAGCGCGCCGATCAGGTCGGGGGCGGTGTCGATCAAGGTGCCGTCTAGGTCGAAGACGATCACGGCGCCCGCCAGGGGCGCGGGACGGGGAAGCGAAGACAGGGCAGGTCTCCTGTGTAAAGGCATCGCCGTTTCGGCTAAATCGACCGTGAGCGCAATGTTCGAGTCGGCTGCGGCCGTCCGGTTCAAGCGTGGGAGGTTCGAATGACGCGACGCGCCGCCGTGATCCTGGCCGCGGGCCAAGGCACCCGCATGAAATCGCCCACCCCAAAGGTGATGCACAAGGTGGGCGGACGGGCCATGCTCGACCGCGCGATCGACGCCGCCCAGGAGCTGGGCTGCGAGCGGATCGTGGTGGTGGTGGGCGCGCACAGCCCCGCCGTGGGCGAACACGCCGCCGCGCGGCTGGGGCCCGGCGCGATCGCTTTGCAGGACCCGCCGCTGGGCACCGGCCACGCGGTGCTGGCGGCGCGGTCGGCCCTGGCGGGGTTCAAGGGCCATGTGGTGGTGACCTACGCCGACTGCCCCCTGCTCGACGCGGCGGCGATCGAACCCCTGTTCGACCTGCACGACACCGGCGCGGACCTGGCGGTGCTGGGCTTCGAGGCGGCCGATCCGGGCGCCTACGGCCGGCTGATCCTGGGGGAGGACGGGGCGCTGGAGCGCATCGTCGAGGCCAAGGAGGCCAGCCCCGAAGAACTGGCGGTGAGCGCCTGCAATTCGGGCGTGCTGGCGGCGGACGCGGAGCTGCTGTTCGACCTGTTGAGCGAGGTGCGCGCCGATAACGCCAAAGGCGAATACTATCTGACCGACGTGGTGGGCCTGGCGGTAGGACGCGGGCTGGCGGCCCAGACCACCTTCGCCCCCGAAAGCGCGGTGATGGGCGTCAACTGCCAGGCCGAACTGGCCGCCGCCGAGGCCGCGTTCCAGACGCACAAGCGCTGTATCTTCATGGCCTCTGGGGTATCGATGAGCGCGCCCGAGACGGTGCACTTTTCGTGGGACACCCAGGTCGCGGGCGGGGCCGTGATCGAGCCCTACGTCGTGTTCGGCCCCGGCGCGAAGATCGAGTCGGGGGCGCACATCCGGGCGTTCAGCCATATCGAGGGCGCGGTGGTGCGCGCCGGCGCCATTGTCGGACCCTATGCGCGCCTGCGCCCGGGCGCCGACATCGGGCCGGACGCCCACGTGGGCAACTTCGTTGAGGTCAAGAACGTGACCCTGGGCGCGGGGGCCAAGGCCAACCACCTGAGCTACCTCGGCGACGGGGTGGTGGGCGCCCGGACCAACATCGGCGCCGGCACGATCTTCTGCAACTACGACGGCTTCGACAAGGCGCGCACGGAGATCGGCGAGGGGGCCTTCATCGGCTCCAACACCCTGCTGGTCGCGCCGGTCAGCGTGGGCGACCGCGCCTTCACCGGCACCGGCTCGGTCATCACCGAGAACGTCGAGCCGGACGCCCTGGCCCTTGGCCGCGCGCGCCAGACGACCAAGCCGGGCTGGGCGACGGCCTTTCGCGCGCTCAAGGCCGCCCGGCGCAAGGAGCGGTGATGAGCGACGTCGAGCTGCAGAAGAAACGCTCGGGCGAGGCCGCCGCCGCCCTGGTCCAGGACGGCATGACCGTGGGGCTCGGCACGGGCACCACCGCGGCCTATCTGGTCAAGGCGCTGGGCGAGCGGGCTTGGGCCGAGGGCCTGAAGCTGCGCTGTGTGGCCACGTCCGAAGCGACTGCGAGCCTGGCGGCGGCGGTGGGCCTGACCGTCATCGACCTGAACGACGCGGGCGGGATCGACCTGACCATCGACGGCGCCGATGAGATCGGGCCGGGCCTGTCGCTGATCAAGGGCGGGGGTGCGGCCTTGCTGCGCGAGAAGCTGGTGTGGGAGGCGTCCAAGCGCTGCGTTGTGATCGCCGACGCGGCCAAGGCCGTGCCGCGCCTGGGCAAGTTTCCCCTGCCGATCGAGGTGGTCGCGTTCGGACACAAGACCACGGCGCTACGCCTGTGCGACGCCCTGGCCGAGGCCGACATCGGCATAGCGCCGCGCCTGCGGGTCAAGGACGGCAAGCCCGTGGTGACCGATGGCGGCAATTATATTTACGACGCCGCCTGCGGCGTGATCGCCGATCCGGCCCTGCTGGCCGACGCCCTAAAGAGCGTCACCGGCGTGGTCGAACACGGCCTGTTCCTCGACCTGGCCGAGGAGGCGATCCTGGGGACCGACTCCGGCGTGGAGCGGCTTCTGCCCTAGTCGCGGTTGACCGGGCCGCGTACTCGCCCATCTATGCGCCACGGCGCCGCTCGGGCGCCGGCGCGCGGGAGCCGACCATGGCCGACTACGACTACGATCTGTTCGTCATCGGCGCGGGTTCGGGCGGCGTGCGGGCGGCCAGGCTCGCGGCGCTGATGGGCAAGCGGGTGGCGGTGGCCGAGGAAGACCGGGTCGGCGGCACCTGCGTGATCCGCGGCTGCGTGCCCAAGAAGCTGATGGTCTACGCCTCGGAGTTCTCGCATCTGATGGCTCAGGCCGAGAGCTATGGCTGGTCCAAGCCCGAGAGCCGCTTCGACTGGACCAAGTTCCTCGAGGCCAAGGAGGTCGAGATCGGGCGGCTGTCGGGGGCTTACGCCTCCAACATCGCCAAGTCTGGCGCCGAACTGATCCACGCCAAGGCGCGGCTGACGGGCCCCCACACCATCGAACTGGTCGGCAAGCACCGGACGGTCACGGCCGACATTATCCTGATCGCCACCGGCGGGCGCGTGTCGGTGCCGGCCAACGTGCCGGGCATCGAGCATGTGATCACCTCCAATGAGGCGTTCCACCTCGAGCGCCTGCCCAAGAGCATCGTGGTGGTGGGCGGCGGCTATATCGCGGTGGAGTTCGCCGGCATCTTCAACGGCCTGGGCGTGGACACCACCCTGGTCTATCGCGGCCCGAACATCCTGCGCGGCTTCGATGAGGATGTACGCTCGCACCTGTCCGACGAGATCGAGCGGCGCGGGATCAAGCTGATGGTCGGAACGCAGCACGTGGGCATCGACAAGACCGAGGCTGGCTTGGTCAGCCGGCTGGACAACGGCGTGACCCTGACCACCGATCAGGTGATGTTCGCCACGGGTCGGGCGCCCTATGTCGAGGGCCTCGGGCTGGAGTCCGCCGGCGTGGCCCTGACTGAGAGCGGCGCGATCGCCGTCGATGACTATTCGCGCACCAATGCGCCCAACATCTACGCCGTGGGCGACGTGACCGATCGCATCAATCTGACGCCCGTGGCCATCCGCGAGGCCGCCGCCTTCGCCGCCACGGTGTTCGGCGGCAAGCCGACGCGCTTCGACCACGAACTGGTGCCGACCGCGGTGTTCTCCCAGCCCCCCGTCGGCTGCGTGGGCATGACCGAGGGCGAGGCGCGGCGCACCCGCCAGCGGGTCGACATCTACACCACCCGCTTCCGGCCGATGAAGGAGGCCTTCGCCGGAGGCGCCGAGCGGGTGCTGATGAAGCTGGTGGTCGACGGCGCCACGGACGTGATCCTGGGTTGCCACATCGTCGGGCCTGAATCGCCCGAGATGATCCAACTGGCGGCCGTGGCCATCAAGATGGGCGTGACCAAGGCCGACTGGGACAACACCTGCGCCCTGCACCCGACCATGGCCGAGGAGCTGGTGACCATGCGCGAGAAGGTCGCGCCCATCCAGATGAGCGCGGCCGAGTAAAACGTTCCTCTCCCTTAGGAAATGCGACGAGGGCGGTTTTGCCAAGCGCGGCCACTTGCTTTAAAAGCCGCGCCTCCTAACTGAGCGCACGCCATGACTGAACGCTGGACCCCCGCGTCCTGGAGATCGAAGCCGGCCAAACACATCCCGTCCGACTACCCGGACGCGGACGCCTTGGCGCGTGTCGAAGCCGAACTGCGCGGGATGCCGCCCCTGGTGTTCGCGGGCGAGGCGCGCCGGCTGAAGGCGCTGCTGGGCGACGTGGCGGCCGGCAAGGCGTTTCTGCTGCAGGGCGGCGATTGCGCGGAGAGCTTCAAGGAGTTCGCCGCAGACAACATCCGCGACACCTTCCGCCTGATCCTCCAGATGGCGGTGGTGCTGACCTTCGCCGGCGGCAAGCCGGTGGTGAAGCTGGGCCGCATGGCGGGCCAGTTCGCCAAGCCGCGCTCCTCGCCGGTCGAGGTTCAGGGCGAGGTGTCCCTGCCGTCGTACCGCGGCGACAACATCAACGGCATGGAGTTCGACGCGAGCGTTCGCACGCCCGACCCCCAACGGCTGCTGCGCGCCTATCACCAGTCGGCCTCGACGCTGAACCTGCTGCGCGCCTTCGCCAACGGCGGCTACGCGGACCTGAACAACATTCACCGCTGGACGCTGGGCTTCGTCGACGACAGTCCGCAAGGCGCCCGCTATCAGGCCCTGACCGACAAGATCTCCGAGACCCTGGCCTTCATGCAGGCGATCGGCGTCAATCCGAACACCTACCCGGGCATGCACCAGGTGGAGTTCTTCACCAGCCACGAGGCGCTGCTGCTCGGCTACGAGCAGGCGCTGACCCGCGTCGATTCCACCTCAGGCGACTGGTACGACTGTTCGGCGCACCTGCTGTGGATCGGCGAGCGCACGCGGCAACTCGACCATGCGCACGTCGAGTTCATGCGCGGGATCAAGAACCCGATCGGCCTGAAGGTCGGTCCGACGCTCGAGCCCGACGAACTGCTGGGCCTGATCGACGCGCTCAACCCGGACAACGAGCCGGGCCGGTTGACGCTGTACGGCCGCTTCGGCGCCGACAAGATCGACGCGCGCCTGCCGCGCCTGCTCAACGCTACGCGCAAGGAAGGCCGCGCGGTGGTGTGGGCGATCGATCCGATGCACGGCAACACCCTGACGGCGTCCAACGGCTACAAGACCCGCCCATTCGACCGCGTGCTGTCTGAGGTCAAGAGCTTCGTCGAGATCGCCCGCGCCGAGGGCGTGCATCCGGGCGGCGTACACCTGGAGATGACCGGGGCGGACGTCACCGAATGCCTGGGCGGGGCGCGCGCCTTGACCGAGACCGATCTGGCCGACCGGTATCACACCCATTGCGACCCGCGCCTGAACGCCGAGCAGGCGCTGGAGTTGGCGTTCCTGGTGGCCGAGCGTCTGCGGGACGACCGCGCGCTGGGCTCATTCAAGGCTGCGGTCTGACCACAGGCTCGCCGCTGGGCGTTACGCCGCGCGCACGCGACGGAAATTAATAGAAATTTTTACGGGGCTCCCTTCACAAGGCTTTTGGCGCGTTGTCTTTCACGCGCGGGGCAGCCAATCGGGAGCCAATGTCGAGACCGTCTGAACGAGGGGCCATAGCCGGTCGCGCCGCTCTGAGCGCCGCCTGGGTCGTGGCGTCGCGCCTGGGCGCTCGCTCGATCGATTTCGTCACGCTGCTGGTCCTGACGCGCGCCCTGACTCCTAAGGACTTCGGCCTGGTGGCCATCGCCATGACCCTCGTGCAGATCATGGAGGCCATCTTCGAGCTGCCGATCTCGCAGGTTCTGGTGCGGTCCGAGGCGCTGACCCCGCCGATGATGCATACGGCCTTCACCATGGGCGCGGCGCGCGGGGCGGCCCTGGCGCTCATCCTCGGCGCGGCCGCCTGGCCCTTCGCCAGGCTCTATAACGACGACCGGCTGATCCCGCTGATCATGTTCCTCAGCCTGGCGCCGGCCATGCGCGGCATCGCCAGTCCGGCCATGGCGCACTTCTGGCGCAACCTGAATTTCCGGCCGGACGCCATCATCGAGATCAGCGCCAAGATTCTCGCCGGCGTGATCGCCGCGGGCCTAGGGCTGTTCACCCACAGCTATTGGGCCATCGCATCCGCCACGGTGCTGGGCCCCATGTTCATGGCGATGGGGTCCTATATGTTCGCCCCTTCCGCTGTCCGCCTCAGTCTGGTGGAGTGGCGCGCCTTCGCCGGCTTCATGGGCTGGACCACGGCGGCCCAGGTGCTCGTGGCCCTGAACTGGCAGGCCGACCGCCTGATCGTCGCCCGGTTCGTGCCGCGGGCGGAACTGGGCCTGTTCAGCATGGCCAGCGACCTGTCGGGCTTACCCGAGCAGGCCCTGCTCAAGCCGATCTACCAGCCGACCTTCTCGGCCTTCGCCCTGGTGCGCAATGACCGCGCGCGTCTGGGCGACGCCTATCAGAACACAGCCGCCGCGGTGTTCTCCGTGGGCCTGCCGCTAATGCTCGGCCTGGGCCTTCTGGCTCATCCCGCCGTGCAGGTGGTGCTGGGCGCCAAGTGGATGGAGGCCTCCAACTACCTGCAGTGGATGGCCCTGCTGCTGATCATGCCCCTGCTCAACGCCCCGGTGACGCCCTTGGCGATGGTGGAGGGCCGCTCGGACATCTTCATGCGCATCAACCTGTGCGAACTGGTGATCAAGATTCCGGCCACCCTCGTGGGCGTCTGGTACATGGGGCCGATGGGCGTGATCATCGCCCGAACGGTGTCGGCTGCGATCATGGTGCTGGTCTCGATGGGCTTCGTGCGCATGCTGGCGGGCGTGCCGATCCTGCGCCAGCTCAAGCGGCCTTCGCGTCCCCTGATCGCGGGAACGGCCATGGCCGGCGCCCTGGTGCTGTTGCGGGCCTACCTGCTGCCCTTGTCGGGGGTGGCCCTGACGGCGGGCCTGGCCGCCTGCAGCCTGGCTGGGCTGCTGATCTATGTCGCCGTCCTGGCCGGCCTGTGGCTGGCGTCCGGCCGGCCGCCCGGCTTCGAGAGCTGGCTGCTGGAACGGGCGTCCGGCATCCTGGCGCGCCGCACGGCCAAAGCGGCCTAACCCTCGCCCAGGGGCGGCTGGCAACCGGCCGGGTGCTTGCGCCAGTCGTAGCTGTACATCCGCACGTACTTCACCCGCAGGACCGAGGGGTTGGGCGTATGGTCGGTCGGGGAGCCGGCGCCCAGCGCGAGGTTGACCAGGGGATAGGACGGCTTGGTCAGTTCCGGAGGGGTGGGCGCTTCCCACACTGGCTTGCCGTCAAGGAAAAAGGTCAGCCTCTGCGGTGAAATGAACACCCCGTAGTTATGGAAGTCGTTGACCAGGGAGAAGGGCAAGACCATCACCTTCTTGGACTCGTGGCGCGAGCGGGCTTCCGCGGCCCCGTCGTACCAGGCGTGGACCGAGGCCTCGTAGGACCACACGGTGCGGCCGTAATACTCCACCACGTCGATTTCGGTGCTCGGCGACTTGTCGGTGGCGGGCTTGAGGGCGCCCAGCCAGAACGCCGGCCACGTGCCCTCACCCGGCGGGAACCGCATGCGCGCTTCGAAATAGCCGTACATCAGCCCTTCGCCGCGCCCGCTGGGATCGGCCGCCGCGATCAGGCCCGAGCGCCATTTGCCGTCGCGATCCTTGCTGGCGACGATCTGCAATTCGCCGTCGCGCACAAAGAACGGTCCATCGGGTTGGGGGTCGCTGAACTCGGCGTCGCCGAAATCGCCGTTCCAGGGCGTGTGGGCTGTCCAACCGCCGCCGGGCGGCAGGACGTGGGGCGCGACCTGGAAGCGGCTGAAGTCATCCGAGAACGCCAGCTTGAGGCTGCAGATCGGCAGATCTTCTGCGGCGGCGGGCCGAGCTAATGTCGTGATCGCCAGACCGGCCGCCACAACCGTCGCCGGAGCGGTCAAGCGCCGCGGCCTCACCGCAGGATCTCCCGGCTCAGTCGAACATGCTCGGCGACGTAGGCTTGGCAGCCCAGTTCTCCTTGGCGCATCCGTTCCTGGACGCGCTTGGCCTTGGCCAAGGCCTCCTCGCCGTGGGTCATCACATGCCGTATCGCGGCGCTTAACGCCGATGGGTCGCCGGGCGGCACGAAATAGACGTCGTCATCGCTGAAATAGGCGCGCAGCCCGCCAATGTCGGTGATGATGAGCGGCGCGCCGCGGACCACCGCCTCGAGCGCAGCGGTGATCCCGCTGGCGTGATGGTTGGGTTTTAGAGGCACGCACACCACCGAGGCGTCGGTATAGGCCCGCAGCAGTTCAGGGTTGGTCTTGGCGGAGTGGATGGACACGTTCGGCGCCTTGGCCAGGGCCGCGTTGGCGGTGCCCGACAGGATGGTCAGGGTGACATCGGGATCGTCCGCCGTGGCCGCCACCAGGGTTGACCAGTCGCGGTGCCGGTCATTGCCAACCGACAGCACCTTCAGGGGCTGGGCGGTGCGCTGGACAGGCTCGACCAGGTCCTCGCCGGGAATGCCGAACTTGACGAACGCCTTGGGCTTGCCTGGAAACAGGCGCTCGGCGATGGCCATGTTCTCGGGCGAGAGAAAGGTCATCAGGTCGATGCGCTTGATCAGGCGGCGGCAGAGCGTGCGCTGCAGGGGATTGAGCCGGGGCCAGGAGTCGAACAGCCACACGGTCTGGCCCAAAATGGGAACTTTCCAGCCCAGCAGCAGCACCAGCGCGGAAACCGCCAGATATTGCGACTCCGTGTGCGTCCACACGATGTCGGCCTTGTGAATGTGAGACCGTTGGCGCCAGGCGTGGATGATGTCGAAGCCCAGAATGACCCTAAGCGACAAGCGAATGAACTTGATCAGGATGTTTTCGGGGTCGGAGGCCGAAAAAGTGACCTCGCAATCCATATGTTCCGCTCGGTCGTATCCATAGGGCGTCGGGTCGTTGATTCCGACCAGCCGGCCCTGAGTCCGCGCTTCCCGCCACTGGTTCGCGTCTTTATTTCGCGCGAGATGCACGAATACTTTCATCGAACAGCCCAATTCTTCAGCGCCCCGGAACAATTTCCACGGTCCTTGATTTGCCGGTTCGGGTCAAGCGTCCGCCGACCGGCCAACGCAGGGCGGGCCCATGGCTTGGTCTTGTTCGACAGCGGGCGCTTGCCCCCGGCTCCGTCTCGGGCCTTTACTGCACGATGCAAGAGCGAGGCCAGGCATGCCGGTGATCGGCGCATTGAAGCTGAAAGCCCAGATCGTGTGCGGCGACCAGTTCGCCATGGGCCCCGGCAAGGCCGACGTGCTCGATGCGATCGCGCGCGAAGGCTCTATTTCGGCCGCCGGCCGCTCGCTCGGCATGAGCTACCGCCGGACGTGGCTGCTCGTCGACACCATGAACCGATGCTGGAGCGGGCCTTTGGTGGAAACCACCGCCGGCGGCGGCCAGTCCAAGGGCGCGCGCCTTACGGTTCTTGGCCGTGACGTGCTGGCGGCCTACCGCGGTCTGGAGGCGCGCCTGGCCGAGGCGTCCAATAGCGAAGCGCTTGTGGCGCTGTCGGCCAAACTCCTGCCGGAGCCCCGCCCCGCGCAGGAACACGCTCCTGTGGATGGCTAGAGCGGCTTGCCGCAGGCGGTCTTGGGCGGGGCCAGCGCGGGGTTGGTCAAGAAGGCCTCGTCGGTCAGGGCTTGCAGGAACGCCGCCAAATCGTCGGCCTCGATCGCGTCGGGCCCCGAACCGCTCAGGCTGCGGTCGCGAAGCGGGTTAGGGCCCGGTCCATAATGGCGCAGGATGGCCAGGGCCAGGTCGCCGACCGAGCCGTCGTGCATGTAAGGCCCGGTCACGGACAGGTTGCGCAGGCTGGGCGTGCGGATCTTGCCTTCGTCGCCGCGCGCGCCCGTGTGCTCGCGCAGGCCGTGGTCCGAGGCCGGATAGCCGCCTCTGCCGTCAACGTCGTAGAGCCCGACGTTATGATAGGCGTTGTCGGTGAAGTTCGCGCCGGCATGGCAGGAGTCGCACTTGAACTTACCGAAGAACAGCGCCTCGCCGCGCCGGGCGACGGTTGTCAGCGCGCTCGGGTGCCAAGACCGTGGTGACCCAGTTCCAGAACGTCGGCAACGGCGCCTACTTGGGCCTGGAAGGGTCGCTGTCGGCCCGGCTGAGCAGCCAGATCACGGCCGGCGGCAACTTCACCTGGATCGCGCAGAGGTTCCACGTCCCGGGCGGTACGGTTTACAAGCCGACCGACACGCCCACCGACAAGGTGGTGCTCTACGCCGACTGGACGCCGATCGAGCGCCTGCACGTGCAGCCGGACCTTGAGATCGCGTCAGATCGCTGGGAGGTCAACGCCGCCAGCACCGGCTATCAGCGCGACGGCGCCTTCCGCCTGCTCAACGCGCGGGTCGCCTACGACTTCCCGCAGGGGGTCGAGTTGGCGCTGGGCGCGCGCAACCTTCTGGACCAGAACTATCAGCTGGCCGTCGGCTATCCCGAGCCGGGCCGCAGCGTCTTTCTCAGCGCGCGGTACAAGTACTGAGGCGCAGGCAAGCGGGCTGGCCTCAGAGATTGAGGATCCAGCCCTCTTCGCGCGAGGCGGCTTCGGCCTGATCGTCGGACAGGTCCTTGGGCGCGCCGAAGGCGGCGCCCAGCTTGCCGGTCTCGTCCAGCTTGGCGATGCGCTCGGCCAGGGCGCGCGCTATGGCCTGCTCCTTGCTCTCGCCCTGCGCCGGCGCCGAGGCGCCCAGGCCCAGCATGACCTCGGCGGCCACCACCTCGACCCCGTCCAGGTCGGCGGCCTTAAGGTCCTTGAAGCCCGTCTCGAACGGCCAGGCCTTGAACGCCTCGCCGCGCGCCTTGCGCAGCCGGCGGACCATGGGAATGCCCAGGATCGCCTGGGGGCCGGTGGCCCCGGCGTAATACAGCTTCCAGATCGACGGCCCTTTCACCGCCAGATCGGCGTAGCGGAATTCCGGCAGATCGCCCGCGCCGTGCTCATGCGGCCGTTTGGGCTGCAGCGTGGTCAGGGTGTCGCGCGGCGGGCAGCCCCAGAAGGGGAAGGGCCCGCCTGTGACGCGCCGGTTGATCTCGGCGCCGACGCCAAAGCGGTTGTTGAGGTTGTCGGCCTTGTCCTTGACCATATGGTCCAGATAGTCCCACACCGCCGACCAGGGCTCGCCTTCGAGCTTGAGCCCGGCGGCCAGCCCGCGCGGAAAGCCCAGCGGAAAGTCCAGGCCGAGGAAGGCGCGCTCATTGCGCTTTTTCAGGTCGTCGAGGATGGCGATCAGGCGCTTCTCCGCCTCCGCGCGCGTGGGCGTGACCACGGCCTCGAACGACAGGCGGAAGCGCACATCGCGCTTGAGCACGCCCAGCAGGACGCTGTCTGAACCGGCGCCCGGCTTGGCCGCGGCGCTCCAGTCGACGATGATGTAGGCGTTGAACAGGCGGGACACCGCAGGCTCCCCAAAGGCGACGGCGCATCTATCCTAAGCCGCGTCCCGGCGGAAAGCCCCATGTGCGTTGGCGACGGGAAATTGGGCGCAACAATGCGAGAGAAAACGTGATCGGTCCGGGGTTGCGCTCAGCGGCGACGGCGGACACCTTCCGCTGCGTTGCAACATGAGCTTGGCTGTGGAATGAGCGATCTGAGAGCGGGCGTTGTCGGCGCTGGTGTGTTTGGCGGCTACCACGCTAACAAATACGCGGCGCTGGAGGGCGTGGCCCTGGTTGGCGTGCTCGACGCCGATCCGCAACGCGGCGAGGCGCTCGCCGGCAAGCTGGGCGCCGAGGCCTTCACCGATCCGGCGGCGTTCTTCGACGGTCTGGATGTGGTGACGATCGCCGCGCCGGCCAGCGCCCATGCCGAGATCGCGGCCTTGGCCCTGCGAAGCGGCGTGCACGCCTATGTGGAAAAACCCCTGGCGCCGAGCGTGTCCGAAGGCCGCTTTCTGGTGGAGCTGGCCCAGGCCCAACGGCTGGTGCTGGCGGCCGGCCATCAGGAACGCGCCATCTTCCGCGCCATGGGCCTGCTGGAGGCGCCCGAACGGCCGGTGCGGATCGAGGCGGTGCGCCGCTCGTCCTATTATCCTGGTCGGGGCACCGACGTGTCTTGTGGCCTGGACATGATGATCCACGACTACGATCTGGCCCTGGCGCTAAACCCATCCACGCCCACGTCGGTCGCGGCGACGGGCCGCATCGCGCACGGCCCGCGCCTGGACGAAATCTTCACCGAGATCGTGTTCGACGACGGGATGGTGCTGACCGTGGACGGGTCGCGCCTCGATGATGCCCGCAAGCGGACGATGAAGATCGTCTATCCGTCGGGCGTGGTCGCGGTGGACTTCATGGCCAAGACCTTCTCCAACACCACGCCCTTCCCCCTGAACCCCGACTATGCCGAGACGCCGGACGGGAAGGACCCGCTGGGCGCCAGCGTGCAGGGGTTCCTGGACGCCGTTCGCGGGACCGCGCCGCGCCCGCTGGTCACTGGCGCTGAGGCCTTGCGCGCGCTCGACCTGGCATTGAAGGTCGACGAGGCGGTCCAGCCAGCCGCCTAACCCGCCTCGCTCTGGAAACCCAACGCCGATGGGCTTATGTGGACGGGCGCCGCGCCGCCTGAGGCGAGGCTGACCGCCAGGATTTGCTATGCCTCCGTACCGTTCGCGAACTTCCACCCACGGCCGCAACATGGCCGGCGCCCGCGGCCTTTGGCGCGCCACCGGCATGAAGGACTCCGACTTCGGCAAGCCTATCATCGCCGTGGTCAACTCCTTCACCCAGTTCGTCCCGGGCCATGTGCACCTGAAGGACCTGGGCCAGATGGTGGCCCGCGAGATCGAGCGCGCCGGCGGCGTGGCCAAGGAATTCAACACCATCGCCGTGGACGACGGCATCGCCATGGGCCACAGCGGCATGCTCTACAGCCTGCCGTCGCGCGAACTGATCGCGGACAGCGTGGAGTACATGGTCAACGCCCACTGCGCCGACGCCATGGTCTGCATTTCCAACTGCGACAAGATCACCCCCGGTATGCTGATGGCCGCCATGCGGCTGAACATTCCGGCCGTGTTCGTGTCGGGCGGGCCGATGGAAGCGGGCAAGGTCGTGCTCAAGGGCAAGGAAGTGGCGCTCGACCTGATCGACGCGATGATCGCGGCGGCCGACGACAAGATCACCGACGAAGAGGTCACCGCCATCGAGCGCTCGGCCTGCCCGACTTGCGGCTCGTGCTCGGGCATGTTCACCGCCAATTCGATGAACTGCCTGACTGAAGCTCTGGGCCTGAGCCTGCCCGGCAACGGCTCCGTCCTGGCCACCCACGCCGACCGCCAGCGCCTGTTCCTGGAAGCGGGACACTTGGTCGTCGACCTGGCGCGCCGGTGGTACGAGCGGAACGACGCCAGCGTCCTGCCACGCTCCATCGCCAGCTTCGAGGCGTTCGAGAACGCCATGAGCCTGGACATCGCCATGGGCGGCTCGACCAACACCGTGCTGCACCTGCTGGCGGCGGCCATGGAGGGCGGGGTGCCCTTCACCATGGCCGACATCGACCGGCTGTCGCGCAAGGTGCCGTGCCTTAGCAAGGTCGCGCCGGCCAAGAGCGATGTGCACATGGAAGACGTGCATCGCGCTGGCGGCATCATGGCCATCCTGGGCGAGTTGGACCGCGCGGGCCTGCTGCACACCGAGCTGCCGACCATCCACGCGCCCTCGATGGGCGAGGCTATCGCCCGTTGGGACATCCGCCAGACCAACAGCGAGACGGTCACCACCTTCTACAAGGCCGCGCCGGGCGGCGTGCCGACCCAGACCGCCTTCAGCCAGTCGCGGCGCTGGGAGGAGCTTGATCTCGACCGGCAGGGCGGCGTGATCCGCGACGCCGAGCACGCCTTCTCCAAGGACGGGGGCCTGGCGGTTCTGTTCGGCAACCTGGCGGCGGACGGCTGCATCGTGAAGACGGCGGGCGTCGACGACAGCAACCTCACCTTCGAGGGCCCGGCCAAGGTCTATGAGAGCCAGGACGACGCGGTTTCGGCCATTCTCACCGGCAAGGTGGTGGCGGGCGACGTGGTGGTGATCCGCTACGAAGGGCCCCGCGGCGGCCCGGGCATGCAGGAGATGCTTTATCCGACTAGCTATTTGAAATCCAAGGGCCTGGGCAAGGCCTGCGCCCTGGTCACTGACGGCCGCTTCTCCGGCGGCACCTCGGGCCTGTCGATCGGCCATGTGTCGCCCGAGGCCGAGGAGGGCGGGGTGATCGCCCTGGTGCACGACGGCGACCTGATCCAGATCGATATCCCGAACCGCAAGATCGAACTGGCGGTGCCCGAGAACGTTCTGGCCGAACGCAAGGCCGAGATGGAAGCCCGGGGACCGGCGGCCTATAAGCCCGCCTCGCGCGAGCGCGTAGTTTCCTCGGCGCTCAAGGCCTACGCCGCCTTCGCCACCAGCGCGGCCAAGGGCGCCGTGCGCGACGTGTCCCGGCTCAACTAGCTAGTCGTCAACATCCTCGTCATCGTCCTCGTCCCACGGCGGCGTCTCGGCGAACATATCGCCCTGGATCGTCGATTTTGGGCGGGCCGGGGCGGGCAGGCGCGCGACGGGCGCGGCGGACGGCGGCGCAACCTCGAGGGGTTCGGGATCGGGCTCCAGCTCGAGCTCAAGGTCCTGCCCTCGCTCACTGTCCAGCGCGCGCGACGGCGCCGGCTGGCGCAGGATCGCCTCCACCCCGGAAATCCAGCGGCGGCACGTGGTGATCGCCTGACCGGCGGTGGCGCGCTCGCGTTTGGAGGTGTCGGTCGGCGGCCAAAGCTCCAATTCGAAGTCGGGATCGCGCGGGTTGTCGAAGATCAGGCGCAGCGAGACGCGGTGGGCTGAGCTGGGCGCCTGGTCCAGCGCGCGGCGCGGCTCGCCGCGATAGGCGCGCGCGGCCACCTGATCGTCGAGGATCAACTCCGCGCCCACCAACTGATTGAGCCTGTAGATCAGCCCTTTGACCCCGCCATCCCACAACACGGCGATCCGGCCTTGCTCAAGATTGAGACCCGCGCCGCGTCCGCGTCCGGGCGCGATGATCACCGACTCCGGCGGCCCGCCCAACGCCGCGCGCAGGTATCGCCGCAGCCGACGCTCCTCGTCGCGCCACCACGCCGCCGCCGACCCGGCCACGGTGACGAGGCACCCGGCCAGGGCGAGCAACAACAGATTGCGCAGCGCTTCATGCATCGCGGTTAAGGTTAGGGATATTCGCGGCGGCTGTCAGGCCTGGAGCTCTCGATGGAGTTTCAGAGTAATGAAAATGGGCTTCTGCAAAATAGCGGCCTGACCCCTAAAGCCCCAGCTCCACCACCACCGGCACGTGGTCGGAGGGCTTTTCCGCCGCGCGTTCGTCACGGTGAATCTCCACGCTCTTGAGCCGGTCGGCCGCCTGGGGCGACAGCAGGACGTGGTCGATGCGGATGCCATGGTTGCGGGGCCAGGCGCCGGCTTGGTAGTCCCAGAAGGTGTAGCCGCCCGGCGCGCCGTCGGCCTGCATATAGGCGTCGGTGAGGCCCAGCCATTGAAGCCCGCGGTAGGCGGCGCGGCTTTCCGGCTGGAACAGGGCGTCGCCGGTCCATGAGGCCGGATCGTCGGCGTCGGCCGGTCCCGGGATCACGTTGAAGTCGCCGGCTATGGCCAGAGGCTCCTCAAAGGCCAGAAGTTCGGCCGCGTGCTTCTTCAGCCGCTCCATCCAGCGCAGCTTGTAGGTGAACTTGTCCGTGCCGATCGGATTGCCGTTGGGCAGATAGATGCCGACCACGCGCACCGGCGTGGGGCCCGATACCACCGCCTCGATGTAGCGGGCATGGTCGTCCTCGTCTTCGCCGGGCAGACCCTTGCGCACGTCCTCCAGGGGCGTTTTCGACAGCATGGCCACGCCATTGTAGGTTTTCTGGCCGTGGACCTCGACGTTGTAGCCGAGGGATTCAAAGGCTTCGCGCGGGAACTTCTCGTCCACGCACTTGAGTTCCTGCAGGCAGGCGACATCGGGCTGCACGCGCGTGAACCAGTCGAGCACCGTGGGCAGGCGCGCGTTGATCGAGTTCACATTCCAGGTGGCGATGCGCATGAAGAGCCTGACCAAGCGAGGCGTGGGGCGAGGCGCGCGAGGCTAGGCTGCGGCGCGGCGCGGTTCAAGGGCGCGCGGGCCGGCAAAAATCGCACGGGCGCGGCCGAGCTCGGGAACACAGCGACGCCCCAGGCTGTTTCCGTGGCGTGAGCCGCGTTCATGGCGTCTGTAGCCGCGGGAGTTCTGTGTTGGCGACGGGCGAGGGCCAGAGGGGCGAAGCGCGTGGCCAGCTGCCCGCGGGCGTTCCATGGGCTCGGCCGTTCGCCATATTCGGATCGGCGCTGTGGCTGAGCGCGTGCCACGGCGGCGTGCTCGATCCGAAGGGCGTGATCGGCGTCCAGGAAAAGACCATCCTCCTCGACGCGCTCGCCGTGATGCTGGCCATCGCCATCCCGACTATCGTCGGCGCCCTGGCCTTCGCCTGGTGGTTTCGCGACTCCAACCCCAAGGCGCGCTACAGGCCCGAGTTCGTCTATTCCGGCCGGGTGGAGCTGCTGGTCTGGTCCATCCCCATCCTGACCATCCTGTTCCTGGGCGGTCTGACCTGGATCGGCTCCTACCAGCTCGATCCGCGCCGCCCGATCGCTTCGTCCGCGCCCGCGCTGAACGTCCAGGTCGTGTCGTTGGATTGGAAGTGGCTGTTCATCTATCCCGATCAGGGCGTGGCCGCCGTCAATCGGTTGGTGGTGCCGGCTGGACGACCGCTGCACCTGTCCCTGACCTCGGCCAGCGTGTTCAACGTGTTCTTCGCGCCCCAGCTGGGCAGCGAGATCTACGCCATGAACGGCATGGTCTCCGAGCTGAACCTCCAGGCCGATCAGCCCGGCGACTACTACGGCCAGTCGGCCCATTTCAGCGGCGACGGTTTCTCGGACATGCATTTCGACGTCAAGGCCGTCCCGCAGGCGGATTTCGACCGCTGGGTCGCCGGCGCCAAGGCCTCGGGACCGACCCTGGACGGGCCGGCCTACGCGGGTCTGGCCCGGCAAGGCCTGATCCAGCCGCTGACCTATCGCGCTGTTCAGATGGGTCTGTTTCAGTCGATCGCCTCCGGAGCGATCGCGGCGGGGCCGGGGCCCGCGCCAATGCCGGCCGCAGCGCCGGCGTCCATGCCCATGTCCGGTCGATAGGGGGCGTTGGCGATGTTCGGCAGACTGACCTGGGCCGCCATTCCCTTCGACCAGCCGATCCCGCTGGTCGCGGCCATGATCGTCGCGGTGATCGTGCTGGGCGCCTTGGGCTACGTCACGGCCAAGGGCTGGACGCCCTATCTCTGGCGCGAGTGGATCACCAGCGTCGACCATAAGCGCATCGGCGTGATGTACATGGCGCTGGGCGTCCTCATGCTCACGCGGGGCTTCATCGACGCCCTGATGATGCGCTCGCAGCAGGCTCTGGCCTATGGCGCCCCCGGCTATCTGCCGCCCGAGCACTACGACCAGATCTTCTCGGCCCACGGGACGATCATGATCTTCTTCGCGGCCATGCCCCTGATCATCGGCCTGATGAACTTCGCCGTGCCGCTGCAGTTGGGCGTGCGCGACGTGGCCTTCCCCACGCTCAACTCGGTCAGCTTCTGGCTGAGCTGCACCGGGGCGCTGCTGGTCAATCTGTCGCTGGTGATCGGTGAGTTCGCCCGCACTGGGTGGCTGCCCTACCCGCCGCTGAGCGAGCTGAAATACTCCCCCGGGGTCGGCGTGGACTACTATCTTTGGGCGGTGCAGATCTCCGGGGTCGGCACGCTGCTGACGGGCGTGAACTTCGTCACCACCATCCTGAAGGTGCGCGCGCCCGGCATGGGCTATATGCGCATGCCTATGTTTTGCTGGACGGCGCTGGCTTCCAACCTGTTGATTGTGGCCGCCTTTCCGGTGCTGACGGCCACCCTCGCGATGCTGTCGCTCGACCGCTACCTCGGTTTCCACTTCTTCAGCAATGACGCCGGCGGCAACCCCATGATGTTCATGAACCTCATCTGGGTGTGGGGCCATCCGGAGGTGTACATCCTGGTCCTGCCCGCGTTTGGCGTGTTCTCGGAGGTGATCTCGACCTTCTCGTCCAAGCCCCTGTTCGGCTACCGCTCGATGGTGGCGGCGACGCTGTTCATCTGCCTGGTGTCGTTCACGGTCTGGCTGCACCACTTCTTCACCATGGGGGCGGGCGCCGACGTCAACGCCTTTTTTGGCATCGCCACCAGCGTGATCGCGGTGGGCACCGGGGTGAAGATCTACAACTGGATGTTCACCATGTACGGCGGGCGGGTGCGCTTCACCACGCCCATGCTGTGGTCGCTGGCGTTCATCGTCACATTCGTCGTCGGCGGCGTGAGCGGCGTGCTGCTGGCCGTGCCGCCGGCGGACTTCGTGCTGCACAACAGCCTGTTCCTGGTGGCGCACTTCCACAATGTCATCATCAGCGGCGTGGTGTTCGCGGTGTTCGCCGGTTACGCCTACTGGTTCCCCAAGGCGTTCGGCTTCCGCCTGGACGAGCGGTGGGGCCAGATCGCCTTCTGGCTGACCCTTGCCGGATTCGTCGTCACCTTCGCTTCGCTCTACTGGGCCGGCCTTCTGGGCATGACCCGCCGGCTGCAGCATTTCGACGTGCCGATGTGGCGCGCGCCGGTGCTGTGGGCCGGGGCGGGTATGGCGCTCAGCACCGCCGGGGTGATCAGCCAGTTCACCCAGTTGTTCGTCAGCATCCGCAACCGCGCCCAATTGCGCGACCTGACCGGCGATCCCTGGGACGGCCGCTCGCTGGAATGGTCCACGCCCTCGCCGCCGCCGGCGTTCAACTACGCCGTGCTGCCCCAAGTGGACGGCGAGGAAGCCTATTGGACGGTCAAGCAGCGCGCGCGCGAACAACAGGGACTGCACGAGGAGCCTTACTACGAAGACCTGGAGATGCCGCGCAACAGCCCGACCGGCTTCATCTGCGCCGTCTTCGCCACCATGATCGGTTTCGCCCTGATCTGGCACATCTGGTGGATGGCGATCCTGGGCGGCGTCGGCGCTTACGCCACCTTCGTGGTTTTCGCCTGGCGAGATGTGCGCGAATTCGTCATTCCCGCCGCCGAGGTCGCCCGCATTGACCGCGCCAACCGTAGCAGCCGCCAACACGCGCTCGCCGGCTACAAGGGGCCTCGGCTGTGAGCGCCATCGACCCATCCCTGCCGGCCGAAGGCGACCCTCACCACCTGGGCCACGGTCATGGCGGTCGCCGGCAGGGGGAAGGCGGTATCGCCAACAAGCGCACCATCGTCGGCTACGGCTTCTGGATCTTCCTGCTGAGCGACATCGTGATGTTCTCGGCCTTCTTCGCCGCCTATGCCGTGCTGGCGGGCCAGACGGACGGCGGCCCAGGCCCGCGCCAGCTGTTCGCCGACCCGTCCAACGCGATCATCGAGACCGGCTGTCTGCTGGCGTCGAGCTTCAGTTGCGGCATGGCGAGCCTGGCCGCCTCGGCCCGGATGAAGCTCAAGTTCCACGCCGCCATGGCCGTGACCTTCCTGCTTGGCCTGGCCTTTGTGGGCCTGGAGGCGCGCGAGTTCGCCCAGATGGTCGCCGACGGGGCCGCTGCGCAGAGAAGCGCGTTCCTGTCCGCCTTCTTCACCCTGGTCGGCTGTCACGGACTGCACGTCAGCATCGGTCTTCTGTGGCTGCTGACCATGATGGCGCAGGTGGTCGCCAAGGGTTTCCGTGCCGACGTGCTGCGCCGGATCCTATGCTTCAGCCTGTTCTGGCACGCGCTCGACATCATCTGGGTGGGCCTGTTCACCGTCGTCTATCTGATCGGGAGCCGGGCATGAGCTATACGCCCCACGATTTCGGCCGCGAGCTGGCCCCGGGCGACGAGCCGCTCGACGACACCGGCGTGGCCCATGGACTGCGCGGCTATCTGGTGGGATTGGTCCTGGCGATCGGGCTGACGGTCGCCTCGTTCTATGTCGCCCACAGCGGCTTGGTGTGGGCGCCGGCCGTGGCCACGGCGCTGATCGTGCTGGCCATCGCCCAGATGGGCGTTCACCTGGTGTTTTTCCTGCACGTCACCACCGGGCCGGACAACACCAACAATGTCCTGGCCCTGGCCTACGGCGTGCTGATCGTGTTCCTGGTTCTGGCCGGATCGCTGTGGATCATGGCCCACCTCAATCACACCATGCCGCCCATGGGCGCCATGATGCAGATGCAGCGGTGAGGGCGCGTGGGGCCTAGATCGAGAAGCTGACGCCGCAGCCGCAGCTGGAGCGGGCGTTGGGATTGCGCACCCGGAACTGGGCGCCGGCCAACTCGTCGACGAAATCGATCTCCGAGCCGCGCAAAAGGTCGAGCGAGACCTCGTCCACCAAGGCCGCCGCGCCGTCGCGTTCGATCTTCAGGTCGTCGGCCTCGGCCTGCTCGACCAGGTCGAACTGATACTGGAAACCCGAGCATCCGCCGCCCTCGACCGCCACGCGCAGCATGACCGGCCGGCCTTCCTGGGCTGAGAGCTTGAGCAAGCGCTTGGCCGCGCCCTCGGTCAGGGTGACCGGCGGGGTCTTGCTCTTGGTATGGACCACGAGGGTTTCGTTCATAGGGCGGACATTGACGCAGGACGGTTAAGACTGATCCCTATATGAGGCTGCGAACGGCCGGACGAAAGGTCTGGCGTGCGATAAGGACGAGCATGCCCGTTCATCGTGACTATCCGCCAGCGCCCGCGCCTTACCGGGCGGACTCCACGCGCTCGCGCGGACGGCGCTGGCCGGAGGGCGAGAGCCGCTCGCGCACGCCGTTCGCCCGCGACCGCGACCGCATCATCCATGCTTCGGCCTTCCGCCGGCTGAAGGAAAAGACCCAGGTGTTCGTCGCCCACGAGGGCGATCACTTCCGCACGCGGTTGACCCATTCGCTGGAGGTGGCGCAGATCGCCCGCTCAATCGCGCGAGCCTTGGGGCTGGACGACGACCTGGCGGAGGCCATCGCCCTGGCCCACGACCTGGGTCACCCGCCGTTCGGCCACGCGGGCGAGGACCAGCTCGACGAGTGCATGCACGCCTTCGGCGGGTTCGACCACAATGTACAGACCTTCCGCGTCGTCACCGAGCTGGAGCGCCGCTACCCCCTGTTCGCCGGCTTGAACCTCACCTGGGAAACCCTGGAAGGCGTGGTCAAGCACAACGGGCCTGTGGCGGACCGTCTGGATCGCCCCTCGTGGCGCGCCGTGCTCGAATACGACCGCGACTATCCTCTGGAAACCCATGGCTGGGCCTCGGCCGAAGCCCAGGTGGCAGCCCTGGCCGACGACATCGCCTACAACAACCACGACGTGGACGACGGGGTGCAGGCGGGGCTGTTCGACATGGACGAACTGTCCGAGACGCCCTTGATCGGCCCGGTGATCCGCCAGACGCGCGCCGACTATCCTGGCCTTGAGCCGCGCCTGCTGCGGCTGGAAGCGGTGCGGCGCATGATCGGCGTGATGGTCGACGACGTGATGACCACGACCCTGGCGCGGGCTGAGGACAGCGGGCTGGACTCGCCCGAGGCGGTGCGCGCGCTGGGCAAGCCGCTGGTCGCCTTCTCGCCGGACATGGCCGAGGACCTGTCGGCCCTGCGCGAGTTCCTGCACACCCGCATGTACCGCCATTACCGGGTCAACCGCACGCGCAGCCAGGCGCGGCGGGTGCTGCGGGAGATGTTCGACCTGTTCCTGCACGAGCCGAACGTGCTGCCGGGCGACTGGGCCGACCGGGTGCGGACGGGGGAGGGGCCGGCGGCCAAGGCCCAGGTTGTGTGCGACTATATCGCCGGCATGACCGACCGCTTCGCGATCGAGGAGCATCGCAAGCTATTCAACCTGGACCTGTGGAATCCCTGAGACGAGTGGGGACAGGCTGTGGGTTCGCGCGCAGGGTCTGTCGTGGCTTGCCCCACGATAGACTAAAATAGGCGCGAATCACTGCGCCTCCCATTAGCGCCGGATCGCCGGAGCCCTTGTCATGTCCGACCACGAACGCGGCGCGTATTCGCCGCAGACCGACGCGCCCCTCGCTTTCGACGCCCGCCAGTCGCGCGGCGGCGGCGGCTTTCCCACCACCCTGGTGATTAGCCTGGTGGTGCTGGTGGTGCTGATCGGCGCGATCGTGCTGTTCTACCGCTCAGGCATTCGCGGCGCGAGCGAGGGCCCCGGCCAGGTCGGCGCGCCCGTGGATCAGATCAAGTCGCCAGCGCCGGCGGGCGCCCAGCCGAGCGACCAACCCGCCACTGGCCTGCAGATCTACAAGACCGAGACCCAGCCCGCCGCGCCGCCGCCGGCGCCGACCTTCGCCGCGCCGCCCGAACAGCCGCAGGCGCGCCCCGCCGCGCCGGTGCAGTCCCAGGCCCTGCCGGCGCCCCAACCCGCCCCGGCGCCCCAGTCCACGCCGGCGACAGCGCCCGCCGCGACTTCGACCCCCGCCGTGACGGCCAAGTCGGCGCCGATGGCCGCGACGGCCGCCGCAGCCGGCGCCACCGCGCCCGCCAAGTCAGCCGCCCCGCCCAAGGACGAGATCGCCGCCCTGCTCGACAAGAGCGGCGCTGCGCCGGCGACGCCTTCACCGACGACGAAGGCCGCCGCGCCGGCCAAGCCCGTCAAGCCGCCGACCGCGCCCGCCGGCGCGAGCGGCACGGGGACGACCGTGCAGATCGGCGCCTACTCATCGGAGGATCTGGCGGTCAGCGGGTGGAACAATCTGGCCACGGCCTTCCCTGCCGACATGACCGGCAAGGGCCAGCACTTCGAGCCGGTCAAGACCGCCGACGGCAAGACGCTGTATCGCGCGACTGTTTCCGGCTTCGGATCGCACGCCGGCGCCGTGGCCTTCTGCGCCAAGCTGAAGGCCGCCGGCCGCGCCTGTATCGTCAAGTAAGCCGGCGTCGTGAGCCGCCTGGCCGCGATCTTCGGCTGTTCGGGCCATCATCTGACCGACGATGAACGGGCGTTCTTCGCCGAAGCGCGTCCTTGGGGGTTCATCCTGTTCGCCCGCAACATCGCCTCGGCGGAGCAGACGGCCGCCCTGATCGAGGATCTGCGCGCGGCGGGCGGCGACGAGGACGCGCTGGTGTTCGTCGACCAGGAGGGGGGGCGGGTGCAGCGGCTAAAGCCGCCCCTGGCGCGCCTGCGTCGGCCCGCAGCGGCGTTCGGCGCGCTCTACGCCTCCGATCCGGACGTGGCGGCCGAGGCCGTGTGGCTGAACCACAGGCTGATCGCGCAGGAACTGGCGGCGCTGGGGGTCGACGCCGATTGCGCGCCGTGCCTCGATCTGCGGCTGGCGGAAACCCACGCGGTGATCGGCGACCGCGCTTTCGGGCCTGAACCGCCGGAGGTTGCGCGTCTGGGCCGCGCGGCGATGGATGGCCTGATGGCCGGCGGGGTCGCGCCGGTGATCAAGCACATCCCCGGCCACGGGCGCGCGATGGCCGACAGCCACCTGGAGCTGCCGGTGGTCGCCACCCCGTTTGAGGTGCTGGAGCATACGGATTTCGCGCCCTTCCGCGCCCTGGCCGACGCGCCCATGGCCATGACCGCCCACGTCACCTTCACCGACATTGATCCCGAAGACTGCGTGACCTTGTCCCATCGCGCGATCAGCACGGTCATTCGCGGCAGAATCGGTTTTGATGGTCTTCTGATGAGCGACGATCTGTCGATGAAGGCCTTGGGCGGCGCATTCGAGGCCCGCGCCCGGCGCGCCCTGGAGGCGGGCTGCGACGTGGTCCTGCACTGCAACGGCGACTTGGGCGAGATGGCCTCCGTGGCCGACGGCTGCGTGAGCCTGGCTGGCCGCGCCGCCGAGCGCGCCGCCGACGCGCGCGCCGCCGCGCGCCGCGTCATCCCGTTCGACGCCTCGGCGGCCGAGGCGCGCCTGGAGGCCCTTGGCCTGGGCGGGCGGTCGGCATGACGCGCGAGCCGTTCCAGCAGAAGTTCGATTTCACCGCCGCCGGCGTGGCCGCCGAAGAGGGCGAGGGCCTGATCGTCGATCTGGACGGCTATGAAGGCCCGCTGCACGTGCTGCTGGCCCTCGCGCGCAGCCAGAAGGTCGACCTGCTCAAATTGTCGATCCTCAAGCTGGCCGAGCAGTACCTGGCCTTCGTGCAGAGCGCCCGCCGCCAGCGGTTCGCCCTGGCCGCCGACTATCTGGTGATGGCCGCGTGGCTGACCTATCTCAAGTCGCGCCTGTTGCTGCCCCGGCGCGAGCGGGCCACGCCCGATGAGCCTCCCGCCGAGGAGGCCGCCCAGGGGCTGGCCTTCCGCCTGGCCAAGCTGGACTCCATGCGCCGGGCGGCGGAAGCCTTGGCCCACAGCCCGCAGCTTGGCCGCAACGTGTTTGTGCGCGGTGATCCGGACGCGGTGCGTATCCTGGCCACGCGCGAGCTGGAGGGCGATCTCTATGGCCTGATGCGCGCCTATGCCGACCAGCGCCGCAGTCACGCGGCGCGCTATTACCGACCCGCCCTGCCCCAGGCCTATCCGCTGGACGAAGCCAGGGCGCGGCTGCGCGGCCTGATGCCGCGGCTTGAGGCCTGGCGGTCGCTGTCGCATATCGCGCCGTCGCCGGACGGCGAGGGCGGTCCAAGCCGGGCCTCGTATCTGGCGTCGACCCTCTCGGCCAGCCTGGAACTGGTCAAGGAGGGGGCGCTGGAAGCGCGGCAGATCGAACCGTTCCATGACCTCTATCTGCGCTCGCGCGCCCGGCTGGAGGCGCGGCCGTGAGCGAGATCGAGCGCGCGCTCGAGGCGCTGTTGTTCGCCGCGGCCGAACCGCTCAAGCTTGCCGATCTGGCGCGGCGCCTGCCTCAGGACGTGGATGTGGAGAGTGCGCTCGCCGCGCTTGCCGAACGCTACGCCGGACGAGGGGTTGAACTGGCGCAGGTGGCGGGCGGCTGGCGCTTCCAGACCGCCGCCGATCTCGACTATCTGATGACCGAAGAGCGGACCGAGCCGCGCCGTCTGTCGCGCGCCGCCCAGGAGATTCTGGCCATCATCGCCTACCACCAGCCGGTGACCCGCGCGGAGATGGAAATGATCCGCGGGGTGCAGACCAGCCGCGGCTCGCTCGACGCCCTGCTCGACATGGGCCTGGTGAGGCTGCGCGGGCGTCGCCGCACGCCCGGTCGGCCGGTGACCTATGGCACCACCGATCTGTTTTTGGAGCACTACGGCCTGGCCAGCCTGGCCGATCTGCCGGGCGCTGCGGAAATGAAGGCGGCGGGCCTGCTCGACCTGAACATGCCGGCCGGCTTCACCGTGCCTGACCCCAGCCGTCCGTCCGGCGAGGACGAAGATCCGCTCGATCCGGGCGACGCCCCTGAATTTCATCAGGACTTTATCGGCGAGGACGAGTAAGGGCACTGTCCAATCGCTGCGTCCGCGCGCTGAGTTGGCGGGGCGCGGCCCGATGACCTATATTGGGGTCAGCGAACGAAAGTCAGCCGGCGGCGGGAGGCCCCCGGCAAGCGGAGTTGAAACCTCGATGGGTACGTTTGGACCGATTCACTGGCTGATCCTGGCGGTCGTGGTGCTGTTGCTGTTCGGCGGCAAGGGCAAGATCACCGGCATCATGGGCGACACCGCCAAGGGCATCCGCGCCTTCAAGGACGGGCTCAAGAACGAGGACGAAGCGGCCACGCCGGCCGCCACCCAGCCTCTGCCGCGCGAAACCGACAAGCACGAGGCATAAGCCTCGACGTTTCGAGTCAAATCGGCTTTCTAGCCCTCCGGCCATTTCGGCCGGCCTGAGGACCCATGCTGCCTGATCTGAGCGCTGCCCACATCTTCCTGCTGGTGGTGGTGGCCCTTGTGGTGGTGGGGCCCAAGGACCTGCCCGGCCTGCTGCGCAAGATCGGCCAGTTCATGGCCCGATTGCGGGGCATGGCCAACGAGTTCCGCGCCTCGTTCGACGAGATGGCGCGCCAGTCGGAACTGGACGAGTTGCGCCGGGAGGTGGCCGCGATGCGCGCCGCCGCAACCAAGCCGATGGAAGAGTTCCGCAGCGCCGCAGACGCCTTCCACAGCGATCTGAGCCACGGGCTGTCGGAGGGTTCGGCGCCGCCCTCAACGCCGGCGTTCAGCGCCGAGCCTTCCGCCGCGCCGCCGTCGCCTGTCGAGGCTGCGCCTGCGCCCGCGACGGCCAAGGCGCGCAAGGCCAAGGCGACGCCCAGCGCCCGCGCCAAGGCGCCGGCCGCCAAGACGGCAGCGGCCTCATCACCGGCCAAGTCCAAGGCGCCGGCGAAAAAGCCCAAGCCCAAGACCGCGCCGCGCGGGGAGACGGGCGAATGACCATGGACGCCGACGAATCCGAGATCGAGGCGTCGCGGGCCCCGCTGCTGGACCACCTGGTCGAGCTGCGCCAGCGCCTGATCATCAGTATCATCGCCCTGGTCCTGGGTTTCCTCATCTGCTTCTTCTTCGCGCAGGACATCTACATCTTCCTGCTGCACCCGTTTGAGGTGGCCGGCGGGTTGATGGCCGAGCAGAAGACCAAGGGCGGCCAGCACGGACCGTTCGACCTGATCCTGACCCTGGTCGGGGTGATCCCCATGCCTCCGGCCGCGCCGCTCAAGATGGTGTTCACCGCGCCGCTGGAGTTCTTCTTCACCAAGGTCAAACTGGCGGGCATCGCCGGCCTGGTTCTGGCGTTCCCCGTGATCGCCTGGCAGCTTTACCGCTTCGTGGCGCCGGGCCTGTACAAGCGCGAGCGCCGGGCGTTCCTGCCGTTCCTGGTCGCATCGCCCTTCCTGTTCCTGCTGGGCGCGGCGCTGGTCTATTATGTGATGCTGCCGTTCGTGCTGTGGTTCTCGCTCAACCAGCAGATCGTCGGGGCGGGCAACGTTTCGGTCGAACTTCTGCCCAAGGTGTCGGACTACCTGACCCTGGCCACCACCCTGCTGCTCGCGTTCGGCCTGTGCTTCCAGTTGCCGGTGATCCTGGCGCTGCTGGGCCTCGCCGGCCTGGTAAGCGCGGAGATGTTGGCCAGCGGCCGGCGCTACGCCATCGTCGGCGTGTTCGCCGTGGCCGCGGTGGTGGCGCCGCCCGACCCCTTCAGCATGATCGCCCTGGCCCTGCCGGTGTGCCTGCTTTACGAGGTCTCGATCTGGTGCGTGCGCCTGATCGAGTTCAATCGAAAGAAGAGCGAAGCGGCGGCCTAAAACTCAGGCGCCGCGACGCCCCGCCAGTGCTCGCCGCCCCCGTCGTCTACAACTGAGAGCTGCGCTTTCGGCAAGGCCAGGCGCGGCGTGGCGGCGCGAGAGCCTTGCGCCATCGGGTGTTGCGTTCGAATTTGATCTGTCTAAAGATCGCGGGGTTGGACTTCCTTAATATAGTCTCGACCCTTAGTTCTTGGCGGTGTCGAATGAGACCAACTTTTGAGCTTCGTTATTGGGACGGCAAGCCAGCCACTAAAAGCAAGATCGCGCCCTCGTCCAAGAGGAATTGCGAGCCCGCCGAATTGATCACTCAAGCCAAGAAGATTTTCGATACGAGCGATACGCCCTTTATCGAGGCGTGGCTTTACGATCACTACATGTTTTCTGTCGATCGTGGCGCCTTCGACAATAATCAGGTTTAGAGTCGGTCCCGGCGGTATTGAAGCCAAGTTAAAGCTTTATCTGGGCTCGCCTTCGCCGGTCAGTCCCGCGCTCGTCCCTCGCGGCTAATCCTTGGCGCCCTTGCCGACGCGCCTTAAAGGAAGCGGCTCCTCCCCACGTCCAGGCAGGCCGCCATGCACGACATCCGGGCCCTTCGCGCCGATCCCGCCGCCTATGACGCGGGCTGGGCCTTGCGCGGCCTTACGCCGCAGACGCCCGCCATCCTCGATCTGGACCGCCGCCTGCGCGCCGCCCAGACCGCTCTGCAGGAGGCCCAGAGCCGGCGAAACGACGCCTCAAAGTTGATTGGCCAGGCCAAGGCCAGGAAGGACGAGGCCGAGGCCCAGCGCCTGATGGCCGAGGTCGAGGCGCTCAAGGGCGAGATGACCGCGCAGGGCGAGGCCGAGAAGGCGCTGAGCGCAGAACTGGACGCCGTGCTGGCCGCCCTGCCGAACCTGCCCGCGCGCGACGTACCGCACGGCGCCGACGAGCACGGCAACGTCGAGCAACGGCGCTGGGGCTCGGCGCGCATCATCCGCGCGCCCCAGGACCATGTGGCCCTGGGCGAGGGCCTGGGCCTGATGGACTTCGAGGCCGCGGCTCGGGTCTCGGGCGCGCGCTTCGTGTTCCTCAAGGGCGCGCTGGCGCGTCTGGAGCGAGCGCTGGGCGCCTTCATGCTCGATCTGCAGACCCGCGAGCACGGCTACACGGAGGTCTCGCCGCCGCTGCTGGTGCGCGACGAGGCGCTCTACGGCACTGGGCAACTCCCCAAGTTCGCCGAGGACCTCTTCCACACCACCGACGGGCGCTGGCTGATTCCCACCGCCGAAGTGTCGCTGACCAACATGGTGATGGGTCAGATCGTGGAGCAAGGCGAACTGCCCCTGCGGCTGACCGCGCTCACGCCCAGCTTCCGCTCGGAGGCCGGCGCCTCGGGCCGCGATACGCGCGGCATGATCCGCCAGCATCAGTTTTACAAGGTCGAGCTGGTCTCGATCACCACGCCCGAGCAGAGCGAAATCGAGCACGAGCGCATGACCGAGTGCGCCGAGGCCGTGCTCAAACGGCTGGAGCTGCCGTTCCGCACCATGCTGCTGTGCACGGGCGACATGGGCTTTGGCGCGCGCAAGACCTACGATCTTGAGGTGTGGATGCCCAGCCAGGAGACCTATCGCGAGATCTCGTCCTGCTCGAACTGCGGCGACTTCCAGGCGCGGCGGATGGACGCCCGCTGCAAGGTGGCCGGCGAGAAGGGCACGCGGCACATGCACACCCTCAATGGCTCGGGCCTGGCGGTCGGACGCACCCTGGTGGCGGTGCTGGAGAACTATCAGGACGAGCACGGCCGCATCGCCATTCCCTCGGCGCTGCAGCCCTACATGGGCGGCGCGACCCACATCGGAGACGCCGGCTGATGCGCATCCTGGTGACCAACGACGACGGCATTCACGCTGAAGGCCTGCGGGCGCTGGAGCGGATCGCGGCGCATCTGACCGACGACGTGTGGACCGTCGCCCCGGAACTGGAGCAGTCGGGCGCCAGCCGGGCCCTGACCCTGTCGGCCCCCCTGCGCGTGCGTCAGCTGACCGAGCGGCGCTTCGCGGTGTCGGGCACGCCGTCGGACTGCGTGATGCTGGCGTTTCAGGATCTGATCGCCGGGCCGCCGCCGGACCTGGTGCTGTCGGGCGTCAACCGTGGCCAGAACCTGGGCGAGGACGTCACGGTGTCGGGCACGGTGGCCGGGGCGTTGCAGGGCATGGCGCTGGGCGCCCCCTCGATCGCCTTCAGTCAGTCGCTCAAGGTGTTCCACGACAGTGAGCGGGCGCTCTATCACACGGCCGAAACCTACGCCCCCGGCATCATCCGCAAGCTGCTGGAGCGGCGCTGGCCGGCGGATGTGATCATCAACGTCAACTTCCCGGACCTGGAGCCTGAACAGGTGCAGGCCGTCGAGGTCACGTCCCAGGGCTTCCGCGAGGCGCTCGACGCCCACGCCGAGCGGCGCACCGATCTGCGGGGGCGCGACTACTACTGGATGGGCTTTCGCGGGCGCCAGGACGATTCCCCGGAGGGAACCGATCTCTATGCCGTGCGCCACGGCCGAATCTCGGTTACGCCCTTGCACATCGATCTGACCCACCGCCCGACGCTGCACGATCTCAAGAGCGTGTTGGGCGGGCCGCCGCCGAAGGCCTGACCCTCGATGTCCGAGGACGAAGAGACGCCGGAAACCCGACTGGCGCGGTTGGTCCTCGGCCTCAGGTCCCAGGGCGTGACCGATCCCAAGGTGCTGAACGCTATCGAGCGCACGCCGCGCGATCTGTTCGTGCCGGACCTGTTCCGCGAGCGTTCGTTCGAGGATTCGGCCTTGCCGATCGCCTGCGGGCAGACCATCAGCCAGCCGTTCATTGTCGGGCTGATGACCCAAGCGCTGAAGCTTGAATCCCGCTCGCGCGTGCTCGAGATCGGCACCGGCTCGGGTTACCAGACGGCGGTGCTGGCGGGCCTCGCCCGGTTCGTTTACAGCGTCGAACGCTACCGCACCCTGCTGTCGGAGGCCGAGGCGCGGTTGCGCACCCTGGGTTTGACCAATGTGTTCACGCGCTTTGGCGACGGCGGGGAGGGATGGCCGGAACAGGCGCCGTTCGACCGCATTCTCGTCACTGCGGCGGCGCCGGACGAACCCAATGCGTTGTTAGGACAATTGAAACCATACGGGGTGCTTGTCGCCCCTATCGGGCGCGGCCCGGTGCAGAGCCTGAAGCGTTATATTGGCGACGGCAAAGGGGGCTTCACGGTCGAGGCCCTCTGCGACGTTCGATTCGTGCCCCTGCTCGACGGGGTCGCACGCGAACTTTGAGGCTTGGCGCCGGACTCGGCGCTGCGGACACTACCTCAGGGGGCTCAGGCGATTCCGGTCGCCGGCCGCAGGAGCCATGATGACGAGTTTCAAATCCACAGCCCTGGCAGCCACTGCCCTTTGCGCGCTCCTGAGCGCCTGCCAGAGCGCGACTCCGATCTATCCGACCACCCAGCCGGCGCAGCCCGTCCAACCGCCGCCGCCGCCGCCGCCCCCACCGCCTGCGCCGCCGCAGGACAACAGCATCCAGGCCGCGCCCACCACCCCGGTGCAGTCCTCCGCCCTGCCGCCTCCGCCCGGCGCCACCGAAGCGCCGCCGCGCCCCACGCGTTCCAGCCGTCAGACCCGCCCGCCGTGCATCGAGTCTGCGGCGCCGCCTGCGCCTGCGATGGTGACCAAGGAAGTGCCCGCCCACGGTCCGGGCTCGGGCAAGGTGATCGAGGAAGCCGGCGCGGTGAAGGTCGAGAAGGGCGTCACGCTCTACAGCATCTCGCGCAAGGCCGGCCTGTCGGTCGACGAACTGGCCAAGCTGAACCACATCAAGAAGCCCTATCGCCTGAAGCTGGGCGAAGAGATCAAGCTGCCGGGCAAGCGCGCCTACGAGGTGGTGAGCGGCGACACGCTCTACTCGATCGCCAAGCGCTTTGGTCTCGACGCCAAGGACCTCGCCGACCTCAACAAGATCGACAACGACCGCGGTCTGCACGCGGGCCAGAAGATCGATCTGCCCGGCGACGCCAAGGACAAGGGCGCGCCGACCACCACGATCACCGTGCCGGGACCGCGCCCGCGTCCCTCGCGCCGCGCGGCGTGCCCGCCGGTCGAGACGCCGACGCCTGACCTGGGCACAGCCTCGCCATCGCCGTCGCCGGCCCAGACCCTTGCGCCGGTCGCGCCTGCGCCGCCTATGGTGAAGCCGCCGGCGTCCCAGCCGCCGGTCGGCCAGATCCCTGCTGGCCAGACGCCCGCCGTTCCGCCCGCGTCTACGGCCGAGGCGCCGGCGACGGCGGCCGATTCAGATGTGGCGGCCGCTGGGCGCGGCCTGTTCGTGTGGCCCGTGCGCGGCGACCTGATCAACACCTTCGGTCAGAAGGGCGCGATCCGCAGCGACGGCGTGGACATCGGCGCGACCCAGGGCGACAGCGTGCGCGCAGCGGCGGCCGGCGAGGTGGTCTACGCCGGCAACGCCGTTCAGGGTTTCGGCAACCTGGTCTTGATCAAGCACGATGGCGGCTGGGTGACGGCCTACGCGCACCTGGCCTCGATCGAGGTCAAGATGCGCCAGACGGTCACCCAGGGCCAGGAGATCGGCCTGGTCGGCGTGTCGGGCGGCGTGGATCGTCCGCAGCTGCACTTCGAAATCCGCTACGCGCCCACGCCCAAGGACAAGGCGCGCCCGATCGACCCGATGCTGGTCCTGCCGGTGCAGTGAGGCCGTGCGGCTAGAGCGGCAGGCTCCTGCCCAGCTCGCCGGCCAGGTCGCGGATGAACTGGTAGGCCACGCGGCCCGAGCGCGAGCCGCGCAGCTGCGCCCACTGCAGGGCGCGGCGGTCCAGCTCGGGGACCTGGAGATCAAAGCGGGCGGCGTAGGCGCGCACGGCCTCCAGATAGGCGTCCTGGTCCATCGGCGGAAAGCCCAGCCACAGGCCGAAGCGATCCGAGACCGAGACCTGCTCCTCCGCGTCCTCGGCGGTGGCGATCATGCCGCGGTTCTCGTCGTGACCGCGCGGCATCAGATGGCGCCGGTTGGAGGTGGCCACGAACATCACATTGAGTGGCGGGCCTTCGACGCCGCCCTCGAGGGCGGACTTGAGCGTCTTGGCCGCCGCCGCGTTGTCCTCGAACGACAGATCGTCGCACAGGACCACGAATCGCTCGGGCCGGCGGCGCAGGCGGTCGAACAGATCGGGCAGGCCGGTGACATGGTCGCGGTCGATCTCGATCATGCGCAGGGCGGGGTGATCGGCGGCCACGCTCATGAAGGCGGCCTTGGCCATGGAGCTTTTGCCCGTGCCGCGCACGCCCCACAGCAGGGCGTTGTTGCTGGGCAGGCCCTCGGCGAACCGCCGCAGGTTTTCGACGAACCTCTGTCGCTGGCGCTCCACGCCGACCAGCATCTCCACCGGCAGGGCGTAGTCGGCGGCGGCGATGAAGCGGTCCTTGTCGGCGGCGTAGCGGTAAAGGCGCGCGCCGGTGAAATCAGGCTCTGACGGCGGGGGCGGAGCGAGGCGATCCAGCGCTTCGGCGATCCGTTTCAACAGCGGCAACAGGTCTTCGCTCATGCTCCTGCTCCTAGCGACAGCCGCGGCGCATTGCAAAACGTCAGTTGAAGCCCTAGCTTCCGCCGACTTTTGACCAGCCCCATCGGAGACCCCATGTTCGGGACCCCGGCCTACGCCCAGACCGCCGCCAGCAATGTGGCCTCCAACGGACTTTCGGATCTGCTCGCCAGCCCGATCCCGCTGGTCGCCTTTATGGGGATCCTGTTCTACTTCATGCTGTGGCGTCCCCAACAGCAGCGCGTAAAGCAGCACCAGTCGATGGTCTCGGCGCTGAAGCGCGGCGATACCGTGGTGCTCAACAGCGGCGTGATCGGCAAGGTGGCCAAGGTCGAAGACGCCGAGTTGGGCGTGGAGATCGCCCCTAACGTCGTGATCAAGGTTGTGCGTTCGATGGTGTCGGAAGTGCGGGCCAAGGGCGAACCGGCCCCGGCCAACGACGGCAAGACCAGCTAAACCGCCATGCTCGCGCTTCCCCGCTGGAAGGTCGCCCTTTGCGTCCTGGCCGTTCTGTTCGGCCTGGTGTTCACCGCGCCCAACCTGATCCCTCAGCAGACCCTGGACAGCCTGCCCGGCTGGCTGCCCAAGTCCAAGCTCAACCTGGGTCTGGACCTGCAAGGCGGATCGTACCTGCTGCTCGAGGTCGATACCGACTCGCTCAAGGCGGAGAAGCTCAACAATCTGGTCGAGGACGCCCGCACAACCCTTTCGGGCAAATCCATCGCGACCACGGCCTTGGGGCTGAACGGCGCCGTCGTCACCGTGCGCCTGGCCGACGCCGGCCAGAGCAACGCCGCCTACCAGGCGCTGAGCCAGGTCGGCGACATCCAAACCAGCGGCGCGCGCGAGGTGTCGGTCCAGACCCAGCCGGGCGGGGTGATCACCCTCAGCCTGTCCGACCAGGCCCTGGCCGAGGACACCTCCAAGGCCGTCGACCAGTCGATCGAGATTATCCGCCGGCGCGTGGACGCGCTCGGCACCCGCGAGCCCAGCATCACCCGCCAGGGCCTCAACCGCATCGTGGTCGAGGCGCCGGGCGAAAGCGATCCCGAAAAGCTCAAGGCCGTGATCGGTCAGACCGCCAAGCTGACCTTCCAAATGGTCGACGACGGCGTCAGCCAAGACGACCTGCAGGCCGGACGCATTCCCCCCGACGACGTGCAACTGCCGTCCGAGGACAGTTCAGGCCCTCTGGTGGTCAAGCGTCGCGCGGTAGTCACCGGCGAGATGCTGACCGACGCGACCCAGGGCTTCGACCAGACCTCCGGCGCCGCCGATGTGAACTTCCGCTTCAATGGCGTCGGCACCCAGCGCTTCGGCGAAGTCACCGCCCAGAACATCGGAAAGCGCTTCGCCATCGTGCTGGACAACAAGATCGTGTCCGCCCCGGTGATCCAGGGCGCGATCGCCGGCGGCTCGGGCCAGATCACGGGCAACTTCACGCCCGAAAGCGCCAATCAGCTGGCCATCGTGCTGCGGTCGGGCGCCCTGCCGGCCAAGCTCAATCCGATCGAGCAGCGCAGCGTGGGCGCGGAACTGGGCGCGGACGCCGTGCGCGCGGGCCAGATCTCCGCCGTGCTCGGCTTCGTCGTAATCCTGGTATTCATCGTGCTGGCCTATGGGCTTCTGTTCGGCGGGATCGCCGTGGCGGCCCTGTCGGTCAACGGCCTGCTGCTGATCGCGGCCATGTCGCTGACCCAGGCGACCCTGACCCTGCCGGGCGTGGCGGGCATGATCCTGTCCCTGGCTCTGGCGGTGGATGCCAGCGTCCTGATCTATGAGCGCATCCGCGACGAGGCCCGCGCCGGGCACGCGCCGCTGATGGCGGCCGACCACGGCTTCCAGCGCGCCCTGATCTCGATCATGGACGCTAACGTCACCACCCTGATCGCCGGCGCGATCATGTTCCAGTTCGGCGCAGGCCCGGTGCGCGGCTTCGCCTGGTCACTGTCGATCGGCGTGTTCACCTCCGTGTTCAGCGCCGTCGTCATCAGCCAGGTGCTGCTGGGTTGGTGGTTCCGGCGGACCAAGCCCAAGACCCTGCCCATCATCAACAAGGACGGTCACAGGGGTGGCTGGCCCCTGATCAAGTGGGTGCCCGCACAGACACACTTCAAATTCACCCGCCTGGCGCCCTTCGCGGCGGCGGTATCGGGCCTGTTGGTTCTGGCCTCGGTCGGCAGCGTGGCGACGATCGGGCTCAACCTCGGCACCGACTTCGCCGGCGGCACGGTCATCGAGATCTCCACGCCCGGCCCCGCGCCCTTGGGCGCCCTGCGCGCCGAGCTGAACCGCAGCGGCGTGAACGATCCGTCGGTCCAGGGCTTCGGCTCGCCCAACGCCGCCCTGCTGCGCTTCAAGACGCCCAATGGGCAAGACGCGATGGGCGCGGCCAACACCGTCAAGCTCGACCTGGCCAAGACCTTCCCCGGCATCCAGATCACCCGCGTCGAAGTGGTCGGCCCCAAGGTTTCGGGCGAACTGGTCACCTCGGGGCTGATGGCGCTCGGCATCGCGATCGGCCTGATGCTGCTCTACATCTGGTTCCGCTTTCAGCTGCAGTTCGGCCTGGGCGCCGTGATCGCCATCTTCCACGACCTGATCCTGACCGTGGGCATGCTGGCGGTGCTGCACATCGAGTTCTCCATGACCTCGATCGCGGCGCTGCTGACCATCATCGGCTACTCGATGAACGAGAAGGTCATCACCTTCGACCGACTGCGCGAGAACCTGCGCAAGTACAAGCGCACCAGCCTGCGCGACATCATCGACCTGTCGGAAAACGAGCGGTTGTCGCGCACGCTGATCACGGGTTCGACAGCCTTGCTGGCCCTGGCGGGCATGCTGTTCATGGGCGGTCCGGCGCTGTTCCCCCTGGTGTTCGCCATGGTGTTCGGCATCTTCGTCGGCACCTATTCGTCGATCTACGTCGCGCTGCCGATCATCCTGGTGTGGGGCGTCAAGCGCGGCGACGAAGCCGAGCCCGCGCCCGGCGCCAAGGCCGCCGTCCCCCGGCCCTGATCGGAGTTCAACCATGGCCGCCGCGCCCCCGCCGATGCGCCAGCCGCCTTCGATCGACGCCTATGGCGCCGGCGGCTTCCGCGTTTCGGGCGTGCGGCGCGAAGGCTCGCTGCTGATCGCGCAGGACGAGATACGGCGGTGGCGGCCCGCCGCCCTGGCCGAGGTCGAGGTCGCGGACTTCGACGCCGTCTTCCAGCTTGGCCCGCGCGAGGTCGAGTTCGTCCTGCTGGGCGTCGGACCCAAACCCGCGCCGCCGCCGGCGGCCGTGCGCCAGGCGCTGCAGGCCGCCGGCATCGGGCTGGAGGTGATGGACACGCCGGCCGCCTGCCGCACCTACAATGTGCTGGCCGGCGAGGGTCGACGCGTGGCCCTGGCCCTGATCGCCATCTGAGCGCGGCCATTTAGGCCTTGCCCATAGGGCGCGCCGGTAGCACCTTGCCTTTGATCCCTGATCTTTGAGGGACAACGATAAAAGCCAATGCTTCGGCGCATGGGGGGCGACATGTCCGGGTTACTTCTAAACTTCCGCAATACGGTGATCCTCAGCCTGGTCCTGGCGTTGATCATGATCATCGGTTTCGGTGTTCATGCGCCGGGCGGGTTCGACGCCATCTTCTTCCAGGCGGTGCTGCGCTGGATCCACGTGGTCGCCGGCATCCTGTGGATCGGGCTGCTGTACTATTTCAACTTTGTCCAGATGCGCAAAATGCCCGAGATCCCGGCCGAGATGAAACCGGCCGTGAGCAAGTTCATCGCGCCCGAGGCCCTGTTCTGGTTCCGTTGGGCGGCCTTGGTGACCATGCTCGCCGGCCTCGCGATCGCCGGCATCCGCGGCTACACCGTGCAGGCGCTCAGCCTGGGCCTGGCGGGCAACGCCCCTGGGACCGGCGTGGACGTGCATTACACCCTGCTGGGCATGGGCATGTGGCTGGGCCTGATCATGGGCCTCAATGTCTGGGGGATCATCTGGCCCAACCAGAAGATCGCGCTGGGCATCAAGGAAGCGGACGCGGACGCGAAGGCCAAGGCGGCCAAGATCGCGGCCCTCGCCAGCCGCACGAACCTGCTGCTGTCGCTGCCCATGCTGACCGCCATGACCATGAGCCAGACGATTTTCGGCTGAACGCCCGGGCTGCCTTTAAAAGCTTTCCGATCGGGCGCCGGCGCCCTATCCAGCGGCCATGTCTGAGACGGCTCTGGATGTGGACCACAGCGTCGCGCGCGCCGATCCCGATCGTTGGCTGGCGAGCCGCTTCGTGGACGACCGGGAGGCTCGCGCCGATCTGATCGCGCTTTACGCCTTCGACCACGAACTGGCGCGCGCCCTGGCCGTGGCGTCCGAGCCCTTGATGGCCGAGATTCGCCTGACCTGGTGGTCCGAGGCGCTGGACGAGATGTTCGAGCGCCGTCCCGTGCGCGCCCATCCGGTGGCCCAGGCTCTGGCCCTGGCGGTTCAGCGGCGGGGTCTTGCCCGTGGACCGCTCGACAGCCTGATCGACGCGCGCCTGCACCGGATCGACGACGCCCCGTTCGCCGACGAAGGCGCCCTGTTCGCCCACCTGGACGGCACGGCCGGCGCCGTCATGCAGGCGGCGGCGGCGGTGCTCGGTCGCGACGACGGTCTGCCCGCGGTGCAATCGGCGGGGCGCGCCTGGGGCCTGGCGCGGGCGGCCGTGGAATTGTCCCCCGAATACCTGCCGCAGAGCCTCACGCCCGACCGCATCCGGGCCATGACGCGACAGGCGATCGCCGGCGCGCGCAAGGCGTTGCAGGACCTTCCGGTCAAGGCCTTCCCCGCCGTGGCCTATATCACGCTTGCGCCGGCCTACGCTGCGGGGCGGCGACCCGGCCTTCTGGAGAAGCAGGCGCGGCTGCTGTGGGCTGTGGCCAGCGGCCGGGTCTAGCCGGCCGGCGGGTCGGCGGGCGCGGCCTGGTCTTGCAGCCAACCGGCCAGGTCGCGCAGCGCCCGTTCGCTCATCAGCTTCTTCTTGGCTCGTCCGCGCTCCTTCAGCGGGATGCGCCGGCCTTCGTCGTCCACCTTTGGGGCTTCGAGCGGGGGCAACAGGCCGTAATTGATGTTCATCGGCTGGAAGGCCGAGGCGCCGCCCTCCAGGTGGCCGCCGGTGATGTGGGCGATCAGGGCGCCCAGCGCGGTGGTCGGCGGCGGCGGCGTCAGGAGCGCGCCCCGGTGCTCGGCGGCGGCGAAGCGGCCCGCCAGGAGCCCCACGGCGGCGGATTCGACATAGCCCTCAACGCCCGTCACTTGCCCGGCGAAGCGCAGGCGCGGCTGAACCTTCAGACGCAATTGGCTGTCGAGCAGCTTGGGCGAATTGATGAAGGTGTTGCGGTGCAGCCCGCCCAGGCGCGCGAACTCCGCGTTCTGCAGCCCTGGGATGGTGCGGAATACCTCGGCCTGGGCCCCGTGCTTCAGCTTGGTCTGGAAGCCCACCATGTTGAACAGGGTGCCCAGCGCATTGTCCTGGCGCAGTTGGACGATGGCGTAGGCCTTCACCAGCGGGTCGCGGGGATTGGTCAGGCCCACCGGCTTCATGGGGCCGTGGCGCAGGGTCTCGGGTCCACGCTCGGCCATGACCTCGATCGGCAAGCAGCCATCGAAGTAGGGCACATGCTCCCAGTCGCGGAATTCAGCCTTGGGGCCGTCGATCAGTGCACGGACGAAAGCCTCGTACTGAGCCTTGTCCATCGGGCAGTTGATATAGGCCGCGGCGTCGCCGCCTGGGCCCTCCTTGTCGTAGCGCGACTGGCGCCACGCGATGTTCATGTCGATGCTGTCGGCGTGGACGATCGGCGCGATGGCGTCGAAGAAGGACAGGGCGCCTTCGCCGGTCAGTCCCAGCACCGCCTCGGCCAGGGCCGGCGAGGTGAGGGGCCCGGTGGCCACGACCACGCTGGCCCACTCGGGCGGCGGCAGGCCGGCGACCTCCTCGCGGCGCAGGTCGATCAGTGGGTGCGCCTGGAGCCGATCGGTGACCCAGGCCGAAAAGCCGTGGCGATCAACCGCCAGGGCGCCGCCCGCCGGCACCTGGTGGCCGTCGGCCGCGGCCATGATCAGAGAGCCGCAGGCGCGCATTTCGGCGTGCAGCAGGCCGACGGCGTTATGGGCCCAGTCGTCGGACCGGAAAGAGTTGGAGCAGACCAGCTCGGCCAGGGAATCAGTCTGGTGAGCCGCGGTGCCGCGCACCGGACGCATCTCGTGCAGGACCACCGGCGCGCCGGCCTGGGCGATCTGCCACGCTGCCTCCGACCCGGCCAGGCCGCCGCCAACGACGTGAATAGGGGGCGTCAAGACGGAATGCGGGGGCGATGTCATCGGGCCGCAATATCACAGGAGACAAAAATCGACACATGTGGTGAACGACATCAGCGGCGCCGTCTTTACAAATGGATGCTAGACTCAAACATCAAGTAGGCCGCGCGCGTGTGTGGCGGGGGATTCGTTTTTATGCCGGACTTTTCGCTGACCGACGCCGCTTTCGAGGGGTTCCGCTTTACCCGCGAACGCCCGGCTTCGGTGGCGGCGTGGGCCGCGGCGACGTTCGTCTTCAATCTTGTCACCGGCGTGCTCGGCGCCCTGGTTGGCGGAGACGCGCTACGCGCGTTTCAGGCGGCGGCCAGCACCTCGGATGCGTCGCAGATTCTGCCGCTGCTGTTGCCCGCGGCGCCGGCCTTGGCGGTCACCATTCTGAGCGAATTGGCCGGAGCGTCCGTGGTCTACGCCTCGGCGCTGCGCTCGTTCATGGGCATTGATCGCAAGGTAACCTTCCGCGTGGGGGCGGACGAGCGGCGCCTGTTCCTTCTGCTGGTCGGGTGCGGGATCTTCTATTGGGTCGTCACCATACCGGCGGGCATCCTTTTCGGCCTGATCGTGAACATCGCGGAAGCCTTCAGTCCGCCGGTGGCCAATTTTCTGACCGAACGGGCGGGGCCGGTCATTCTGTTCTGCGCGCCGCTGTTTTTGTTGGTGCGCCTGTCTTTGACGCCGGTGATCGCCGTGGATCGCAAGCGGATCAACGTCAAGGAGTCCTGGGTGTCCACCAAAGGCCATTTCTGGCCGCTGGCCGGCTCCCTGATCCTGTCGATCCTTCTGTTCCTGCTGGTGGCCTTCGTCGCGATGATGCTGGTGATGATCCTGACCGAACTGGCCTCCATCGGCACCCATGGCGCCATGCCCCGGCCTGGCGCCCTGTTCAGCCCCGACGCCACGGCCTGGCCCGCGGTGGTGTTTGGCGAGATCGTCGCGGCCATCTGCATCGGACTTCTGCTGCCGGTGGTGGCCGGTCCGCTGGTGCGCGCCTACCAGGCCTACGATGCGCCCGATCCGGCGCCGGTGTTCGGCGTCAAGGCCTGAGCGCCCTAGGCGCGGGCCGCCGCGTCGCCTAAGAAGCCGTAACGGGATTGAACGGCGACATGCTTCCATTTGCTCCTTGGGCCGCGGCCCTGGCGGGATTTCGGCTGGTGCGCGAGCGGCCATGGGCGGTGTTGGCCTGGGCCGGCGTGATCTTCATCGGCCGCTTGGCGGGCCTGGCCCTGACCACCGCCATCAGCGGCCCTTTCCTGCCCACGCTCGACGCGGCGGTGAACGCCAGTCCGATCAATGTTCAGGCCGTGGCCGTGGCCTATCAGAACGTGGCGCCCGGCTATCTGGCGGGGCTGGCTTTGGCGCTGCCGTTCTTCGCGGTGGTGTTCGCCGCGGTGTTCCGCGCCTATCTCCAGCCGCAGGAGCGCAGGGCCTGCTACCTGCGCCTGGGTGTGCGCGAAGCGGCGGTGCTGGCGCTGATCGTGGGGCTGAATCTGGTGGTCATGGTCGGCCTGTCCTTTGGCGCGGCCTTGGTCGCTGGGCTGTCCAGCCTTGTGGCGCAGGCGGACGCGGCCAGCGGGGCGGCGGTCGAGGCCGCGGGCCTGGCAGGGCTGATCTTCGCGGGCGTGTGGGCGGTGGTGCGGCTGTGTCTGGCCTGGCCGCTTAGCTTCCAGACGGGCAGGCCTACGCTGTTCGCCACCTGGGGCCTGACGCGGGGTCACGGCTGGTCGTTGGCGGGGGCCTTCCTGATGGCCGAGGGATTGATGGTGGTGGTGGGCATGCTGCTATTCGCCATCTGCGCCACCTTGGCGGGGGTCGTGCTGATCGCCTCGGGTCAGACGCTCGACCAGCTGCCTGACGCGCTCAGGCCCGCGATCGCGGTGCGCGAGCTGTTCGAGCCGGCGCCCCTGCTGTTCTCGGCCTTCGAAGCGGTGCTACTGACCCTGAGCGCCGCGACCCTTCAGGGCGTGGCGGTCAGCGCGTACCGGGCGCTGGCGCCCCGCGGCTAAAGCATCGAGCCTGCCTGGGCGTCCAACAGCCTGCACGGTCGCTCTGAAGGCTTGGGCTAGGCCCGCTTGCTGAGGTGGCTGACGCGGTCACGCCGACGTTGCTCGTGCTTGGCCAGCACCTCGGCCAAATAGCGGCCGGTCCAGCTGTCGGCGACCTTGGCCACCTGCTCGGGCGTGCCTTGCGCCACGATCCGGCCGCCGCCGTCGCCGCCTTCGGGTCCGAAGTCCAGCAGCCAGTCGGCGGTCTTGATCACATCCAGGTTGTGTTCGATCACCACCATGGTGTTGCCCTGGTCGACCAGCTCGTGCAGCACGTCGAGCAGCCGCTTGACGTCCTCGAAGTGCAGGCCCGTGGTGGGTTCGTCCAGGATGTAGAGCGTGCGCCCCGTCGCGCGGCGCGACAGTTCCTTGCTCAGCTTCACCCTCTGGGCCTCGCCGCCCGACAGGGTGGTGGCCGATTGGCCGAGCTTCACATAATCCAGACCCACGCGCGACAGGGTGGCCATCTTGTCCCGGATCGGCGGCACGGCCTTGAAGAAGTCATGCGCCTCCTCGACCGTCATCTGCAGCACGTCGGCGATCGACTTGCCCTTGAACAGGATCTCCAGCGTCTCGCGATTGTAGCGCTTGCCGTGGCACACGTCGCACGTGACGTAAACGTCGGGCAGGAAGTGCATCTCGATCTTGATCAGGCCGTCGCCCTGGCACGCCTCGCACCGTCCGCCCTTGACGTTGAACGAGAACCGCCCCGGGCCATAGCCGCGGGCCTTGGCCTCGGGCAGGGCGGCGAACCAATCGCGGATCGGTTGGAAGGCGCCGATGTAGGTGGCCGGATTGGACCGCGGGGTGCGGCCGATGGGCGACTGGTCGATGTCGATGACCTTATCGAACTGGGTCAGGCCCTCGATGCGCTCGTGGGGCGCGGGCGCGTCCGAGGCGTTGTTCAACCGGCGCGCCGCGGCCTTGTACAGGGTCTCGATGGTGAAGGTCGACTTGCCGCCGCCCGACACGCCGGTGATGCAGGTGAACACCCCCGCGGGAATCTCGGCGGTGATGTCCTTGAGATTGTTGCCGCGCGCGCCTTCGACGGTGATGACCTTCTTTTTGGACATCGGCCGGCGATCCAGCGGCACGGGAATCTCGCGCTCGCCGGTCAGGTATTGGCCGGTGACGCTGTCCTTGTTGGCCATGATGTCGGCGGGCGAGCCCTCGGCCACCACCGCCCCGCCGTGCACGCCAGCGGCCGGACCCATGTCGATCACATGGTCGGCGGTGAGGATCGCTTCCTCGTCGTGTTCGACCACCAGCACCGAATTGCCGAGGTCGCGCAGGCCCTGCAGGCTGGTCAGCAGGCGCGCGTTGTCGCGCTGGTGCAGGCCGATGGAGGGTTCGTCCAGCACATAGAGCACCCCCGTCAGCCCTGAACCGATCTGGCTGGCCAGGCGGATGCGCTGGCTCTCCCCGCCCGACAGCGAGCCGGATCCGCGCGAGAGCGTCAGGTAGTCGAGGCCGACGTCGACTAGGAAGCGCAGCCGGTCGTTGATCTCTTTCAGGATCCGCCGCGCGATCTCCATCTGCTTGTCGGTGAGCGTCATTTCCAGCCCGCCGAACCAGTCGCGCGCCTTGCGGATCGACAGCAGGCCCGCTTCGCCGATCGACGAGCCAGCGATCTTGACCGCCAGGGCCTCGGGCTTGAGGCGCAGGCCGTGGCAGGCGTCGCACGGGGTGTCGGACTGATAGCGGCCCAGTTCCTCGCGCACCCAGGCCGAATCCGTCTCGCGCCAGCGCCGCTCGAGATTGGGGATCACGCCCTCGAAGGTCTTGCTGACCTCGTATTTGCGGGCGTTGTCGTCGTAGGTGAACTTGACCTTGTCCTTGCCCGACCCGTGCAGGATCACCTGACGCGCCGCCTCGGGCAGCTTGGCCCAGGCCACGTCCATCGAGAAGCCATAGTGCCGCGCCAGCGCCTGCAGCGTCTGGGTGTAGAGCGGCGAGGGGCCGCGCGCCCAGGGAGCAACCGCGCCCTTGTGCAGGCTCTTGTCCTTGTCGGGGATCACCAGATCGGGGTCGAACGCCAGTTTGGCGCCGAGACCGTCGCACACCGGGCAGGCGCCTTGCGGGCTGTTGAATGAGAACAGGCGAGGCTCGATCTCGGACAGGGTGAAGCCCGAGACCGGGCAGGCGAATTTCTCGGAAAACAGCAGGCGGCGCGGCTCCGCGCCGTCCTCGGGCGCATCGGCCCATTCGGCCACGGCCACCCCATCGGCCAGGCGCAGCGCGGTTTCCAGGCTGTCGGCCAGGCGCTGTTCAAGGCCCGGTTTGACCACGATGCGGTCGACCACCACGTCGATGTCATGCTTGATCTGTTTCTCGAGCGTGGGCGCGTCCTCGATCGCATAGAAGGTGCCATCGACCTTAAGGCGCTGGAAGCCCTGGCGCTGCAGGTCGGCGATCTCCTTGCGGTACTCGCCCTTGCGCCCGCGCACGATCGGCGCCAGCAGATAAAGCCGGGTGCCGTCGTCCAGCGCCGTGATCTTGTCGACCATCTGGCTGACGGTCTGGCTTTCGATCGGCAGGCCGGTGGCGGGGGAATAGGGAACGCCGACGCGCGCCCACAGCAAGCGCATGTAGTCGTGGATTTCGGTGACCGTGCCGACCGTCGAGCGGGGGTTCTTGGAGGTGGTCTTCTGTTCAATCGAGATGGCCGGCGACAGGCCCTCGATCAGGTCCACGTCGGGCTTGCCCATCAATTCCAGGAACTGCCGGGCATAGGCCGACAGGCTTTCGACATACCGCCGCTGGCCCTCGGCGTAGATGGTGTCGAACGCCAGCGAACTCTTGCCCGAGCCCGACAGGCCGGTCAGCACCACCAGCTGTTCGCGGGGGATATCGACGCTGACGTTCTTGAGGTTGTGCTCGCGCGCGCCGCGCACGCGGATGAAGCGGTGGGGATCGGACATGCGCACGCTCAAAGGGCCCGCCGGGAGAGGTGGGCGCGACCTTCCTATGTAGGCCCTAAGTCGCGCAATGCAGCAAGAACATAATAAGAACTTGTCGGCTTCCCACTAATGCCGACGGGCCGTGCGGGCGAGGGCGCGTTCCGCTGCCTATCGGATCCACGTGGACGGTCTCCGGCCCGCTAGGCCTCAGGCGCGGCGGTTGAGGGCCATGGCTGTCGCCGGCGCGGTCATCTGGCGGGCCTTGGGGCCATAGCTGGCCACCGCGCCGCGCTGGCGGGCGATCTCCTCGGCGATGGCGCGCACGAGGCCCTCGGTGATGGTCTTGGCCGCCGTCACCGCCCGCCCGTGGCGCGCCAGCACCGCATCGAACGCTCGGGTCGAGACCATCAGCCGTTCGCGCAGTTCGCGCGGGCCGCCAGCCAGCAGCTCCGGCTGCGCCTGAACCCGCAGGCTTTCATGGCGATAGAGGTTGGCCAGCCGGCCTGTTTCCTCCGCGCGGGCCGCGGCGTCGTTGGGCCGGCCCGCCTCGAAAGCCTTGACCTGTTCGGCGATCAGGGCGGTCAGCCGGTCGGTCAGGGCGATCAACTGCAGCAGGCGGCCGGCGGCGTCTGGGGCGTCGAGGGCCATGTCAGCTCAAGCCCTGCATTTTCAGCATTTCCGTCTGGATCGACTTGGCCAGGCCGACGCCATGGCCGTTGGCGATCTGCTTGCCCACCGCGTCCATCATGATCGATTTGAAAGCCTCGCCGCCTTCGCCGCCGCCCATGTCCACATCCTTGAACACCGATTGAAGCATGGAGGACATGAACGAGGCCTCAAACTTCTTGGCCGTGTCGGCGATCTGGGCGCGCTTGGCCGCTTGTTGGGTCGGGGTCATGGCGGCGGCGGCGGCCTGGGCGGGGGTCTGGGGCAGAGCCACGGGGGTCATCACATCACCTGGATGTCGGCTTGCAAGGCGCCGGCCGCCTTGATGGTTTGCAGGATCGAGATCATGTCGCGCGGGGTCACGCCCAGGGCGTTGAGGCCCGCCACCAGGCTCGACAAGGAGGCGCCTTCCTGCAGCGTGATCAGCCGTTTGCCCTTCTCCTCGTCGATCGCCACCTTCGACTGCGGCGTGACCGTGGTCTGGCCTTGGCTGAACGGCAGCGGCTGGCTGACCTGGGGCGTTTCCTGGACAGAGATGGTCAGGTTGCCTTGGGCGATGGCCACCGTGGAAATGCGCACGTCCGACCCCATGACGATCACGCCCGACACCTCGTCGATCACCACACGGGCCGGGGAGTCGGGCTCGACGGTGAGCTGTTCGACGGCGGTCACGAAGCTGACCATGTCCATGCCCGTCGGCGGATGGATCGCGACGATGGTCGGGTTGTCGGACGAGGCGCTCCCGGGGAAGCGGGCGTTGACCACGTCGGCGATGCGCCTTGAGGTGGTGAAATCCGGGTTCTTGAGGGTCAGCCGTAGCTGGCTCATGCTCGACAGCTGAAAGTTGACCTCGCGCTCGACCACCGCGCCAGCGTCGATCCGCCCCGAAGTGGGCACGCCGCGGGTGATCGACGAGCCTGATCCGCCAGAGGCCGACACCGCGCCGGTCTGAACCGTGCCCTGGGCCACCGCATAGGCCTCGCCGTCGGCGCCGAGCAGGGGCGTGACCAGCAGGGTGCCGCCGAGCAGGCTCTTGGCGTCGCCCAGGGCTGAAACCGTCGCGTCGACCGGGGAGCCGGTAGCGGCGAACGGCGGCAGCTTTGCCGTGACCATCACCGCGGCGACGTTCTTGGTGTTGAGGTTGGCGTCGCGCGTGTTCACGCCCAACCGCTCGAGCATGGCGGCCAGGCTCTGCTTGGTGAAGGGCGAGTTGTTGAGCGTGTCGCCGGTTCCGGCCAGGCCCACGACGATGCCGTAGCCGACCAGCATGTTGTCCCGCACGCCTTCGAAATCGACGATGTCCTTGATGCGCGACTTGGCTTGGACGGGCTGGCCGTAAGCCAGGGCGAGCACGATCGCCGCCACGGCTGCAACTCTGGACCAGAAACAGGAGCGCATGAACGATTCCGTACGGTTCGGACGGCAGAGCCGGCCTTGGACCCTTGCGCCATGCGATGAACATGCCAACTCACTGGCGAAAATTATCCAATGAAATCAGTATTATGTAGGAAAATCAGAGCGTCGGCGTTTGCCTCCGGGCAAGAACTGCCGGGCATTAACCATACCGCAAGCAGCGCAACGGAAAGTGTTAACGCATTCGGGCGTCACATGGGCGACGGTCCCGACTGGCGTGAGGTTGAACCATGAAGATCGGCGGTCCGAACGGCCCATCAGCCGCCGGCGCCCTCGGCCGCAGCCGCCCGGGCCCGGGCGGCGAGGGATTCGCGCCCAGCGCCGCCGAAGAGGCGGGGTCCACCGACGAGGCGCGCCGCCTGGAGAGCTTGGAAGGCGTTATCACCATGTCGGCGCTGCTGGCGCTGCAGGGGGTGGACGATCCACTGCAACGCCGTCGGCGCATGGTCGGCCGCGCAGGCCGCATTCTCGACCTTCTAGACGAATTGAAGCTGGCTCTGATCGACGGCGAGGCTTCGACCGACACGCTGGACCGACTGGTCATCGCGGTGCGCGAAGAGCGCGCCACGACGGAGGATCCACGGTTGGACGCGGTGCTCGACCAGATCGAGACCCGAGCGGCGGTGGAGTTGGCCAAGCTAGGGCGTTCGCGGGCCGCGTGAGCGCGCGCAACTTGCGACACGAGCTCGATTGAACCGCGTCGGCGATTTGCTATAAGCGCTGCGCTGAGCTAGGTGGGTGCAAACCTGAACTAGAGGGCGTCAATGAAGGCCGCCACGGTGCAAGTAGAAACGTCAGAATATCGTCCGTCCGACGATGAGCCGTTCATGAACGAGCGGCAGCTCGAATATTTCAGGCAAAAGCTTCTTTCTTGGAAAGAAGACATATTGCGGGAATCTCGCGAAACGCTTTCGCATCTGCAGACCGATACTGAAAATCATCCCGACATTGCCGACCGCGCGTCGTCGGAGACAGATCGTTCATTGGAACTGCGTACACGCGACCGCCAACGAAAGCTGATTTCCAAGATCGACGAGGCCCTGCGCCGGATCGAGGACAATTCGTACGGCTATTGCGAGGAAACGGGGGAGCCCATCGGGCTGGCCCGTCTAGAGGCGCGACCGATCGCCACCTTGAGCCTGGAAGCCCAGGAACGGCACGAGCGCCGCGAGCGTGTGCACCGCGACGATTGACCTTACGGCCGGTCCGCGCGCCTTGGGCCAGCCGGTTTCACGTCAAAGACCTCGGGTCCGGTGATCCGGGGGTGGCCGCCGCCAGCATGGCGCGCGCCGCGGGCAGCACCTCCTCGGCGTGTTCGACCGAGCGGAACGCGTCCATGAACCATTCCGGCGACAGGCCCTGCGCGACCGTGTGGCTGAAGAGATCGAACAAGGGCGTCCAATAGCCGCCCGGATTGAGGAAGACGATCGGCTTGGCGTGCAGCGCCAGCCGACGCCATGACAGCAGCTCGACAACCTCTTCCAGCGTGCCGATACCGCCTGGCAGCACAGCGAAGGCGTCGGACTGGTCGAACATGATGGCCTTGCGCTCATGCATCGATTGAACGAACACCGTCTCGACCTCGTCCAGGGCCCCCTCCCGGCTGCGCAGGAACGTCGGCATCACGCCCAGCACCTGGCCGCCGGCCGCGTGGGCGGCGCGGGCGCAGGCGCCCATGAGCCCCACGCCGCCGCCGCCGTAGACCAGCCGTACCTCGGCCCTGGCCAGATCGGCGCCCAGCCGCCGCGCGCCGGCCAGGAACTGGGGATCAACGCCGTCGGACGAGGCGCAGAACACGCACATCGAGCGCAAGACCTGAGCGCCCGAGACCAGAGAGTCCGAGGCTTGCGGGCCGGAAGGTGGCGTGGTCATGCGGTCTCCTGCTCATCCCGGCCCCGCGCGAGTCGCGCCAAGCCGGCCTCAAACGCTCACGCTCGCGCGAGGCGCCGGGCCCGTGCATGAATTTTCCCGAGGCGGGCGTCAAGCCGACCGCTTATGCTCGCGCACGCCGCGCCCTATGGATGGATGCGTTCAAAGGATTCGAAGACCCCCTGAATGAGAGCCGGCTCCGTACTGATTCCGCTGGCGGCGACCGCGGCCCTCGCCCTGGCCGGTTGCGGCCGATCCGCGCCCTGGGCGCCGGCCCGGACCGCGACCGCCGGTCAGCCCGCCAACGTGGCCGATGACGGCGGCTACCGCCCCCCGCCGCGCCTGCTCACGGCGGCGCGCGGGCCAGACGGACAAGTGACGCTGGCCGGGCAGGGATTGCCCGGGGCCGCTGTGCGGCTTTCGTCGCCCGACGGCCAGGAACAGACCGCCGAGGCTGGCGCGGCGGGCGAGTGGACTTTGACGGTCCCGGCGCACAACGCGTCCGTCTACGGCCTGTCGCAAGAGGCGGACGGCCGGCGCGACCAGGCCCAGGGCTACCTTCTGGTGCTGCCGGGGTCCGGCCCCGCCGCGGCGGAACTGCGCTCGGGCGCCGGCGCGCGCACCATGCCGCCCAATCCCTTGACGGGGCTGCGCCTTGATGCGGTCGACCTGGACGCCAGCGGCGCGGCGGTGGTCTCGGGCTGGACCGCCGCGAGCCAGTCGGTGCGCGTGCTGATCGATGGCGCGCCGGTTGATGACGGCGCGGCCAGCCCGACCGGGCGCTTTTCCCTGGCCTTGCCGAAACCCCTGCCCGCGGGGCCGCACCTTGTGCAAGTGCTGGCCGCCAACACGAGCGCGCAGGTGAGCCTCGACGTCGCCGCCCCGGCGCCGTTCGGCGGCGTGTTGCACGCCGTCCCACGGGGGTCGGGGTGGCGGGTGGACTGGCTGACGCCGGCCGGGGGCGTTCAGACCACCTTCCTGTTCAAACCGAGTGTTTCCGGCGAGGCCAAGCCATGAATGGCCGTGGCATGGGCGGCGGGCGCGGCGGAGGGCGGGGGCGTGACCGCGTGGAGATCGATCCGCCGAGCGTGAAACCCAGCCTGGGCCGGGTCCTGCCCGACCTGTGGGCGCTGATCATGCGCTCCGAGGCGCCGCAGTTGCGCCTGAGGGTCAGCGTCGCCTTGTTCCTGACCCTGGCGGGCAAGGCGCTGGGCGTCTGGGCGCCCCTCCTGATCGGGCAGGCGATCAGCCGGCTGTCGCACGGCAAAAGCGCGACCCTGGCGGTCGGCCTTTCCTTCGCGGGGCTGGCGCTGGGCTGGGCGTTACTGCGGTTTCTGTCAGCCGCCGCGCCGCAGGTGCGTGACGCGATCTTCACGGCCGTGTCGCAGGCGGCGCAGCGCCGGGCGGCCACGGAGACCTTCGATCACGCCCTGCGCCTGTCGATGGATTACCACCAGACCAAGCGCAGCGGAGCCTTGGCGCGCACCATCGACCGGGGCGCGCGCTCGATCGAGTACCTGATCCGCACCTTGGCGTTCAACATGGCGCCCACGGTGTTCGAGCTGCTGCTGGCCGCCCTGGTGCTGCAACACTACTACAACTGGCGCTATGCGGCGGTCGTGGTGATCACGGTGGTGGTGTACGGCGCCTTGACCTTCGTGATGTCGGACTGGCGCATCGGCCATCGCCGCGCGCTCAACGAGGCGGATTCGGAAGCGGCTGGCCGGGCGGTCGACGCCCTGCTCAATTACGAGACGGTCAAGAGCTTCGGCGCCGAGAGCCGGGCCGTGGCGGGGTATGACGAGGCCCTGGGCGTCTATGCCCGCGCCGCCGTCAAGGCCAACACCTCGCTGGTGATGCTCAATGTCGTCCAGGCGGCGATCATGAGCCTGGGCCTGGTGGTGATCGTCGTGATGGCGGGCGCGGACGCCGCGGCCGGGCGGATCGGCGTTGGTTCGATCACCACCGTCACCCTGACGATGATGAACATCTACGCCCCGCTGAATATCCTCGGCTTCGCCTACCGCGAGATCCGCCAGTCTGTCATCGACATGGAGGCCATGATCGAGTTGCGCAGGCAAAAGCCTGCGGTGTCCGACGCGCCCGACGCACGGCCCCTGCCGGACGGGGATCCGCGCGGGGCGGAGCTGGCGTTCGAGTCGGTCGGCTTTCGCCACACCGCCCGTTCGCAAGGGCTGGACGAGGTGTCGTTCCGCGCCGAGCCGGGCTCGACCGTGGCGGTGGTCGGGCCCTCAGGCGCGGGCAAGAGCACCATGGTGCGCCTGGCGATGCGCCTGATCGATCCGCAGGCCGGCGCGGTGATGTTGGACGGTTGTGATCTGCGCGCGGTCAGCCTGGCGTCGCTGCGGCGGGCCGTGACGCTGGTGCCTCAGGACGTGGCGCTGTTCAACGAGACCATCCGGGTCAATATCGCGTTCGGTCGGCCCGACGCCGACGACCAGGCGGTATGGGCCGCCGCCGACGCCGCCGAGTTGGGCGATTTCATCCGGGGACTGCCCGAGGGCATGGACACGCGCGTGGGCGAGCGAGGGCTCAAGCTGTCAGGCGGCGAGCGCCAGCGGGTGGGCCTGGCCCGCGCCCTCATCGCCGACCCGCGCCTCCTAATCCTCGACGAGGCCACCAGCGCGCTGGACAGCCGCACCGAGGCGGCGATCCAGGCGACCTTGCGTCGGGCGCGTCAGGGGCGGACGACGCTGGTGGTGGCGCACCGCTTGTCGACCGTGGCCGACGCCGACCAGATCCTGGTGATCAAGGGTGGGCGGATCATCGAGCGGGGCGACCACGCGGCCTTGATCGAGCGCGACGGCGAATACGCCGCCCTGTGGCGTCGCCAGACACGGCGAAAGAGTTGACGACTCCAGGCGGGCGCCTCCATCGGCTAGCCCCTAGCTGGTGGTTTCGGCGCTGTAGCGGGCGATCAAGCCTGTGCGGATCGCGTGGCGGTAGACCGCCCCGAAGGCCAGGCACGCCAGCAGCACATAGGCCAGCGACATACCGCAGCTGAGCGCCAGCAGGCTGGCGGGCGCCGATTGGCCCGCCACGATGCGCCGCATGCCTTCGAACACATAGGAGGGGGCCAGGAGCCGTCCGACCGCCTGCATCCAGGGCGGCAGGGTCGACAGCGGATAGAACACGCCCACGAACGGCGACAGGATCGATGGGATGGGCCAGATCAGCCATTCCGAGGCCGGGCCAAGCCTGAGCACGATCGCCGCACCCAGCACCCCCAGCGCGATGCCTGACAGGAACAGCGCCAGCACGAAGGGGATCAGGGCCAAGCCATAGCTGAGGAATGACAGGCCGAATACGCCGGTGGCCAAGGCGAGCATGGCCGCGAGGCCCACGGCGCTGGTGCCGATGGCGGTAATCACCAGGCCGGTCAGATATTCGGACACCTTCATCGGCGTGGCGAAGATGTTGAGGAAATTGCGCGACCACACGTCCTCGAAGAAGGCGGTCGTCACCCCCTGCATGACCCGTGTGAGGAAGTCCCACAGCAGAACCGCGCCCAGGATCGCCGGCACGAAGTTGAAGCGCGGCCCGGTCACGCTGTTGAGGTAGCGGGTGATGAAGCCCCACAGCACGATGTCGATCGTGACCCAGGCGATCATGGGCAGCAGTCGCACCGGGCTTCCCCGGTAGAGGTAGATTTGCCGCAGGACGACCGCGGCGATCCGCGTGGGGTTCATGGCGCGCCCTCCGGAGCGGGGGCTTCGTGGGCCATGCTGATGAACAAGTCTTCCAGGTTGGCCGCCCCATGCTCGCGGATGAGGGCGTCCGGCTCACCCTGCAGCAGGATGCGGCCTCGGGCCATGAACAGCACGCGGTGGCAGACTTCGGCCACCTCGTACATATTGTGGCTGGTCCACAGCACCGCGCCCTGGCCGCGGGCGGCGAAGTCCTTGATGCGGGCGCGGATATCACGCGCCGAGGACGGGTCGATCGACGCGGTCGGCTCATCCAGCAGCAGGAGCCTGGGGTTGTTGAGCATGGCCTTGGCCAGGGTCACGCGGGTCTGCTCGCCCGAGGACAGCACGCCGCATTTTTGACGGCGGTGGCGCTGCAGATCGAATTCGTCCAGCACCGCCTCGATGCGCGCCGTCAGGGGGCGGACGCCATAGATCATGCCGAACACGCGCAGGTTTTGCTCGACCGTGAGGTTTCCGGGCAAAGGCGCGTAGACGGCGGCGAAATTGGTGTTGGACAAGGCCTCGCTTGGCGTCGCGGCCAGGTCCAGCGCGCCGATGCGGATCGCGCCGGATGTAGGTTCGAGCACCCCCAGGATCATGTTGATGGTGCTGGTTTTGCCGGCGCCGTTGGGGCCGACCAGACCGACGATTTCGCCCGAGGCCACGCTGAAGCTGACCGCATCCACCGCCCGAATGGGGCCGTAGGTCTTGCTAAGCCCCTCGACGGAGAGCGCGGCGGCGGAATGGGGCGCGGTCATATGCGCCGTTCTAGCCGTGGTCGGCTCGCGCGCCAAACGTCGCGGGCGAAACATGCCGGGCGTTTGTCGCAGCCATGCAAAGAAAAAGGCGACCCTGCCACAGGATCGCCTTCTCTTACCCCCTCAGGGAAATTTTTTTGTCAATCAACGGCCATTATTGGCCGGTAGGTTCTCATCACCCGTGAGCTCTATCCCCTCACTCACGGCCCCTCTGGCCCGGTGATCGAGACCCCTCTCACCGGGCCACTTTTCTTTAAACGCCCTCCGGCCGCAAGCCTTCGATGCGGACGCGCAACGGTATGTGGCCGTCTGTGGCGGCAGGGTCACACTGTGGCGGCCCCGAGGCCGGCTCCAGCCGCAGGCGCGCATTGGCGAGGCCATGGGATTTCGTCTATGGACAGCCCATGATCGTTCTGTGGATCGCCGCGGCCCTGCTGTCCGCCCTCACCGCCGCGCTCGTGCTCCACCGGGCGTCCCGCCGGGCCGGGAGCCCGGCCGCCGACCCGACCGTGGACATTTATCGCCGCCAACTGGCCGAGATCGACGACTTGGCCGATCGCGGCTTGCTGCGCGAAAGCGAGCGCAGCGCGGCCCGGGCGGAAGCGGGCCGCCGATTGCTGACCGCCGCGGATCAGTCGAAGGCGAACGGGGTGCAGAGCGCCCCGCCCGGCGCCATGCGGCGATGGGTGATGCTGGGCGCCGTCGCCGCCCCCCTTGGGGCGCTCGGCCTTTATCTGGCGCTAGGCTCTCCCGGCTTGCCCGACCAACCCTTCGCCCAGCGGTTGGCGACGTGGCGCAGCGCCCCCAATCCCGCCGACCTGAGCCCTGGCGAGCTGACTGCGGTCATGCAGGATGCGGTTGATCGGCGGCCGAACGATCCCCAAGGGCGCCTGCTGCTCGCCCGGGTCCAGGTCGCGGCTGGCAATCTCGACGCGGCCGTGCAGAACCTCAAGACGGCTGTTCGCCTCGCTCCCGGCCAGGCCGAGCTGTGGGAAGCCTTGGGCGAGACGCTCGTGCAGCAGGCCCAGGGTCAGGAGCCGGCCGAGGCCCAGGGGGCGTTCCGGCGGGCCGTTGCCCTGGACCCCTCCGCGGTGGGGCCACGCTATCACCTGGGGCGGGCCAAGATTCAAGCGGGCGACCTCGCCGGCGGACTTGGCGACTGGCGCGCCCTCGCCGCCAGCCTGACCGAGCCCGACGAACAGGCGGCGCTGAACGCGCAGATCGCGGCCACGCAAAAGGCCGGCCGGTTGGCCGAGCCTGCCGCGCAGGACGAGGCTGCGCAGGACGGGGCCGCGGGCGCCCAGGCCGAAGCCGCTTCACCGGGGCCAGGGCCGTCCGGCAGTCAGGTGCAGGCCGCCGCCGCCGCTCAGGCCGGGGCTACGCCCAGCGACCGCCGCGCCTTCATCCAGTCGATGGTTGAAAGCCTGGCGGCCAAGCTCAAAGCCGACCCCCAGGATTGGCGCAGCTGGGCCCTGCTGGTGCGCTCCTATGGCGTGCTGGGCGACAAAGAGAAGCAGACGGCCGCCTATGGCGAGGCCGCCAAGCGCTTCGGGGCCAACGGGGATGCGATGAAGGCCTTGGACGACGCCCGCGCAGCTCCGCCCGCGAAGCCGTAGAGACGTCTTCGCCTAGCTTGAGGCGCCGGCGGCCGGCGGCTTGAGCAGCGGCGCCAGGGCATGGTTGGCGCGGGCGGCCTTGGTGGACAGGTAACTTCGGTTTTGCGGCGTGACGCAGCCGTAGAGCGGCCGGCGCGCGACGACGTCCAGGCCGGCGCGGGTGAGGGCGCCGATCTTCTCGGGATTGTTGGTCAAGAGCACGATCTTGGAAAAGCCGAGCTTGAGCAGCATGGCCGCCGCGCTTTCGAACCGCCGCTCATCGGCGCTGAAGCCGAGGACGGCGTCCGCGTCGATGGTGTCCAGGCCGTCCTGCTGCAGGGCGTAGGCGCGCATCTTGTTTCCGATGCCGATGCCCCGGCCCTCCTGGTCGAGGTAAAGCAGCACCCCGCCGCCCTCGGCGGCCAGGCGGTCCATGGCGCTATGTAATTGGTCGCCGCAGTCGCACTTCAGCGAACCGAACAGATCGCCGGTCAGACAGGCCGAGTGAACGCGCACCAGCACCGGCTGGGCCGGATCGGGATCGCCCACCACCACCGCCAACTGATCGCGCGGCTCGGACGCGGACCGGAACACAACGAACCGGCCGACCACGCCCGAGGCCAGGGGCACATTGGCCGCCGAGACGATCTCGGGCGTATCGGGCGCCGGGGCGGTGGCCGCCGCAATCGCTTCGAGCCTCACGCGGAACAGGCCTTCAGGCGGCGCCGAGGCCAGGGGCGCGGCAAGGGCGGCGGGGAGCACCAGGGCTTGGCCGCACAACTGCACGGCCGCCTCGGCGCTCGCGTCCGCGATCCGCCAGTGCGCAGGGGGGGCGTGGGATGGCGCCGCGGCCAGGCGCTGGGCGGCGGGCAGGTCCAGCCCGGCCAGGGGCGCGCTCACGGCGTGCTCGACCGGCAGCCCCAGGACCCGCCCGCGTTGGGCCGACAGGATGATCGAACCCTTGGCCATGTCGGCAAAGGCCGCGAACAACGACGGCGAGGCTCCGTCGAGCGCGGCTGCGAGGATGGCGTCGCGGCCATGCTCGATCGAAATGGGCCGCCCGGCGCGCAGTTCCGCGACCGCGCGTTGTCCAGCGACTTGATGCTTGTCGCCGATCAGGGCGGTCACAATCGCCGCCTGCCGGCTCGTGGACATATCCTTCACCGCATACTCGCCGTCGCGCGCGTGGCTGCACCCAATGTCAGCCTGTAACGCGCCAAAGGCTCGGCCTGGGCCCTGCGGGCGGCCAGACGTCGCCGGATCGCGCCTCCTAATTAGCAACGCGCTGTCGAATAAACCAGATCAGGCTGACGATTTGGCCGAAGCGCCGCCTGCTAGAGCCTTTCTGCACGGCCTGTCGCTTGGGTCTGGCGTATTTGGCGACAGGCCGCTGGGTAGCGGCAGGGCGGCGCGCGTTAATCTTCATGAACGCAATCGGGGCTGCTGCGCATGACAGCGCTGCCTGGAAAAAATAGCGGCGCCAACGGTCCTGCGCCGCAGAACGGCGTTTGGACAGTGGCGGCGTTTCTTGTCATCCGCGCGCCTATGTTTGCCAACATAGGGACGGGATAGTTAGCCGTAGTATGGCTCAAGAATGACGGCGCTGGTCCTCGAAGTGTATATCTCGAATTAATTTCCTAATACTAAATAACGGCGTGCTGTAATGTGTGTGAAACAAATATTTCATTTAACAATAAGAGTGGTCTTGTGGAATTATGGACCGTCTCCAAAGCTTGGCTGCATGCTCGATGGCGTCAACGGCTCACGATATGCGCATTTTGGGCAAAGCTGTTCAGGTGCTGTTCAGGCGCCATCTTATTTAACGCCGTTATCCCTATTTGCCTTTGTGCGGTGCGGCAAAAGGGTTACATGGGGAATGGCTTCGGCATGCAACTTGCAGCGTGCTGGCCGGTGAGGGTGGTAGAGGTCGGTCATGTCCCAGACGAATTCAGACACGTTTGTGGTTCACTCCGAAGCCCCTTACGAAATCAATGCAGTCGGTTCAGAAGCCGACAGCAAGAGTGAACTTGGCCTTTGTCGGATTCTCGATATTCTCATCGCCGCCACAGCGCTTGTCTTCTTCGCTCCCTTTGGTTTGTTGATCGCGCTCGGCATCAAGATCTGCGATGGCGGCCCCGTTTTCTTCGGGCACTCCCGGATCGGGTATTGCGGCCGCGCCTTTCGTTGCTGGAAGTTCCGCAGCATGTTCACCGATGCCGACGCCCGGCTTCGCGAACTGCTGATCAACGATCCGGTAGCACGATCGGAGTGGGAGTTGGATCACAAGCTGCGCCGCGACCCCCGCGTGACCGCCATCGGCGCTATTCTACGCAAGACCAGCCTGGATGAACTGCCGCAGCTTTACAACGTCCTGCGTGGCGAGATGAGCCTGATCGGCCCGCGCCCGATCGTGAACGCGGAGATCATTCGTTACGGGCGCTGGTTCCAGTACTATTGCGCGGTCAAGCCGGGCCTCAGCGGCCTCTGGCAGGTCAGCGGTCGCAACGATGTCAGTTATCGTCGACGTGTGGCGATGGATGTGGCCTATGCCCGCAGCCAGTCGCCCCGTCTTTACGTGCGGATCCTCGTGGCCACCATCCCCGCCGTACTGATGCGCAAGGGGTCATACTGACATCGCCGACCTCGGCTTAGCCGGGCTGTCCGGCTCGGGCGTCCGCACGAACGCCGCCTCCACTTCAGGCGGCTAAGTGATGATCAGCGCGCGCCGGGTGTACGTATCAGACGCCCGATCTAGGCGGCGTCAGACTTCCGGTTGAGCTTGTCTTCGATGATCGCCATCATCTTTTCCTGACGCGCCGCGTAGGTGTACTGCTGCGCCAGCGCTAGGCGATCCTCAAGGGGGGCGCCCTCGCCGGCCAGGGCGCTCTCGACCGCCTCGACGAAGCTTTCGGGCGAGTCGGCGGTGTGCACATAGCGCTCGAACTCTTGCAGCGACGCCAAACGCGTGCAGACGACGGGCTTGCCGGCGGCGAGATACTCGAAAAACTTCATTGGAAACATGGACTTGGTGTACTCATTCAGAATGCTCGGAATGATCGCCACGTCAAAGCCCTTCAGATAGGACGGCAGGTTGGCGTAGCGGCGGCCGCCCATGAAGGTGATGTTGGTGATGCCCTGGTAGTCCTTGATAGTCGTGAGCGGGTCGCCTTCGCCAATCTCGCCGATGAACACGAATTGCCAGGTCGGACGGGCTTTGGCGGCCTTGGCGATCAGATCCAGGTCGATCTTGTAGCTGCTGACCGCGCCGATGAAGCCGATGCACGGCCGGCCGATCGACGCTAGGTCGTCCGGCACCGCCAGGGTCTCGTCCAGCGCGCTGTTAAAGTGGCGGAAATCGGCGACATTGGGCAGATAATAGGTGTCGGGATTGTGGGGGCTCAGATTGGCCTGGATTTGCGGAGCCGTCGTGAACACGACATCGGCGTGCTCCGCCAAGGTCTTTTCCGACGCGGCGATGACGTCCCGGGGCATTCCCGGCTGGGCCTTGATGTCATCAACCGCATGGTAGACGGTGAAGGCGTAGTCAGACAGGTTGTAGAAATCTGTCGTCAGGGGCGAGTAGGTCCAGAGCATGCCCGGCTTTAGCCGAAGCCGGTTGACCCAGAACGACAGGCCGAACTGGATCAGCATCCGGTTGAACTTGCGGACTGAATCGACGCCCTGAAAGGGGACCGATAGCGGAGACCAGATCCACAGATTCGGTCGAACCTCGCGCGGCGGGGTGAACGCTCTCGCCAGGCGCCGCCAGATTCGGCCCGTGTCCTTGATCGTCGCTGTCGGTCGGCGAAGCCCCTGGGACTCAACATAAAGCACCCGGTGGCCGCGCGCATTCAGCTCCACGGCCACGTGCTGCTTGTTCGTCCAGTAGGGATTGTCCCAATCCGCTGTCGACACGAGCACGATGTCTGCGATGTCGCCATTCATCTCAGATCAGCCCGTCGTAGTTGCGCGTATCCAAACTGAGCATTCAATTCGCCAAAGGAACTGCCGGGTTCATCCGCGACGCACCAGTTTGAGTAGTCCGCAATGGCATACACCAGAGATTTTTCAAAAGGTAGATCAAAATGATCATTCACCACATGTCCGATGAAATATTCCGAAGCTTTTGGTTTTGATCGAATAAACCATTACAACTCTAACACCTATTATAGATTGCAAAATGAAAGCTTCACACGTTCGCATTTGTTGGGGGCGTATAGTGGCCCTGGCGCCGATCCGGCGCGTGCAGCGACAAATGCGACGATCGTCTCGAGCAAACCAGCAGAGCCCCAAAAAGGCTCCCTCGGTCAGTCGATATCAGGCACATATGTACCCTCCTCGATCGCAGCCCTGGCTATCGATCATGAAACATAATCGGAGTTTATGGTGCGGTTGTAACACGTTATCTTTTCCGGGATAAAAGATTGAGCTCTGTGCAAACAAAACGTTCAACGTCGCGCCGACTAAGACGGTTAACGGCCGGTAACGAATTTGGCGTTGGGCACACTTAGGACGCGAATATTGGGTATGGGCGGCCTCAAGCCAGCATTGCTTTTCGGCGAGAGCGCGTTGTTTGCCGCGTTCGGTGCGGGGTTGCGCATAGCGGCGGCCGATCGGACCCAGCTTCTCGCCTCGCGCCGGACCTTGGTCCTGGCGCCCCATCCCGACGACGAATCTCTTGGCTGCGGCGCCATTATCCGGCGTCTGCGCGACGCCGGCGTCGCGGTCCGTATCGTGATCGCGACGGACGGCGCCCAATCGCATCACAGCGCGACGTTCGCCCAGGCGCGTCTGGTGGCGCTTCGCCGACAGGAGGCTCTGGACGCCTGCGCGAAGTTGGGGGTGGACGCCCAGCAAGTGATCTTCCTGGATTTGCCGGATACGGGGCTCGCGGCCAATACCGCGGCGCTGAGCGAGCGGGTGCTGGCGCAGATCACCGAGTTTCAGCCCGAGCAGGTGCTGTACCCCAGCGCGATCGACAGTCATCCCGACCATCAAGCCTTGGCCAGCGTCCTCGAAGGACTCAAGGGGCAGAGTCGGCTGACGTGCCCGGTCTATGGTTATCCGGTTTGGTTCTGGAAACTGTCGACCTGGAAGCGGCCCTTGCGCGCATTGCGCGCCCTGGCCGGGGTGCGTCTGGTCAAGGCGTCGACCACCGGCATGTTGGACCACAAGCGCTCCGCGATCGCCGCTCATCGCTCTCAATTCGAGAACTTGTTGGACGAACCGGACTGGAGTTTCCTGCCTGAAACCTTCACTCGGCATTTTCTGACCAGCTTCGAGTTGTTCTTTGAGATGAAATCTCAATAGGTTATCCGGCGAGGCCGTTAATCCGGCTATCCATGATCGAGAACAATCGATCGGACCACTGATCGGGGGTGTTGCCCAGGTCCCGGGTCGCCTCAAAGCCATTTCGGCTCATTTGCGCCGTCAGGGCGTCGTCGCTGAAAAGCCGCTTCAGATGTCCCGCCAGGCCATTGACGTCATGGCTATCGCTGGCGAACCCCGCTCCGGCCGCCACCACTTCCGGCGCAAGCAGGGCGTCGGCCGCGATGACGATCGGCAGGCCGCTCCAACTCGCTTCCAAGGCGGCCATGCCGAAGGGTTCGGGCACGCGGCTGGACATGACCAGGGCGCGCGCATCCTTAACCAGGGCGCCGATGTTGGAATGTTCCTGCCAGCCCGCGAATTCGAAATCGGGATACTTCTGTTGGAGCGCGGGGCGCATCGGACCTTCGCCGATGAAGCGCATCTTGACCCCGGCGAGCCTGGCGGCCTCGGCGGCCAGATCCGGCCCTTTCTCACGCTCCATTCGGCCGATGAACACCACAACGTCGTTGTGTTCGGCCTCGATGCGCTGGTGTGAAAACGCCCGCACGGGGTTGCGCAGAACACGGATCGCGCTCTTGGGAATGCCACCCCGTTCCAGGTATGGGCCCATGCTCTCGTGCAGCGACAGCACCAGGGGATTTTTCTCGGTGATGGAGAATAGCCGTTGACGCATGGCCTGGCGCGCGACGCGCCACAGCTTGTGCAAATAGTTGCGACGGTCGCAATTGGTCGACATGCAGGCCAGCGACATGGGCACAAGCGGGCAGGCCTGGTCGATCTGATAGTTCAGATAGCCGCCGTTGGGGCAAACGATGAAGTAGTCGTGCGCGGTCAAGACCAAGCGATCCCTGACCTTCTGCAAGGGAGCGAAGATCGACGGCGACAGGATGTGGGACCAGTTGTGCAGGTGGTAGACCGTTCGCGGCGTATCGTTCCGCGCGATCCAACTCGATAGGAAATTGGCCGAGCGACAGTTGTAGATGCCGCGGATGCCGCCCCTGATCGGCGCCACTTCGAGCAGCGGGCGCTCGTTCATGGCGATGATTTCGAAGTCCTTATTCGACACCAGCGAACTGGGCGCGGTGTCGCCGCTGATGAGGCTCACGCGAACGCCACGTTCGATGAGCGAACGGGCCTCGCTCATCGCTACGTCCGTAGCGCCCCCACGACCCGAGAAGGAGTCGTTTATGATGACAAAGCGGTCCAGCGGCAATTTAAACTCTCTATGCGTTCTGCATTCGGTTAAGCTTTGGGTAACAATAAGCGTCAACTACTTGTTACCGTATACAAAGATGATAACCATGAACACTTTTATAGAGACTTAAATCTCGCCCGACTTTTGACAGGGTTACATTTTCGATTTTTGATCTCGAGCCGCCGTCGCGCGTTATGGAATGTTTAATTCGGCAACGAGGACCTGAAACCCTCATCCGCAGGTTTAGTTCGGTTTTGTCCCCCCGTCCAATGCGTCCGGCTTTAAGCCCAGCTTCTGCTTCTGCTTCTGCTTGGGCGAGGGGTCCGAAGCGGCGGCTCGGGCTATAGGCGGTCGGCACGGTCAGCGTCATGACGCCTTATACGACGGACGGCCGCCATCAGATTTCAACCTGCCTCCCGTGCATTGTGCATGATGGGTCAAGTGGTTGAGCCCTGAGGGGGCAATCTTTTGGGCGTTTTCGAGCTGTACGAAATGGCCATCGGATGAGTGGTGACCTAGCGCCCGAAACGCGGCTTGCGATGCTTGAGTAAACGCAAGACTACCTTTTGCTTAGCTCAGATATATAAAACCTCGAAGAATTGTTCTGGGAAATGCAGTCCATTTGGGGCGACTTCGCGCGTCATAGAGTCGCATTTAGCGCGCCCTGGCGTCGGCGGCCATGGGCGTTGAAGACGCCGATTGCCCAGCAGGGCCGGGCCAGATTGCCCTGAACGCGGCGTCGCGCGGTCTACGGGGTCCATTGTCGACGTCTTTATTGATGCCCACGCGCCGAAGGTGCTACCGAGAAGCGCGTTGGACACCGAGCCGCGATTGGCAAGTGGGATTATTTTTCGTCTCTCGTAGCTGGCTGACATCGACCAAGCCGATCATGTCGCATCCGCCCGCGCTGCACGCCCGGTACGCACCGCGCGGGGATCAAAGTCTTTCAGTCGGCTGGAGCGGCCCATGACATCGCCTTCGATCGCGCCGCCGCGTGTTTTGATCCTCGCAAGGTCCTTGCCGTTCCATGCCCAAGGCGGAATGGAGGCGGGGGCCTGGGACTTGGCGCGGGCGTTGACCGCCAGGGGGTGCGAGGTTCGGGTGCTCACCACCTCGTGCCCCGGACGGTCCAGCGGCCTGATCGAAGGGATCGAGGTGCAGTTCGCCGATGCGCCGCCGCAAAAGTATTCCGCCGCGTGGTCGAGGGAATCGATCCGGGCGTTCAATGAGACTTACGCCGATTGGGCCGAGGTGGTGATGAGCGTGAGCGCGGCGGCGTTTCCCTTGGCCGCCCATCTGGTCCATCGCCGCTCGCGTCCGGCTATCGTCATGCAGGCCCACGGCACGGCATGGCGCGACCTAGTGTCCCGGTTCAAGACCAACAATCCGCTCAGATGGCTCAAGGCTGTCCGAGAAGTGCGCGGAATGACGTGGGATTTCTTCTCCTATCGCCGGTTCGACGAAGTCATCTCAATCGGCCAGGCGGTGACCCAAGACATGCGGCGGCTGCCCACACGCTTTCTGTTGCGCGGCGTTTCGGTGGTGCAGATCGATAACGGAATCGACGAGACATTCTTCGCCTTCTCGCCCGAGGCGCGTCAGCGCAAGCGCCAGGCGCTCGGGGTGCCCCAAAGCGCGCCAATGCTGGTGACGGCCGCGAGGCTGAATGTGCAGAAGGGCACCGCCTTAGCTCTGGAGAGCTTCGCCTTGCTGACGCATACCCGCCCCGACCTCCACTACCTGATCGTCGGCGACGGCCCCGAACGCGAACGCCTGAGGGCGCGGGCTGAGGCCTTGGGCGTCGCCGATAAGGTGCGCTTCGCCGGAGCGGTTGGCCGGGACGAGGTGTCGGCCTACCTGTCCGCTGGCGACATATTCGTCTTTCCGACTCTACGACAGGAAGGCCTGCCGCTGAATGTGCTGGAGGCGTTCGCCTCGGGCTTGCCGGCGGTCATCTCCGAACACATCTGCGAGCCTCATTTTCCCGCCGTGGGCGTCGATCCTCAGGATGTGAAGGGTATGGCCGCCACGCTCGAGCAACTGCTGGCCTCGCCTTCGAGCGACCGCGCCTCGACCTTGCCCGAACGTCACGCCCTCGCGTTCGCAGCGGCCGCCTATCAGAACGCCTTCGCCGACCTCCTCGCCGCGCGGTCCAGCCAGTCCCACGCCGTCCCGGCCGCGAGCGTCCCGGCCGAGGGAGCGTCGGCATGACGCCTACGCCGCTCGTGAGCGTGGTCATACCGCACTACAATCGTGTAGCGGTTCTCGGCGAAACCCTGCGCACCGTCCTGGCCCAGACCTATCCGCACTGGGAGGTGGTGATCGTCGACGATTGCTCGCCGCAAGACCCACGCGAGGCCCTGGCGGAATTCCTGGCCGACCCACGCATCCGCCTGGTCCGGCTGGAGGCCAATGGCGGGGCGTCGGCGGCGCGCAATGTGGGCATCGGCGAGGCGACAGGCGATCTGATCGCGTTCCTGGATTCGGATGACCATTGGCGGCCCCAGAAGCTGGAAAAGCAGGTCGCCCTGGCCGTCAGCGCGCCCGATCCGGAACGGGTGATCGTGACCACCCTGATCGAGAAGCACGGGGCCACGGCCACCACCTTCGAGCCCAGCCGTGGGGTGGCGCCGGGCGAATCCTTCGACCATTATCTGTTTCTGAATGGCGGCATAGCTCAGACCAGTTCGGTGATGACCAGCCGGTCGGCCGCCCTGGCCATCGGGTTCGACGCCCGACTGCGGCAGTTCGAGGACTATCTTTTCTTTCTCAAGGCGGGCGGGCTGGGCCTGACGCACTTGTTCGTGCCCGAGCCGATGGTCATCTGGCAGGACGACTACCGGCCCGATCGCCTTAGCCGCGGGTCCGATCGCAACATGACGAACGCCTGGCTGTTCCTGGAGGGGGCGCGGGACGTGCTCGACGAACGCAGCCGTCTGGTGTTCCTGACCAACCATGTGGGCGCGCTCTACATGCGCCAGCACCCCCTCCGGGCCAGCCTGAGCCTGGCGCGCGCGGCCTCGCTGGGCGTGATCTCGCCGGCCCGCGCGGTGCGCGTGGCGATCAACGGCCTGTTGCCGCAGGCCCTGAAGGGGCGCCTGAAGCAGATGGCGAAGGTCCGCGCTTGAGCGCCGAACCGCCGATCCCGGCAAAGCCCCGATCACGGTCTCTGGTCGCCCTCAGCGGCATGGCGTGGTTGATGGCCCAGACGCTGGGCACCCGCGCGGCCAGCGTCCTGGCCCAGATCATCCTGGCCCGGCTGTTGTCGCCGGCGACCTTCGGCGCGGTGGGCCTTGTGTATGGCTTGAACTCCATCGCCATCGCCCTGGCGAACTTCGGCGTGGATACCGTGCTGCTGCAGCGTCACCGCACGCTGCACCTGTGGATCTCGCCCGGCTTCTGGACCAGTGCGGGCCTCGGACTGACCGGGTTCGCGGC
>Ga0335069_10000380_pt1 | contig 74925 bp, 61 predicted proteins | sample Lox_Sample_11_FD_206714 | JGI IMG/M metagenome (GOLD analysis project Ga0335069, IMG submission 206714) | Soil microbial communities from Loxahatchee National Wildlife Refuge, Florida, United States - Lox_Sample_1.1 | ecosystem: Environmental > Terrestrial > Soil > Wetlands | place: USA...
TGGTGCCGACCACGCCTCCCATGGCTAGAATCGCGCCGACAGAAAGATCGATGCCGCCCGTGATGATGATCATGGTCATCCCCAGCGCCATGATGTTGATTACCGCCGTCTGCCGCACCACGCTCGAAAGGTTCGTGCTCGTGAAGAAATTCGGTGAAGCGATGGTTAGCGCTATGAAAAGAAGAATCAGGCTGAGAAACGGCAGCAGGCGTTGCAATACGATCCGGTCGCGCCGGTTTTTTGCCGGCAAGGCCGGCGACGGAACTCGTTCCACCGCGGAACCGCTCATCGGATCTCCTCGCTTACCTTTTCGAGCGCCGCGTATCGCATAATCTCTTCCTGGGTGGTGCGGCCCGGCAGTTCTGCCGTGATTCTTCCCTCACGCATGACCAGAATGCGGTCCGCCACTTGCAACAATTCCGGCATCTCCGAGCTCACCATAAGGATCGCCGCGCCCGACTGTGCCAGCTCGTGCATCAGGCTGAAAACCTCGACTTTCGCGCCAACGTCAATGCCGCGCGTAGGCTCATCGAATAGAAAAACGCGCGCCTGGCGGAACAGCCACTTGGCAATCACTACCTTCTGCTGGTTGCCGCCGCTCAAGCGTCCGCACAGTTGCCGGTGGGAGCTGGCGCGAATGCGTAGACGCCCGATAAAGTCCGTCGCCGCCGTGGTTTGCGCCGCGCGGTCCAGCACACCGAACCGGCTGATGCGGCGCACATTCGCCAGTGTGATGTTGTGCGCGATTGGAAGGCGTAGGGCGAGGCCGGTGATCTGACGGTCTTCTGTAATCAACGCGATGCCGGCATCTACCGCTTCCTGCGGCGATTGCAAGCGGACTTCGCGGCCGGAAACGAAAACTCTACCGGAATCAATGCGATCCACGCCGAATAGCGCACGGCATAGCTCCGTGCGTCCCGCGCCCATCAATCCCGCCATCCCGACAATCTCGCCCGCGCGCAGCGAAAGCGAAATATCGTGCAATTGTCCTTTTTGATTGACACCGTCAACGCGCAGCAGTTCCTCACCGGGTGGAAGTGCTTCGCGTTGGTAGATGGCCGAGATCTCGCGCCCTACCATGTGCTGGATGATGCGATCCGTGGTTAACTCCGCAAGTGGGCTGCAGTGAACGGTTTTCCCATCGCGCAGAATGGTGACCCGGTCGCCGACGGATTCCAACTCGTCCAGCCGGTGGGTGATGTAGATGACTCCCACATTGCGCTCTCGCAAGGTTTTGACAATGCGAAAGACCTCGGCCGTTTCGGCACCGGAAAGCGACGATGTTGGCTCATCAAAAATCACGAGACTCGAGCCGTGCAGGATGGCGCGGCAGATTTCGACGAGTTGTTTACCGGCGGGAGTGAGTTTTTCGACGCGCCACTCGGCACGAAGCGGGAATTGATGGTCTGCAATCAGCCGGTTAGCGGCCTCCATCATGCGCTGCCGCCGCACCCAGCCGAACGGCAGTCGTTCCTCGCGTCCCAAATAGAGATTTTCGGCGACCGTTAAATGCGGGGCGAGCAGGGACTCCTGATGAACCATCGCGATTCCGATGGCTGCCGCGTCGGCCGGAGCTTTCAGGTGAACTTCGCGGCCCTGCCACAGCATTTGGCCGCCATCGCGCTCGACGATCCCCGCTATGATCTTCATGAGCGTGGATTTACCGGCACCGTTTTCGCCGAGAAGCAAATGCACTTCGCCGGCCTGCACGGCCAGCGACCCGTCGACGAGGGCGGGAACACCGCCGTAGCGTTTTTCGATGTGGTTGAGCTCGAGGAGCACCCGAAGCGAACTAGTTTACTCTATCCGGCTGAGGGGGAAGGAGAAATAAAAAATGGTTCCAAGTGACCCACATTCCAGCCGCGTTCCGCACCGGCATGCCCGGTCGAAAACCTAGCAAACATGACTCCCGAAGCGTCATCTCTTTAGCTCCCCGCATCTTGTATTTCTCAAGATACGGATCAATGCTTCAAAGCCCGCCTGCAGGCTGTCCTGTTTGGAACCGGCGTTTCGAAAGGCTTTTCACCCAACCACAGCCTCTTCCCGTTTCCAGGTTGCTGCTGCAGGTCGAGTTCCCGGCTTGTTTCTTCAACGCCGCGCCGAAAATTTCACCAAGCCCGTTCGATTCACTGCTCTTCGCTCAACCGGTTTTGCCGGCTGGGCGGGATCATCGCGATGAACCCGTTGCCTGACTCCATTCCCCGCGCTTCGTGCGGATTTTGAACCTCCACTCCCCTCAGGGGGCTTTTACCTCCCCTTACGGATCGCAGCGTTCGGTTCTCATTCCGCTCGAAAGCCCACCTGTATGAGTCGCCCTATTCCCCTTCGCTTCCCGTCGGCGTTTCGCTTTTAAACAATCCGCCTTCGGATCACCGTTCCAGGTTCGCTACTTCTCACCAGGCCCGACTGTTCCGTGAACCTCTTGGAACCTTAGTCATCATGCTCCTAAAGCCGGGTGGCGTCAAAGAAAATCTTCAGCACCAAAGCGGTTTTCCTCAAGATTGTTCTTGTGTGAATTCATGTGATTAGCGGTGCACACACGTGGAGTGGCAGTGGAAAAGTTGAGAGCGGAGTGGAAAAAACAGAATGGTGGCGAAGTGTTGCGAATCATCCCGTTATGATGCCTTTTCGGCTAGGGTTGGCCGGGACAAAAGCTGTTCCTGTACTCTACGCAGGAGACGGATTTTGCGCGAATCGGGCGTGAATCCCCACTTTCTGTAGAACGGAACCAGCTCGTCGCGGCACGAGAGTTCGATGTGCTCAACGAACAAGAGGGCGGGATGCGAGGTAATGGCTTCCAGCAGCAATCTTCCGAGGCCGAGCGAGCGATGACGTTTTTCGACGATGACGTCGAAGACGGCGGCTTTGTAAACGAAGTCGGTGAGGACACGTGCGAATGCGACGAGCCGGCCGGTTTCCGGTTCACAGAACGCGAAGATGAGATCGGAATGTTCGACCATGCGCCGCACATCCGGGAGTTTCCTGCCGCGGCTCCACGATTCGCCTTGAAACATGCGCCAGAGTTGCTCGGTGTGGTCGCTGTTGAGGCGGCTGACGAACTGGAACTTGGATTCCAAGGGCGCGATCATGAGGCACCCGGCGAGAGGAATTGACCAACGAAATCCAGCATTTCGCGGCGACGCGAGCGAAGGCTGGCGGCGGGGTTCCGCGATATGGACATTCCACATCATAACGGCGGAGGATACGGTAAGTACAGATGCAGATCTATTGAAATGTGACCGGTACAGATGTAGGATTGGACCACTGATGTCTACGGTGACCGCCGTCAAAACGCCGCTGTACTTGAAACTGGCACGCTCGCTCGAGGAACAGATGAGCCGGGGAGTTCTGCGCCCGGGAGACCGAATGCCGTCGGTGCGGGCATTCAGCCGGCAGCAGGGTGTGAGCATTTCGACGGTATTGGAAGCGTACATCTGGCTGGAGAACCGCGGGGCGATCGAGTCCCGGCCGAAGTCGGGGTTCTTTGTGCGGGTACCGTTCGCGAAATCGGTTCCGGAGCCGCGGTTCCAGACGCCTGCGCCCAAGCCGGCGAGCTTCAGCGCGAGCGCAATCGTGACAGAAGTGATGCGATGCGCCAATCGTCCGGGGAGTGTACCGTTAGGCAGTGCACTGCCCGATCCGCAACTGATGCCCAACGCTAAGCTCAACCAGATCTTGCGGCGGATCATCCGGCAGCATCCGATGCATAGCGCGGAGTACAGCTTTCCTCCGGGGATTGAGGCGCTTCGCTGCCAGGTAGCGCGGCGCGCGCTCGGCTACGGCTGCAGCCTGGCGCCTTCGGAGATCGTGATTACCAGCGGAGCGATGGAGGCGTTGAATCTTGCATTGCGCGTGGTGGCACGGCCGGGCGACGTGGTGGCGGTGGAAAGCCCCACGTATTTCGGGGTGCTCGACGCGATCCAGTCGCTGGGCTTACGCGCGATTGAGATTCCCACCCATCCTAGCGACGGCATGAGCCTGGAACTGCTGGAACGCGCCATTCGGAAACACCGCGTGAAGGCGTGCCTGACGATGACCAACGGGCACAATCCGCTGGGGTATGTGCTCTCGGATGAATATAAGCGGGAACTGGCGGAGTTGACGGCGAAGTTCGATGTCGCGTTAATCGAGGATAACCTTTATGGCGACCTGGCTTACGGTCCGCGGCCGCCGAAGCTGGCCAAGACCTTCGACCAAAAAGGCAATGTGCTGGCGTGTGCATCGATCTCCAAAGTGTTGTCGCCCGGTTTCCGGCTCGGTTGGATTCACGCGGGACGCTATCAAGCGGAACTCGAACGGCTGAAGTTCATCAGCACGGTAGCGGCGGGATCGCTGCCGCAATTGGTGGCGGCGGAGTATCTGGAAACCGGTGGATTTGATCGATATCTGGTAAGGCTGCGGATTGCCTTTGCCGAACAGGTGCGCATGGTGAGCCAGGCGGTCGCGAAGTATTTCCCTGAAGGAACGCGCATCACGCGGCCGGGCGCCGGATATCTGCTGTGGGTGGAGCTGCCGAAGAAGATCGACGCGCTGAAGCTGTTCCGGATGGCGTTGGACGCGAACATCGGGATTGTCCCCGGGCCGATTTTTTCAACGACAGGAAGATACAGCAACTGCATCCGGCTGAGTTGCGGATATAGATGGTCGGACACGATTGACCGGGCGCTGGTGACGCTGGGGCGGGCGTGTGATGAGATTGGGCGGCAAGGGTGAGGCGCGGAAATCGGGAGTCTCGTCCCTGGTTCGAGAATAAGCCGCGGGTGTCCCGCAAAAAAGCGCGGTACCCCGGTGCTACAGGGTCAGCGTCACCTTCGACAGGGTGCGTGGGAGATCGGGATTCAGTCCCTTTTGCGCCGCGAGATAGGCTGCCAATATCTGTGCGGGGATGATGTAAGGAATCGGCGTGTATAGCTCGGGCAGGCGTTGCGGAAGGCGGATGACACGCGTGCCGATTTCAGAGGCGGGCATGTTGCTGGAATCGGTGATGACGACCGTCTCGGCTTTCAGGCCCTTGAGCTTCTCGATGGCTTCGCGAACGGGCTTCCAGGTAACGCCGGACGGGGCGAAGACGAAGACGGGGAAGCTGGGCTCAACGAGCGCGATGGGACCGTGGAGAAAATCGGCCGAGGAGAAACGCTCCGCGACGACGTAGCAGGTCTCCATCAGCTTCAGGGCTAATTCGAATGCATTGGCATAATTGAGGCCGCGGCCCATGACTACGCAGTGGTCCATGAAGCGAAAACGTTCCGATAGATCAGCGATTTCTGATTCGAGGCGGAGCGCGGCGGCGGCACGGTCCGGGAGACGGGCGAGATCGTCGGGACGAATGTGGGCCCCCAAGGCGTAAGCCAGCAGGTAGAGCATGAGGACCTGACCGGTGTAGGTTTTGGTGGCGGCTACACTCTTCTCTTTGCCGGCGTGCACAAAGAATACCTGCTGCGCTAATTTCGCCATCGAACTGGAAGCTTCGTTCGTGATGCCGACGGTCAGCGCGCCCTGCTTCCGGGCTTCCTCAAGGATGAGATTGGTGTCAGTGGATTCGCCGGATTGCGAAATGGCGACGACCAAGGCTTCGCGGAAGTTGACCCGCGTATTGTAGAGCGTGTAGATGGATGGCGCGGCGAGCGAAACGGGAATGCGGGTGGTGATCTCGAGCAGATATCGTCCGAACAAAGCGGCGTTGTCCGAAGTACCGCGGGCGACCAGCACGACGAGCGTCGGCCGGCGCTTTCCAATGAGCCGCTTGAAGCGTTCTACGCGCTTGAGCTCATTGCGCAGCGTGCGCTCCAGGCGCTCGGGCTGTTGGCGGATTTCTTCCAGCATGCGGGACATGAATTTCAGGATAGACGAAATGGCACCGCGGAGGCGCGGAGACGCCGAGAGAGGCAAACGAAATCGTCGCCCTTTTTTTGCAGCGCGGGTTGTGCGGTGCCTTCCCCGGCCACGCCGGAGTACGCGGCGTCGGGCGCTTAAAATGTTATTTGAAGCGTCGTCTTCTCAATCTCCTCATCAGTCCCGACGAAAGGCAGAAGGTTGAACTATCTGGTCCTCACGATGGTGTTTATGGCTTTCGATTGTGGCAACGCAAGAGAAAAGTTTGGCGGCGCACAGCGGAGGTATTTCAGTTCGATAGTTACGCCCGCGCAGTTGTTGAAGCGGCGAAACAAGTTGAATGGTTAGGACGAGCGCTCACACCACCTCCCCCAGAAGACTACCGCTTGAGCTATCACCTTGAACTCTTGAGAGGCCAGACTTTTCAGTTCTCGGCCTACACAGAAGCGTGTTTTGGAGATCATCACCATTGTTCCGCTTGCTGGGCGAAGATCGGTGAAGGCGAGTGGGCCGATCTCCATCAGGGGTTTGTTACGAGGTACCAGATACCTGACGGCTCAGGGAATTCGCAATGGAATTGGCTGTGCGAGACATGTTTCTCCGATCTTAAAGATCGCATGCAATGGCAGATCCGCGAGTCGGAGTCAAAGAAATAGCGAGCACGCTATGGTTGACGGGCGTGCTTGGGTGATTCAACATGTAAGGTCTATGACCACCCCGCCGCAGCAGCCGAAGATCCAGCTTGTGCACACCCCGGAGTATCGCGAGGGCTATGCCAACAGCGTGCAGATTCGCGTAAACCTGTGGGACTTTCTGCTGCTGTTTGGACTGGTGAATCAGACGTCAGCGGACACCGTGAATATCCAGAACTTTCAGGGCATCTATGTGAGCCCGCAACAGGCGAAAGCGCTGCTCAACGTGCTGCAACAGAATGTGACGCAGTACGAGGCGGCGTTTGGAGAAATCAAGCTCGAGCCGCGCGCCGGCGCCGGGTTCGTGCAATAACAACGCATGACGCCCGACGGCGGAAGAGCCAGCTCACGAGGCTTTCTGCTGGTTGCGGCTGCTCTCGTCGCATTTGTCTTCTTCAGTCATGCGCCGTTTCTGACGGTGCCGTTTTATTGGGATGAGCTGGGGCAGTTCATTCCGGCGGCTCTCGATATTTTCCAGAAAGGCGAGTGGGTTCCGCGTTCCACCGTGCCCAACGTGCATCCGCCGGGGATGATGGCGTATCTGGCGGCGGTGTGGTCGGTCACGGGCTATTCGATTGCCGCAACGCGGCTGGCGATGCTGGCGCTCGGCGCAATGGGCGCAGTGATCACGCTGCGTCTGGGCATCTGCATGGGGCTTTCGATGGGGGCGGCCACTCTCGCGGCGGGGCTGCTCGCGGTGTCACCACTGTTCTTTTCGCAATCGATGATGGCGCAGCTCGATATGCCAGCGATGGTACTTCTGGCGCTGGCGCTCCTGCTGTTCCTCGAAGAGTGCGTCGTGGCGGCGGCTGTAGCTTCGTTGGTGTTGGTGATGATGAAGGAGACGGGAATCATCGCGCCGGCACTGTTTGGAGTTTGGCTGTGGATGGAAGGGCGGCGGCGCGAGGCGATCTGGTTTGTGACGCCGGTGGCACCCCTGGCCGGGTGGCTGCTAGTGCTCGACCGCGCGACCGGGCGCCTATTCGGAAACGCGGCATTCACGCAGTACAACCTTTGGTATCCGCTGCATCCTGTGCGGCTGCCGCTGGCGCTGATGAGGCGTCTGTATTACCTGTTCATTGGGACGGGGCACTGGATCGGCTCCATCGCCTTGGTTGCGGCGCTGCGGGAAGGCCAGGTTTTCCGAACGCGAAAGTGGCGAATCGCGGGATTACTCGTAGCAGGGCATGTGGTTCTGGTGAGCGTGTTGGGAGGCGCGGTGCTGGAACGCTACCTTTTGCCCGTGCTGCCTATTCTATATATCGGATTTGCAGCGGCGCTTTGGCGCTTCAGTAACCGTTGGCGTATCGCCGGAGCAGCGGGGCTGGGCGCGGCTCTGATTGCCGGGAATTTCGTGAACCCTCCTTACCCGTTTCCTTTGGAAAACAATCTGGCGTTTGTAGATTTCGTAAAACTTCACGCCGAGGCTGCCGGTTACCTGGAAACACACTCTCCGGATGGCAAGATCGCAACCATGTTTCCGCTGGCATCCGCGCTGCGCCGGCCGGAGTACGGCTATGTGCGACATCGGCTGCGCGTGCGTGAGATTTACGATTTCACCGCGGCCAATGTGGCGCCTCTGGCGCACGAGAATGTGGCAGCGCTCGTGCTCTATTCGACGGCGTGGGACCCGCTGGGCCTGATGGAGAATCCAAAATGGACCGCATTTATCCAGCGCTATTACGGATACGAGCCGCCGGTAGGTCCGGAAGAAATTCGTGTGTTGCTCGGCGCACACCGCGTGGCGCGATGGACACGCCACGGGCAGTGGATCGAGATCTACAAAAGGTAGGGAGGTCGCTATGCGGATTGCAGTCGTGGTGCTGATCGCGACGGGCCTCGCCGCTCTGGCGTACCGGCCGCAGCGCGATCCGCTACCCGAGTTTCCGCGCATCATGATTTGGGCGTGGGAGCGGCCGGAGAAACTGGATTTCATCGATCCGCGCGAAGCCGGCGTGGCGTTTCTGGCTCGCACGGTTACGGTGCGCCGCGACATGGTGAGCATTCACCCCCGCATGCAGCCGCTGGTGGTGGCGCCGGGGACCGCGATGATGGCGGTAGTGCGAGTGGAGTCGCAAGATCCGCAACCTGGCGCGCGGATAGCGTTAGAGCACGCGATTCTGGATGCCACGGAGCTGAACGGCGTGCGAGCGCTGCAAATCGATTACGACGCGAAGGCTTCGGAGCGGGATTTTTATGGCGGCGTGATACAGGATTTGCGCCGCGTGCTGCCGGGTTCCATGCCGCTCTCGATTACCGCGTTGGCTTCCTGGTGCGAGCACGACGACTGGATTTCGGGACTTCCCGTGGCGGAGGCCGTGCCGATGCTGTTCCGGATGGGCGCTGAGCCGTATCGGGGCAGTGAGGCATTACGCGCGGGAAAGTGCCAGTCAAGCGCCGGCATCTCGACCGATGAGCCGCTGGCCGAACCGCCTCGAGGCCGTCGCGTTTACATATTTCATCCGCGAAGCTGGTCGCGCGAGGAGTTGCGCGCGGCGATTCAGGAGGTGCGGCGATGGCAATGAGACTCCGGAATGCGGCGTTGCTTCTGGTGCTGTTCGCGGGATTGCTGTCGAAGCCACCGGACCTCTCGAGTTGCGGGCCGTTCCTTTCGACGGCTGCGTACAGCTTCTGGACCGCGCCGGAAGATGCGGACGGCCGGTTCGCGAGGGGGCAACTGGGCATTATCCAGCCGGGATTTCCGCGTTTGTATTTGATCATTGCGTACCGCTATCTGGCAGGGATCGGCCTCAATGCCGGAGAGCAGGCGGCGCTTTTTGCGCAGGAGACTTATCAGACGCCGGAATCGCAGCAGACGGGAGCGATCGAGCAGTGGAAGAAGGCGCGGGCGAGTGTCGAGGGGGTTGGGGCGCTGCCGGAGATCGGATTGTTCAAAAGCCTTAGTGGCGACGGTTATTACATTACCTATCTGAATTGCGGCGACGACGCGTTCCGCAATGCCGCGAAAACGCTGGGAGAGCGGACCGGCAAGTTCGGGGCGCAGAGTCCGATAGTGAGGGAGTGGGTGGCGGCGCAGGACCAGGTGTTCGCGAATTGCGCGCGCGGTTCATCGATTCCGCAGCCGATTGAGACCGTGGCGGATCCGCTGGCGCGAGCTGACCGGACCTACCAGATTGCGGCGGCGCATTTCTATGCGGGAGATCATGACGCAGCGGAACAGATGTTTCGCGCGATTGCCGAAGACCGGAGCTCGCCTTGGAGCCGGACGGCGCGGTATCTGGCTGCGCGCTCTATGGTTCGCAAAGCTTCGCTGAGCGTGAAGGGCCAGGGATTCGATCGGGACGAGCTGACCGGAGCAGAGGCGCAATTGCAGAAGATCTTGAGCGATTCGACGCAAAGTGCGATGCATCCGGCGGCTCAGCGGCTGCTGGATTACGTTCGGGCGCGGCTGAATCCGGGCGAGCAAATGCACAACCTGGCGCAGGCATTGCTCCAAAAGAACGCACAGGCGACGATTCAACAGAGTTCGATCGACTATCGGTTCTTGTACGACCAAGTAGAGAAAGGAAACTTCGGCGGGTTTCAGTCGCTCCAGGTGGATGACGATCTGACGGAGTGGATCCGGGCGTTTCAAGCGCATAACGCCGTGGGCGCCAAGAAGGCAATGGAGAAATGGCGGTCCGGGGGATCATTGCCGTGGCTGGTGGCGGCGCTTTCGATGACGCATGGCGAAGATGCTGCGGCGGCCGAGTTGATTGCGGCGGCGCAGAAGGTGGGGCATGACTCGCACGCATATCCGACGGTGGCGTTTCACGCGATCCGGCTGATGGAGGAAGCCAAACGCACGACGGACGCACGGGGAGCGCTGGATAAACTGATGGCTTCCGACGCAGCGCGCATGCCGGCATCGGCGCTCAACCTGTTTCGCGCCGAACGGACGAAAGTCGCCGCGAATTGGGAAGAAGTCCTCAAGTACTCGATTCGCATGTCGGCAGGCACCGCCATTGCGTTCACGCAGTACACGGGCGAGGCGAAACCGGAGATGGAAGATCCGAACGGCCCGCAAGCAAAACCCAGGCCCGGGTTCGACGTGGATGCGGCGAAAATTCTGAATGAGCAGACGCCGGTAGAACTTTGGCTGGATGCCGCGAAGCGGGAGACACTGCCGCAATCGATGCGGAGAGAAGTAGCCACAGCCGGTTGGGTGAGGTCCGTTCTGCTCGGGGACGATAAGACCGCGCAATCGCTGGCGCCGATGGTGCAGAAGCTCTGGCCCGAACTGAGTCCGCTGCTGCAAACGTATTTGGAGGCCGCGGACGCTCGAGCGCGCACTTTCGCCGCGGTGTTTGTGATGCTGCGGAATCCCGGGCTGCGGCCTTACGTGCAGGTCGGTTTCGGGCGGGAAACGCCAATCGGCAAGATCGACGACTTCCGGGACAACTGGTGGTGTTCCTTTGGGCCGGACAAAAACGGCTCACTTCCCGGCTACTATAGAAACGCGTCGATCATTGGTGAGCCGCTGCGGGAGCTTTATCAGAACAGCGGACCGGAGGCACAGTTTCTGTCAGCCGAAGAGCAAGAGCGCGGCAGGAGCCAATGGTCAAAGTTGGCAACGCTCGCGGCGGCGCCGGACTATCTGGCGGCCGAGGCCATCAACTGGGCGAAGAATAATCCGAGAGATTCGCGGGCAGCGGAGGCGCTGCATTTGGCCGTGCGCGCCACGCGCTACGGCTGCTCGGAGGAGAAGACGCCGTATTCCAAAGAGGCATTCGATTTGCTTCACAAACAATATCCGGATTCCGAGTGGGCGCGGAAGACGAAGTTTTGGTATTGATCTGAGCAGCGAACGAAGCGGGCCGCGCAAATCTTACTTTCGTACAGGGAAGATATTGCACTTGACCGCGCCGCGGATCTTACGCGAGCATTTCGTTTCAATGCCGCTGCGTTGGCAGCAAACATGCTCGCGATGTCCTTCAAATCAAAACCCAGGGAGAAGTCATGTGGAATAAGCGCGACGAAGTCGCACCCGCCCCGCCTGTCCAGCGGCCCATGCCGCCGGAACCCGTCCAACCGGTCCAACCGGTACAACAGGTCACGGGCCCTCAACCAGTCATCCGCGAATTGCCCAAGCCTCCGATCGCGAGTTCGCGCGTGACGATTGGGCCCTCGATGGTGATTAAGGGCGACATCCTGAGCAGCGAAGAGATATTTGTAGACGGTGAGGTGGAAGGCAAGCTCGAACTCCAGCAGGGACTGACCGTCGGGCCGCACGGCAAAGTGAAGGCCAGTATCAAGGCGCGCGAGGTGATCGTCAGCGGCGATGTTCGGGGCAACGTAGTGGTTACAGACAAGATCACCATTCACCGGAACGGCAGCCTCATCGGCGATATCAAAACCGCGGGAATTGTCATTGACGACGGGGCGTATTTCAAAGGCAGCATCGATATCGTCCGGTCTTCTTTGCCGACCAAGGCTGCGGAGGCCAAGGCTGCAAAGGCTTCCTAGAGCGGCGTCGGGCGCGGGTCCCGAGGAATGAAAATCGAGGTCGTGGAAAGCGCGACCGGGCTGTTGCTGATTCACGTGCTCGGAAGAGAACGGCTAGAGTGTGAGGCCGCCCACAACCGCTTTCTGGTTAACCACAACCTGAAAGAGTGGAACTTAATCGTACGGACCAAACTTCTCGATCGGACGCTTGTTGCGCAGAGCGTCAATCCCGAGGGAGAGGCATCGCAAGAGATGGTGATGGCGCTTCAGTCGGACATCCGGGCGCAACTGAAGGAGCTGTTGGAAGCGGAACTCGAACATTGGCTGGGGTCTTCCTCAACGCTCAAAGCATCGGATGGCGTTTAGGAACGCCGCACGATCAAGTTTCCGGCGAGGTCCACATGGAAACGCCAGCCCGGCGGAACGAGGGTAGTGGCGCCATAGTCCAGCACCAGGGCGGGGCCGCGGGTGTCGAGTACGCGAACTTGTTCACGCGCGAACACGGGCACCGGTTGAAGCCTGCCACGAGTCCAGATGCGACGCAATTCCGGTTTGGCCTTCGACGCCGATCGTTTAAAGTGCGGGCGTTGGTGTTTGGCGGCCGGGATGGTGGCGCGCACTCTTACGGTGATAACTTCGGTAGGACGCCGCGGGTCGCTGTATCCGTACATCGCCTGATGCGCCTCATGAAAGGACGATCCCCAATCGATCGTCAACTCATAGCTCTGGCCTACGTAACGGCAGTCCGCCATGCGCGTAAGCGATGCGCCGGACATATCGCGCCGCGCCGCCCGTTCGAGTTGCAAGAAACGCCGTTCGATATGCGCTGCGTCCACGATAGAAGCTGAATAGTCGCGCACGCGATCCGCCAGCAGCATACCGAGGGCCGAGAGCGCTCCGGCAAAGCACGGCACGATCACGGTTCGCATGCCCAGTTCTTCGGCCATCTCGCAAGCGTGCAGCCCGCCGCAACCGCCGAAGGCCACCAGCGGAAAATCGCGCGGATCCTGCCCGCGTTCGATGGACACCACGCGGATGGCCCGCTCCATGTTCGCGTTGGCGATGCGCACGATGCCTTCGGCGGTGGCGATGCGATCGCTTTTGAGCCTGCGGGCAACCCGGTCGACGGCTGCTTCAGCGCGAGCCGTATCGATTTCCATCTCGCCGCTCAAAAACTGATGCGACGTGATGCGGCCGAGCACCACGTGTGCATCGGTAACGGTGGCGTGCTCCCCTTTCCCGTAACAGGCGGGACCGGGGTCAGCGCCCGCGCTTTCAGGACCCACGCGGAGCAATCCACCCTCATCCACACGCGCGATGGAGCCTCCGCCCGCGCCCACGGTGTGGATGTCGAGCATGGGCACGCGCACGGGAAGGCTATCGATATAAGACTCAGTGGTCACGCGGAGCTTGCCATCCCAAAGACTGACGTCGGTCGAAGTGCCGCCCATGTCGAAAGTGAGGGCGCGCTCGAAACCGCTCCAACCCGCCGCGGATCCGGCGCCCACGACACCGCCGGCGGGACCGGAGAGAATGGTCCGCACCGCGTGGCGACGGGCTTCCGAGGTGGAGATGAATCCGCCATTCGATTGCAGAATCGAAACGCGATGACGGCTGCCCTGCTCCAGTTCGGATAGGTAGGCATCCATGAGCGGACCAACGTAGGCGTTGATCAGAGTCGTCGAAGCTCGCTCGAATTCACGAAATTCCGGCGAGACTTCGTGCGAACAGCAGAGGTAACAATCTCCACTGAGGGCCTGCGCCGCCAGTTGCTCGTTTTCGGCGTTGGCATAGGCGTGAAGAAAACAAATCGCCACGGACTGAACGCCGGCACTGCGCAGACGCTGCTTCAAACGCTTCAGCTCGGCTTGCGAGGGCCGTTTCGCTATCGTGCCATCAAAATACGCTCGCTCGTTTACACCGAAACATAGCGAAGCCGGGACCAAATGCCGCTTCAACGGCGGAGTGAGATTGTAGAGCTGTGCCCGGTTCTGGCGACCGATGCGAACCAGATCGGTAAAACCTTCCGTTGTGACGAACGCGGTCCGCGCGCCTTTGCGCTCCAGCAGGGCGTTGGTGGCGACAGTAGAGCCGTGAACGACCTCCGTGTGCGTGGGAGCTGCGATCCTGCGCAAGCCTGCGAGGATCACACTCGCCGGTGACTTGGGATTCGAGCGCAACTTGAAAGATTCGATAGCGCCGTTATCACGGAGGACGATGAAGTCCGTGAACGTTCCGCCCGTGTCAATTCCAATGCGCACGATTCCGCATGGTACCAGAGCGGAAAGTGGTCTTACGGGTGCGGAATATCGCCGTGTGGCTTATGTTGCGTAATTTCCTCGTAAGTGTCGCGAACCATGTCGGGCAGCCCTTCACCCACCCAGTTCTTTACGCTGTCCGGCAACTGGATGTTGGTGGAAACCAGCTTGTCGCCGTCCATCTTGACGATATCGTTGAGCTTTTTCCCTTGTTTGACAGCGGAGGCGACGGCTTTATGCAGCTCGATCATGAATAGGCCTTGCCCCTCCAGGATCTCCTTGCCGCCAGGACCTCCATGGCCGGGCAGCACGTGATCGACGTTGAGCTTGAGAGCCGCTCCGGTCACCTTCGGCCAGTTGCCGACGTTGCCATCGGCTGTGTAGTTGAACGGACCGTTTACGGCCGCGTCGCCCGAGCAGAGCACTTTCTCCTTAGGAAGGTAGACGAAGCCATCACCGCGCGTGTGGGCCCACCCGAAGAAATAGAAACGGACCTCGCGTGTGTCGTCTTTGAGGATGAACGGAGTTTTATCAAACGTCTGCTTGGGCGGCTCGACGGATTCAGCGTGCATGTCGGCAACGTCCTGGCGCTGCTTGGCGGTGGCCTGCCAGCGCTTCGGCTCGTAGCGCTTCATCTCTTCGGCAACCCCTTTGTAGGCCAGGGTGGTCGCGCCAGCCTGTGTCCAGACAGCGTTCCCGTATGAATGGTCGCCATGGTGGTGGGTGTCGAAGACGTATTTCACCGGTTTGTTGGAAACCTTCTTGGCGGCTTCCATCGCGAGCCGCGCGCCGCTGGGAAAGTTGGCATCCACGACAATCAGGTAATCTTTCATCTCGATGATGACGTTGTTGCAGTGGCCGAGTTTGTCGATGTCGCCCTCGCGGAACCACACACCAGGGACGATCTGCTTCACCGTGCCGGGCTGCGCATCGCCGGCGCCGGCAAAGAAAGCCACGGCCATTAGAACCGCGAAGGTGCTCACAATCCACAAACGTCGTCTAGTCATTCACGCTCCGGTTGGACCGCCTATGCTATCGCTTGGGCGGTAAGAAAATCAACAGAAATCGGTGGCCCGTGCAGGCTAGCTAAACGCGGCGGCGAGTCCCACTTTTAGCGCCACCCACAGCGCCCACGAGCCTACCACCCAGACGATTGCCGTGGACCACGAGATTTTGCGGGAAGCCACGGAGAGTCCGGTTGCGAGCAGTACCATGGTCCATATCGAAAAGACATCGATGGACGTGGCCAGGCTGTACTGCCATTTGGGAGTGGTGGTTGCATCGAGAAACGCCCCAATGTTAGTTGGAGCGGGATTCTGCAAGTCGAACTGGTCGGGTTCTTTCAACATCATCACCGCGAAGCCCATGATGCTGGAAAGTATGAGAGGCACCATCGAGTAGCAATAGACGGCGTACACCTGGCGGAATGTGATCTCCGCACCCAAAAAAGTGCGGAAGATGAGCAGAAACACGCCCGCAACGACCAGGGCACCCACCGGGGCGCCGATAATAGCGAAACCATAGACCGTGACCGGTATAAATTTCATCTGAATGGCGACGGCCTGTTCGCGCTGTGTAGCGTCCATTTGCTGGACCCGCGAATTGGTTTCCATTTGCTGGCGAATGAACCGCTCCCAGCCAACGCGCTGGCTGAAGCTGTAGATGAACACGACACTCAACACGATGACGATAGCCAACGGCGGCCACCATCGAGGACGGGCGGCGATATCACCGAATGCCTTACTCGGTTCAAACAAAACGCCGGAGAGACGGCCAAATTCACTCATCGGTTCTGATTGTGCAGTTGTTGCGCTCGCCATTTGGTCTGTCATTGTATACCTGCCGTGCGCCGGTGTCTCGCCTCTCTCTCAACGGCTAGAGCCGGCAGTATTGGCTGTCGCGCGGCGCCTGGTAACGAACCGCTAAATATGGCGTTTCGAGCCGCTGGTGACTTTGCAGGCGGGATGTGAGGCAGCTTTCGAGAATGCCGCTGGTCAGCAGGGTACGCTCGACGGGATAAGGCGCCGTTCCGCTGGAGAACATTTGTTCGACTTTAGCGATCAGACAGGCCGAATAAGTGACGTTCGGCTCGGGTGTGAGCAGGAACTGGTTGGATACGACGCCGCGCCCCTTCACACGCGCCGCGAAATTGAAATCCCGCACGGCGCCGTCCAGCATCAGCAACGTCGCGCGCAAGCCGTCAGTGTATTCGACGAAATAGGCCCAGGGATTATTCGCCAGCTTGGGTAACTCGCCGTTGTGAACCAGGTCCTGCGTGCGGCCGTCCTTGACCGTCAGGCCGAGGGGCGTGTCGCTGCGGGAAAGCGCGGACGTTAGCAGTTCTCTGGACCATCGGCCCTCGTCTCCCGCTTTCCAGACCGTTTCTCCCTCCACTAACTGCACGGCTTTGACGCCGGTTTCTCCTCCTCTTCGCCGCTCCACCATGCATTGCAAGGCTTCAAGGGCGTGAAAATCCATGGCATCGGAACCGCCTACGCCCACCATCAGCGCGTCTTCGATTTGGCAGCCGAGCGGAAGCTCAATATCCGGCAATCGCCAGGTTACGGGCAGTGAAGATCCGGCAAGCATGGGAAAGCCAAGACGCTTGCCGGCATCCACCATCCATTTGGCTTTTTCGAAGCTGTAGGAGAGATGCTTGTCGTTGAATATCGGAACGGCCTTGCCGTCTTTCTCAAACACGTCGACGCACTGTTTGAAGAATTCGTACCTCGGATAAAGTATCTGCCCCTTATCGTTGCGCGGGTAGTCGCCATGCTCCGCGATGATCATCACCGCGTCCACGGCCAGCTTATCTGTGCCGCAGCGAAGAGCTTCGGCGATCGTGGGGTAGACTTTAAAGCCGAATTCGCGCGCCCGGACCTCGCTCAGGTCGTTTTGCGGCTTCTGATCTACGTAGAGCGAAACGATCCGCATATCGGGGCGATGCCACTTCCCGCTGTGGGGATAGCCCACCAATATCCGGTCGGCCTCGTGCTGACCGTGCGACAAGTAGCGATAAACAGTGGTGATGACCGCGATGCGCTGGGGCATGTCGGGCTAAGTTCTCCAGAAAGTTGATTCGCGCGTTGGCTGATAGTGGATTGCGAGATGCGGCGTCTCGTATCGCGCCTGTTTGCGATACAGGCTTTCCACGCCCGCCGCGGTCAATCCCGTAGTCAGCAGCGTTCGTTCTATGGGATAAGTTGGCTTGCCGGTCAGAAACATCTGCTCCATGCCGTTCACCAGCGGGCTAAAGAAATTCGCGAGCGTAGTGCGGCCGTCTGGCATGGGCAGATACATTTGAGTTGAGAACGGCTCGGTTTTTCCTTCGATGCTGGCCGCGAAGTTGAAGTCTTTCACCAGGCCGCTCATCAGAAGCATCGTGCATTTGACGCCGTCGGCATGCTCGTATCGATAAGCGACGGGATCTTGAACGAGGCGGCGCATATCGTCGAAAGAGGGAAAAACGTCGTTGAAGCCCTCGCGTGCGGGAGTCAGCGTATGGCTGCGGCAAAGCGCGGCCTCCACCAGTTCGTGCGGCCAAACGCCTTCCTGGTAGGCTTTCCAGAAGCTCTCGCCGCGGTAAGCCTGCACCCATTTGACTCCGGATTCGCCGCCCGCGCGACGTTCCACCATGCATTGAATGGTTTCGAGCCCGTGAAAATCGTAGCTATCCACGCCGCCGTAGCAGACGCTTAGAGCTTCGCGCACGCGTGCGTTCGCGGGCAGTTCGACAGAAGGTATCCGCCAAGTCACGGGCAGGCTCGAGCCCGCCATGAACGGGAATCCCATAGTCCGCGCGGTATCGTACATCTCTTTGGCCCAATCCCAGTTCCATGAAAGATGCTTGTCACTGAAGACGGGCACGGAGCGGCCGCTATCGCGGAACACTTTCACGATTTGTTGAAAGAACTCGTAGCGCGGATATTTGGTTTGCCCTTTTTCGTTCCGCGGATAGTGGCCGTGCTCGCCGACGAGCACTACGCCATCCACAGCGAGCTTGCTGGCGCCGAGTGTCAGAGCTTCGGCAATCGTCGGATAGATTTTCATTGCGGGATGGCGCGCGGCGCGCTCGCGGCTGAAGTCATCCTTTCCGATCTGGTCAACATAGAGGCCTACCAGATCCATTGGCGGATAGTGATGCGTACCGTTCCATCCGTAGCCATCAAGAAAGCGGTCGACGATATGTTGCGCGTGCGACATGCGGAAATAGATGGTGCAGACGGCCGCTAACTTGGGGCGCTTGGGTGTGCGCTGAGCCGGCATCGCGAACGGCGCGGCTCCGGCACCCGCAATGAAGGTTCTACGGGAGAGCTTCACGGTCATTTCTCCAGGTCGACCACCGCGTACTCGGCCATCTCGGGGATGGTGAACTCGGTACCACCATCTACTTGGGCGTAGTCCGCCAGTGCAGGGTTTGCGATGCCAAAGGCCGCCAGCTTGCCGTGCTGATAACCGCCGAGCACACGCACGCGCAACCCATCCACTTTGCCGCCGCCGTAGTTGATGAGGTGCACGCGAAGCCGCCGGCCATCTCCGTTGAGCTTGCCCAACACCACGTCGCTGCCGTAGATGCGTAGGTAACGTTTGTCATCGGTCAATTTCTGGCGAACGAGAGTGGCGAAACCGAACGGATCCAATGCCTCTTCCTTTGGGAACTCTTGCGATCCGATTTGCACATTGAGGTCGTATTGCGGGTCGGGCGCGGTCACGACTTGATAGAGCAGGTTCCGCCGCGACAGCAGATTGAGAACCTCGCCGGTGTCGTCCGAACCATCGTCGATGATGGCGATGTTCGCCATTATTGGCATCGCCGGCTGGTCTATGCTTTTCAAAAACGCCAGCATTTTCCCGAAAGGAGCCAGGTCTCGCGGTTCGGTGTGAACCACGGCGTCGATGCCGTACACATACGCCTCAGCCGCAGCCAGTGCCGATCGCCGCCATGGCACGTCGTAGTAATACTGGTGACTCCCATCGCGCTCCAGGCGCCAGCCATTCGCATCGACCCACGGCATGCTCGTCGCAGCCGCCTCGTTCATCCGGCGCTCCACTCCGGGAGACGGGAGCTTCACGAACTTCGCCGCATGGAAAACATGCGCGTCAATGCCCGCGGCTTTCCACGCCGATTCCTGGCCGGCGGGCACAAGAACGCGTTCCACGCCCGCCTGTTTCACCGCTTCCACTGTCTTGGCGCCTTGATCCCAGTAAAGTCCCGGCAGTAGAGCGGCCAGAAGGAAGGTGGGCTTCACAGCTCGATTTTCCTGACTTGGATCTTCTCCAGATCGTACACGCCTAAGCCGAGCGTGCCAGCGTACTCGATGTGGCCTGGCTCGCGAATGTAACGGTCAATGCTGGGATTTTGATCGTACTCGGGACCGGCTTTGATATGGGCCATGGAGCGGTCCCAGACGGAGGTGGCGTGTTCGGCTTTGCGCTTGCCGTCGATCACGTCGAGCAGCAGACGGTCCATCGCGACCGGGTCGGTGCCAAACATCATCTGCTTGGGATAGAAGCGGAACCTGCGGCTGGGAGAGAATGGGCCGCCATGCCAAACGCCGCGAAGGCCGTCCATCACCCCCAGCACCGTGCGGGAGCGCACCGGCTCGACACTGGCGAGCGTTCCGACGAACGAGTAGGTGTTGGTTTTGATTCCGGAATGCGAGCGGGCAACGTTTGAGAAGCTGCCATACGCGATGTTTTTCAGGCAGCCGGTGACGCCCGCGGCTCCGTGATCTTTCATGTTGGGGACGTTGATGATTTTGGTGAGATGCTCGGTGACCACGCGCGCGATATTGGATCGCGTGTCCTCCTCGCCGAAGAAGTTCACGTCGACATAGGTATTCGGATCGTAGCCCGCGATCGAGCCACGGTCGTGTTCGGCGGTCCATATATGGACGCCCGCCGGTACATAGCGGTCGTAGTGGACGGTGTTCACCTGGTTTTGAAAGCGTTCGTAGATCCAGATCTGATTCGGTTTCAACCCTACGACACCGAGATTCCGGACGATTTCGCCTACTACTTCAGGCGTCGACATGATTCCCGGCGCGCCGGAGCAATTCACTTTGATGCCCACGACATCGGCCGAATTGAAAAAGCGCGCCCAACTGTCGCGGGCGTCGGAGTCGCCGGTGAGCATTCGCATGCCTTGCGAGATCATCTCGCGAATCGTAGGTACGTCCACTTTCTCAGATTGCTCGTCGATAGACTTCTCGGAGTGCACGCGCACCACCTGGCCCGAGTAAGGACCAGGCATGCCAGGCTGCGCGGCAGGTTCATAGCGCGTCACGATTCGATATTTAGGTAAATCCTCATGCAGGCTGGCCGCCAGCGCGACAGGCGCCATCGCTGAGGCTTGTAAGAATGCTCTACGATGCATGTTCTGATGATAATCCGATTGGCGCGCTTGGCTCGGCGGTCTTAGCGCTTGGCTCGTCCGAAGAGACGAAGCCGCACGACGAAGTGGCGGCCTTCGTCGCCGAAAAACTGCGTGAATGTTGGCGAACCGATGACGTTGCTCACGGCGGTCGGGTTTCGATTGTCTGTCAAATTGTTCGCGCCTACGCGAATAGCGCAACGGTAGCCGCGAAAAGTGAATCTCCGCTCGATGTGCAGGTTCAAATCCAGATTCGAGGGGTAACGATGCGAGTCCACCAAACCCACCACCTCTCCGGCGTCGTTGGTGATCGAATAGGGGAAGCCGGTTCGCCAATCAAATAGATAAGCAATCGCCCAGTTCTCGCGCCATCTCCGCAGCGGCGGCGGCAGATAACCCCAGGACATAACGCGGTTCGGAGAATCCCAGGGCATGGGCCCCAGGTCGTCGGTCGCTTGCAGCGGCTGATCCACGCTGACGTCCAGGACGGCGTTGGAGACTGCCCGGGAATGCACATAGCTGGCCAGCCACTCGTATTGGGCGCCGAACGAATGCCGGACCGTCACGGCGACTTCGTCATAGGCATCGCGCCGCAGGTTTGTTAATTCGTAGATTCCGCCGAAACCGTAGCCCAGAACCTGGGGCTGAATGATAATCGGGCCGCCGCCCTCCGGTGCGTAAACGAAACCGTCGGTGCCGCGTTTCCGCATCCACTCGACCTTGGCGTAGAGCCGGTGTCCCAAGCTCTGCTCGACCCCCGCACTCACATTGTCGTACCGGGGCATAGTGAGTCCGTGGCCCGGAACAAACGTGGTCATTAACGGAGTCTCCGGCACACCGGCCGGCGAAAACGGCGTGGTCACGGCCTGCTGGTCGAGTGGTTTGCTGAACTGCTCCAGGTTGGTCGCGTCGTAAATGACGCTGTATCCCGCGACAAGCTTGGTGTTGGAGTTACCGAATGGCGCAAAAGCCGCCGAGATGCGTGGCCCAAAGGACGCCCGCCGCACCAGTTCGTCCCAGTCCTGGCGCAGGCCTGCGTCGATAACCAGCCTGGGAATGGGCTGCCAGTGGTCGTTTACGTAAGTGGCGAAAGCCAGATTTAGTTCATCGACGTCGCCCGTGCCGGTAAACGTCGTCTTGAACAAAGGCAGGCCAGAGAGGCCAATCACTTCATAACTGCTTCGCTGAAAATCTGCGTGGTAGCTGAGCCGTTGAACGTCCGCGCCAGTCTGCAACTGATGCCTGCCTAAAAAATGCATTGCCGGCGGGAAGAAGTTGGCAAAAACCTGTTTCCGGCCGCCGTGCTCATGAGAATCAACGAAGTAATTCCCACTGCGGCCTTCGGGAGTCAGCAGATAGGGCTCCGTTCCTTCCGGAACCCGGACTTGCAACGTCCGCTGCCAGGCCAGGCCGAACTCGACAAGCGCACCGTTTGTCCAAGAGTGCGTATCCTTCACGGCGATCATCCAATGGTTGGTTCCCAAGCCGGTGCTGGTGGACTCGGGGTCGAGCGGACCCAGGCCGAAATGATCCTGATGGTCGAAGTTGCTCAACAAATCGACATATACAATGTTCGCCGATGTCGGATTGATCTGCGCATGAAACAGGTTTCCCGCCGCCCACGACGTGTTTGTGTCTTCGTTCTTGGGAAGTCCGGAAACATAGCCGCTATCGAATTCTCCATCGAAACTGTCGGAAAACCAGGCGCGGCCTTTCACGATCGGCCCGGAAAACACGGCGCGGGGCGTCCAGTCACCTAACCGGAAGCCGCCGTGCAAATCCGGCCCGGGAATGAAGTTGGTGGCCGCGAAATGATACTCGTCGGTCCCGTTTTCCGTGCTGATGGCCAGGGTGCCGGCTGATCCCCGGCCATTCTGAGGTAACTCTCGCGCCGACGCCAGGTCGAGCGAGCGGATTCCCTCCACCGCGAGGCGTGTCGAGTACCGCCCGTTGATCGGATCCGTGATATCGAAGCCGTCCAGCGTGTATTGCGTTTGGTATTCGGCCCCGCCGTGGAAGTGCAGACCCCCCGAAGGGTCCTGAATGACGCCCGGTATCAATCGCATCCCGTTGCGCAGGCTGTTGCTTGCCGGATAGGGAACGTCGTTCACAACCGTTCCACTGAGACGCTGCTCGGCGTTGGTAGTGGCAGGGTCTACGGGCGATGGAGAATCGCCGACCTGGACATTCTGAAAGACTTCCCGCTCCGGATTTAGCACAAGCGTCACTTCGGTGCCGCCTTCTTCCACTTGCACTTTTCGATCAGTGAGCCGGAAGAACCCGACGCTCTCCACGCTAACCAGGTATTCGCCCGGCGTGGGGAGGTTCAAATGGAAGGCCCCGGCCGGTCCGGAATAAGATTCGACAGGTGTTTCCTGGCCTTTGTACGCCCAAACGCGAGCGTTGGCCACCGGCGCTTCGTTGTCATCCACCACGTGGCCGCTTAAGGTTACCTCGGCGCTGGCACAACCTACCGATAGGGCCGCGAGCGCCAGGCGAAGGATCCAGGGTGTTGACACGAGCCTGCCTGAACCCACTATATATCCAGGTCGCGCGAGCCGCTCCATCCGCCCCTGGGATGGAATCGTAACTTTTCTGACTGGAAGAGCGAATCCAGATGTAGAGTCATGCTTATCGCACTATGATGGAAGAAAAGTCAGGTGGAGTGAAACACATGTTACGTAAAGTACAGTTCGCCATTTCGAAGCGATGGTTGCTGAAGACTGCAATTACCTTGCAACTTGCAGCCTTCCCACTACTTGCTGCCGGTTTCCCGGATCCCACGATAGATACCCCGAGTGTTGCCGGAAAAACGGAGACCGCAGTCCTGGCGGGCGGCTGTTTCTGGGGAATGGAAGGCGTCTTCGAGTCGCTCAAAGGCGTCTCGAACGTTGTTTCCGGCTATTCCGGAGGCAAGGCGAACACAGCGCATTACGAAATCGTCAGCACCGGCAGCACCGGGCATGCCGAATCCGTTCGTATCACTTACGATCCCGCGCAGATCACATATGGCCAGTTGCTCAAGGTTTATTTCTCGGTGGCGCACGATCCCACGGAAAAGAACCGCCAGGGGCCGGATTGGGGCACGCAGTACCGCTCAGAGATCTTTTATGCCAACGATGAGCAGAAGCGCGTGGCGGAGTCCTATATCCAACAGCTCAATGCCGCCAAGGTTTACAAGAAGCCGATTGTGACCCTGGTCGAACCTCTGCAAGCCTTCTATGCCGCCGAAGAGCATCATCAGCACTTCATGGCGCGCAATCCGAACTACCCGTACATCGTGTACAACGATGCGCCGAAGGTGCGAAACCTATACAAGGAATTTCCCGAACTAGTGAAAGGAGAGGCGAAATGAGCAGCTCCTTTAAAGCCAACCGGCGAACCTTCTTACAGCTCCTGGGGGGAATAGCGGCCGCAAAGGTGGCATTCGCCGGGGGAAAGCACGAAGCGAAACTGTTGCGCATCGCAGAGTTTGATGCCATGGGCGGAAAGAAAGGCATTGTGGAAGTGGAAAAGATCGAGAAACCTGATTCGGTGTGGAGGCAGCAACTGACTCCGGAGCAGTTTGAAGTGACACGCCACAAAGGGACAGAACGCGCCTTCACCGGCAAATACTTCAATAACCACGAAGACGGCCTTTACAAATGCATCTGCTGCGGTACGGTTCTGTTCGATTCCAAGACGAAATTCGAGTCCGGCACAGGGTGGCCAAGTTTTTGGGAGCCGATTGCCAAGGAAAACGTGACCATCCACATGGACTACAGCTACGGTGTCCGCGAAGAGGTACTCTGTACGCGTTGTGATGCTCACCTCGGCCACGTCTTTAACGATGGTCCGCCGCCGACCCATCTACGCTACTGCATGAACTCGGCTTCCCTGGACTTCGTGCCGCGCGGCAAAGCGGGCGCATAAGCTTAGTTGTGGGGACGTTGGACGCGGCAACGCGTAACTTGGTACAAACGTCCCCATGGGCTTTCTCGACGAAAACTTCCTGCTCAAGAACGAGACCGCGCGCCGGCTGTACTTCGACTACGCCGAGCCGGAGCCGATTCTCGACTATCACAATCACCTTCCGCCCAAGGACATCAGCGAAGACCGGCGATTCGCGAATCTGTTTGAGATTTGGCTGGAAGGCGACCACTACAAGTGGCGCGCCATGCGCGCAAACGGCATCGAAGAGCGCTTCTGCACGGGCGATGCTCCGCCTTATGAGAAGTTCCTGGCCTGGGCGCGAACCGTCCCCTACACGCTGCGCAATCCGCTGTATCACTGGACCCATCTGGAGCTTCAGCGCTATTTCGGCATCCATGAACTTCTGAATGAGCACACCGCTCCGATGGTGTGGGCCAAGGCTAACGAGATGCTGGCGGGGACAGACTTAACCGCGCGGGGCATTCTTCGCCGATTCCGGCTCACCACTTTGTGCACCACCGACGACCCGGCGGATGATCTATGCCATCACCGCGCGATCGCCGCGTCGAAGTTTTCTATAGCCGTGTATCCGGCATTCCGGCCTGACCGCAGTTTCGAAGTCCATTTGCCGGAGCGCTGGAATGGCTGGCTGAGCCGGCTGGAGATCGTTGCCAACCGCGAGATTAGCAGCCTCCGGGCCTTGCTGGACGCGCTGGAGACACGCCACAACGACTTTCATGCAGTGGGCTGCCGGCTATCCGATCACGGCCTGAACTCCTGTCCTGCCGAAGAGTGCACCGAGGCCGAGGCGGACGCGATCTTCCGTAGCGCGCGCAGCGGCCATGCGGCGTCGGAAGCGGAGCAACTACAGTTCGCTTCCTTCGTTCTGCTCCACCTTGGCCGGCTGGATGCAAAGAAAGGTTGGACCAAGCAATTGCACCTGGGCGCACGGCGCAGCACCAATTCGCGGATGCTGACACAAGCGGGCCCGGATACTGGATTTGACTCGATTGGCGATTTCTCGCAGATTCATGGGCTGGCGCGCTTTCTCGACGCATTGGAGCGTGAGGGCGCCCTTCCCAAGATGATCCTGTACAACGTCAACCCGGTTCAGAACTACGCATTCGCGACCATGGCCGGCAACTTCCCCTGTGCTGGAATCATGGGTCGCATTCAGTTCGGCAGCGGCTGGTGGTTTCTCGACCAGAAAGAGGGAATCGAGTGGCAGTTGAACGCTCTCTCGAACTGCGGATTGCTGTCGCGGTTCGTCGGGATGCTTACAGACTCGCGGTCATTCATGTCGTTTCCGCGGCACGAGTATTTTCGCCGCGTGTTGTGCAATATGGTCGGTTCCGAGATGGAGACCGGCGAGCTACCCGCCGATCTGGAACTTTGTGGGCGTATGATCCGTGACATTTGCTATGGAAATGCTCACGCATTTCTGGACCTACCGGAAGCACCCGGCGCCTGAACTGCGCGGGAGCCGATCGATATGCCGAACGGCATAGACTAAGAGTGGTCATTCGGCACTCTTGTGACTCCGTGCCGTTCGTCCATACTTAGATAAATCGAGAAACTCATGACGCACCCTCCCTCCGCACTGCAAGAACGGCCATCTGCACCTCCCGAAGTCAAAGGCGGACCGCCACGGTCTTCCTCGCGTGCCTGGGTCTGGCTGGTTCTTCTGGCGCTGGCGGCTGCCGGGGCGTATTTTCTTTGGCCCAAGCTTAAGCCGGCGGCACCGCCTACCAACGCTTCGCCAGCCGCCGCGGCGGGGCGGAAAGGTCGCGGTCCTGGCATTCTTCCCGTGGTTGCCGCGCGGGCGACGAAGGGCAACATCGGTGTCTACATCAACGGCCTGGGAAACGTGATTCCGATCTACACGGTCTCGGTGCGGAGCCGCGTGGACGGTGAACTCATCAAGGTTCAGTACACCGAGGGGCAGACGGTCCATCAGGGGGATCTGTTGCTGGAAATCGATCCGCGACCCTATCAGGTGATGCTTGAGCAGGCGGAAGGGCAACTACTCAAGGACCAGGCCACCCTCAATAACGCCCGCGTGGACCAGGCCCGGTATGAAAAGCTGTTGGCTCAGAATGCCATTCCAGAGCAGCAGCTAGCGACTCAAAAAGCCACGGTGATTTCCGCGGAAGGCGCGGTGAAGGCCGATCAAGGTGCGATCGACGCCGCGAAACTAGACCTGGTCTATGCGCGGATCACGTCCCCCATCACTGGGCGGGTGGGTCTCCGGCTGGTGGATCCCGGCAACATTGTGCACGCCACCGACGCAAATGCCCTTGTGGTGATTACGCAGATCGAGCCCATCAGCGTAATTTTCACGATCAATGAAGGCGATCTTCCGGCCGTGATGAAAAAAATGCGCGCCGGGCAGCACCTGAAGGTGGACGCTTTAGACAACATTCTGAAGGCGAAGATCGCCACGGGGACCCTGGAAACCGTCGACAACCAGATCGATCAAACGACGGGCACCATAAAACTGAGGGCCCGTTTCGAAAACAAAGACGACGTTTTGTTCCCGAACCAGTTCGTGAATGCGCGATTGCTGGTTGAGGAACGGACCGGCGTGACCTTGGTACCGAACGCAGCGGTACAGAGGAACACGCAGTCGGTGTACGTGTGGCTGGTGAAACAGGATCAAACGGTTACCGTCCGCCCCATCACTCTTGGCGTTACCGAAGGGGATCAAACGCAAGTACTGTCCGGTCTTCAACCGGGAGACGTGGTCGTCACCGACGGCGTTGATAAGTTACAGGAAGGCACCAAGGTAGACGCGCGTATCGCCGGCGATAAGCCCCGGAGCGCCAGTTAAAATGAGTCCCTCGCGGACATTCATCCTTCGTCCCGTAGCCACGTCGCTTCTGATGGTGGGTATTTTGCTCGTGGGCATTGTGGCCTACAAGCAACTGCCCGTATCTGCGCTTCCCGAGGTGGACTACCCGACGATTCAGGTGACCACCTTCTATCCCGGCGCCAGTCCTGACGTGATGGCGTCCGCTGTCACGGCACCCCTCGAACGCCAATTCGGCCAGGTGCCCGGATTGCAGCAGATGACCTCGACCAGTTCGGACGGCAGCTCTGTGATCACGCTGCAGTTCAATCTCAGCCTGAACATCGATGTCGCCGAACAGGAAGTCCAGCAATCCATCAACGCTTCCGGAACTTATTTGCCGGCGGACCTGCCCACGCCGCCGCTGTACAGCAAGGTGAACCCGGCGGACACTCCCATCCTCACGCTGGCTCTCTACTCCGACACACTTCCGTTGTCGAAGGTGGAGGATCTTGCGGATACGCGCCTGGCGCCGAAGATTTCCCAACTTCCCGGCGTTGGTCTGGTCAGCATCAGCGGCGGTCAAAAGCCGGCCGTCCGGATTCAGGTGAATCCCACCAAGCTCGCGTCGTACGGCCTGAACCTGGAGGACGTGCGCAGCGCGCTCGTGGCGGCCAACGTCAACCAGGCGAAAGGTAACTTCGACGGTCCGCACCAGGCCTTCACCATCGGCGCCAACGACCAATTGCTCTCGAGCAGTGACTACGCGCCGCTCGTCGTGGCCTACCGGAACGGCGCACCCGTGCAACTCACCGATATCGCGACCGTTTCGGATGACGTAGAGAACGTCCGGCAGGCGGCCTGGATGAATGAAACGCCCGCGGTGATTATGAACATCCAGCGGCAGCCGGGCGCCAACATCATCGCGGTGGTCGATCGCGTCAAGCGCGTGCTGCCGCAGCTTCAGACCTCACTGCCCTCCTCCATTCATGTAACGATCCTGACAGACAGGACCACGACCATCAGGGCTTCCGTGGCAGACGTTCAGTTTGAGCTCATGCTGACCATCGCCCTGGTCGTGCTGGTGATCTTCCTTTTCCTGCGAAATCTGTCGGCAACCATCATTCCCAGCGTGGCGGTTCCTCTCTCTCTGGTGGGCACGTTCGCCGTCATGTATCTGCTGGGTTACAGCTTGAACAACCTCTCGCTCATGGCGCTGACGATCTCGACCGGATTCGTGGTGGACGACGCCATCGTCATGATCGAGAACATCTCGCGATTCTCGGAGGAGGGCGAAAGCCCGCTCCAGGCGGCACTCAAAGGATCCGAGCAGATCGGCTTCACCATCGTTTCGCTGACCATCTCGTTGATCGCTGTTCTGATTCCTTTGCTTTTCATGGGCGACATTGTCGGCCGGCTGTTTCGCGAATTTGCTGTCACGCTGGCGGTGACGATTCTGGTTTCGGCCGTGGTTTCGCTGACACTGACTCCGATGATGTGCGCCAAGCTCCTGAAGCACAGGCCGGAAGCGCAACAGGGCCGTTTCTACCGGGCCTCCGAACACGCGTTCGAGAGCATTATCGCCTTTTACGGCAAGACGCTGACGTGGGTGCTGCGCCATCAGACCATGACCCTGCTGGTAGCGGCTGCCACGCTCGGGCTGACGGTGGTGATGTTCATCTACATCCCCAAAGGGTTTTTCCCCATCCAGGATACGGGTGTCATTCAGGGTGTCTCGGAAGCGGAAGAGACCATTTCTTTTCCTGCCATGTCCCAACGTCAGCAGGAACTCGCGAAAGTGATCGTGCAAGATCCGGCCGTCGAGAGCCTCTCGTCCTTTATCGGAATCGACGGTACCAACACCACCCTCAACAGCGGGCGCATCCAAATCAATTTGAAGCCGCTCGAGGAAAGGAAAATCAACGCCAGCGACGTGATCCGGCGGTTGCAGCCGCAATTGGCGCAAGTGACCGGGATTACGCTGTTCATGCAGCCGGTCCAGGACATCTCGGTGGAGGATCGCGTTAGCCGCACGCAGTTCCAGTACACTCTTGAGGATCCCAACGCCGCCGAGCTGAATACATACGCACCACAAATGCTGGAGCACTTGCAGAGACGGCCGGAGCTGCGGGATGTGGCCAGCGACCAGGAGGTCGGCGGACTTCGCCTCAAACTGATTTACGATCGCCAAACGGCTTCGCGCCTTGGCATCATGCCAACGACGATCGATAACACCCTTTACGACGCCTACGGCCAGCGCCAGGTGTCCACCATGTTCACGCAACTGAACCAGTATCACGTGGTCCTCGAAGTGAAGCCGGAATTTCAGAAAGACCCAGCGTCCCTGGCGAATCTGTTCATCCGTTCTTCTGCCAATTCGACGGGATCTACCGGCGTGGTGGCGGGCGGCAGCGCCACGACGATTCTTTTCGGGCCTTCCAGTTCTTCTACGGCGACCTCCTTGGCGCCCGGTTCCAGCGTATCGACGGCAGCAAGTTCGGGCGGAGGGAGTTCGGCGTCCAACTCGGCGTCGAGTGCGGCGTTTTCAGGCGCGCCGGCATCCTCTTCGGCTTTCCCATCGGGAAGCCAAGTGCCGCTTAGCACCTTCTCACACTTGGAACAGACAACCGTTCCGATCACGGTAAATCACCAGGGACAGTTCCCGGTGGTGACTCTCTCTTTCAATCTGGCGCCTAACGCATCGCTAGGTGAAGCGGTGACCGCGGTGAACCAGGTGAAACAGGAAATCGGCCTGCCCGCGAGCATTCAGGCGGAGTTCCAAGGAACCGCCCAGGCGTTCCTGGCATCGCTCGCGAACGAACCCGTCCTGATCCTTGCGGCGCTGGTGACGGTGTATATCGTGCTCGGCGTGCTTTATGAAAGCTACATCCACCCGATCACGATTCTCTCCACGCTGCCATCCGCGGGCGTGGGCGCATTGCTCGCGCTCTATATCTGCCGCAACGACTTCAGCGTCATCGCCCTGATCGGGATCGTTCTGCTGATCGGTATTGTCAAGAAGAACGGCATCATGATGATCGACTTCGCTCTCGAGGCTGAGCGCAAAGAAGGCAAGCCCGCCGACGAAGCAATCTTTCAGGCATGCCTTTTGCGTTTCCGCCCCATCATGATGACCACCATGGCGGCGCTGCTCGGCGGTTTGCCGCTGGCTCTCGGCACGGGCGTTGGGTCAGAGCTTCGCCGGCCGCTCGGCATCACCATGGTGGGCGGGTTGATTCTCAGTCAGGCTCTGACACTCTACACCACGCCGGTGATTTACCTCTGGTTCGACCGCCTGGCACATCGGTTCCGGCACTCTCCCGAGTCCGATCAGGGCCCGGAAATGGTCCCCGCGGACTGATTCATGAATATCTCGAAGCCATTCATCCATCGGCCCGTAGCTACTACCTTGCTGACGATTGCGATCGCCCTCTCCGGTGCGGTTGCATTTCGTCTGCTGCCGGTATCGCCGCTGCCGCAGGTGGATTTCCCGACGATCTCAGTTACCGCTGCGCTGCCTGGCGCGAGCCCCGAGACCATGGCTTCCTCGGTGGCCACTCCGCTCGAGCGCCAGTTCGGCCGCATCGCCGCTGTCACCGAGATGACTTCCGCGAGTTACCTCGGCGTCAGCACGGTGACGATGCAATTTGATTTGAACCGCAGTATCGATGCCGCCGCACGCGACGTGGAAGCCGCCATCAACGCCGCACGCGGCTATCTTCCCGCAAATCTTCCCAGCAATCCCAGCTACCGTAAGGTGAACCCCGCTGATGCTCCCATTTTCATGATCTCGTTGACCTCGGAAGTGCTCGACAAGGGTCACATGTACGATGCGGCCTCGACGATCATGGCGCAGAAACTGGCGCAGGTGAAGGGCGTCGGCCAGGTGTTCGTGGGCGGCAGCGCTCTTCCCGGCGTGCGGGTCGAGCTGAACCCGATGGCGCTCAACAAATACCAGATCGGGCTCGAGGACGTCCGCACGGCGCTATCGGGCGCCAACGCCAACTCGCCGAAAGGGCATTTTTCGAACAAGGATCACGTCTGGGAAGTCGGCGCCAACGACCAGATTTTCAAGGCCATTGATTACAAGCCGCTGGTCGTGGCCTACCGCAACGGCGCGGCTGTTCAGGTTTCTGACGTGGGAGACGCGGTGGATTCGGTCGAGGATCTGCGCAACGCCGGTTTCGCTAACGGCAAGCCTTCCGTGCTCCTGGTCATCTTCCGCCAGCCGGGCGCCAACATTATCGACACGGTGGATCGCATCCGCGCCATCATGCCGCAACTTCACGCCGAGATTCCGCAAACCATCAAGATGACGGTGAGCCTCGATCAGACCGTCACCATCCGGGCATCGGTTCACGAGGTGGAGCGAACACTCATCATCTCGGTCATCCTGGTGATCCTGGTCGTTTTTGTGTTTCTTCGGAGTGTCCGGACGACGATTATCCCCAGCGTCGCCGTTCCCGTCTCGCTGATCGGGACCTTCGGCGTCATGTATCTGTTGGGCTTCAGCATCGATAATCTCTCGCTCATGGCGCTGACGATCTCCACTGGCTTTGTGGTGGATGATGCCATCGTTGTCATCGAAAACATCACGCGTTACCTCGAACAAGGTATGCGCCCGATGACAGCAGCATTGCGCGGCGCGAGCGAAATCGGTTTCACCGTGCTCAGCATCAGCGTTTCCCTCGTCGCCGTATTCATTCCCCTGCTGCTGATGGGTGGCATCGTGGGCCGGCTTTTCCGAGAATTCGCCGTCACGTTATCGGTTGCGATCATGGTTTCCCTGGGTGTTTCGCTCAGCACGACGCCCATGATGTGCGCCCACATGTTGCGCGAGCATTCCTCCCACGGCTGGCTGTATCGCACTTCCGAGCGGGCTTTTAACTGGATCATCGCCGTGTATGGGCGCACCCTGACACGAGTTCTACGGCACCCCGTGATCACGCTGATGGTGCTTATGGCGACGATCGGCCTGAACGTGTATCTGTTTTACCGGACGCCCAAGGGATTCTTTCCGCAGCAGGATGGAGGACGCCTAACGGGTCAGATTCAGGCTGACCAGGACACTTCCTTCCAGTCCATGCAAGGTCTTCTGCTGCGTATCAGCAAGATCGTGGAGCAGGACCCCGCGGTTCAGATTGTCAACGGATTTACGGGCGGCACCGGTGGCGGCGGTGTCACCACGAACACCGCGCGGATGTTTATCACACTGAAGCCGCTTGAAGAGCGGAAAATCACGGCGGATTACATCATCGCGCGCCTCCGCCCACAGCTTGCCCGGATACCCGGCGCGACTTTGTATCTCCAGGCGTCGCAGGATCTGCGTGTCGGTGGCCGCTCGAGCAGTGCTCTCTACCAGTTCACGCTGCGTGGCGACAACTTGCAAGATTTGACGGCGTATGGGCCTCGTATGTTGCAAGCTTTGCGGCGATTGCCGCAAATCACCGACGTCAATACCGATCAGCAGAACAACGGGCTGCAATCCGTGTTGCAGTACGATCGTGCCGCGGCGGCGCGCTTCGCTATTTCCCCTCAGTTGCTGGATAACACGCTCTACGACGCATTTGGCCAGCGCCAGGTGTCCACGATGTACACCGCGCTCAACCAGTATCACGTCGTGATGGAAGCCGCTCCGCAGTTCTGGCAGAACCCGGAAACTCTGCGCCTGGTCTACGTGCGTGCCCCTAGCGGGCAAGAGGTGCCGTTGAGTGCGGTGGCACGTTACGTGAACACCACTGCGCCCCTCGCCGTAAATCACCAGGGCTTGTTTCCCGCGGTGACGATTTCGTTCAATCTGGCGCCTGGCGTGGCCCTGGGCGACGCCGTTTCCGTCATCCTCGAAAGTGCGGCCAGGGTCGGCGTACCCGCTACCATCCACACGGCTTTCGCCGGAACCGCGCAAGCCTACCAGGATTCTCTCAGCAACGAGCCGTTGCTAATCGCTGCCGCGCTCGGCGCCGTATACATCGTGTTGGGTATTCTCTATGAGAGCTACATCCATCCCATCACGATTCTCTCCACGCTCCCCTCGGCGGGAGTGGGCGCGCTCCTGGCCCTGCTGATCTGCCACATGGACCTTAGCATCATCGCCATGATCGGCATCATTCTGCTCATCGGCATCGTGAAGAAGAATGCCATCATGATGATCGATTTCGCACTTGCCGCCGAGCGCAATGAGCACAAAACCTCGCGGGATGCCATCTACGAAGCCTGCCTTTTGCGTTTCCGCCCCATCTTGATGACGACCATGGCCGCGCTGCTGGGAGCACTGCCGTTGGCTTTAGGGTCCGGTGTGGGCTCCGAACTTCGCCGGCCGCTGGGCATCACGATCATTGGCGGCCTGATTGTCAGCCAGTTACTCACGCTATACACAACCCCGGTCGTTTATTTGTTCCTCGATCGTCTGCAAGTGCGCTGGAACCGGTCGCATATCTCGGAAGGCGGCGGAAGCGAGCCGGTTGGCTCGGAGGCTTAGCGGCATGTTCACTATCACCGTGCTGCCTAACCCATCCGGCCCGAGGACCTTGGCGCTCTCCGGTAGCATTGGCGCTGAGTCCGTGCACAAGATTGACCGCCTCATCAAGGACGTCCAACCGGCACGCAGCCCGGTGGTGCTCGACATGGGAGAGGTGACTCTGATCGACCGGACCGCAGCGCGCTTCCTCGCGCGCCAGCAGCGGCGTGGCGTCGCACTCGTCAATTGCCCCGGATATATCGCGCATTGGATTTCGCAAGAGACTACAGCTCATGAATCTTAGAAGGAATGCTTATCGTTGTTCGGGAAAGTACGGCATCGTGGCGCTCGCCGGAGTTCTGCTGTTTTCGAGCGGCTGCATGGTGGGACCGAAGTATCGTACGCCCACGGCTCCGGTTGCGAGCGCTTTTAAGGAACCGCCCCCGGCCGGTTGGAAAGAAGCGCAGCCGAGTGACGGCGCGCTTCGCGGCAAGTGGTGGGAGGTCTACAACGACCCACAGCTCAATGCGCTCGAAGAGCAGGTGAGTATCTCCAACCAGAACGTGCTGGCCGCGGAAGCGCAATTCCGCGAAGCCAAGGCGGCGGTGCGCGTCGCACGGTCCGCTTTGTTTCCAACCGTGAGCGCCTCTCCTTCCATCATCAGCACGCGAACACCTTCGCAAGTGGTGGGCAGTGTGCAGGGCGGCACCGCCGCGGCCCCGCATGGCTTTTACTCGCTGCCTATTGACGCGTCCTACGTAGCTGACCTCTGGGGCAACATCCGGCGCAGCATCACCGCAGCCACGGCAACTGCACAAGTATCCGCCGCTGATCTGGAGAACGCCAAGTTAACGTATCAGGCGGAACTGGCGTCAGACTATTTTCAGCTACATGGCTTGGACGGGGACGCCGCCCTGTTGAGTGACGCCGTGAAATCGTATGCGGAGTTCCTCACGCTCACGCGGAACCGCTATAACGGGGGCGTCGCCTCTCTTGGCGATGTGGCGCAAGCGGAGACGCAGCTCGAAACGACTCGGGGACAGTTGGTGGATGTCGGCGTCCAGCGCGCGCAGTTCGAACACGCCATCGCCATTCTGATCGGTAAGCCTCCTTCCGAGTTGTCCATTCCTTCGTCCACGTTGAAAGTACCGCCGCCGGCAATTCCCATCGGTGTTCCGTCCGCCCTGCTGGAGCGCCGGCCCGATATTGCCGCGAATGAACGGCAGGTAGCCGCCGCGAACGAACAGATCGGCATCGCCAAAGCCGCGTTTTATCCCACCCTGACACTCAGCGCATCGGCGGGCTTCGAAAGTGCCGACTTCGTTAAGTGGCTCACTTGGCCGAGCCGCTTCTGGTCAGTGGGGCCCCAGTTGGCCGAGACACTGTTCGATGCCGGAAAACGTCATGCGCAGGTTTCCCAGGCGGAGGCGGCCTATGACGCAACCGTGGATACCTACCGTCAAACCGTGCTCACCGCGCTCCAGCAGGTGGAAGACAATCTCGCAGCATTACGCGTACTCGCCGAGGAGGCAGAAGTCACAGACCGAGCCGTGAAGGCCGCCCGGCAATCGCTGGACATCTCTACTGACCAGTACAAAGGCGGAATCGTCGCTTACTTGCAAGTCATCACAGCCCAGACCGCCTGGCTTACGGAGCAGCGGGTAGCCGTTGATCTTCTCACGCGCCGCATGACCGCGAGCGTGTCTCTCATCGAAGCTTTAGGAGGCGGATGGGACGCTTCCCAACTCCCGAAACCGGCAGACGTTATAGCGGCTAACCGGTGATGTGGTTCGCCGGATTAACGGCGTGACTCTCCCAGCACCTTCTGTTGATCGCCCGGCGGCAGCGCATCATAGAGAGTCGTGAAGGCGGCGTTGGTCCAGCCGAACCCCACTTCGTTCGAGCTGTAGCCGAAATGAACTTCGCCCGTCAGGTTCGACGAACGCCTGACTACGTCGTATTTCTCGACGATGGTCCCATGCTTTACAAATTCCTGCTGCACAAGCGATAGAAACTCTACCGAACTCCGGTCCGCATCTTCGCGATATCCGTAGCGGCGGAGCGCGGGAATCGCGATCATTTCGAGGGGCGCCCAGCCGAAGGGCGCGTCCCATTGGCTGCCGCTCTGATTCGTGCTGGTTTGCAACCCGCCCGGACGCTCAAACTTCGACAGGTTGCGCACAACCTGAGCGGCTTGCTCTTTGCTCGCAATTCCCGCCCAAAGCGGGTAAAACGTAGTGAGGAACGGGTACTTGCGCACGCGGCCATGCACAAAGTTGTAGTCGTAATACAACCCGTCTTCGGCGTCCCACATCAGCCGGTTGATCGTTGCGGCGCGGTCGCGGGCCCGTTTCTGCCAGGCTGCGGCCTGATCTTCGCGCCCAATAAGGTGCAGGATCTCCGCTGTCTGGCCCTCCATCAGATAGAGCAGTGAGTTCAGGCACACCGGATTGTAGTGGGTAATATCCGCACTGAACGGTCCGTACCGGTTCGAGGGATCGAAACCGGACTCGCGCATCGACCGATCGCTCCGATAAAAGAGAGGCGTAAGCTGATCCGTCTTCGCATCGTAATACTCGCTCACGTCATAATCCGGAATCTTGTGCGTACGAAAGTATTCTTTGACCAGATCGTAATGCGTGCGCCCCTGCGCGTCGCGCTCGGCGGAGAGTGACTCCGGGGCCGGCGTGTCACCCAAATCCCAGTAGCGCGACAATCCCGTCTGCGGCGTCAGGTGAGGTTCGGTCGTCCAAAAGCGGTAGTACTTCTCGATGGCGGGCACTGCACTGGTCAGCCATACTCGATCTTTGGTGCGCTCGTAGACCGCGAGCAGCATTTGTGTCAGGAACGGCGGCTGCGAGCGAGTCAGATAGTAGGTGCGGTTCGCATTCAGAATCTTTCCGTACTCGCGGATTTCATAAAGAAAATTGTCGGCCATGTCTTTCGCGAGCGCGAGTTTGTTGTCGCGAACGAGGCCAGCCTGAATGAAGTAGCTATCCCAACCGTACATCTCGTTGAAACGGCCGCCCGGCACGACATACGGCCGTGGCAGATACAAGAGGTCGCCTTCGGTGAACTTGGTTGTGTCTTCCGGAAGCACGCGCAGTTGGATCTTTCGAAAATCCTCCGGTGTCATTTCCACGCCCAACTGTTTTTCTACGCGCCGAAGATTCTCAGTGCGCGAGATATAAACGGCCCAGGGGCCGCGCGCTTCCGGAAATTTTGGGTCGGGCGCCGCCACAGCGAGATCGCGATTCGAGCGTGTCAGCACGCTCCAAGTGTGGTCAATGTAGTCCAGAATGGAAGGGGCTTTTTGGCGGGGAGCCTGTGCAAAAAGGGAAACAGCAGCAAACACCGCGACGCAGCGCACCGCTGGCCTGCTTAATTCCGGATTTCGGAATGGCACACGGCTATCCTACTCTACGCGACGGCAATAGTGAAACCTTCTTGATGAAGAACTCGGACTAGAGGATTCGGCATGCCCGAGTGGATTCGGGTCGCGCCGGATGGACAGGTAGACCGGGTGATTGATGTACCGACTCGAAACACTACGAACTGTACCGTTGGCGGCAAGGACCTAAACATTCTTTACGTCACGACGGCCGCTTCTTCCCATGCGGGCGACCGGCGGGCGGGCAGCCTGTTCGCTTATGTGCGGCGCGTGCGGCATGAGAACTGGTGCTTACGGCACTGCGTGGTGGCGTTGCAAGCCGCAAAGTTCCGATGCCAGAGCTGCGGCCGGTACTTCCGCCAACAGTTCCCAGGGATTCAACCCCTCCAACGATCCAGTGAGGCCTTTCAGAGAATGATCTTCCGCCAGCACCTGGACGGGATCAATCGCAGCCGGCTGGGCCGGCGCGAAGGAATTGGCGCGGCTAGCGTGGAGCGCTACTTTCGTCGCGGGCTGGAGCGCCAGTTTGGTGAGTGGCATTCGGCGCGCTGCCCCCAGGTGCTGGGCATCGACGAGCATTTCTTCACCCGCCGCAGCGGCTACGCCACCCCGCTCCCTGGTCCGGTTACACTTTCCGCATGTGCGTATCGTAGCTGACCGCTTCCACGTGATCCGCGTCATGAACCATCATTTCCTGGCTTGCTGGCGTGACCTGGATGGCGTCGGCGCCAAGAACCGCAGCCTCATTTCCTTGATGCGGCGCCGTCGTCACCGTCTGCGAGCCGATCAGCAGCTTCGGCTGGCTGGCTATCTGGCGCAGCATCCGGCGCTGGAGACCATCTATCGTTTCCAGCAAGGGTGGTGCTACCTGTTGCTCAAGAAACACCGTACGCGCCAGCAATGTGAGCAACTGGTACCGCGTTTTCTTCGCGCCGTCTACCGGTTGCGCCAAGCCGGGCTGGCGCACTGGTCCAGTTCGGCCAGACTCTTTCCGCCTGGTCGGAGGAAATCGTTTTCATGTGGCGCTTCACCCGCAACAACGGCATCACCGAGGGCTTCCACAACAAAATGGAGCTCATCAACCGGCAAGCTTACGGCTTCCGCAACTTCCAAAACTACAGACTGCGAGTGAAGGTGTCATGTTCTTAGAAATCCGTTCGGGATCGGGTTGCCCCCGTTGTTGGCGTAGAGCCAGTGCGTAGAGCCGGGTTTTGAATGGTACGCCCGAGTGGATTCGAACCACCGACCTTTTGCTCCGGAGGCAAACGCTCTATCCAGCTGAGCTACGGGCGCACACAAACACTTCAATTGTACCCGATCGGCCGGCTTAGGACCGCGCCAACATGCCTGCCTGGCGTTGGATCTTGCGAACTGCGTCCGCGATCTGGTCCATGTCTCCGCGCGGGCCGAGCAGCATGGTCTGCGTGAACCACACCGCTTCCTCGCAGAGTTGGTCGTTGGCAGGGCAGTGGTTGCGCTCGAACCACTCATCCAACCGCTTCGCCGGATAGATCGCGCGGTAGGCGCGAGAATCGAACGTGTTCTTCAAAAACGGCTCCTTGTTCAACGGCGAGTAGCCGCTGGAGCACGGGATGCCTTCGGCCTCGAGCGCTTTCAGAAATTGACCTCGTGGAAGGCCGGCGAATCCGGCCGGGTCGTAGCGGAACATATAAAGGTGGTAGGCGTTGCGGGTGGCGCCAGGGTACATGCGCGCCGGCCGGATGCCGGGAATCTCCGCCAGTTGCTTGGTCAGATAAGCGGCGTTCTGTTCGCGACGTCGCGATTGCTCCTCCACTCGCTTCAATTGTTCTGTCAACAGCACTGCCTGAAATTCCGTGATCCGCAGGTTGGCGCCGTTGCGCACATAACCAAAACCTGAGCCGGTATCGCCGCGGCCGTTATTGTGGAAGCTTTGGCAAATACGGTACAGATTGGGATCGTTGGTCAGAATCGCTCCGCCTTCGCCCGAGTTCAGATTCTTCGAAGCCTGAAAGCTGAAACAGCCCAGCGCTCCGAGCGTGCTGACTTTGCGAGTCCGCCACTCGGCCAGGTGCGCCTGGCATGCGTCCTCGACCACCGGCAGGTTACGCTTGCGGCCGATTTCGAGAATGGTGTCCATGTCGGCCGGCGAGCCCCCCAGATGTACGGGCAGGATGCAGCGCGTGCGCTCGGTAATTGCGGCCTCGATTTTGCGCGCGTCGATTTGGAACGTCTCCGGATCGGTATCCACGAAGACGGGAATCGCGTGCTGCATCAAGACAGCGTTGACGGTCGCGACGAATGTGTATGGCGGAACGATGACTTCATCGCCCGGCCCGACGCCCAACGCGTTCAGAGAGATAATTAGCGCGCTGGTTCCATTCGCCGTGGCGAGGCAATGTTTCGCGCCAAGCGTGTTTGCCCACGTCTCCTCGAACTGGCGCGTTGCGTCGCCGTCCAGGCGGTTCCATTTACCGCCGCGCAGCACCTTCATCCACGCCCGCTCCTCATTCTCCGCGATCACTGGCCAGGAGGGGAACGGCGCCGTCCGCACGGGATTCCCACCCATCGCCGCGGGTTTATCGGTGGCGCCGCGTGTGATTCGCGTTGCAAAAAATCCTGTGGACGCAGCGCCCAGCAGTTTACGGCGCGTCAAATCTCTCTGCACACGTACCTCCTATTTCTTGTTCAAAAGACGCCAGAGCGTCCCGCTGAAGATGTTCGCTTGCGCCGCCGGCGGCACCCCGCACGCATCCAGCATCTTGTGATAACGTTCCAGTTCGCGATCAAATTCTTCCAGCTCGCCGCCGAAGACATCCGATCCGAAAACGATTTTCTCAAACGCGTTGGGCCCGCCTTTGGGCGAGTGCGGGCTGACGATCGCCGACCACCAAAAGATCGACTTGAAAAACGCGTAATCGTTCTGCGTCTTAATCAGTGTCGATCCCGACAGATCAAAGTAGATATTGGGATTCCAGCGAGCAATCTCGGCGGCCCATTGATAATCGGGATTCCCCAAATGCGCGCCAATGATGTTGATCGTAGGGTATCGCCGCGCGATGTTGTCGAGCGTGGTGGCGCGCATGCGGTCCACACTAATATCCGCCGGTACCTCTGGAGTGGTGCGGTTCACGATTCCGGTGTGAAACAGCAGGAACATGCCGTAACGTTCCACGCGCTCGTAAATGCCGGAGTACGCTGGATCGTCATAGCGTTTTAAGGGGCCGCTGAGCTCGCCCAAGCCGCGAAACCCGGCGGCGTGAAAGCGGTCGATCTGCTCGATCACCTTCGGATGATCGAGCTCGATTTCTCCAAATCCCACCAGCCGGTTGGCATGCTGCTGGATGGCATCCTTTACGCCATCCAGATCTTTCGGTTGGACCAGCAGGAACGCCAGGCCGTCGACCTGATCCAGCTTGGCGAGCAGCGTTTTCAAGAACGCTGGGTCTCCGTTGTAATGCAGATGCGCGTCGATGAGCTTCGGCTGCGCGGCAACGCAAGGCGCAAAGATCGCGCAACTCAGCCAGACTGCGAAGGCGCACTTTTGTGAAACCATGCGGTTATTCTACTCTGCGGGAGCGCCACGCAGGGACACCGCCGGCAAATATTCGCCCTGGAGCTCACGGGCCCACCAATTGCCGGTCGCATTGCGTTCGGCGGCTGTCGTGAACCGGTACTCATACAAACGGGCGCGAATGCAGCGCGGCGCACCGGAGGGGAACGGATTTTGCCCCATCAGGGCGAGCACGTCCGGGGACCCTTCGAGCAACCGGGCAGCGAAATTGACGAACCAAGGATCCGCTCGATAGTTCCCGAGCGCCGCAAACCACATCTGCCAGTCGAGCCGCGGCTGATAGGGCTGGACCCAAACTGGCGCGCGGCGCAGGTCGCCCGGTTTGTAGCGGAAACTATACTCGCGCCACGTCTGGCCGTCGTTCGATCCCTCTACTATGATGTCCGGGCGCGACGTAGTCATCACTGCGAAAAGGCCATAGGTATTCACGACGCCAAATGGGGCGATGTCGCTGAGCAGCACCGCAGCGGGGTCGGGTATGGAACCGGAAAACGTCTCGAGCAGTTGAAGCCCGCTCGCGAGCAGGATAAAGGCTGATACCGCGATCGACACGGCACGCTGCGTTGTGCGCAGCCGAACGGGTGGCGCCTGTCCGCGCCGGAAGGCGGCATCGTCGTACAGCAACAAACACAGCGCCATCGCCAGAAGATTGAAGAACGTGTAATTCCCCGTGATGAAGATGAGCACCTGGAGAGCGATGGTCATGGCGGCGGCGAAGAATCGCACGCGGCGCGGCGCGAAGAACAAGAACGGCACCACCAGTTCCACGAAAAACATGAAGCCGCACGAGAGTTTCTGAAACGCCAGCGGTAGACGATGGAAGTACCATGCAAAGATGGTCGGCAGAGGCTGCGTCTCATAGTGGTAGCGGAGAGCCGTGAGATTCCGCCAGGTGGGATCGTGGCTCAGCAGTTTTGCCGCTCCCGAGAGCAGCATCAGCCGGAACAGCAGCCAGCGAAAGAGCCAAACGCGGGGGGGCGCGGGCCGCAAAAACATCGCGAGGAAGCCGGACTCGAGCAGCAGGAAATCCCATTGGAACGAGAGAAACGATTGGCCGGCATGGACCAGCGACAGGTAGAGCGCGAAAGCGGTTGCCAGCGCGAGGCGCCGCGCGTATCCCACGATGATCGCCAATGACGCGATCGCGCCCGTAACACAGGCGACGCGAAGTGCCGTGTCGCCTGAGCCCAACAGGAACAGCGTCGGTACGTGCAGCCACGCGGATGCGCCGTAGTTTTCGCGCACGGCTGCTAGAAACCGTTCCACCGGCAGAATGCCATGCGCGCCGATGAGGCCAGTGATCTGCACCTCGAGCGATAAGAACGCGATCAGGTAGATGAGCCCAAGCGACCGCATGAACCACCTGACCGTGATTTCGTGAGTCGCCGGCTCCGGATGCCTACCCCACAGGAACAGCGTGACACCATACGCGAAGGAGCGGTGCGCTGCAATCTGGCGGTACACCCACTCGGTCAACGCCGCAAAGCCGGGGACCCGGTGGTAAGCCCACAGCAGCCACGCGTATCCTGGAACGGCTGCTAAAGAGCGGAACACGGCATGAGCGCCGCTGAACCGCTCGCCGCCAGGCAAAATCAACTGAACGGCGCGCTGGAAGTCTTCGCGTGGAACTTCAGGGATCTTCGCTGCCGCTTCCTGATACGGCGCGGACGCGATCGCGTCACCGGTGAGCTGCTTCCAATACCCGATCCACGTTCGGCAGAAGGTGCAATCGCCGTCAAAAACCAACAGTGGACGGCCGGGCGGAGTTTCGTTCGACGAAGCGGAGGAATTCACGCGGTCATGCGCAATTCTATCGGATTGGCAGGGAGGGAGAGAGGTTTGCTACGGGAGGGAGGAAAAGCGAGCTGCCCACCGAATGGCAGACAGCCCGCCGAAAACTACTTAGCCAGGCGGACCGTGATCCGCTCGGCGATCGAGTTGAAAGCTGCGCAGAGCTCCGAAGGATCTGGCGCGTCGGCGAAATAGCCCACCGTCTGTGTGCCGTTATTATGCTGTGCCGTCCAGAAGTTCTGAACCGTTTGGCTGGGGTCATCTTGCATGGTGGGATCGTTAGCCATCTTGCGCAGCAGTATCGTATCTGGCGGATCGTTTGGAGCGTTACCTTCCAAGGCGATTGTGTAGATAGTGGGACTCAGAACCGTGTTCTGCCGGATGGCCGTCGCCATATTATCTACCACATTTACAGAGCAAATCTCGATCTGTTGGGGGCTGCTGACGCTCAAATTACACGCTTGCCCACTGTACGGCGCGTTGGGATTATTTTGGCTGTAGGTGCCAGTGGTGGAATAGCCGTGAACGTCGGTAGTGGGCATCTGCTTAAGATCGGTTGGCGGCGCGCCACTGATATTGGTGGCCATGGCGCAACCCGTTGAGTTCGGTACCGCGGCGCCGTCGTTGCCGTTTACAGTGGTCGCAGTCTGAATACTTAAGCCAGCCGTGTTGCCCGTCGCGTACGGACCACCCGCCCATTGTTCTACCTCACCGACTAAAGTGCCCTTGGCCGTGTCGCAGGAACCGGGGTTCTTGCGCAGGTCGACCGCCGGGTTGCTTTTGTTGTAGTAGAGTCCCGTGAACCCGTTCGGGCGGCCGTCAGTCATCAGCACAATCACGTTGGCGCGCGTATTGGAATTGGTAACCGTGAGCTGGTTGTAGGCCTGGTACATCGCCTCGTCGGTATTGGTGTTCCCCTGGCAAGTGATCTGGCTGATCAACGATGCCACGGTATTACCGTTCCCATCCGCCGTCGTGAAGGTCGCCGTGGGCGGGTAAGTATACACCGAGGATCCGAAGACCACCAGACCCACCATGTCGCGCCCAGGCGCAAAGTAGTTCAGGAACTGCGTCGCATCCGTCACCATGATGGCGCAAGCCGTGGTTCCCTGAAACACATAGTTCATGGAACTGGAACGGTCGAGCACGAGCATCATCACCACATCGCGACGGCCGGCCTGTGAAGAAGCGGCGATCGTGGTCGTGTTCGAGCCCAAAATCCGGAGGAAGTAAAGCGGTGCGCTCAACGTCGCGGACGTCGTCACCGTTCGATAGTTCGGCGTGGTGGTGCTGTCGACGGTCGGCGTGGCGAGGTTAATGTTGGTGACTCCCCAATATCCCGCCGGCATGTTAGCGTTAAAAAACTTGGTGGCTTCGGTTTGCGCGCTCGATGCCTGCGCTCCCGTGGTTGAGCCGTTTGCCAGTGCGCGTGCTCCCGCCAACGCGCCTGCATCCACCGCCTGCTGTAGTTTCCCGCGGATCATGTATAGCACCGCGACATCAACCGCCAATCCCACCAACGGAATGCTGACTAGCATGGTCATGGCCGTCATAATGACCGCCATGCCTTTTTGATTTTTTCTTTTGCTTGTAACCTGCATGGGCATCCTCCGAATTCCCTCAAAAAATTGCGTTTTGATAAGTCGCTAAACCGCCAAACACCCCTGGCACCGCCAAATCAGGAGCGGTCACATAACTCTCGGCCAAATAAGCAATCTCTCCATCATTCATCGTCATCAGGTTGGAGAACGAATCTGCCCTGGCGCTGGTGTCGCTTTGATACGTCAAAACGTCGCCGTTTGAACTGATAATTGCCGGTGTGGGATTGCCATATCCCGTGGTGAAGATGGTGTTGTTGCCAACTACGATCCGATTCATCACCACCACATGACCCGCGTTGGCGCATGTGCAGGACGACGCGCCGATCTTGAACAACGTGGTGAGCACCACGACGCCGTTTCCTGTAGTTCCCCCGGTGACGTTGCCGGAATTGGAGACAAGGTTTAATCCCTGGGCCAAACTCGTGGCGAGCAGGTTCTGGTTCGCTTGTACCGAGAAATCGACCGCGCGTGAGTACATGTGGCCAACGTCGCGAGTCAACTGAACTGCTTCCACGGATCGGATTACCGCAAAACCGTACGTGAAGGTGCCAATGATGAGAGGAACCAGGAAGAAGGAAGACACGAGGACGAATTCAATCATCATCGATCCCCGCTGGCGCCGATTCTGTTTAGTATTCATGCCAAATATCTCCTAGGTGACTACGGGCACGATGGTGGCGTTGGGTTTACCGCCGTGGGACATCCGGCCAGTGGGCACTGTTCCAAGACATCCGATGCCTGAACGCTGATGGAAACCGGAGCGCCGCTTTTCAGAATCGCTCCCAGCGGCGTGTACTGATAGCCGTTGATCGCTACCTGTAAGATGTCTCCACCGGTTGGCGTCGTTGTCGCGCCGCCGTAAGGATCGTAGTAAGTGATCGTGACCTGGCAGCCCGGATTTGTCACGAAGCCCATGGCGGAAGACTGCACCACGCTGTTGATCGAGTCGTTCAAATAAGTGTTGCCCGTTAGCAATTGCTCAGTGACGCCAAATCGTACCCCGTCCCGCGCCGCTTCCTGCAGCGTGGACTTGATAAAGAGCGATAGCGAAATATCGAACAGCAGGAAGATCAGGGCAAACATAATTAAGGTGATCAGCCCGGCTTCGACGGTTTCGCTGCCCCTCTCTCCGCGGCGTCGCCCAGAGTTTGGAATCTCGTTGGTGGTCATCAGAAATCTCACTCGCCCCCTAAGACGAGTGAGGCCGGATTATTCTTTAATTCTGTCGAAATTCTTTTTTTTGTTAACTGTAGACTGACTCAGGGTTGCCACGTTTTACTAACTAAATTCGACGGAAATGTATGGACACACGGCGGAAGCTTCTGAAATAGTTAACTATGGATTACTTCACTTACTAACTAAGTGTAGTGGCCCGAAAGCTCGACGTCCTACAACCGGGTGCGGCCAGGCACGATCACCCAATCTTTCAGGTCTTCTCGATCTGTGTCCGGCGGTATACGTCGCGCTTCGAGATGCGTCGCTCGCGCGCAACTTTTTTCATAGCCTCCATCCGGCCCATGCCGCTGCGCACATACTCGTCGACCGCATCCTCAATAGTTGTCCTATCAGCCACCGGGGTTGTGCCCTTTCCGATCAGGAGTGTTATCTCCCCCTTTACCGCCGGCCGCGCGGCCAGCGCCGATCGAATCTCGTGCGCCGTTCCACGCAGAATCTCTTCATGCAACTTAGTCAGCTCGCGCGCCACCGCCACCAGCCGGTCACCCAGGATTCTCTCGATGTCTCCGAGCGCCTCCACAATGCGGTGCGGCGCCTCGTAAAAGATCGATGTCGCTGTGTCTTCCCGCAATTCTTCCAGAAGCCGCTCTCGCTGACCGGATTTGGCAGGCAAAAAGCCTCTGAACGTGAATGCATTGGTAGGCAGACCGGACGCCACTAATGCCGATAGCAGTGCCGACGGCCCTGGAATGGGCACCACAGGAATTCCCGCGCCGATCGCAGCATGCACTATCCGAAAGCCCGGATCGGAAATCAGCGGCATGCCGGCGTCGGAGACCAGTGCCACACTGGCGCCCGCCTGCATCTTCGCCACCAGCTCTTCCGATCGCACGGCCTCGTTGTGCTCGTGATAGCTCACCATTGGCTTGGCCACGCCGTAGTGATCGAGCAGCTTGCGTGTCTGGCGCGTGTCCTCGCAGGCGATAAGATCGGCTTCCCGCAGTATGCGCACAGCCCGGTGCGTAATGTCTTCCAGGTTGCCAATGGGTGTCGCAACCAGGTACAGCGTCCCGCTCATGCGCCTCCCAGTATCCGATAGTTCACCAACTCAACCCGCGACTCCACGATCGCGCGCCGTGTCTCAGGCGCCGTGAGCGCGATGAGTTCTTCTTCACGGCTTTGTTTAAGACGCGTCCTGGCCGCTGCGAGCTCCGCCGAACATCTCCCCGGGTGGCACATCAGCTCCGTCGAACCCTCAGGCAATGCTTGAATCAATGCCACCAGCTCTTGCGTGCGGAATCGACCCGTAATTTGAAATCCCGCGAAATGATCCGTCGTCTTGCAATGCTGCTGTGTCAGCGCTTTCTGGAACCGGGCCCGAACCAGGGCCAGACCGCGGCTGACGGCTCGTTTGCCCCGCGTGGTAGTGGCGCGCGCCGCGGTAATTGGAAGGTCGAATGGTCGCCGCACCCAAGGGATGCGAAACTCTTCCGCGATCCGCGCCACCGCATCCAGCACAGGCGGCGCCAGATGCGTATGCTTGTGCGTATCCAGATGCGTGAGCCGGATTCCCGCGTCCAGAATGCGCCGCACTTGCGCGGCGAGTTCGTCATAGATGCGGAGTTGCCGCAGTGTAATCGCTGCCAGCAACCGCGTCACGCTCGAGGGCAGCGGTTCGTGAGGCGCCGCAAGCCCGCGTCCGCCGATCAGCACGAGGTGCGCCCCAATGTCGAGCGTGGGGTTCTCTCGCGCGAGCTGCACGGCATCCTCGAAGGCATCCCCGTTCGCCATGAGCGTAGTGGCCGTGAGAATGCCGCGCTGGTGCGCCTCGATGATCCCCTGGTTGACATCATGCGTGAAACCGAAATCGTCGGCATTCACGACCAGTTGCTTGGCTGTGCTCAAAAGATTGAAAACTTGAGTTGCACGAACTTCTTTGGGTTGGCACGCACTTGCTGCAGCAGCAGCCGCAACTCGCTGGTGACGCCGTTCATACTTTCGTAGAGTTGCGGGTTCACCATCAGTTGCCCGAGCGTGCCCTGACCCGAGTTCAGCTTGTCAACGGTGGTGTCGACCTTGGCCAGCAGTTGGAGGATGCTATTGTTTAACGTATCGTCCTTCAGCAGCTTGCCGGCAGTGCCGCGCCCGGCTTGCAGATCGGCGAGCAACTGGTTCGCCTCCGCGGTCGTCTTCTTCAAGTCGTTGAACAGCGCTTCATCCTTCAGCAGTTTGCCGGCTGTGCCGCGACCCTGCTGTAAACCCTCGAGCAGGGCGTTCATCTTTTCGAGTGAGGCATGGAAATCCTGGTAGAGGCCGTCTTCGTTCAGCAGCCGGCTGAGCGTGCCTTTTCCTGTACGCACCGCCGTCAGAATTTGCTGCGTTTCCGCTACCGCCGAGTTCAGGCGCGCGAACAGCTCTTCGTCCTTAAGAAACTTGCCGATATTGCCCTTTCCCGCTTCTACGTAGCTCAGGATGTTGTTGACACGCGTCAGCAGGCCCTGAAACTGCGCCAGCAGGCCGGCGCTTTGCGCCATTAGTTCCGGGATGTCCTGGTTCGGCACGCTGCGGATCTCGTCGTTCGGCTGCACGTGCTCCTCGCCGGAGCCCTTGGTGATGTTGATAAATTTGTCGCCCAGCAGGTTGGATGCGGAAATCCCCGCCATGGAGTCCTTGGGGATTTGCGTGAGATATTCGGTGCGGACCGACATGTCGACCTCCACAATCCGCTTCGGATCCTTCGAATTCGTCAGTCGCAACGCTTCCACCATACCGACTGGAATTCCGTTCAGCCGCACCGCCGCGCCCTCTGCCATCCCCGCAGAATCGTCCATGAACGTGCGCAGACGGAATGTGCGCGTGAAAAAGTTCTGTTGTCCGGTGAGCAGGAAGATCAGCACGCCAATGATCAACATGGCCCCCAGCGCCAAAATCCCGACCCGCATCTGCGCGAAACTTACTTTTTGTGGATTGGCCATCGGCTACCCGCCGCCCTGCCTTCGGAATTTAGAAATGTAGGGATCCGTCACCGTTTCCAGCTCGGCCTCCGTCCCCAGAAACACGATCTTCGCGTCACGCATCACGATGAACTTGGTGAGGTGCCGGGTTTGATTCCCGTTCTCGTGCGCCGGGACGAGCTGGCCACTTTCCGGATTGTATCGAAAATTCGCCGTCAATAGGCCATCCTGGAATCGATGGGTCACAATCAGCGTGGTCGTGTTCGCCACGTCACGTTCCTTGATGACCAGCGCCATGATGGTGTAGGCCGTGATGGGATCGAGGCCGGCGGTGGGCGAATCGTATAGCACCAGCGGCGGCTCGGTTACCACCGCGCGGGCGATAGCCGCCCGGCGCCTCATGCCACCGGAAAGCTCGCTGGGGAACCGCGCCAGCGTCTGGTCAAGCTCGACAAAGTGCAGAGCTTCTTTCACCCGCCTGTCGACGTCCTCCAGCGGGCATTGAATGGACTTTTGGTTCAGCAGCGGATACGCGACGTTTTCCTTGATGGTCAGCGAATCAAACAGAGCGCTCTCCTGGAACAGCATCCCCACCTTGCTCCGGATGTCAAAGAGCTCGCGCTCCGTCATGTGCGTAATGTCCTGCTCGAAAAGATACACAGAGCCGGAATCAGGCCGCACCAGTCCCAGCGCCGTCTTCAGCAACACCGTTTTCCCGCTGCTCGCGGCGCCCAGAATGATGCGCGTTTCCCCTTGACAGACGTCGAAAGACACGTCGTCGAGGGCCGGCACGCCCTCAAATGAGACGGTTACGTGCTCAAACCGCACCACTGATTTGCCATCACTGGTGGGCATCACGGAGAGGAAGAGGAAACTAGCTGACTGGTAAAGATGCGGGTCAGGAAGAACGTAATGATGAAGATGAGCACGCTCGCCCCGACCATTGCCTGAGTAGTAGCGCGGCCCACGCCTTGCGTTCCGCCCGTGGCGCGCAATCCGTAGTAACACCCAATCAGGGCGATGATGAATGCAAAAACGAAAGGCTTCAGCAGGCCCTGGGTCAGGTCATTCCACTGCAGCGCCTGCCAGGCCGTTTGCCAATAGCGCGGTCCGTTCAGGTCGAGCAGTCCCGCCGCCACTGCGTAACCGCCGAATATCCCGATGAAATCGGCGATGACCGTGAGCAGCGGCAGTACCACGCAGGTCGCGATGAGTCGCGGCGTCACCAGCTTCTGAATGGGATCGGTGCCGAGAGCACGCATGGCATCGATCTGCTCGGTCACTTTCATCGAGCCGATCTCACTCGCCATGCCCGACGCATTGCGCCCCGCCACCATCAGCGATGTGAGAACCGGACCCAACTCGCGAACCAGAGTGATGGCTACGGCTGTTCCCACCTGGCCCTGCTGTCCCCATCGCGCGAGAGCACGGGCAAGTTGCAGCGCCATCACCGCGCCACTGAAGAAACCGGTCAAAACTACAATCGGCATGCTCCCCACACCGATGTAATCCATCTGCAGAAAGATGTCGTCGGAATAGTGGGGCTTGCGGAAGACGTTGCGGATTGCCCGCCCCGCCAACGTAAAGAAATCCTGCACCGCCAGAATGAATCTGATTACGAAACCGGGCAAGCCGAGGAACCCTCGCTCTCGATGCTACCATACAACTACGAAAGGACTTACCGACATTGCAGGCATCCGTGTCGGGCACGCGTCCGATTACGATGCGATGACCGGATGCACGGTCATCTTATGTGAAGCGGGCGCGGTAGGAGGCGTCGATATTCGCGGCGCCGCCACCGGCACCGAGGAAATCGACGCGCTTCGGCCCGAGCACATTACGGATCGTGTGCACGCAATAGTTCTCGCCGGCGGCAGTGCGTTTGGCCTTGAGGCGGCGTCCGGCGTTCGGCGTTATCTCGAACACCGCGGCATCGGATTTCAAACGGGCCTGGCTGTGGTGCCGATTGTTCCTTGCGCCATCTTGTACGATCTGGCGATCGGCAAGGCCCACGTCCGTCCCACGCGTGAAATGGGCGAATCCGCCGCTGCTGCCGCTACCGATAATCCGGTGCAGCAGGGAGCTGTTGGCGCCGGAACCGGCGCGACCGTGGGAAAAATTTTTGGCATGGCGCAGGCGATGAAGTCGGGAATCGGTTCTCACACCGTGAGTCTCAGCGAAAGCGTGCGCGTATCCGCGCTGGTGGCTGTGAACGCATTTGGCGATGTCCGGGATCCGCAAACGGGACACCTGATCGCGGGCGCCCGTCGCGCACCGGACAGCTCGGAGCTCGCCGATACGGAGACCGAAATGAAGCGGGGCGCGCGCGGCGGTTTTGGCAGGCAGAATACGACGTTGGCCGTCGTGGCCACCAATGCCAAGCTTTCAAAAGTCGCGGCTTCCCGGTTGGCCCAGATGGCGAACCTCGGTATGGCGCGCACCATCTTTCCCGTGCACACCGCATTCGACGGCGACCTTTGTTTCGCGCTCTCTCTCGGCAACGAGTCCGCTGATCTGAACACTCTCGGAGTTGCGGCGGCGGAGGCACTCGCAGAATCGATTGTGATGGCGGTGCGAAATGCACCGACGCTCGGCGGTGTGCCGGGATTGGCTGGCGTCCAAAAAAAATGAGAGAATCTCCCGCACCTTTCTACTAGAACACTTCTTCCAGAGCAAAGTAGGTTTGAAAGGCCGTATTATATGGAGCCTCAATCAGGCAGCCGTGTTTCCGCCCATGTGCCCGATGAGGCTCGTCTGGCGGATCTCATAAAGTCCATTCGCGCTGGCGTGCTGGATGCAGATGTCGAACTGCGCCGGATTCTTCACCCCGGCATCAGTTTTCTGCTTCGGCGCCGCTTGAGCGTTGAGCATGTCGAGTCGCACGTGGCCTCCGTACTCAACGCGGTGAGCCGGAGGATCTGCGAGGATAATTCCATTGATGGCAAAAGCTTGCCGGGACTGGTACGCCAGATGATCGGGCAGTGCCTACCTGCCGGCGCCGCAAACATTCCGAAAAATGGGGTCGACCGGCCTGCCTTGACGATCGCCTCAGAAATATTGCAGTCGCTATCCCCAGTGGAGAGAGACGCATTAAGGCGCTGTTATGTGCAAGGCGAGCAGCCGGAGGCCTTTTTGAGCGCTCTTAAGATGACGCAGGATCAGTTTCGCGCGCTACGTCTGCGTGCGCGGAACGAGTTTAGTACGAAAACTAACCAGACGAATGTCGCGTAACAAACCTGTTTTTGGGTACTTGCAAAACTTGTGAGAGCCTCCCCCGCTTTGTACCACTCCAAGATCAGAAAAAGATGAACCCCGCCTTCCCGTAATGCGGCTTCGCGCTCCCACGTTTGGGGGTGGAGGGGGAAAGGTATACATGATGGAGACAGAACAGCATCCCAGCGAGGAAGTCCTGGAGCGTTATTTATTCGGCTCACTACCAGAGCAAGAAATCGAGCAGCTGGAAGAGCACCTGCTCGTTTGTCACTCGTGCATCGAGACGGCGGAGCAACTCCTGTCGTTTGTGCAATCGCTTCGCAGCAGCCTGGGATCCAATCGCAAGCCAAAAGCGCGGGCCGCGGGTCGAGACGTCGTGCTGGACCGTTAATAGATTCGGTGGGAAATGCCGAAGCCCCGCAAAATCAGCGTATTAACCTTATTCAGTATTGCCGCATCCAGCCCCGAGAGCGATACCAGAAGGAGAGGTGGCAGGCCCGAGGCCTGCACCTCTTCCTCTAAGGAGACTCTGTGGCTATTTTGCGGAAAGTGTTCGTCGCTTCTTTCCTGTCCGGCGTAGTTGCTTTCGCCGCTGACTCCCCTCTCCTCAAGCTGGTAATGCCCGACGCGCAGATTCTGTTCGGCGCGAATGTGGAGCGCATCGTTAACTCTCAGATAGGCAAGGAGATCGGCTCCCAAATCCAGGGTAAACTGCCGGAACTGCAGCAAGCCATACAAAAGACAGGATTTGACCCGACCAAAGATCTCAAAGAAGTGCTGATCGCCGCCACCGCCCAAGGTCAGAAAGGGCCGGCGCTCGTACTGGTCCGCGGCTCTTTCGATCCCGATAAGATCCGCGCGGCCATAGCGAGCACAGGCCGGACGCCGCAGGTTTATCAGGGCGTGCAGATCCTGGACAATCCATCGAAGACAAATGGGGCTTTTGCTTTCCTGGACGGCACCATCGCCGTGGGCGGCGATCTCGACCAGGTTCAGGCAGCGATCCGGCGACGCTCGCATGCGACCACGCTCAACCCGCAACTCGCGGCGCAGGTAGCCGCGATGAGCGATCGTTACGACATCTGGGTGGTTTCCGCAGCATCGCTGGGCAAGATGACGGATGGCATTTCCGGCCCGCAACTGAAGCAGGCCGGTGAACTGTTGAAAACCATCGACCAGGTCAGTGGCGGGTTGAAGTTCACCGAAAACCTAAACCTGGGTATCGAGCTCACCACGCGCAATCCCAAAGACGCGGAGAAGCTTCGCGACACCCTGCAAATGCTCGTCAGCATGGCCGCTGCCAGCCAGAAGGATAGCTCCGCGCTAGACCTGAACGCCCTGAAAATGACGGCCGAAGCGAAGACTGTGCACATTGCGATCACGGTTACCGGTGAGCAGTTGAAGAAGACCTACGAGATGCAAATGGCGAAGATGCAGCATCAGGCGACCGAAGCGCGCGCGGCAAAGCCGGTGGTCGACAACGGCGGACTGACGATTCAGAGCTCGGAAAGCGACATGGGCACGGTGACGCTCTCGTCCACGAAATAACGCGCACGACCGGCTGGAACTGCGGCATAATAGCCAGTCGATGTGCAAAACGATTGCAATAGGGCTGGCGTTTTCCTTTCTCGCTATGGCCGCAGTGAAAATTGAAAAAACAGAATACAAAGGGTGGCCGAACAGCTACCGCATTTCCAATGGCGACGTGGAGCTTGTCATCACGAGCGACATCGGTCCACGTATCATGCGCTACGCCTTTCCGGGCGGTCAGAACGTCTTCAAGGAATTCACGGAAGGTTTAGGGAAGTCGGGAGAAAAGACGTGGCAGCTCCGCGGCGGGCACCGCATCTGGTTTGCCCCCGAAGACGCGGTGAAAACATATGCGACGGACAACGGGCCGGTGCACATCTCGATTAAAGGAGATGTACTGGTGGCTACCGAGCCCGTGGAGCCGCTGACCGGCCTCGAGAAGCAGATAACGGTGAAACTGGCGGCAAGCGGCTCACACGTGGAAGTGCTGCACCGCATTCGCAACACGAACAAAACGGCCTTTGAGCTGGCGCCCTGGGCGCTCTCGATGATGGCGCAGGGCGGCGTGGGGATTCACGGATTTCCACCGCGCGGTACGCACCCGGAGATGCTGGCTCCTACGAATCCTCTGGTGATGTTTGCCTTCAGCGATCTTTCGGACAAGCGCTGGCAGTTCACAAAGAAATATTTGATCCTCCGGCAGGACCCCAACAATCACGGGCAGCCGCAGAAACTAGGCAGCTTCAACCAACACACGTGGTCGGCTTATCTGCTGGGTTCGGATTTATTCATCAAACACACCGAAGCGGACCCGAAGAAGACGTATCCCGACATGGGGGCCTCGTTCGAAACGTTCACCAATGCGGAGTTTCTGGAGCAGGAAACGCTGGGCCCGCTGGTGCGGCTGAAGCCCGGGGAGTCGGTTGAGCATATCGAGCGCTGGACGCTGCACAAGAATGTGCACATCGGTGAGTGGACCGACGCGGAACTGGATCGCGTGCTGCTGTCGTTAGTGGCCGAGTAGCTGTCTTGTCTTGCACTCGCCTTTCTCGAAAGTGAGCGATATTTCCGACACGGAGGGGTCGCCACCTTCCACAACCGCGACGTTGGTTTTTGCTTCTCCCGCGCCTTCGTGGCAATAGGCTAGGGCGTGGATGGAGTAACGAGCGGCCGGTAAAAGATTGAGTGTGTAGATGCCCGGGCTGTTCGGAAAGGGATACGGCCGAATTCCGGTAGTCGCGTCCACTATGACTTCGGGCGGAGAAAAGTCCTTCGCTGCTTTGGCGCCCCAGTCCAATCGCACAGTGACCGCGCGTCTTGCTTTATCGTCGGCGGTAGCGTGAATGTCGGCATGCAAGATCTGCTGTCCCGCGGCCAGATGAATGATCTGCGAATTTGCGAACCCTTCCGCGCTGGCATAGAACGTGCGCGGAAATCGGCCATCGGGTAGTTCTTGATTGTCCGGGTTGAACACCAGCACGTAATCACCGGGGGGCAGATGATCGAACGTGAATGGCTGCCACGGTTCCGCGGGCGTGTTGCGTCCCTGGAAGCTCCATTCTCCAGAACTACCCTCTTTGTATCGGTTGAGTTGGTAGAGTCCGACCTTTGCGGTTTTTAGTGGCCGCCCATCCGTTGTGATGACTTGTCCACTAACCAAGCCGGTCGGGCGGACGTAGATGTTGTATTCAAACGATGACCGCGACGGCAACTCGAACGGGGGAGGCGGATCTTTAAGGATGAGTTGCGCGACCGCCAAGCCGGGTGGGAGGTCGGCCGTGACCGCATAGTTGCCTTTGGGCAGTTCCTGGAAAGCGTACACGCCGTGCTCATCGGTCGTTGTGACAAATGACTTCTTCCCGTTGCTGAGCCTGACGGCTACGTTGGGCAGCGGGTGATCCTGCCCCTCTTCCCAGATGCCGTCCAGATGTTCGAAGCTGCGCCAGAGCATTCCGTAAACGGACGCGACCGGCTCGCCACGCTTTTCCGCGCGCAACTGGTCGATGATTGCCGGGGCGTATGCGATCGGGAGGATGCCGTTGCAGGGGACAGTCGCCAGGCAGCCTTTATCCTGAGGGTCCCACGGGCAGGAATCGGCGAACACCAGGTACGTTTGGCCAACCTGGAACTTCACGTTTCCCCACGGTAGCCCCGTAATATCGATGAACCGCCCCTTGACTCCTTGGAACGCTTCCGTCACTCGCAGCGTGTGGGATCCGCGGAGCCGGTAATCCGCCGGTTGCGTATTCTCTTTCACCGCTGCGCCCACGAACACAACTTTGGCGTCCTTCAGCAAGCTGTGCAGACCGGGGAGTGGGCCCACGCAGTCTTCGGCATACGCAGGCGTCGCGGTGAGGACTAAGACACCCAAGGCGAATAAAGCACGCCTCGCCATGCCTCCATCTTAGGCCAGCTTTGAGGTGCCTGCCGCGGGGGCTGGAATTATGGGGAGGCAGGCGCTGATGCTGTCTGCGACACAGTCGTCCGCATTTGCGTAGAGGTCTTTCAGTCATTTACGCGGTACAGGGCGCAGGCGTGCGGGCGCAAGTCGAGCTTGAGGGAAGTCGCTTGGCCCAGGTCTTTGTGTTCCCAAAGATCGCGCTGCGCGTACGCCTTGCCAAGGGTCAGGCCGACCTCGTTCCAATCGAGCTCGATGTTCTCCTCCTGGTCTCCTCGATTGAAGATGGCCAGATAATGGCCGTTCTCATTCTGCGGATTTGCGGTCCAGATGACGGTGCTGTTGGTCGTGATCAGAGGCCGATTGCCGGTGGAGTGCTGATTCACGGCAATCACTTCCGCGTTGGTCAGGAGCGACGTTGTCCACGCGTCATTGTGCGGCAGATCGCCACCGATCATCAGAGGCGAGCGCATGATGGACCAGAAGGTGAGTAAGGTGCGCTGTTCGTAGGGAGAGAAATGAGACTGGCGTGGGTAGCCGAGCCCAGGACGCGGACCCAGGTATCCGATGGGGAGCATATCGGCGTCTGGCCAGTGGCCTGGTCCGATGTAGGGTGCCCAGGTGGCGGCGGTCGCGAACTGGCCGAATAGCGTTTGCGTCCAGCCCTCGGCGGCCGAAGGACTCCAGTAATCCCAGAGGTCGTCGGAGATGCGCCACATTTGCGCGTGTTGGCGTACATCGTCGGCAACCGCGAGCGACGTGGGGCCGGGTGACAGGCTCAGGACAATCGGGCGACCGGCTTTTTTCAACGCGGCGCTGAGCATGTGAATCTCGGCCGCTTTGTACGGACGGCTCGAAATGCAATCCACCTTGATGAAATCCAGTTGCCAACTTGCGTAGAGTTTCGCGAGCGAATCGTAATAGGCCTGGCCTGCCGGATTCGCTTTAACACCGTAATTATCCGGATTCCATTCGCAGGTGTCCGACGTGTCCGCGGCGTCGGCTGCGTGATAGGAAGAGCCGGCAATCGGAAGGTTCTTCGCAACGGCCTCGCGCGGAATGCCGCGAATGAGATGGATGCCGAACTTCAGGCCGAGCGAGTGCACGTAGTCCGCGAGTGGCTTGAAGCCGGCCCCGCTCGCTGCCGAGGGAAAACGGTTCAGCGCGGGTGTGAAGCGGCCATCAGTATCGAGGGTAAATTGCCACGCGGGCTTGCCGGCACTTGCAGGGTTTTGCAGATACCAACCCTCATCCACGACGGCATACTGCCAGCCGAGTGATTTGAGGTGCTTCGCCATCCAATCGGCATTGGCCTTGAACTCCGATTCTGTGATGGTTAAGCCGTAGGAGTCCCAACTGTTCCAGCCCATCGGCGGCGTGGGAGCGAGTTCCTGGGCTGTGAGGGGCAGGAGAAGGGCGGAAAGAAGAATGAAGGCTGCGAAGAGTGAGAGTCGCATGGGAGGTTGCCAAGGTCATTCTATTCCCGATAGGACCCGACCAGGTTGGCGGCGTCATTCGATTTGTTCCTGATACAACCCAATCAAATTTCCTGCCGGGTCATGGAAGGTGGCGATGATGCTGGTGCTGCCGGGGGAAACGGGGTGGGGGGAATCGACGATTTCGGCGCCGTGGGCGCGGGCGCGGGTGATGATGCCTTGGATGTCGTTCACCCAGACGTAGGGCAGCAGGCCTGGGTCGCGTGAGGCCGGCCGGCCGGTGACCCATGCGCCGCTCACGTTTCCCGCGGCGTCATCGAAGCTGGGACGCGCGGTGTCGCGATGGCGGATGTTCCAGCCGAATACGTTCTCATAAAACGCAGCGGACTGATGCACGTCGACGGCGGGGATTTCGAGATAGCAGATGCGCGGTTGGGGAAGGACATGATAACGGTGCTTGCAGCGGCCGAGCGTGGCGCCGAAATCTTCCGGATTGACGTCGCGCGCGTGACGGGAAAAGAGCCAATGGTGGCCGTCGAGATCCTCGGCTGCGTACTGCAACTCGCCGTAGACCGTTTCGTGGAGATCCTCGAGGAGCTTGGCGCCGGCGGCTTTGGTCTTTTGGAAGTGCGCGTCGACATCTTCGAGGAAGATGGTGAGGCTCTGCGTGCCGTAGCCAAGTTGCGAGGGACTCTTTTCGTCTGGCTTGGCTTGTTTGAGCATGATCCACGCAGCCCCGATCTGCACTTGGGAGCCGCTGAGGGGATCTCCGTAGCGGTAGCACTCGGTGAAGCCAAAGGTCCTGGTGAGCCAGGCGATGGCCTCGGAAAGATTCCGGTACATCACATGCGGCAGCACGGTATCGGGCGGCACGGAGCGATTCGAGATCATGGCGTTACCTCGCGATGAGTCCATGATAGGCGAAGGCCGGCGGGGCTGTATTGTAGAAAAGCGTCAGGCGACGGAGACGGGCACGTGGTTGTGCTCGGCGCGCGAGCGTGGATGGTAGGCGGCGGGCGTTAGGCCGGTGAGATCGCGGAAATCGTGGATGAAGTGGGATTGGTCGGTGTAGCCGTGACGGTGGGCGATGTCGCACCAATCGACGGGCCCGGGATGCTGGATGGATTCGAGAACGCGCTGCAAGCGGCGCACGCGCGCAAAGCGCTTGGGCGACAGGCCGACCTGCTTGCGGAAGCGGCGCACGAAGGTCTTGGGCAGGCATCCGAGTTCTGAGGTCACTGCGGACACAGGCAGGCCACGATCCAGTGCGGAGGCTGCAAAGGGGATTGCCCCATCCGGCGTCGACGTGTCCACCAGGTGATCGAGAAGCACGCTTTCGAGAAGACGCAGCATGGCCTCGGGGCGCCGCGCATCGAGCAGGCGTTCACGAAGTGTGCGGGTGTTGGGGCCCCAGAGCTGATCGAGCTCCACGAGCTGATTGTGAGCTTCGCTGATGGGCGCGCGGAAGAATGCGGAAGCGCCGCCGAGCTTGAAATCAGCCGTGACAAGGCATCGCTGCTCGCGGGTGTCGATTACAGCGGCCTGCGAAGCTGGGCCGCCCAGCACGGCGCCATGGGTGCGACGGACGGACGCGGAATCGGGGCCGTGGTAGGTGCGAAATTCATCCTCGTAGAGATTCACCATCAGGTGGACGCGCCCCGCGGGCAGAATGCGTTCGAGAGCATCCGGGGTTATGCCCTCCTGATAGTGAAGCGACGCGACGAACGGGGACAGAGCCGGAGACGTGGGACGAAACGCCACGGTGGGCATGAAAATCAGGGTAACAGTTTCGACCGCGCTTATTGAATCAGGTACTGGTCCAGCTTTCCTTCGGGCGTGGTGAAGGTGCTCAGGTGCATGGCCGGTTTGCCTTTGTACGAGATTTCGAAATGGCGATAGGTCATGCCGCCGCGCAGCTCGACGGAGGTCTGATGAAAGCTCTGCGGTGCGCCAAGGGGTTTCAGGCTGGTTTCCGCGTCGGCTAAGACCTGCGGGGTGAAAAAGGCATCGGCATCGGACGTCAGCAGGGAGCGGTCGATTTTGCCTTGCTGGAGATCGCTAAACACGCGGCGAGCGAGATCGAGTTCCTTGGCGGCGTTGGGGTCAATAGCCTGCGTCACCAGCAGCGGCGCGATCTGATTGGTGATCCTGCCGGGCGCGGCCGAGCCATCGAGGTTGGCGAACACGACCACGGCCGCTCGCGCATCCGGCCAGACGGTGCTTTGGCTGACGAATCCGGAGACCGCGCCGCCATGGCTCAGCTTAGGGTGATTGCCGTCATTACTCACGCCGATGCCGAGTGCGTAGTCGGTGGGGGCTCCATCCTTGAGGCGGACGGGCGTTGTCATGGCCTCGAGTGATGCGGGTTTGAGGAGCGAGTGATCGATGATCGAGATGTCCCAGAGTGCGAGATCGCGCGCGGTCAATCCGAGCTCGCCGGCGGCGAAGAGCCAGCCGGGACCTTCCGGCGCGACGGGGCGAACGGGCGCGGAAGCGAAGCGGGTGTAGCCGGTGGCGTCGGACGCGCTGAGCGGATGCTGGGTGAGATCGAGCGCATCGGTCACGCCCAGAGGCTTGAAGATGCGTGCCTCGAGAAACGCCATTAACGGCTTGCCGGTGACGTGCTCGATGATGCTGCCGGCCGCAACGAAGTTGGTGTTGCTGTACTGCCAACGGGTGCCGGGATCGAAATCGAGCGGCTTCTTCGCCCAGCGGTCGAGAATCTCGCGCGCAGTGACGGGTTGAAGCATGTAGGGCGCGACGTAATCGAGCGCGTAGTAATCCTGATACCCGGAGGTGTGGTTGAGGAGCTGGCGAATGCTGATTTCGTTGGCGCGGGTGAGATCGGGCAGATAACGGCCGACGGGATCGTCCAGCGAGAGCTTGCCGTCCTCCGCCAGAAGCAGAATGGCAGCGGCGAGGAATTGCTTGCTGACCGAGCCGATGGAGTAGTGCATCTCGGGACGCGCCGGCGTCATGGGGTCGAGGCGCGCATTCCCATAGGCGTGAAGATAGGCGATCTTGCCGTCCTTGACCACGGCGAGTGACACGCTGGGAGAACCGGTCTCAGTGAGAACGTGCGCGGCGATGGCGTCGATCTTTTGAATCGTCGCCGGGGGCAATTGTGCGTGAAGAGAGGCGGTGGCAGCCGCCGCGAGGAGCACGGCACGAAAGGTCAGTTTCATAGGTTTGCCGCATGATAACACTTACGGCATTTGAGGACGGCCGGTCACGAGGATTCTTGCGATCCAATCGGCGTGCGGGAGGCCCGACGCGGAAAGAGCTTTGATCTCGAGGTCGACGTCGTAAGCGACGCGGCGGATAGTGGGCGTGGAGCCGTCGAGCAAGAGGTAAGCGGCGCGCGGGTCACCATCATACGAGAGACTCACGCTGCCGGAATTCGCGATGACCATGTTTGAGGTGGTGCGAACGAACGAGCGGTGGATATGGCCGTAGACAGCGATGGGCTTGCCTAGCGGACCGTAAACCGTTTCGAGCTCGGCATCGGGCGCTTCCGGCGCCGGGGCGTGCCAGCGGGACTCGGGGCTCGCGTGAACGAGCGCCATCGGGCCGTGCGATTGAACAAGCGGTAGCTGTCGCAGCCACGCGAGACGCCCCTCTCCCAGGGCTTCGCGCGTCACGGCGGCCATTTCCCGAGTCGCGGCCCAGATCGACGCGAGCTGCGGCCTTTGACGGGCAAACGCCTCGAAGATTTCGGGCGTTGCGAGCATCTCGTCGGTATTGCCAAAGACGCCGGGCCAACTCAGATCGCGGATGCGATCGACGAGCTCGACGGGACTCGAGCCGGCGTCGGCCAGGTCGCCGCCGTGGAGAATCAAATCGGGCGAGGTTTGGCGGAGGTCGGCGAGTACGCCTTCGAATGCTGTGAGATTGCCGTGAATGTCGGAGACGATAGCGGTGCGCATACAAAGAAACTCCGCGATGCCGAGTGTTTCAAAATAGCATCGCGGAGCCGGCGCCCTAGGAACGGCTCTGAATCTGGCGGATGGCGTTCTGGGCGGCGCGGGAAAGGTCGAGTGGCGGAACCAGTCCGAAGCCGCGTCCGGCTGGGGCGGCGGATTCGGCTTTGGCGGCGAGCTGGCGAAGGGCGGGGAGATCCGAAGAATCACCGAGATCGCCGATGGCGCGCAGGGCGGCAAGACGCAGCGGGACATCCTTGCTGGCCATGAGACGGCGGGCAACGGCGAGAATTCTTGGATCGGAGAACTGCATGGCGCGGCTGAGGGCCATAGCGGCTACAAGACCTTCAGACTCTGTGAGGTCGAGCAAATAGGGCAATACAGCGCGGTCCTGATAGTAGCTGAGGCCTTGAAACGCGTTGGTGGCAACCATCAGGTTGGGATCGTGGGCGGTCTTGTCGAGGAGATCCATCAGCTCGGGCCGGGTCATCGCACCCAGTTCGCGCGCAGCGACGGCGCGGATTTCAGGATCGGAACCGTTCAGCGCGGCTTTGAGTTGTTCGACCGCACCCGCTTCTCGAAGATTGCGTGCGGCGCAGGCACGGATGGCAGGGCTCTCCAGGGCACGGGCAAAAGCCGCCACTGCTTCTGGAGAGCGGGAGTCGCGCAGCGCGTAACAGGCGTCGTTACGCTCGGAGATATTGAGCTTGGCGTCGAGCATACGAGCGATCTTGGCATCCTGAGCGTTGAGCACCAAGGCGCCGAGAGCGAGCAGAATGAGGATTCGTTTCATGATTGAGACTCCGAAGGGGCGACGCTTCCGCCGCCCCTAGGCTGCATGCGTTAGAACGTTGGTGTCCCTTGGCCGTTGGTGCCGCCCTCCTGGCTGTGCGAGAAGCCGGCATGCGGCGGCGCGTGGAACGGGAAGCGATCGAGGTAGGGGATGTCGTTCGAGTTGACGCCGTCGCCCAGCTCGTTGTTCGGTGCGACATTGAAGCCGGGGACGAGGACGCCGGCCACGGCACGGAATCCGATGTCGACCACGTCATCACCGGGACGGCGACCGCCAAACGGCCAACCGGCGTTGTCACCACCGAGCGGTCCCAGACGGTTTTGCATAGCGGCGGGCGTTGGCGGAATGGTGAGATCGATCCGCGTAATGTCGGGAACATAGACCGAGAGCAGATCATTGCGCGGCGCACTGGGCACATTGAGGCCGAAGACGCCGTGGAAGACCGCGGAAGCGAGAACGGGATCGCCGATGAATGCGGCGAACTGCTGATCGTTCGCGGGCTGGCTGCGATTCCACTTGTCCTTCAGGGGCAGGGGAATGAGAGCTTCGACGGTCAACGGATTACCGACGCGATCGACTTGCACAAAATCGCCTACACCTTGCGGATCGTTGGTGCCGACGCGCAACGTCAGAGCCTGCCTGTAGGTGGCGGCCCAGCCGGCGATCTTGGCGTCGGATGCCTTGGGATCGGTGGGGATGGCGCCATCGGAGGTGAGCATGGAAATGGGAGCTTCCACCGCGATCAAGCTGATGTTGTAGCCCGCGAAGCCATCGACCGCGTTCGGGAAGGCCGCACCGGCGCCCTTATCGGCAGCTCCGGCGAGAACCGGCGCCGGTGAGCGGAAGTTCAGGAAATCGAAGGTCGCGCCGCTGTCGAAATAGAAGGCATCGTCACGCGGGCCGGCGAAAACGCGCATCCCGTTGGGGAGCGTAAACACGGAAGGCATTCCCAGAGCTGTCTCGTAATTGGGCGTCGCTTTGGGACCCTGATTTGGCGGCGCAACGGAAAGAGCGTGGCCTGTGACGTCAGTGGTGTACGTGTTCTGGTAGCCGCGGCGAAGATCGCGCACGGTGACGCTGTAGGTCTGGTAGAGCAGGATGCCCGGACTGTCGATGGAATCGATCACGCCGAAGTAAGACAGGAAGGTCTGGTTGGGGCGCAGAGTGGTGTTGAACCGGAAGTCGATTTCTATGTCCGGGTTGCCATCCAAGCCGCGCGCGTTATTGATATTGAAGCGGTAGAGCACGCTATCGGAGAACTTGTAGTAACTGGGCCCATTATCGGGATTCTGGAACCCTTGCGCGCTCATGCTCATGACGACATCGTTGGCATGCCCTGGTTCCCAACTGCGGAAGATGTAGAAATCGTTGAGGTTCGCCGTCTGGTCTTCCAGCAGCATAGGCCCATTGCGGTGGCTGGCGGCGAAGGCGCAGGCGCTGGCGGCTAGGGCGGCCGCGCAAATGCGTAAAATTCGTTGTCGCACTATTCTCTCCTTAGGTTGGAACTTTCAAACGGAATACGGCAGGGCTTAGGTTTCGGATTTAGAGCGGCAACAAAAGCCGGGCGAAATTTTACAAGCCTGAATGACGTCTCTAGCCGGAGAATCGCGCAATGCTCAGGAAACGCGGCTTCCGTCGGTGCTGCGCAAATGACCCGATGTCCATTGCATGGTGAGTCGGCTTTACTTCAACCGATCGCTGCGGCACGGGGGCAGGCCTTTGACAATCGCGGCGCTATCGGACTTGAACGTGGGTGGCTTCAGCACAGGCATCTTGGGGTCCGTGTTCGGGTTGAGCGGTACCGTCAGTAAAGGAACAACGCAAGTGGAGGCGCGGGGTTCTGATTGCAAACTGAGGACAGGCCGGGGCTCAGTGTTCGTCAGTTGCCAGTCGAAGGATCTCTGCTGCAGTGCCTGGGCCCAACTCGGTTGAGTTTGTACAAGCACCATGCCGTTGGGCAGCGTTTGAATGCGCGGCCAGTCAGGCTCTTTTTCTGTCCGCCACTGGGGAGGATTGGTGTCGGGGCTGGGCAACGACGGCCCAGACTGGTTTTGGCCACGCAACAGGGCAGGTGTCAACGCCAGCAAGAACCAATAGCGCTTCATAGCGGAAAAATTATGGCACAATCCTCCGCCGAGCGGAATGGGTCGATCACGCAGTCTGGCCTGACTAGTAGGTAGCCAAATGCTCGAAATCGACGTTGCCGCCGGACAGGATCACACCGATCGACCGGATTCCTTTGGGCAGCTTGTGATAGAGCACCGCGGCGGCCGCGATGACGCCGCTCGGCTCGACCAGTAGCTTCATCCGCATCAGCAGGTACTTCACCGCATCGCGCAGTTGATCGTCGCTCACGAGGACAACTTGCTCGACATGGCGCTGCAAAACTGGAAACGTGAGAGCGCCTGGCTGCGGGGAGCGGAGCCCGTCGGCGATGGTGTCGTTAGGCTGGATAGCCACGCGGCGGCCGGCTTTGAGCGAGAGGTACGTGTCGTTAGAGCGCTCAGGCTCAGCGCCAAAAATGCGAATATCCGGGTTGAGGGCTTTGGCAATCGTGGCGCAGCCCGCCAGCAAACCGCCGCCCCCGATTGGCGCAATCAAAGCGTCGAGATGCGGAACGACCTCCAATAACTCCAGAGCCGCGGTTCCCTGGCCAGCCATGATCATGGGGTGATCGAATGGCGGGATCAGAGTCCCACCGGTGTCTTTCAGAATCTGCTCGGCGATCGCTTCGCGGCTCTCGTTGTGCCGATCGTACGTCACGATGCGGGCCCCTTGATTTCGTGTGGGCTCCATCTTGATGCGCGGAGCGTCGGAGGGCATCACGATAGTGGCTGGAGCGCCTACGTGATGAGCAGCAATCGCCACGGCCTGGGCGTGGTTTCCGGAGGAGTAAGCCACGACACCGCGCGCGAGATCTTTTTCGGGTAGGGATAAGATCAGGTTGCTGGCGCCGCGAATTTTGAACGATCCGCCGCGCTGCAGGTTCTCGCACTTGAAGTGGACATTGAGGCCCGAGACCTCGTTGATGCTGGTCGAAGAAAAGACCGGTGTGTGCCGGGCCAGCGGCCGGATCCGCATACTGGCCTCGCGCACCATAACGGGAGAGATCTCTGGCTGCATGGGAGAGCTCGGTTTACCGCGCCGTTTCCAACTCGAACGCCCGCCGCTCACGCAGCCAGCGCAACCGGCCCTGGTGCTCTTGATACAGAGTGGCGAAGGCTGCCCAAAAGTACCCCGCCACAAACAGCGCCAGAAACGGAATGGCGAACCAATTGTACGTATCGACGGCGAAAAAGATCATGTAGACGAAGTAAGATCCGGCTGCTATCTCAATATACGGCAGCAGGCCGCTTCTTCGGCGGTATTTTTTGTGCTCCAGGTTTACCGTCGCACCTTCGATAGCGTACTTCGGTGTGCGCACGAAGGCGGAGCGAATGCCCAGCAGCGCCTCCATGACCGCCCGCGTGTTGACTACGGTCAGCGCGATGCCCACGGCCATCAACATAGGCAACAGAAACACGGAGCGCTTCCAATGCTTGGGAAACAACTCGCGGTACGCCACAATGTAGAACGCCGAAATCGACCAGAACGAGGCGATGATTAGGGGCAAATCGATGAACACCATCTGGAATACGCCCATGTAGAACCGGACAATCATGACCGGCAGCATGAGCACCGACATTACCAGCATCAACGGGTAGGAGATGTTCGGCGTGAGGTGAAGGAACGCCTCAGCCTTTACGCGCCAAGGCAGCTTGGCACGCCAGACTTGTGGCAGGATTTTCTGCGCCACCTGCGTGAGCCCCTTGGCCCATCGCGATTGCTGCACTTGAAAGCCGTGCATCTCGACGGGAAGCTCGGAGGCGCACTCGAGCCCCGGCAGATAAACGAAACGCCAGCCCTTGAGCTGCGCGCGATAACTGAGGTCGGAATCCTCGGTTAGAGTGTCGGCCTGCCACCCACCGGCGTCGTCGATCATTTTCCGCCGCAAAATGCCCGCCGTGCCATTGAAATTGAAAAAGTAGCCGGCGCAGGAGCGCGCTCCGTGCTCGAGAATGAAGTGCCCATCGAGCAGCATGGCTTCCACTTCCGTGAGGAAGTTGTAGTCGCGATTCAGGTAGCTCCAGCGCGTTTGTACCACGCCGACGGCGGGGTCGATAAAATGGGGAACGGTTTTGACCAGAAAATCCACGGGCGGAATAAAATCGGCGTCGAAGATGGCAACAAATTCTCCGGTTGCGGTCTTCAGACCTTCCGCCAGCGCACCTGCCTTGAAGCCTCTCCGGTCTGCGCGGTGATGGTATTCGATGGGGAAACCGAGCATGCGGTAGCGTTCGCACAAGGCTTCCGCATAAGGGTGGGTGTCATCGGTTGAATCATCCAGCACCTGAATCTGCAACAGTTCCTTCGGATACTCGATTTTTGTGGTTTCGTCGATCAGCCGCTCGATCACATACCGCTCGTTGTAAATCGGCAACTGAATGGTGACGCGCGGAAGCTGGGCGAAGCGCGCCACAGGCTCCTTGGCCGCGTTCTTGCGGTATTTGAAATAAGTGCGGATGACTTCGTAACGGTGCAGCCCGTAGACCGAAAGAACGATCAGCACGCCAAAATAAGGAAGCAAAAGGGAATAATCGAACCAACTCAACTGATGAATGCCGGCGAATGGATTATCGAGCAGGCTCCGCGCCAGCCGGGTTGTGAGACCGGGGGTGGCCAGAAGGATAGCGGCGGGTAGCATCATCGTTGGCCCGAATAATTCGACTCGTTCGGCTCGTGTTTGCGGCCTGAACCGCACCGTTTCCGGTAACTAGTCTTAACGGACTATTGTATCTCGTTTGTCAGGGCCCTTGGAGCCGGGTTATACCACCGGACTCGAGGTTAAGGTTGCATGGCAAATCTGCTCGTAGTAGCGCTCGTAGCGGGGAATGATGCTATCGGTGGAGAATCGGCTCACGGCGATCTGGCGGGCGGCGGCGGCCATGCGGTGGTGCAGGCGTTCATCGGTCAATAATTGAGTGACGCGGGCGGCCTGCGCAGCCACGTCGCCCACGGCTTCCAGGAATCCGTCAGCGCCATTGGTGATCAGCTCCCCAACGCCGCCTGCGCTGGTCCCGATTGGAGGAACGCCGCACGCCATAGCCTCGAGCGCGGTCAAGCCGAAGGCCTCCAGTTCACTGGGCATCAGCAGGACGTGCGCCAACGGGATCAGCCGCTCCACGTGGTCTTGTTTGCCGAGAAAGCTGACATGATCCTGCACGCCCAACTCACGCGCCAGAACCTCGGCGGGGCCTCGATCCGGGCCATCACCCACCATCAGCAGATGCGCCGGCACCGAACGTAGCACACGAGCCAGAATGTGGATGCAATCGAGTACGCGTTTGACTGGACGAAAGTTTGAGAGATGAATCAGCAGCTTCTCCCCGTTTAGAACCAACCGTCGCGCCCCCGTCTTCTCGGCGTCCGGCTTGTATGTCTCGACGTTCACGAAATTCGGAATCACGAGCACGCCGTCTACACCGAATACTTCCGCGGTGCGCTGGCGAATGAACTCGCTGATGCTGGTAATGCCGTCCGATTGCTCAATCGAAAACTTAGTGATGGGGAAATACGAGCGATCGGTGCCGACGAGCGTGATATCGGTCCCGTGTAAGGTGGTGATGAACGGCAGTCTCCGCAACGGCGCCAGCATTTGTTGCGCCAAGAGCGCCGAAATCGAATGAGGAATGGCGTAGTGAACGTGCAGCAGATCCAGCGAATAGCATTCCGCAACCTCGGCCATGCGCGAGGCCAACGCCAGGCAGTACGGCGGGTATTGGAACAGCGGGTAATTCGAGACCTCCACTTCGTGATAGTGAATCCGCGGAATCCCCGGGTCGAGCCGGATGGGATTGGCATAGGTGATGAAATGAACATCATGCCCGCGGTTGGCCAGTTCCAGGCCCAGCTCCGTGGCCACGATACCGCTGCCCCCGTAGGTGGGGTAACACGTGATGCCGATCTTCACACCGTCAGCGTAGCACCGCGAAGCGTCGTCGAGCCCTGGCTCGGGTTACTCATAGCGCAGGGCCGTCGTCGGTTGGACCAGTGACGCTCTTCTCGCAGGCAGATACGCCGCGATGCCGGCCACCAGGACGAGAATGCCGATTGCGGCAGCGAGGGAGAGCACGTCGACATCGCCAAGGCCGAAGAACATAGTGGCAAGCCAGCGCTCCCCCGCCAGCGCTGCTGGAATTCCAATCACCAGGCCAATGGCCATGAGTGCAAGAACGTCCCGCATCACCATCCACACCACGCTTGACCGCTCTGCTCCGAGAGCCATGCGCAGCCCCACTTCATTGGTGCGCCGCGCCACCGCGTACGAGAGCACGCCGTAGATGCCGATCGACGCCAGCAGCAATGCCAGCAGTCCGAAGAAACTCGACAGACGAGCCAGCAGCTTGTCGCCCGTCAACGTGTCGTCAACATGCTTGGCCAGGGTTCTCACTTCGGTAACCGGCAGATTCCTGTTGACCTCGGTAATCGCGCGGCGAATCTCGGGCAACACGCTGCGCAAATCACCGGAGTAGCGGACTGTGAGTTGGCCGAGAAACCCCAGACGCTGCGTATACGGATAGAACGCCATGGGCGTTGGCCTTTCACGCAGGCTTTCGTACTTCGCGTCCTTCACGACTCCGACGACCTCGAAGTCCATCTTCGGTTCACCCAGAAAGTGGTACCGGCGGCCGATGGGAGATCCGCCGGGGAAATACTCGCGCGCCACGGTCTCGTTGATCACGGCAATCTTGGGCGATGTCGCCGTATCGTTAGGCGTGATGCCGCGTCCCAGGACGATCGGCATTCCCATGGCGGCGAAGTAGTCCGCCCCCACGACGTTTCCATGCACCTCCCGCTCGTTCTGTTTCTGGCTGCCTTGGACTTCCACCGTCATGGTCCATGAGCCAGGATCGAACGTCAACCAAGTCATACTCGCCGCTAGTACGCCGGGTATCCGGCTGACCCGCTCCTCCAACTGGTGGTACAGGCTTACCTGTTGCGGATCTTTGTCACCAAAACCCAGCGACGCGGTGTCCACGCCGACAACTACGACATTCTCCGCCCGGAAACCGGTATCGACGCCGCGCAGGTTGGCCAGGCTGTGAACAAACAGGCCGGCACCGATGAGAAGCATAGCCGACAGGGCTACCTGCGAGACAATCAGCGCCTTGGCGAGCAGGTTTCTCGATTTGGCCGACACGCTGCCGCGACCTTCTTTCAATGACGAGCTCAGCTCGACCCGCGTCGCCCGCAGGGCCGGGGCCAAGCCAAATAAGATGCCTGTACACACGGTAAGCAGCGTTGTGAAGGCCAGCACAAGGGCGTCAGGCGCTACTTCAAGCGGTAGAGCTTCGCTGCCGGAAGACACCATCCACAGCAGGAGCCTTGTCGCCCATCCGGCGAACGCCACGCCAACCAGGCCTCCCAACACACTAAGCAAGACACTCTCGGTGAGCATCTGACGGATCAGCCGTAAGCGGCTGGCGCCGATGGAGAGGCGCACGGCGATCTCTCTCTGGCGGTTGGCGGCGCGGGCCAGCAGCAGGTTTGCGATGTTCGCGCAGGCGATTAGCAGAACCAAACCCACCGCGCCCATGAGCAAAGTTAGCGGCATCGAAAACCGGTCTCGAACCGGCGACAGGCCTCGGCCTCCTGGAGTCAGCTCGATGGCCGCGCGTTGAATATCGCTGAGTTCCTTTTGGCCCGGATTTGCCCCAATGAGTGCATGCAAGTGCTGCTTGAACATCAGATTCACTTGCGCGTTCGCCTCCGCCTCCGTGATTCCCGGTTTGAGCCCCGCCAGAATATAGAGGCACTGAAAATGAGGGTCGGTGCGGGCTTTGTCCCCACCCCAGCCCGGCGGCACTTGCGCGTTCATGGCAAGCGGAATCCACAAATCCGGCGAATCCCCAACGGTTGTGCCGAAGAACTGCGGTGGCGCCACCCCGATGATTTTGTAAACCGTCGACCCCATCGTCAGCGACTTGCCTACCACCGATGGGTCGCGCGCAAAACGTCTTTGCCACCACGAGTAGCTCATCACCACGACAGGGTCGGCGCCGGGTTTCTGATCTTCGGCGTCAGTAAAGGTGCGCCCTACAATCGCGTTGGCGCCCAGCACCGAGAAATACGTCCCCGAAACCAGACGCGTCGATACCGGCTCGGAAGCCTTGGCTCCTTCAACCACCGCGCGGGTGTCATTCCCCAGGCTCATCATTGCTGTAACGCTGGAGAACACGTGGTTCTCCCGCTGCACTTCGCGATAGAACGGATAACTGAACAGTTGCCAACTACGGTCGGGCAGGCTGTCGGTGATTCCGCCCCAACGCCCCTCGCCGAACAGCACGAGTTGCTCGGGCTGTTGCACCGGTAACGATCGCAGCATGACCGCATTCATGAGGCTGAAGATCGCGGTGTTGCCGCCGATGCCCAGCGCGAGGGAAAGTACGGCCACGAGCGTAAACCCCGGGCTCGTCTTCATCATGCGAAACGCATAGCGCAGATCCTGACCCAACCGTTCGAGCGATGCCCATCCCCACATTTCCCGTGTTACCTCCTTGATCAGCGTCACGTTGCCAAAAGCGCGGCGGGCGGCATATCGCGCTTCCTCGGGCGGTACCCCCGCATCCCGCTGTTCTTCCTCCTCGAGCGCCATATCCGCGCGGATTTCCCGTTCCAAATCCTGCTCGCGCTGCTTTCGCCGCCACATATCAGCTCCTTACGCCGGCCGCATCACCCGCGCGATGGCCTGTGCCAGATGCTTCCATTTGGATTCCTCGATGGTGAGTTGCTTCCGTCCCGCCGCCGTTAACCGGTAGAACTTCATCTCGCGGCCGCTGTCGGTGGTTTCCCATTTGGATGCGATCCAGCCTTGCCGCTCCAGGCGATGCAGCGCCGGATACAGGGAGCCATGCTCCACTTGCAGCGCCTCGTCCGAAGTCCTTTGAATATGTTTGGCGATACCGTGCCCATGCATCGGCGCAAATAGCAAAGTGCGCAAAATCAACATGTCCAGGGTGCCTTGCAGCAGCTCCACGCGGTTGGGTTCTTTCGCCATGTGATGATGGTAGAGATTCTACCAGATTAGTAGACGGTCTACTATCAAATCGGTTAGTAGGGGCCGGGCATGCCCGGCCCACTCATTTATCTGCGGTAGAGATACAACGTGTGGCTGCGGCCTTCGCCGTCATCCTCAATGGAAACTTCCTTCACCGGCGTCCAGTCGCGAAAAGGGAAGTCGTGAGAAACGATGCGCGTGCCCTTCTTGAGCTGCTTATCGAGCAGAGGACGCAGCTTGCTGTTGGACACTGGCAGCAGGTAGACCGTAATCATGTCCGCGGAGCTATAGTCCTGTTTGAAGATGTCTCCGTGAATGATGCGCGCGGTCTTCTCCAGGCCGAGCGAGCGGATTTTCTGCATGCTCTGCCGGTAGAGATCGTCCTCCATCTCGACGCCGGTGGCATCGGCTCCGTACTTCTGCGCTGCCATGATAACGATCCGGCCGTCGCCCGAGCCAAGGTCGAACATCTTCTCCCCGGACTTCAACTCGCCCAAATCCAGCATCTTCTGGACAATCGTCAGCGGTGTCGGATAGTAAGGTGCCAGCTTCTCGGCATCCTGCGAGAAAGCGGTGCCGCAAAAAACCAGTGCGGACAACACCAGCGCCCCACGAAGCTGCATGTCTGCCAGTGTAGCGCTAGTCCGTGATCGACTTCCAGCCGCGTCGCGATAGATCCCAATAGATAACAGCGCCGGCCGCCAAACCTGCTACGAGGAACATTAGCCCGCTGCCGAAATCTGCAAGTACGATCTTGCCGATTCCAAACAACAAGCCGTAAATCATCACGCAGCCGCAAAGCCAATCCATCAGGTTGTAAGCGAAATCCCGCGTGCGGGGAATCTCTGGCGCAAGCTTCGCTACCGGCGCCCAGCCAAGTGTCCAGGGATGAACCTTCCGGTAGAACGACAGCAGTTTGTCCGTGGGTTCGGGCGCCGTCATGAACGTGACCACGAGCCAGACCACGGTCGTGAATCCAACGGTGTACAGCATGATGTATGCGAAGCCGATCGGATCGTCGCTCGATAGGCCGAATGCTAGTTGTAAGGTCAATGACGCCGCGAATGCCGCTGCCATGGCCGAGACCTCGCTCCACGCGTTGATCCGCCACCAGTACCAGCGCAGAATAAGCACCGTGCCGGTTCCAGCGCCCGTCACAATCAGAAGCTTCCAGGCTCCCGCGATCGTGTCCATGTAGTAAGTAACGACCGCCGAAATGATGGTCAGAAACACGGTGGCCACCTGGGACATCGCCACGTAATGCCCTTCCGTCGCATCCTTGCGTACGAAACGGCGGTAAAAGTCGTTTACGAGGTAACTCGCGCCCCAATTGAGATTCGTCCCGATCGTGGACATGAACGCCGCCGCGAAGCCCGCCAGCATCAGCCCGCGCAACGCCGCCGGCAGGTAGTTCACCATCACCAGCACGTATCCGGATTCCTTGTCCTTCAAATCCGGGTAGAGGAGAATCGAGGCCAGACCCACCAGGATCCACGGCCAGGGCCGCAGCCCATAGTGCGCAATGTTGAACCACAGCGTTGCCAGCAGCGAATTCTTTTCATCTTTGGCGCAGAACATACGCTGTGCGACGAATCCGCCGCCGCCCGGCTCCGCGCCCGGGTACCAAACGGCCCACCAGTTCACAGAAATGTAAACCAGGAAAGTAATCATGGGCATCCAGGCGGAGTTCAGGTCCGGAACGAAACTCAAAGCTGAGCCCGCGCGATGGATCTGGGAAAGTTTGAGCTTCATCAAATCGATCCCGCCCACGGCGCGCACAGCGGCAATGGCCAGGATGATGATCATGGTCATTTTGAGAACGAACTGGAATAGATCGGTTACCAGGACGCCCCACAGGCCCGCCAGCGCCGAAATAAACGACGTTAGCGCGATGATGCCGAGCACGATCCACAGCGCCTGCGCCTTGGTCACGCCCAGCGTCAAGGTCAGGATCTTGACCATCGCCAGGTTCACCCATCCGAGGATGATGCAGTTGATCGGCACCCCCAAATAGAGGGCCCGGAACCCGCGCAGGAATGCTGCCGCCCGCCCGGAATAGCGAATCTCGGCGAATTCCACGTCGGTCATTACGCCCGATCGTCGCCAGAGTCGGGCAAAAAGAAATACCGTGAGCATGCCGCTGGCTACGAAGTTCCACCACAACCAATTGCCCGCGATTCCGTTTCGTGCTACCAGTCCAGTAACTACTAATGGCGTGTCGGCCGCAAACGTGGTGGCGACCATCGACGTGCCCGCCAGCCACCACGGCACATTACGGCCGGAAAGGAAGAACTCCCCGATATCTTTCCCGGCGCGCGCCTTGTAGTAAAAGCCGATGCCCAGATTGAACAAAAAGTACAGGGCAACCACGGCCCAATCGACGTATGTAAGCTTCACCCGTCCGACCTTTCCCGGATTTCAACTGCACTGTTGAAAAACCTGTGAATATTTACTCTGGAAATACAGAAATCACGCACCAGGAAACGCTTCTGTAACAGAATGCACCGTTCTTCAGCACCCGCGTGGCGAACTTGTAAGTTTATCCCATCGTGACGCTTAGCATTAGTCATCGGTTAATTTTTAATGTCGGAACGGCAGAACCTTAATCCACCGCGTACGAGTGGTGCGAAAACGTCACGACTTGTCCGCTAGTGAACGCTGTTCCCCACAAGCGAACATACTCGCGCGGGAGACCGCTTCTAAGCACTTTCTTTTGAGAAGGTCATCGTGGAAACTGGTATACCTGAATCTCTCCAACCTTATGACTGCACTCTTGCAGCACGCTCGTTTCTCCGCCCGGTTGCTGGCTCGTAATCCTCTTTTCGCACTAGTCGCCATCGGTACGCTCGGTTTGGGTATCGCAGCCACCACCGCGATCTTCTCCGCAGTCGATGCGGTTCTGCTCCATCCGCTGCAGTTCAAGAATCCCGATCAGCTCGTCATCGTGACCAAGAACATGCCGATGTTCGAGCTGGCGAAGTCGGACGCTTCACCGCTCGATTTCCTCGACTACCGCCGTTTCGGCCAATCGTTCGACGAAATGGCCACATTCGACATCAACAGCGTCAACCTCACCGGTGAGGGAGATCCACTGCGTGTCTACGGCCTCCGGGGAACTGCCAGCATCTTTCCGATGCTTGGCGTGCAGCCGGTTCTGGGCCGATTCTTCACCGAGATCGAGGAGCGCGCAGGCCATAACCATGTGGTCGTGCTGGGAGCGGATCTCTGGAAATCGCGATTTGGCGCCGATCCAGCCATCATGTGGAAACAGCTCCAATTGGACGGCCAGAGCTACACCGTCATCGGCGTTGTCAAACCCTTCCTCGAGTTCCTGGAAAAATCCGAGCTCTACGTTCCCCTGACATTCACTTCCGAGGATCTCGATCCGAACGCGCGCGGCCATCAACGCCTGGCAGTCATGGCACGGTTGAAGCCCGGCGTCTCGCTCAATCAAGCCCGGGCGGAAATGAAGGTCGTGGCCGCCCAAATGACACACAATCTCTCGGACTGGTACCCAAAGGGCTGGAGCATCGATCTCGATCCGCTCGCCGGCCAGGTTGCCGGAGACATGGGCACGCCCTTGAAGATCCTGCTGGCAGCGGTGAGCATCGTGCTTCTGATCGCGTGCGTCAATATTGCCAATCTGTTGCTCTCCCGCGCGACCTCACGCCAAAAGGAGATCGGTATCCGCAGCGCCCTCGGCGCAACTCGTCGTCAAATCATCGCCCAGCTCCTGGCCGAGAGTGTGCTGCTGTCTCTCATCGCCGGCGGGATGGGCCTGATACTCGCAGCCTGGATCCTCGACCTCTTCGTCCGCTTCGGCCCGCCGGATCTCTTCCACGGCCAGGAACTCGGCATCAACCCTCTCGTGGCGGCCTTCACTCTCGGGCTTTCCGTGCTGACCAGCGTGGTTTTCGGCCTGGCGCCGGCGATCAGTGCATCCAGAGTCGATTTGAACGAAGCTCTCAAAACGAGCCTAGGCCACCTGAGCGGCAGTTCCCGTGGTGGACGAATACGCAGCATTTTGGTCGTTGCGGAGGTTGCATTGTCGATCGTTCTCCTCGCCGGCGCCGGTCTGCTCCTGCGCAGTTTTGAGCGGCTCGCTAGCGCGAATCCCGGCTTCGAGCCCGATCATCTGCTGACCGCCCGTCTCAGCCTTCCTGTGGTCCAATACAGCCATGATGCCGATGTCCGCGCCTTCTATTCACGGTTGCGTGCCGGCATCTCCGCTCTGCCGGGAGTTGTCTCCGCCGATTTCGGCACGATGCCGTTCGGCCTTGGAGGTGGAGGAGGGACTTTGTACATTACTGGCCGC